>Ga0081478_139171_pt1 | contig 33846 bp, 36 predicted proteins | sample OctSprmetagenome_FD_70983 | JGI IMG/M metagenome (GOLD analysis project Ga0081478, IMG submission 70983) | Hot spring and microbial mat streamer communities from Octopus Spring Streamers, Yellowstone National Park, USA - T=80-84 v2 (version 2) | ecosystem: Environmental > Aquatic > Thermal... | reverse complement strand
CGCCTCCAGGTGGCTTCCCGCACTTCACGGTCCTCAGATCTCCGGCGGTCGTCCTGCTCGGATCCGTGATGGGGCCTCCGAAGAGGCCGGTGATACTGAGGGAGCCGGCTAAGCCTCCGTCGTACCAACTGGGAGCCCCGAAGATACTGGGCGTCCTCTACTCCGATCACGTGCTGGAGGTGACTGCGACGTGACGGCCGTCCACAGGGCGCTGCTGAGGAGCGCGGAAAGGGCCGTCAGGGTACCGGTCTACTCGCTGACCGGCGAGAAGACGGGCGAGGTCCAGCTCCCCTGGTTCTTCTCGGCCGACCTGAGGGAGGACCTGGTGAGGAGGGCGTTCGTCCACATCTCCACCCACACGCTCCAGCCTAAGGGCGCTTGGAAGGGTTCTGCTGCCAAGTACTCAGCCAGGTCGCTCGGCGTCGGCCTCGGGATCGCGAGGATAGCTCGCATCATGGCATCGGGCACAGGCAAGGCGAGGGCTGGAGGCTGGGTGCCGTCGGCAGTGGGAGGGAGGCCTACCCACCCGCCTGTTCCTGAGAAGGTGATACACAAGGAGCTGAACGAGGAGGAGAGGAGGGCCGCAACGGTCGTGGCGCTCGCCTTCACCGCATCGCCGGAGCACGTCAGGAAGAGGGGTCACAGGATCCCTGACGGTCTCAGCACACCGATCGTCGTCGAGGACCAATTGGAATCGGTTAAGAGGGCGAAGGACGTGGTCGCTTTCCTCAAGGCCTTAGGGCTAAGCGAGGAGCTCGAGAGGGCCTCGGAGACCGGCATTAGGGCCGGAAAGGGGAAGAGGAGGGGGAGGCGCTACAAGCGGAGGAAGGGGCCGCTGCTGGTGGTGGCGAGGGACGAGGGGATATCCAAGGCCGCCTCCAACGTTCCAGGGATCGACGTCGTGCTGGCCAAGGACCTCAGCGTCCTCCACCTCGCACCGGGAGGGTACCCTGGCCGCCTCACGGTCTTCACACTCTCGGCCCTCAAGGAGCTGGAGCGGAGGTTCGGAGCCGCATGAACCCGGACGAGGTCATACTGGCGGTGGTCAGGACGCAGAAGGCCGTCTCCCTGATCGAGAGGGAGAACAAGCTGACGTTCGTCGTGAGGCTCGAGGCGACGAAGGAGGACGTCAAGCGGGCCGTTGAGAAGCTCTACGGCGTCAAGGTCGAGAAGGTCAACACGTTGATCACGCCACGGGGCGAGAAGAAGGCCTACGTCAAGCTGAAGCCCGAGTACAAGGCGTCCGAGCTCGCCGTCAAGCTGGGAGTCATCGTGTGAACGTTTTTGAAAAGGGGTCCGGGATGACCGGGGGATAGGAGATGCCCAAGAGGACGATGGCCCAGAGGATCGGACACGGCTCCCCAGTTTACAGGGCCAGCATCCAGAGGAAGTTCGTCCTCGGCTATCCGAGCCACCTCTTCTCAAGCCAGACGGTGAGGGGTAGGGTAGTGGAGCTCCACCACGACCCTGGGCGTGGCTATCCGGTCGCGGAGGTGGAGGTTGACGGGACGACCTTCTACGTTCCGGCGGTGATGGGCCTCTACGTCGGCCAGACCATCGAGGCAGGTCCTGAGGCCATGCCATCGGTCGGGAACATCGTCCCCATCGGATCGGTGCCGGAGGGCGCATCGGTCTCATGCATAGAGTTGAGGCCAGGAGACGGCGGGAAGCTCGTCAGGGGCTCAGGGACCTTCGCTGAGGTCGTCTCCCACGTCGGCGACCGGACCATCATCAGGCTCCCCTCCAAGAAGCTGAAGGAGTTGGACAGCAGGTGCTTCGCGATAGTGGGGGTGGTCGCTGGACTCGGAAGGACCGACAAGCCCTTCCTCAAGGCCGGAAAGAAGTTCCACTGGATGAAGTCGAAGCACAGGCTCGGCCGCTACCCGAGGGTGAGGGGAGTGGCGATGCAGCCTGTGAAGCACCCGTTCGGGGGCGGTGCGGGCGGCAAGCTCAGCAGGCCGGAGCCGGTGAAGAGGACGGCGCCTCCGGGACAGAAGATCGGTCTGATCGCAGCGAGGCGCACTGGAAGGAAGAAGAAGTGATGAGAGAGGATCCGTTAGTTTCGGTCGCTCAGGTGCCGAGCCTCCAGTCGGAGACGTAGCGGACCTGCTCCTCGGTCATCCTATCGATTTCTATACCCATCGTCCTGAGCTTCGTCGTGGCCACCTCCCTGTCTATCTCCGTGGGGACGTCGTGGACCTTGACATCCAGCCGACCCCTGTTCCTCACCAAGTGCTCGACCGAGAGGGCCTGGAGCGAGAAGCTCAGGTCCATCACCTCCGGAGGATGCCCCTCAGCGGCGACCAGGTTCACCAGCCTCCCTTCGGCAAGGAGATAGAGGCTCCGGCCGTCCCTCGTCCTGTAGCGCTTCACGTACTGGTTCACTTCCTCGACCTCGACCGATATCTCCCGCAGGTCCTTCAGAGAGATCTCGACGTCGTAGTGCCCGGCGTTCGCCAGCATCGCTCCGTCCTTCATCAGCTCCATGTGCTCCCTCCTGATCACGTTGATGTTCCCAGTGGCCGTGATGAAGACGTCCCCGACCTTTGCGGCCTCCAGCGAGCTGCAGACCTTGAAGCCGTTCATCGCAGCGCTCAGAGCCTTCACCGGATCGACCTCGACCACGATCACCTCGGCACCCATGCCCCTTGCCCTTGCAGCGATCCCCGAGCCTACGCGGCCGTATCCAAAGACGACGACCTTCTTCCCGGCCAGCAACGTCCCCGTAGCCCTGAGGATCGCGTCGATCGTCGACTGACCGGTACCTATCGGGTTGTCGAAGAGCGACTTCGTAGGGGAGTCGTTGACCGCGATTATCGGGCAAAGCAACTTCCCCTCCCTCTCGAGGGCCCTGAGCCTGATGACGCCCGTCGTCGTCTCCTCGGTCCCACCTGCTATCCTCCCCACGTCCACCTTGTCCGATCCCAGACCTCTCCTCACCCACTCGAGCTCCGGCGAGGGGATGCCGTGCGCGAGCTTGTGGACGGTCACGGTCAGGTCTGCTCCGTCGTCGACCGTCACGTCCGGCCCTAACGCCAGCGCCCTCCCTATCGCCTCGTAGTACTCCTCCTCCCTCATGCCCCTGAAGGCGTGGACCGAGACGCCGTCCTCGACGAGGGCGGCCGCCACGTCGTCCTGCGTGCTGAGGGGGTTAGAGGCGCAGAGCGCTACCTCCGCTCCACCGACCTTCAGGGTCCTGACGAGCGCTGCCGTCTCTTTAGTCACGTGGAGGCACGCCGACACCTTGACGCCCTCCAAAGGCCTCTCCCTCCTGAACCTCTCCCTGATTCTCATTAGGACCGGCATCCTCGCCTCAGCCCACGAGATCCTCCTCATCCCCTCCGCCGAGAGAGCGACGTCCCTGATCCATCGGTCCGCCTTCTTCTCCAAGACCTCTCCCTGCCCCATCGAGGGCCCCTCTCATAAGGTCGCTCCCGTCCGACGGATGAGGTCCCCAACTTAGAGCGGGTGAGGGCTAAAATCCTCCTTGAGTATAGAATCCTAGAAATGGACGAGGAGGTCACCATAACCCTCGAGCTGACGGTAGGACAAAGGCTGAAGGTGACCGTGACAGGCAGCAACCCTCAGAGCGTCGTTCGGGCGGCGAAGGAGGTCCTCGACACGATTTACGTGGAGCTCGCACCGCCTCAGGAGCAGCAGCCGCGACGGCAGAACATACCGCCGTCCGTGATCGAGAAGCTGCCTAAGATGAGCAACAAGGAGATCGTGCTGGCCCTGCTGTACTTCGAGGGAGAGATGAGCAAGGAGACGATCAACCAGCGGAGCAGGGAGCTGGGCAAGGAGGTCTCGAAGGAGTGGTTGGACAAGAAGCTGTACACGGAGATGGAGGGCCTGATCTCCTCGGTCGAGTCCGGTGAGGGCCCCAAGCTCTACCGACTCACGGTTTACGGCAGGCAGAAGGCTGAGGAGGTCCTGAGGTCCCTAGGCATCACGTTGCCCTGAGAGGAAGGAGCGGAGGCCCTCAAGGAAGGAGGCGACCTCGGCCCTGAGCGTCTTGTCGCCGTGTCCTGTGGAGTGCCAGGCCTCCAGCTGATCGGCCACTGATCTCAGGAAGCCCTCCGGGTCCCTCAGGACGACCTTCATCACCTCCTCAGGAAGGTCCTCCGGCCTCACCTCGGCCACCTGGGTCCTCATGAAGGGGCCGAACTCGTCCCTCGAGACCCTGACCACGGTCACAGTCCCTCCTCCGACGAGGTACCTCGTCCCTGCCACCGAGACCACCTCGACTCCCCACTCGACGCCGGGCGGCGCGATCTCAGCGAGGCTCGAAAGCACCTCCCTCACCGAATCGACGTCCTTCCTCCTGAGGAGCTCCGTGCAGGCCCTCAGAGCCCTCTCGGCCCTCTCCGGCATGACGCCTCCTTTTCAGCGAAGAATGCCCGAATAAAAAGAGGCTCATGGACCACGGATCTTTCACCACGAGAAAAGGACAAGTGCGGAGCGGCAACGGTCTCGGTGACGGTCTCGACGACCGTCGTCGCGGTCAGCACAGGATAGATCGCTCCGAGAAAGGCCATCGATAGCACGATGATGGTGCCGATTAACATAGAGCTGAGCGATCCCACTAATCTCATCTTCAACCCGAAGGTTTCAAGTGTGGTTGCGGAGGGCGCTTTACGGTGTGCTGTCCGATGAACGGCTTGAGGTATATCGGTTGGGCGCTCATCCTTGTGAAGGGCCGGGGTGCCCGAGTGGACCAAGGGGCAGGCCTTGAGAGCCTGTGGCTCCTCTGGGGCCGCGCGGGTTCGAATCCCGCCCCCGGCGCGAGAGACTTGAACCGTGGCATGCTCGAACTGTGATCCCGAGAGAGGGAGTTGAGAGGTCTCGTAGTCGTAGTAGCTGACTTCCATCTTGAACGTCTCCTTGCGATCACCGGAAAGGGAGTTGAAAGTTGAGGAGTCGGCGGATTTTTTACCAAAGCGTGCTTTTGCTTGCGGGAGAATGGTCGGTTCCGACGAGCGGCTGGTGAACCAGCTCAGGAGGTTCGGCCTCACCGGCTACGAGGTGAAGGCCTTCCTGGCCCTCCTCGAGATCGGTGAGGGAACTGCGAAGGAAGTCGCGGAGGCCGCAGGCGTCCCCAAGTCTAGGATCTACGAGGTGATCAACTCTCTGATCGAGAAGGGATGGGCCGTTGCAGAAAGGGGCAGGCCGACGAGGTACAGGCCGCAGGACCCAGAGGTCGCCGTGAGGGGAAACCTGGTGAGGTTGGAGAGGGAGCTGGACGAGCTGGCGAAGTCGCTGATCGACGAGCTGACGCCGATGTTCAAAGGTTCGGAAAAGGAGGAGGTGCCGGAGCTCGTGATCGTGAGGGGCGAGCAAGACCTATGGCGGAGGGTCAAGTCTACGATCGCCAAGGCCAGAAGTAGCCTCGCCGTAGCCCTTCCGGTCATCCCTGAGGAGGTGGCCGACGCGCTCCTGCCTGTCGCCTCGATCATGAGGGAGAGGGGAGGATCGGTCAGGGTGCTGGTGGGGAACGAGGTCTCCGGAAGCGATGTGAGAATGCTCTCTGAGCTCGCCGAGGTCAGGAGGAGGGAGCTGAGCTTCGGAGGGGGGGTGATAGCTGACGCCTCAGAGGTCGTTCTGATCCTCCTCGAGCCGGACAAGCCCAGACCGAAGGTCGGGATACACTCGGCGCACTCGATGCTGACGATGCTAGCCCAGACCTACTTCGACATGCTCTGGTCCATCTCCCAGCCCGTCTCCTGAAGCAGCTTCAGGAAACGGTAAGCGTCGTCGAACATCGTCACGTTGTTGAACATGACGTACGCCTTGCTGAACTCGAACCTCCTCAGGAATCGCTCGAGCCTCTGAAGGTCCCCGTCGGTGTAGGTGTAGCTGTACATCCTCTTCCCAGGCGGTGAGCCGTGGAGCCTGAGGTAGAGGATCCTTCTGCTCGATAGATGGACGGGTTCGCCTGCAAAGGGATCGACCACGTGGACCAGGTCGGCCTCCTCGCATACCTTCCTGATCCAGGGCTCGCTCCATCCCCTGGGCTCGAAGCCGACGGTTATCCCATCGCGTTCGATCTCCTTGAAGAAGCGGAGGGCGTTCTCCACGTTCTGGGGCGCGTCGTTGAAGGCCGCAGGCGTCTGGACCACACAGAACTCAGCCCTCAGGGCCCTGCACGCCTCGAGCGTCAGCTCCCAGCTCTCCATCACCTCCCTGCTCATCCTCAGGAGCCCGTGACCCGGCTTCGGCCTTACGTTAGACCTGCGCCAGGTGGGGCTGTCGGGAGGGTGGGTGACGCCCTGGAACGCCTTCACGCTGAAGACGAAGTCCTCAGGGACGGACCTCCTCCACCTCTCGAGGGTCTTCCGCTCGTGGACCCTGTAAAAGGTCGACTGGACCTCTACGGCGTTGAACCGGGTGACGTAGCGCTTCATCGATACGGGGAAGCCACAGCAGCCCACTACGATCCTTCCCCTGCTCATTTCACGAGCGACCTAAGCGACTTGATCATCGACTCGACGGAGTTCGCTGTTGAAAGGATCAGAGGTATCCTCTCGATCTCGCTGAGCCTCTTGGCTAGCTCGTCGACCGCATCAGGCCTTTTAGGTCCGTGAAGGATCACAGCCTTGGGCTTCAGGGGGAAGACCCTGATGGCCACCATAGGCGACCTGCCTGAGGTCACGTTGGTGAAGACCATGGCCCTCATCGAGTTGCGGCCGAAGAGGTTCACGAAGTCGTAGGGCCCCAGCTCCGTTATGGCCGCTAGGCTGTCTATCACCGTGTAGCCGTAAACGTGGCCGGAGACCTCGTTCGGCAACGTCAGCGGGACGCCCGCCACAGCTTCGACGACCCTCATCAGCTCCACGGGCTCCGGGAACTCGACCATGTCGATCACCGAGTGCTGGAGCTTCATCGTCCCCTCGAACATCTTGTGGACCACCTTCCCTCCCCTCTGGAGGTCCAGGTCGATCAGGCTCCTGACGAACCTGCTGACGAAGTTGATACCCGGCGACCTCCTCTTCCCCTTCTCGTAATCGCTCAGGACAGGAGACGATATGCCCATCGCGCTCGCCACGTCCTTCTGCGTCAGGCCGAAGATCAGCCTCCACTTCCTCATCGTCCTCCCAGGCTCGTTGGAGAAGACGATCTCGGCCGCTATCTTGTAGGCCACCTGGTTGACGAGCCAGTCGCCGGAGGTCCTCCCTGACTCCACGCCCTGCAGTTTTAGCCCAACGGTTAATAAGTGATGCAGTTGCGATAGCCGAATGAATTACGAAACGCGGCAAAGCGGTGTCGGCATGGCGGTCTTCGCGAGCCACAGCGCGCTTCAGCTGGTCCTCGGGGGGATGGCGCAGGGCGTGATGACGGCCCTCTTCGGCCACGGGCGGCACTTGAGACTTTACCGCAGGTTCCCCGGGATCCGCTGCGCCTTCGTCGAGTACTCGGGGCCCGAGACGCTCGACAGGCTCGCCGATGAAGGGTTCGTCCTAGTCCCCAACGGCTCTGTGGTCGAGTACGTCCGGCCCGAGAACCTCTTCAGGACGAGGATCAGGGTCTTCGGGTCGAGGGAGCTTCTGAGGGTCGAGGCGGACCAACACCAGAAGATGGAGTTGCTGAAGAAGGCCGGGATACCGATACCCAAGACCTTCGCGGGCCCCTCCGAAATGGACCGTCCGGTCATCGTCAAGCTCCCCGGCGCCAGGGGAGGCATGGACTACAGGGTGACCGAGGACCCGCAGGAGGTGCGCGACCTGCAGCTCAGGGCCGTCTCTAAGGGGATCGTCAACGACCCGTCTGAGTTGATGATACAGGAGTATCTCATCGGTGCGACTATGTACGCCCACTACTTCCACTCGCCGATTTACGGCAGGACCGAGATCACGGGCTTCGACATCAGGTACGAGTCCGACGTCGACGGGCTGAGGAGGGCACCGGTGAGGATCGCCGAAAAGCTCTCACCGACCTTTACCGTCGTCGGCAACATCCCAGTCTTCCCGAGGGAGAGGCTGCTGGAGACGTTCCTCGATTACGGCGAGCGCTTCGTAGAGGCGGTGAGGCGCGAGCTCGGAGGGAAGTTCGCCGGCCCCTTCTGCCTCGAGTGCGTCGTCGACAGCGGTCTCAACGTCATAGCCTTCGAGTTCTCGGGCAGGATCGTCGCAGGGACCAACGTCTACTCGGTCCACGGAAGCCCTTACCTCGTCCTTTACTTCGGTAGGCCGATGACGGTCGGTGAGCGCGTCGCACACGAGCTTAAGATCGCCGCTGAGACTGGGAGCCTCGAAGAAGTTCTCACTTGATGGAACCCTTTTCGTTTAGGAGCCTCCGGTGAGAGCGCGATGAGGGTAGGGTCTGTGGCCTGCGTCGCCTCCCACTCGGCGCTGGACGTCTTCGACGGAGCCAAGGACGAGGGGTTCAGGACCGTGGCCGTCTGCAGGCGGGGAAGGGATGCGATCTACAAGGCGCTTCCCGAGCTGATCGACCACTACGTCGACCTTGACGACTACAGGGAGATGCTCAGCGAGCCGGTGCAGAGGAGGCTCCTCGAGCTCGAGAGCGTCGTCGTCCCCAACAGGAGCATGGCGGTCTACGTCGGGTACGAGGGGATCGAGAGGTCGCTCAGGGTCCCGTTCTTCGGGAACAGGATGATGCTGAGGTGGGAGGAGAGGACAGGCGAGAAGAACTACTACAGGCTGCTCGACGAGGCGGAGGTTTCGAGGCCGAAGACCTTCTCCGGGATCGAGGAGGTGGACAGGCCCGTCGTCCTGAAGGTTCAGGAAGCGGAGAGGACGCAGGAGAGGGCCTTCATCGTCGCAACCGACCGCGACGACCTCAGGCGGAAGGTGAGGAGGGCGCTGGAGGCAGGGACGATAAGCGAGGCGACGTTACGTTCGGCCGTGATCGAGGAGCTTCTGCTCGGAGCCCACTTCAACGTCAACTTCTTCCTGAGCAGGGTGAGGAGGAGGTTGGAGATCGTCAGCGTCGACAGGAGGGTCCAGAGCGACCTCGACGGATACCTCAGGCTCACGGCGAGGGAACAGCTCGAGTTGGGAAGGGAGCCGTCGATGATCGAGGTGGGACACGAGCCTGCTACGTTGAGGGAGAGCCTCCTCAACCAGATCTACGAGATGGGGAAGAGGGTAGTGGAGGCTTCGGCAAGGCTAGAGCCACCAGGGCTGATAGGGCCCTTCACGCTCCAGCTGATGGTTCTGCCAGATCTGAGGTCGGTGGTCTATGACTTCGCGCCCCGTATCGGAGGGGGCACCAACGCCCACATGGGCATCGGAGGGAACTACTCGAAGCTCTTCCTGAGGAGGGCGGTCTCGATGGGGAGGAGGATCTGCATCGAGCTGAGGGAGGCACAGGAGCAGGGGATGCTCGAAGAGGTCCTGACCTAGAGAGATTCAGAGGAGAGGAAGGTCGCCGGTGACCTTGTCGACGAGGTGGGAAGGCGCAGGACCAATGCCCAGAGCAGTTACAGTTCCCGGCTCCAGCTCCGTCAGCCCGGCATCCGACACGACCTCGCAGGGAAGCCCGAGGGCCTCTGCCCTTAGCTTCCTCTCTTCGAGCTCCCCGAGGGAGCTCACCTTAACGACCACCTTCTTCTGACCCTCGCTCAGCCAACGGTCCACCCAGAACCGGTTCTCCCGCATCGCCCTGAGCAGCGCCGAGACCGAGGCGTGGGCCACCTGGACAGCGGTCTTCCCGACGCTCATCTTGACGTCGGTCCTGACGACGATGACCTGCTTGAACTCGAACTGCGCGCTCACAGCGACACCCTCCTCCCTCCGTAACGAGCGGGGGAGTTGTTGACCCTCACGACCGTCGTCCTCCCATAGGCCTCGAGCTCCTCCTTGACCTGCTCTACGCTCTCCTCAGCACATAAAGCCGCGATCGCTGGGCCTGTCCCAGAGATGGAGCACGCCAACGCCCCCTTCCTGATGGCGTTCACAATGACCTCCGTTCCGTAGCCGAGGGCTGCTGCGTGAATGAATCCGTTCAGCGTCATCGCCCTCAGGTAGTCTCCGCGCATCGCATGCTCGAAAGCCACCTCGACGAGGTCCCTGAAAGGAGCTAAGGCCTCCCGCTTGAAGGAAGCGGTGTAGGTCCTCATGCCTTCTGGCACGGCTATTACGACCCTCAACCTTTCGTCGACCTCTGCCCTCATCAGCAGCGCGCTCCTCCTGTTGTCGGTGACCACGAAGCCACCGAGCATGCAGGCCGATGCGTCGTCGGCGGCACCCGTGATGGACGTTCCGGAGCGAATGGAGACCTCCGTGACGAGGTTGAGCAGGTCCTGGTACCTCGGCACCTCACCTATCGCGTCGAGGAGGGCGAGGGTTATGGCAGAGGCAGCGGCGCTGGAGCTCTTCAGGCCCACAGCAACCGGTATCTCCGAGTCGACCTCTATTTTGCAGCCGTAGCCCTTCAGGCCGTAGCGCTCCGCCAAAAGCTCGAAGGCCGTCCTCGCCACAGAGTCGTCGACCTCCCTATTGTTGCACCTGAACGAGAAGGGCCCGTTCTCCGAGAGCTCCGCTGTGGCCCTGAGCCTCAAGGATATGCCTATCGCCGCACCCCTGCCCGTCGATATCGCGTTGACCACCGTCACCGCTCCTCCCACCTCGGCGCTCCCCTTCATCCGGCCGACCTCCAGCCGAGGCATCATGGTAAATCTCCATTAGGGTGTAAGGGCGGTGAGCCTGGCCTCGGACGCGTGAAGAAAAATAGGACTAGGAAGGAATTCTGGTGGGCCGGGGTCCCATAGCGGCCATTGGGGCGGCCTGGAGACCTCGCTGGACAGCCGCTGCCCCGATGAGGGGCGCGCGGGTTCGAGTCCCGCCCCCGGCGCTTCGCTCGGATCCGTCGAAAGTTGCGGCTTTCACAATTTTTGGAGCATAGTTCTTGCGGGACAAATCAAACACATCAGGTGACAAAAGAACAGCGAGTTCTTCTTTTTAGGCCCGTGATGAGGGAAAAGAAATTGTCACTTGAACCTCATCCAACCCTCCATCTTCTCCCAGCTCCAGAGGTAGTCGTGGGGGACAGAGTAGCCGAAGACGATGCAGCCTCGCCACACCGCGAACTGGGGCTCCTCGGAGACCTTGACCGAGACGTTCTCGATGCCCATCGCCTGAAGGTCGTGCCTGATCCTGGTGCCCGAGTCGACGGCTACCCCCTTCAGCTCGGGCGGAGGCGTCCATGAGAGATTTCCGCCTGAGAGTAGGACCTGGCTGTAGAGGTAAGGCTGGAGCTCTACTGGGCAACGCTCCACGGCCGAAACCACCGCCTCCGATAGCGGCATCGTCCCGTGGAAGACGGTGTCTCCGACCCTCACGTCCCTCGGCCTCGGCATCCCTCTGCGGAAGTAGCTCTCGAAGACCTCTTTGTTGGGGTCGAAGACGTACTCGCCGATGAGGAACCTGGCCCACGAGTACTCGCCTAGATCGACGGTTATCCTCGTTCCCGGTATCTTGATGGGCTTCCTGACGAGGGAAGGATTGGACCTCGCGACCGAGATCGCTCTGTCCAGGTCCAAGGGGAGGAGGCCCAGTTGCTCCTTCACCCTCCTCACGAAGGTCTCCTCCTTCGCTAAGTCGCCGTACCCCGCATCCTTCAGGACCTCTGCGGTCATCGCGTTGGCGTCAGCGCCTCCCCTGTTAAGCGCCACCATCGCTCCCCTTATTGGAGCCCTCGAGATCGGCGTGACCTGAGTGTTGCCGTGGCCGCTCTCGATGACGACGCAAGAGGTCGTCCTGTGAGCTATCGCGACGGCGAGGGGCTGGGGTATCACGGTCGCAGAGCGGACAAGCCCTTCGTCGGCCAGCCTCGAGAAGATCTCGAAGAATTTCTCGTACATGTAGCCCGGTGCGACGGCTGAAAGGGCCGCGACGACGTAGAACCCGCCGAAGCCGATGGCGGCCTTGGGTCTGAACTCGTTCAGCGCATACCGCGTCAGCTCCTCCACCACCCTCCAGGCCCTCACGTCCTCCCTGGCTATCACGCCGCTCCTCATCGGGTAGACGAGCCTCGTCAGGAGGTCAGCGCCGCTCTCGAGGAAGAGCGCGACGTCCCTCCCAACGACCACATCCCTCTCGACGCCCATTATCGCTGAGACAATAGATTTCTCAGGGAAGTAGCCTCGGTTCTCGACGACCTGGGGCCTCTCTCCCAGCGTTATCGGCCCGTACTTGAAGTCGCTGGTGCCGTAGTCGGCTCCGAAAACGTAGCGGCGCTTGTACTCCTCCTCGAACACTCCGTCAACCAACTGCTCCTGCTCTCTTATGAGATTGTCGCCAATCGAGAATTCCCTCAGCTGAGGTCGCAAGAAAGGAGATTCGGCATGGACTGTGGATCAGCCGGCTATGCCCGGACGTACTTGCTCGGGTCAACCGGCTTCTTCTTCCTCGGAGAGTTCCTGAGCAGGATTCCGCAGTAGGGGCACCTGACGCTGTCGGTCAGATGGTAAACCCTGCACCTGCTGCAGTACTTGTACCCGGCCGCGTAGCTCCTCCTGGTCACCTCCTTCTTGACCTGTCCTGCCCGAACCTCCTGCTGTACCGCGGTCATGCTACTATCTGCACGACGTTTCTTAATTTAATAGTTTGGCATATACTTTATATGCTGTACATAAACGGCTGATGCAAGATGCTTCACGGAATAATGCTTTCCGTCGCATGTTTAAATTTGGGTGTTGAAACAGGGTCCAGAACGATCGAGAGCAACGTGGAGGCGGCCCTGACGAGGAGCCTGACGTAGTCCTCGGTCGAGAAGGCGGAAGGGTTGAAGCAGGGATAGGGGAGGGGCCCGGAAGGGGTGAGGACGTAGCTCACCGATGACCCTGCACCGATCTCAGCACCCATGGCGGCCAGCGAACGGGCTGCGAGGGCCGTAGCGCACCTCACCTTGTACTCCTCAGGCTCCCTCGAGAGGACCCGCGTGACGACCAGCAGCTCCGGATCGACGCGTCTCAGGACCAGCGCTGCGACGTAACGCCTCAGGACCTCCACGCACTCCTGCGCCACCCTTCTGAGCTCCTCTGGAGAGCGGGCCTCCGATAGCCGGGAGAGCATCTCCAGCTGCATCCTCCTCACTAGCTCCGGCACGTCTCTCCTCCTCGCCTCTATCCCCCTGAACTTCAGCCGGCCTTCGGTGGTGACGCCGAAGTACCTGCCGTTGACGGGCCTCGAACCGTCGCGCCTCGACGGCAGGAAAGCTATCCAGCGATAGACGCCCTCCAAGCTCACCGGCAGATTGGTGGCCTTCTCGACCTCAGCGGCCAGCTCCCTGTACTCGTCCTCTCCGGCGCCCTCCTTCCTGACCCAGAGGGAGTCGACGATTCCGTGAATCACCTCGAAGCCCATCTCCTCGGCGACCCTAACGGCCTTCAGCAGCGCCGCCCTCGCGTGGGCGCAGACGGCCATGTGGGCGAGCCTGCTGCCGAACTTGGCCTTCCTGAAGCCGAGGTATCCGAAGGACGAGACGAGGACCCACTTCAGGGCGTCGGCCCTCGCCCTGTAGATCCCTGCGCGCTGGCCGTCGTTCAGCTCCTTGATGAGGCGCTTGTAGGCGAGCCTCTTCCTCAGCGGCAGCTCTATGGCCTCGGGGACAAGACCCAAATTCCTCTTGCAGGTGTGCCCTCCTATCTCGGGGATCGGGGTGCCGTCGTCTGTGCAGCACGCGCAATTCACCGTCTCGGCGCTGACGTTGAACCGCGTTATGATCATCGGGTACATGCTCTGGAAGTCCAACTCGGCCACGTTCCAGTAGACTCCGGGCCTGTGGTCGAGCGTCAGGCCTCCCCTGTCCATCAGCAACAGGTCGCTCAGCCGGAGGTAGAGCGTCCTCCTGGGCCTCAAGGGGATAAGGACTCGTCGCCTGTGGGCCACTTCGAACTGGAGAGAGGTCATGCACTGGCCGATGGTGTAACGTGCGGCGTCGTGGAGGGGCACAACGCAGGTCCTCGCAACCTCGATCACGCCGTGCAGCCCCGTGTGTGAAAACGTGAAGGAGTTCTCGGGGTCTATGTGGACCCTCCCCCTCAGCCTGAAAGGCCTGTGCCTTCGATAGACCCTGCCGTAGCTCCAGTAGACCGACGGAGGTCCTGACGCGTTAGTGAGAGGAGCCCTTCCGAGCTCCAGGTCGATACCCAGCTCCGAAGACCTGTGGAGGACGTAGCGCATCGCGAAGGAGTCTCCCTCCCTGACCAGCAGCACGTCCGGGTCCCAGCTGGCCAGCAGCTCCTTGAGTCCCTTCAGAACCGAGGTCTCGTCGCCTTCGAGGACGGCCTCCTCTCCACGGGACCTCACCCTCACCTCCCTCAGCGGATCGTCGAACGAGGGAAGCCTGCGCCTCACTTCTGTGACCACCTCGAGCTCGGCGACCTTCATCCAGCCCACGTCGTAGTCCAGCTCCTCCCTCGAGTCGAGGGCCCTGAGCCTGCAGGCCGAGAAGTCGAGCTCCACCAGCGCCGTCGGGAAGACGCCGTGCTCGTACAGGAACTGCTGGAGGACCGGGACGTCGACGTTGTGGACCCTGAGGGCCCTGTAGCCTCCTAGCTCCTCGATCGCCGCCGCTACCCTCCTCCTCTCCCTGATCCCAACCCTGACCTCGAGGGCCTCCACCGGCCTTCCTCCCGGCTCCTCCCGCACCTCCACCAGCCCGCAGCCCTCGAACCTCCTAGCCACCTCTCTGAGCGCCTCAGGCGATCCCGTGACGTAGATCGGCGGCCTCCACCTGACCGTGTGGGAGGTAACGCGGCGGTCGTCGTGTCTCAGCCAGAGCTCGACCCCATCGCCTTCGGGAGAGACGTTCAGGTCCAGCAGCCTACCCCTGACCCTCATCCTTCCCCACCAGCCCCTCAAGCGCCCTCTCGATCCGCCTGAGCCTCGACTCGTGGGCCAGAAGCAGCGAGACCAGCATCACCTCGAACGCCTCTCGCTCCGGATACATCGAGCCTGCGTGGACGTACCTGAACGCCTGAGAGGTCAGCGCCTCGAAGTCCTCCCTCTCTGACCTCAGGAGGGCGGCCCTGAACCTCGACCAGCGCGCCAGCTCCTCCTCGAGCCTCTGCCTGTAGGTCGGCACGTTCCTGCCCATCACCCGCTTCCCTCGAAGACCTCCTGATATCGAGGGAGAGTTTGGCGAATGTGGAAGGGTTGACCGAAAGTCCAGCATCGATTTCAGGCTTCCGAAAGTGGGAGCGCGTTGGCCATGAAGGGAAGAGCCCTGATGCGAACCTGAGGCCCTTCCGTTGACGAATGCCTATTATGCGGGCGGGCAGAGGGTCCTGAGGATGGAGGGGATCCTGCTCAGCCACGGCAGGAACTACTTCTCCCAAGACAGGCCCCTCCAGCTCTTCCTCGAGCATCTGGGCTTCAGGCACCGGGGATCTTTGGACGAGCTCGGCAGCTACGTCTCGACGAGGATGATGCCGGAGGCCTACTACATCGACCGCTACGCGAGGCCCTCCCTGATCAAGTGGAGCGCCAGGGGCGAGGAGCTGAACGAGGTCCTTGTCTCCTCCGGCCACCTCAGGACCCTCTACGATCTGCTGAGGTTCGGCGTCGTCGCGAAGGCCTTGACCGGTGAGGCCGACCTGATGTACCACTTCGTCTCCGGATACGTCATCTCCGACGCTGGCCTCTTCTGCTCGATCACGCTGACCATGCAGACGGCCTACGGTCTCAGCAAGTACGGCGACGACCCGACGAGGAGCGCTTACCTCCACCACTTCCTCAGAGAGGAGAGGCCGTGGATGGGGGCCACGTTCTACACGGAACTCGGTGCGGGGAGCGACCTGGGAGGGCTCGAGACGGTCGCCGAGCGTGCAGAGGACGGGACGTGGAGGTTGAGGGGGCTGAAGTACTTCGCCAGCAACGCGGGACTCGCGAACGCTGCTATTGTGACTGCCAAACCGGCTCCGGTCAGGTACGGAGCCAAGGCGGTGGCCACCTTCTTCGCACCGGCCCTAAGACAGGACGGAAGGCCGAATTGGAGGCTTCTGAGGCTGAAGGAGAAGCTGGGGACGATCACGGTACCCACAGGTGAGGTCGAGCTGAACGGGACGCTGGCCCACCTCCTCGGCACGCTGGAAGAGGGGATCTACATCGCTCTAGAGATACTGACGATCGCGAGGATCGACAACTCCGTAGCCGGACTCGGCCTCGCACGGAAGGCGCTCTGGGAAGCGTACCTATACGGACAGGAGCGCAGGGCCTTCGGGAGGCGCCTGATAGAACACCCGCTCTACCTGCGGGACCTCGTGGAGATGGAGGCACGGCTCCAGGCCAACCTGCTGTTGGCTTTGACTGCAGCGAGGAACTATGCCGACGTCTCAGGAGAGAGGCCTCCGTACAGCCCAGCCTATCACGGTGCGAGGCTGCTATCGCACGTCACCAAGAACGTGACCGCTTGGACCTCGATAGACCTGACGAGGTACGCCATGGAGCTGATGGGAGGGATCGGCTTCCTCGAGGAGTTCCCCTTGGCGAAGATCCATAGGGACGCCCTCGTCACGTCGATCTGGGAGGGGACGAGCAACGTCCACTCGCTCGACATGGCCGAGGCCTTCTTCTCGAAGGAGGCCGGATGGCAGACGTTGGACCGTCTGGAGGCCGAGATCTCGAGGCTGAGCGATCAGGAAGTGAGGCGTAAGCTCATGGCTGTCCTGGAGACGGTGAGGGAGGAGGCCGCTATGGCGATGAGGGACGGCGTCGAGCTCCACTCGAAGAGGCTCCTGACCCTTTTGGGCAAGCTGGCTGCAAGCACCCTATACCAAAGCTGGGCCGAGTCCTCGGGAGAGGAGTGGGCGACGGCCATCAGCAGGGTCTACTTGCTCAACGAAGTGTTGGGCAAGGACGTCGACTCGGACCTCGTGAGGAGGTCCAGCTACGGCCTCACCTGGATGGGCTAGCCTTCACTACCCTGACTCTGCGGACTTCGGTGCGTTCTCACAGGCCGACAAATTCACTAATACCGGAGCCTTGAGGGACTCCGTCGGATGTCAGTCTCCTTCGGCGGCGGCTACCTGAAGACGAGGCTGGAGCTTCTGAGGCTGAAGAGGTCCCTGAGGACCGCGGAGCGCGTCTACAGGATACTCGAGGACAAGAGGGACGTTCTGGTGAGGACGTTGAACGAGCTGATCGATCAGGCCCAGGAGCTCAGGGAGGCGATAACTGGAAGGCTCGAGGAGGCCTACTCGGACCTCTCGACGGCCTACGTGAAGTGCGGTCCTGAGACTACTGAGCTGATCGCCAAGACCCTCGCCGAGTCCCTCTCGGTCAAGGTCAGGTCATACACGCTGATGGGCATACAGGTCCCGACGGTGGAGGTGGAGGAGACGAGGTTTCCCTTGCCGTACGGTTTCCTCGAGACGACGGCGGAGCTCGACGAGGCTGCGAGGAAGCTGAGGGCCGTGATACCGGAGGTCTGCAGGGCGGCGGCTGTGGAGAGCGCGATCTTCAGGATCGCCGAGGAGCTGAGGAGGACGCAGAGGCTCCTGAACGCGCTGGAGTACGTGATAATGCCCCGGTACAAGCAGGCGATGAAGGAGATCTCTATGGCTCTGGAGGAGGCCGACAGGGACTACTTCGTCAAGCTGAAGCACATCAAGAGGGTCCTCGAACGGAGGAAGGCGGTCCAGTCGCAGAAGGCCTGAGCTCAGGGAGGCTCTTCGGGCAACGCCTTAAATTAGGGGACCGAGAACCACGTTACGATGCGTCGAATCGGCCTTTCTGGAGCGCGGTCGCTGCTCCTCACTGTCATGCTGGTCGTGGCGCTGATCCCTGTGGTCGAGGTGTTGGCGGGAGAGATCGAGGCTCGGAACCCGTTGCCGCCGCCGGTGCTCAGCAGGTATGAGGCGACCAGGCTCATCTCCCACATGCTGACGGGAAGGACGCAGCTCATCCTCTCCGGCATCGACCCAGCCACCTCCCTCGACGAAGGCGGGCCCGGTGAGGTGAAGGGCATAGGAACAGTCCAGGAATCCGAGGGGCCGACTAGGCAGCAGGCACCGACGCCCTCGCTCCAGGCTCCGGGCGCTGCAGGGGTTTTGGTGCCCTTCAGGAGCCCGGCACCGGCCTTCTCGAGGAACGTATTGATCACTAGGGACTTCAGCAGGTTCCCGTACCAGACCGAGCCTCACATAGCGGTCAACCCGAGGAACCCAGATCACATAGTCGTGGGCGTGATAGACTACAACTTCCCCAGCGTATCGGCGTACGTCTCGATCGACGGCGGAGCCACGTGGGAGGGCCCGTTCCTCGTCAAGTACCTCCAGCGCGACCTCGGGACAGGAGGAGACCCGGTAGTCGGCTTCGACAGGAAGGGCAACGTCTACTACGCCATGCTCTCGATAGGCGTGGAGGAGTTCAGGGTAGGACCTTACTTGATCGTGGCAGCGCGACCTCGGGACAGGAGGAGACCCGGTAGTCGGCTTCGACAGGAAGGGCAACGTCTACTACGCCATGCTCTCGATAGGCGTGGAGGAGTTCAGGGTAGGACCTTACTTGATCGTGGATCTCATCTCCAGCGTCGCGATCTCCTCGTCCGCAGACGGAGGAAGGACCTGGTCGGAGCCGATCTCAGGTGCGAGGAGCGACATCAAGTTGAAACGTTCCTTCGTCGACGAGGCAGGCCGTCTCAGGGGCCAGATATCCTTCGAGTTCATCGACAAGCCCTGGATAGCCGTGGGTCCCGACAAGCTCAACCCGAACGAGGACGCGATCTACGTGACCTACACCGAGTTCGCAACGGTCTACGAGATCTTCTATGCGGGGGAGCTGGCCTTCCTCGCGAACCCGGTCCTCGAGACGACGATCAAGCTGGTGAAGGGGACGAACGAGGGGAGGGCCTGGTCTGCACCGATCGCTGTCAGCCCAACAGTAGTCAGGCAGTTCGGTCCAGGAGCCGCCTCAAAGAGGGTCCTCCAGGGATCGAACGTGGCCGTCGCACCTGACGGAACCGTCTACGTCGCCTACCTCGACACGCTCGACGACGGCGAGATGAGGGGGCTTGCCGAGATAAAGGTGGTGAGGAGCGACGACGGAGGCCGCACATGGAGCAGGCCGGTCACGGCAGCCGTCTTCAACGAGATACCCTTCAGACCCAGGAACGCCAACTTCAGGTACTGGGGCTCAGCCTTCCCGCAGATGGCCGTAGGACCCAACGGCGAGGTCTACATCGTCTTCGTCGGAAAACCGGTCGAGAAGCCGCTCGACGACGGCGACGTCTACTTCGTCAGGAGCCTCGACGGAGGAAGGACTTGGAGCAGGCCCATAAGGCTCAACGACGACGAGACCAGCAGGCTCCAGTTCTTCCCCGCGATAGCCGTGGACCCGAAGGGGACGATCCATGTAATATGGGGCGACATGAGGGACGACCTGAGCGAGATCCGGTACCACATCTACTACACGAGGAGCGAGGACAGGGGCGAGACATGGGGGTTCGAGGTGAAGGAGATCGGACAGAGGTTCGTCAACGCCCGCGTCACCGACTCCTACTCTAACCCCAACTTCTGCTTCCCGCGGGGAGCCTTCATCGGTGACTACTTCGCCATTAAGGCCACGGAGAACGACGTCTACGCCGTCTGGGCCGACTGCAGGCTTGGCGAGTTCACGGGGCTGAACCAGAAGATAGGGTTCGCGAGGCTGAGGCCTATGAGGGAGCCGTCCATATTCATATCACCCCCGGTCGGAGCTGCCGGTCAGAGCGTGACGATCAGGGGATCGAACTTTCAGCCTGACTCCAACATCTACGTCGAGGTCTCCGGATCGGTTATCGCCACAACGAGGTCAACCCCTGAGGGTACGTTCACCATCAAGCTCTTCCTCCCCGTCACGACGGAGGGCCCGCAGACGGTTGTGGTCTACGACCAGTCGGGCAACTTCGCGCAGGCCTCTTTCTACACTCAGGTCGGGTTCGACTCGATATGGAAGGGAATCGATGAGCTCCGCGAGACGGGTGACGTCCTCTCCGCGAGGCTCAAGCTGCTTGAGGGCGCTATAGCCTCGCCGAACAGGTCGCCGGCAAGTTCGAACGACTCAGACCAGTCGAGCTCTATGGCCCTTGTAACAGCCCTGTCAACGGCCTTCGCCGGTGCGTTGGGCGTCGTGGTCGGCTACTTCATCGCGTCGAGGGCCCTTTCGAGGAGAGGGGGTTAAGGCGGATGAGGGGGGTTGCGGCGACCCTTGCGTTGCTGCTGGCCCTCTCGCTCCTCCCATTAGCCCTCGCACAGGAGGTCAAGGGCCCTGCGGTTGACCGCATAATCTTCAGGGGCCTCGGCTCCCAGGACATCGCCGAGCAGGAGATCAGGGCCGGCAACATCGACCTCTTCTTCTACAACCTCAAGTCCGAGGCGGCTAGGGCTCTGAGGGCCAGGGGAGATCTGACGCTCGTCGAGGTCCCGTCGAGCACCGTATCGATCGTCCTGAACCCTGCTCCAGCACCGTCCGGAGAGCTGAACCCGTTCTCGATGAGGGAGGTGAGGTACGCGATGCAGTTCCTCGTCGACAGGGAGGCGATAGCCACGAGGTTCTACGGGGGGTTGGCGATGCCGATGTACACCCACGTCTCGCCGACCGACTTCGATCACCTGACGATTAGAGACGTTCTGGTCAAGAGGAACATAAGATACGATCCGGAGTACGCGAGGCAACTGGTCTCCGACGCGATGAGGAAGGCTGGGGCGGAGCTGAAGGACGGCGTGTGGCATTACAACGGCAGGCCTGTCACGGTAAGGGTCATCATAAGGCCGGAGGACGAGAGGAGGGAGATAGGGCTGGCGTTCGCGGCGGAGCTGCGAAGGCTCGGGTTCAACGTCGAGGAGGTCCTGCTGGAGTTCGGGCCGGCCATCCAACGGGTCTACTCCACAGACCCGAGGACCTTCGCCTGGCACGCCTACACAGAGGGCTGGGCACGAGGAGGCATAGAGAGGTACGACTCGACGGGGATAAACCAGTTCTGCGCCCCCTGGCTCGGCAACATGCCCGGCTGGAAGGAGGTGGGCTTCTGGCAGTACGAGAACCCAGAGATCGACGCGCTCGGGCAGAGGATCTTCAGGGGAGAGTTCAGGGACCTCGAGGAACGAAATCAGCTCTACAGGAGGACGACCGAGCTCTGCCTCGACGAATCGGTGAGGGTCTGGGTGGTCACGGTCGTGAACGCCTTCCCTGTCTCGAGGGACGTCAGGAACCTCATAGCCGACCTCGTCGCAGGCGTGAGGTCGCCTTTCAGCCTGAGGGAAGCGTACGTCGAGGGCAGGAACGTCCTCAGGGTCGGGCACCTCTGGGTCGACACCGAGAGGACGACCTGGAACCCGGTCGGTGGCTTCGGCGACGTCTACAGCGTCGACATCTGGCGTTACGTCGTTGACCCCGGCCTCGTCAGGGACCCGGTCTCCGGCAAGACGATACCCTTCAGGGCGAGCTTCTCGGTCGAGACCGCAGGTCCTGCGGGATCCCTCAGGATACCTTCTGACGCCATCTTGTGGGACGCATCTTCCGGTTCTTGGAAGAGGGTGCAGCCGGGCACCACGGCGAGGAGCAAGGTCACCTTCGACATGTCGAACTACATCGGGAAGCCGTGGCACCACGGCCGACCGATGACTTGGGCCGACGTCCTCTACCCGATCTACCAGGCCTTCGAGATCTCCTACAATCCCAACAAGAACAGGATAGAGACGGCGATAGCCGTGACTAGCAGGCCCTATCTGGAGACGGTGAAGGGCATAAGGGTCGTCGATAACAGGTACCTCGAGGTCTACGTCGATTACTGGCACTTCGAGGAGGACAAGATCGCCGAGTACGCTTCCATCGGCTTCCCGTCGATGCCGTGGGAGGTCCTCGCCGCCATGGACGAGCTGGTCTTCAACAGGAGGAGGGCGGCCTACAGCGACACGTCTGCCATGAGGTTCAACGTGCCGTGGCTTAACCTCGTCAAGGAGCTCCACGGCAGGATGCTGGTCGAGGTCCTCCGCTCCTTCTCCGAGGCCGGTTTCGTCCCGAAGGGCGTCTTTGAGGTGGACGGCAGGCCCTTGGTGACGGCAGAGGAGGCGAAGTCGAGGTACGAGGCCGCGATAAGGTGGTTCAGCGAGCGGAGACATCTGGTGATCAGCAACGGCCCCTTCTTCCTGGAGAGGTTCGACGGAGCCGCCCAGACGGCCGAGCTCAGGGCCTTCAGGGACCCCGGATATCCGTTCGCCAAGGGAAGCTTCAGCGGGATGGCGAGGCGCGTCGAGCTCCCCTCGGCCACAGCCGGAAGGCTCCAGGTCGTCATCGGCTCTCCGTCGAGGCTTGAGGTCAGGGTCACGGGGACAGGGGACCTGAAGGCGGACCTCTTCCTCTACGACAGATCGACTGGCACATCGGTCAAGGAGGTGAGGGGCACCAGCGTTACTGGAGGTGCGGTCGCTCTTGAGCTGACACCACAGGAGACCTCTCAGCTCAGGCGAGGCCTCCTGACGCTCGAGGTGATCCTCCGCGACGAGAAGAGCTTCGGCCTCCTCAAGCCCTTCACCTTCTCGGTCGAGGTCCTCCCAGCAGGAGCTCAGGCTACAGTCACGCAGACCACTCCGACCGGTCCAGCGGCCACCCAGACACCGACCGTCACGGAGGCGAGGCCTTCGGTGATCGAGGGGACGACGCTGATCGCGTCGCTCTCGGCAGCGGTTGCCGTCGTTTTGGTCTCGGTCCTCCTGCTCAGGTCGAGGCGGAAGAGATAGGTAAGCGATGTTCAGGTGGCTCGCTGCGAGGGCAGCCTCCCTCCTTTTGGTGCTGCTGACGGTCCTGGTCCTCCTCGTCGTAGTGCTCGGAGCGACAGGGTACTCGGACAGGATGCTGCAGGCCATCGTCGGAGAGCAGCTGAGGGCCATGAGGGAGGGCCTCGCTCAGAGGATAAAGGACCCCGAGGAGCTGGAGAGGGCCCTCGCCGAACTGAAGGCCGAGATGGAGAGGGCCGTGGGCCTCGACCGTCCCTGGTACGCCAGGATCCCTGAGACCGTCGTGAGGGTCGTGATGCTGGACCTGGGCGATGCGCGGTCAGCGAGGAGCAGCACCGGGAGCACTAGGGTCGTCGACATACTGGCAGAGCGGATACCCAACACGGTGGTCCTCGTAACGACGGCTCTGCTGATCTCTGCCTTGCTCGGCCTCGCGACAGGTGCTTGGCTAGCCAGGAGGGCCGGTTCGAGGGTCGACAGGACGGTCACCTACGCTTCAGCGGTATCGGGCGCCCTGCCCAGCTGGTGGACAGGGATCGTCCTCCTCATCCTCTTCGCCTACCAGCTCAGGCTCTTCCCGAGCGGAGGGATGCTGAGCAGCCCACCGCCTGAGGGGCCTTTGGACAGGGCCCTGGACGTCCTCTGGCACGCCTTCCTCCCTGTCCTGACGCTGGTGACGATCTCCCTCGGACCGTCGATATACGCCTCGAGGACGATGCTCCTGAACGTCGCCCAGGAGGACTTCGTCTCGGTCGCCAAAGCCAAGGGCCTGCCGGACCGGGTCGTCTCCTGGAGGCACGTCCTCAGGCCAGCGGCTCCGCCCATCTTGACCGGCCTCATCCTCTCGCTCCCCGCTTCGTTAGGAGGAGCGATCCTGACCGAGACCGTCTTCAACTGGCCCGGGATGGGCAGGCTCTACTACAACGCCGTCCTCACGGGTGACGAGGTCCTCGTCGTAGCGCTGACCTACCTCTACACGCTGATGTACGTGCTGGCGCGGTTCGTTCTGGAGGTGCTCTACGTCCACCTCGATCCTAGGGTGAGCAGGTGAGGTCTTGAGCTCCTCCGAGTCGGCGTGGGACGTCGTCACGGGAACGTGGCCCGGAAGGGTAGGAGTCGCGCTGATCGCTCTGTTAACGCTCCTTTCGGTCGTGGTTTTGCTGACGATGCCGCTCGACTTCGGCCGGGTCTGGAACGACCCCTCCGCGTGGGCCGATCTGCCAAAGGCTGTGCCACCGGTCTGGTCCGCATACGTCTCCGGCGTCAGGCCCTTCAACCAACAGGAGCTCGTCCTGAGGGAGGTCGCGACCGGCCCCGGATACCAGCTGTTGGAATCCCTCATGGTCGTGGACTCGGACCTCCCTCCTTCCCACCTCGTCGTCAAGGTCCACTCTGTGAGCTTCGGCTCAGGGCCTCCCGCAATCTTGGTCGACGTGGTCAGGCCCGACGGAATCGACGTCCCCATCGCGAGGATAACCCCTCCGGGTCCGAGGCCAGGTGAGTCCCCTCCCTATGTCAGGTACGCCGAGCGTCCTCACAGGTTCGAATTGGGCCAGGGAGCCGAGGGCATATCCTACCTCAGAGCCGAGCTCTCTCACAAGTACGGCGCCGAGCTAACCGGGACAGAGCCTCCAGCGAGCCTCCTATTCGGAAGGCCAGACCCTCTCAGCAAGAGAATCGAGGTCCTCAGGGGAACCTACGCGATCAGGGCCACGATCTACAGATCGGAGGGGGACAGCATAGGATCGGTCTCGGTCGTCCTCGGAGGTTCCCACTACGGCCTGATGGGGACCGACGGCGTCGGGAGGGACCTGCTTTTGGGACTGCTTTACGGCTTCCCCGTGGCGCTCGGCATAGGGCTCTTCGCCTCCGTCCTCGTCACCTCGATCGGCGCTATCCTCGGCGTCCTCAGCGGCTACTACAGGGGAAAGGTCGAGACGGTGATACAGAGGGCGGCCGACGTAGTCGCTAACGTCCCTCTGCTGCCGATCCTGATCTTCCTCTCGTTCGTCCTCCGCCCGAACGTCCTGACGATCATGACGCTACTCGTCGCCTTCTCCTGGCCAGGTCTCGCGATCGTCGTGAGGTCGATGGTCCTCCAGATAGTCCCGATGCCCTTCGTCGAGGCCTCGAGGGCCATCGGCTCCAGCGACCTGAGGGTGATGTTCATGCACGTGCTGCCGCAGCTCGGTCCCTATCTTCTGGCCCAAACCGTCTTCTTCGCTCCTTCGGCGATCCTTGCTGAGGCTGGCCTCAGCTTCCTCGGCCTCGGCGACCCCAGCATACCCACGTGGGGCCAGATCCTCGAGCTGGGCTTCAGGACAGGGGCCGTCTTCACCGGTTACTGGTGGTGGGTGGTCCCACCGGGCCTCCTTTTGGCCGTCACGGGTTTGGCGTTCGCGAGCCTCGCTATGGGCCTGGAACCTCTCGCAGCTCCGAAACTGAGGAGGACGTGAGAAAAAGGAGAAGGGACGGAGTGCGAGAGTGGTGCTCAGAGCGGCAGCAGAGATACCAGGAAGAGCGGTATGAAGACGAGCGAGAGCGTGTTCAGCAGCTTGATCAGGATGTGTAAGCTCGGCGCGTAGGTGTCCTTCATCGGGTCCCCTACGGTGTCCCCTATCACGGCGGCCTTGTGGGCATCGGTCCCCTTCTTGCCCGCTATCTCGAGGTACTTCTTCGCGTTGTCCATCGCCGCTCCGCCGTAGAAGCCTACTATGGCCAGAGGTATCGCCGATATCGTCGCCCCTATCACGAGCCCTCCGACCGCCTTCCAACCGAGCAGGAAGCCCACCAGGATCGGCGAGAGGGTGACGACGAGAGTGGGCGTGACCATCAGCCTGAGCGCGGTCCTCGTCGAGATGTCGACGCATCTGCCGTACTCGGGCCTCGCGGCCCCGTTCAACAGACCCGGTATCGTCCTGAACTGCCTCCTGACTTCCTCGACCATCTGGAAGGCGCCCGTCGCCACAGCGTTGACAGCGTAACCTGAGAAGAGGAAGGGGACCATTGCGCCGATGAAGAGGCCGATCAGCACCGACGGCGAGTTGATCTGGAGCTGCGACGAGAGGGCCTCGATCTGGGAGAGGAGCTTGCTCGACTGCTCAGCGGTCAGGTGAGCGAGCTCTATGATCCCGGCCTGGTACCTCGCGACCTCGAGGAGGAAGGCCTGGAAGAGGAGGAGGGCTGCAAGGGCCGCCGAACCCATCGCGTAGGACTTCGTGAGGGCCTTCGTAGTGTTGCCCAGAGCGTCCAGGGGCTCGAGCCTCTCCCTGATCTCGTCGGGAGCGTTCGCCATCTCCGCGATCCCTCCTGCGTTGTCCACGATCGGGCCGACGCCGTCCATCGTCAGGACGAACCCGGCCGTCGAGAGCATGCCCATCGTGGCCATGGTCGTGCCGAAGACGCCTCCCAGGAACGGGTCAGGGAGCATCACCATCTGGGCCCACTGGGTTCCGAGGACGAACGAGATCGCTATGGCCACGACGACCGTCACTACAGGGAGCGCCGTAGATATCATGCCGACCGCAAGCCCCGAGACCACCGTCAGCGCCGGCCCGCTCTCGCTGTTCCCGGCTATCAGACCCACGTACCTCGACCTGAGGCCTGTGTAGATCTCGCTGTAGAACATGATGAGAATCCCCGCCACGAGCCCCACGACCATCGCGGCGAACATCGGGAGGTAGGAGCTGCCGAAGACGTTGGTAGAGATCAGGTACATCAGCGCTGCTGCGACGACTGACGTCACGATGAGCCCGTTCCTTAGAGGCTCGATCGCATCCTTGAAGGACCTCTGGAAGACCGCCCATCCGATGCCAGCGAGGGTGGCGACGACACCGACCGCCCTCACCAGCAGCGGAAGCAGGACGTAGTCCTCGTTGATGGTCTTGAAGAGCACTATCGAGAGGACGAGGGCTATGATCATGCCTCCGAGGTTCTCAGCGGTGACCGACTCGAAGAGGTCAGCACCCCTTCCAGCTTCGTCGCCTACGTTGTCTCCCACCTGGTCCGCTATCACCGCCGGGTTCCTCGGGTCGTCCTCCGGTATTCCGGCCTCCACCTTCCCGACGAGGTCAGCACCTATGTCGGCGCTCTTCGTGTAGATCCCTCCTCCGAGCTGGGCGAAGAGGGCCGCGAGGCTGGCTCCGAACCCGAACCCTGCCAAGACAGCGGGGTCCCTGAAGGCCCAGTAGAGGATCGAGAGGCCGAGGAGGCTCATGGCGATCACAGCGAGGCCGAGCGCAGCCCCTCCGAGCGTCGCGACCCTCAGCGCGCTGACGGAGCCCTTGTAGGCGGCATAAGTGGTCCTGACGTTGGCCCTTGTGGCCGAGTCCATCGCTATGGTCGCCGCGATCAGCGAGAACGTGACACCGATCAGGAAGCTCCCTCCGACCGCCAGGCCATAGTTGAGGCCGCCGAGCGCGGGGAAGGCGGCGAAGCTCCCGACTATCAGCAGGAAGATGAAGGCCGCTATGACGTAGATCGTCCTGTACTGCCTCTTCAGGTAGGCCGCCGATCCCTCCCTTATGGCCGACCAGACAGCGACGAAGGCCTCCGGCCCCTTCGGGTACCTGTTGACTATCGCTACGAAGAGCACAGCCGTCAGGGCACCGAGCGCTCCGAGCGCCGTCGTTATCAGCAACGGGTCTATCCACATGGTCGGATCTGAGAAAATGCAAGCCCTTTTTTAACCCCTACGGCAACTGCGTTGAACACCGAGAGAAATCGAACGGAAAAAGCTGTGAAGTTCTACAGGAGAAGGCGCGAAAAGGACGCGCAAAGATCAGGAGACTGCACCTTTGCTCTCCGGCTACGGCGGGAAGATCTTGACCGCCAGGACTGGGCAGGCCGATTCGCAGGCCATGCAGAAGATGCAGTCGGACTCCCTGACAGGGTCAGACTTGTCGGTCCTGTACATCTCCCAGAGCTCCTTGTCCTTCTCCGGATCTATCACCCTGTCCTTGCCGCTCCCCGACTGTCCTGGGTTCAGGGCCCACTCGAAGACGTTCACGGGGCAGACGTCCATGCAGGCTCCGTCGGCGATACACGAGTCCCAGTCGACCGCCACCACAGAGCCGTGGATCCCCAGCTTCGTCGGATACGGCTTCCCCTCCGCGTCGAGCCTCTGGACGCCCTCTCCCCAGACGTCGTGGTTGTGATGGGTTCCGGTCTTCTGGAGCTTGCTCTTGAAGTCCGGGTCAATCGGCGCAGACTTGAAGTCGACAGGACGAACCATTGCATCTCTCTCCACCATTACCCATCATATAAACGAAAAGGGACAACTCGCATGCGATCAGGGGCCCGGAGGTATCGAGGAGAGTTCGGAGGAGTGCTGCGACACGGCTAAAATCTTCAAGGGTCTCCGGACGGAAGAGAGTCGAGCTCCCTGAAGAAGCAGCTCCTGTTCCCGGTGTGGCATGCTGGCCCCTTCGGCCTCACGAGGTAAAGGAGGGAGTCGCCGTCGCAGTCCACCATGACCCTCAGCACCTCCATCTCGTTCCCCGACTCCTCGCCCTTTCGCCAGAGCCTCTGCCTCGACCTGCTCCAGAAGTAGGCCCTTCCCTCCTCGAGGGTTCTCCGGACCGCCTCCTCGTTGGCGAAGGCCACCATCAGGACCTCCTTCGTCTGGGCGTCCTGGACCACCACCGTCACGAGGCCGTTCAGCTTCGAGAAGTCGAGTCCCTCAGGTCCGACCAATCAGAGCCTCACCTCTATCCCTCTCGACGCGAGGTACTCCTTGACGTCCCTGACGCGGAAGCGGCCGAAGTGGAAGACCGAGGCTGCCAGCACCGAGTCCGCTCCTCCCTCGGCTATCGCCCTGTAGAAGTCCTCGAGGGATCCGGCACCTCCGCTGGCTATGACGGGTATGCTCACCGAATCGGCGACGCGCCTCAGCAGCTCAACGTCGTATCCCTTCTGCCGGCCGTCCATGTCGATCGAGGTCACCAGCAGCTCACCGGCCCCCATCTCCTCGGCCCTCTTCGCCCACTCGGAGGCCTCAAGCTTGGTGGGCCTGGTCCCCGAGTGCGTGTAGACCCTGTAGAAGACCTCGCCTCCATGGACCTCGCGCTTGGCGTCGATCGCCACCACGACGCACTGGTCGCCGTACCTCCTCGCTATCGATCGGACCAGCTCCGGCCTCTCGACGGCCATGGTGTTCACCGAGACCTTGTCGGCCCCGTTCCTCAGCAGGGCCTCCGCGTCCTCGAGCGTCCTGACGCCGCCTCCCACCGTGAACGGTATGTCCAACTCCGAAGCCACCCTCCTGACGACCTCCACCATCGTCCTCCTGCCCTCGACCGATGCGGAGATGTCGAGGAAGACCAGCTCGTCGGCCCCTTCCTCGGCGTACCTCCTTCCCAGCTCGACCGGGTCTCCAGCGTCCCTCAGGTCCCTGAACGAGACGCCCTTGACGACCCTTCCGCTGTCCACGTCGAGGCATGGGATCACGCGCTTCGCCGCCATCCGCCAGCCCATGGTTCCGGATCGATTTGGACCTTCTCGGTTGGGAGAGCGTTTGAGTGAGCGGGCCAAAGGGTTATTGTTGACGCTGCCCGAAATATGAATGGTTGATGGGTCAAGGCCTGGTGGAACTTGAGGAGACCGTCGAGAGGCTTAGGAGGGAAGTGGAACTCCACGTAGAGAGGAGGCTGAGAGAACATCCTAACAGGAGGCTCGTCCATTCGGTCCTTGAGGGAGGGAAGAGGCTCAGGCCCGTCTTCCTCATGCTCGTTTTCGAGGTGCTGGGAGGGGAGGACAGGGAGACGGCGCTGGACGTGGCTTACGCTTTGGAGCTGGCCCACAACGCCTCCCTCGTCCACGACGACGTGATCGACCTGGACTTGGTCAGGAGGGGAAGGCCCGCGCTCTGGAGGAGGATCGGGATAGGGAGGGCCGTCATAGAGGGCCACAGGATCATCAGCGCCGCATTCTCTACCGCTCTGGATAAGGGAGTCGAGATAGCGCGGATCTTCCTCGAGGCATGGGACAGGGCTTCGATGGGCGTGCTGGAGGAGATCATCTCCACGACTTCGCCCTCCGAGATGTTCTATCTGCGGCTAGTTGAGAACAAGACAGGAAGCCTCTTCGCTGCGGCTGCGGAGTCGGCGGCCGTATGTGCCGACGCTCCTCAGGAGCTCAGGACTGCCCTGAAGCGCTACGGCCTCCTGGTCGGCACCGTTTACCAGCTGGCCGACGACATGGTCGACCTGGTCAAGAGGAGGTCGGTGCCCGTAAGCCTGAGCCTGTTGCTGAGGCGCCTCGAGGACGCCTTCGTAAGGGCCGTCATCGCGATGAGGACCGGCTCCCTCAGGGACGTCCTAAGGTACATGAGGGTTCCCAGGAATGAGATGAGGTTCTTCGTCGAGCTGATGGAGAAGAAGTTCAGGGAGCTCGACGAACTCGTCGACGGTCTCCCCATCTCGACCGAAGGGAAGGAAAGGTTGAAGCTCTTCCCGAGGCACTGCGTGAGGGAGATGTTGAGGGAGGGCGGGTTGAGGGCGGATGAGGTGCAACCTCTGCGGCTCTGAGATCGGGAGGCCCAACGTGCTCGGGAAGCTGGTCCTCTGCGACGAGTGTTACGCCAAACTCTCCTCGGAGGAAGGGCCTGTCTGCGCCCACTGAAGATGCGCCATGTCGACCTTCCTCGACCTCCTCGCTGCCCTCGGCGCCTCATGGGCCAGGATAGCCGTCGCCCTCCTGCTCTCGATGGTCGCTGCGTTAGTCGTGGGGATCGCCGCTGCCACCAACAAAAGACTCGAGGCCCTCATCATACCGGCCCTGGACGTCCTCCAGAGCGTCCCCATCCTCGGGTTCTTCCCCCTCGCCATCGCGGTGCTTGTCTCCGTCTCCCCGGTCATCGGGCCGGAGCTGGCAGCGGTCTTCCTCGTCTTCACGTGCACCTTCTGGAACTTCGCCTTCTCGGTCTATGAGGCGGTCAGGAACGTTCCCGTCGAGATCAGGGAGGCCCTGAGCTTGTGGAGGGTCCCCCTCTTCGACCGGCTCCGGAGGGTATACATCCCCGTCTCCCTCCCGAGGCTCGCCTCCAACCTCCAGCCCTCCACAGCTAACGCCTGGTTCTTCCTGACCGCCAGCGAGGTCATGTCGATAGGAGAGGCTGAGTACAGTGTCTTCGGCGTCGGCTCGCTCATCACCGACCTGATCGACTCGGGCGACATATCGATGGTTACGGCGCTCCTTGCGCTGACGCTCGGATCGATAGGACTGGTCCAGTACGCGGTCTACGCTCCGCTGGCCGAATGGGCGAGCAAGTTCGTCGAAGGCGCACCCCCTCCTGCCAGACCGAGGATCTTCACAGGCCTCGCCACAATAGGAAGGGGCTTCAGGACGGTCGGTCACGGGATAGCGGCCTTCTCGAGGGTCAGGCAGCTGAGGGTGCCGGTTCAGATACACTACGTCCCTCAGCTGAAGAGGCACGGCGTACCGTTCGTCACCTTGATGGTTCTGGTCCTGCTCGGCGCCGCGGCCAGCACGCTCCTCGTCAGGTACTCGGGCGACCTGATGGGACAGATATCACTCCTGGTCTGGAGGTTCGCTGTGACCGATTGGGGCGCTGTCGGTGAAGCCCTCGCCTTCTCGACCCTGAGGGTTGCAGCGGTCCTGCTCCTCTCGCTCCTCTGGTCGGTGCCTTTGGCTTACTACCTCGCCCTCGACCAAACAAGAAGGAGGGGGGCCCTGCCGGTGCTCCAGGTGCTAGTCTCGGTCCCCGCGCCGCTGCTCTATCCGATAATAGCGCCTGCCTTCGCCTCCTCCGGTCCCCTGGGAAAGGAGCTGGGAGCGTTTGTTATGATGTTGATGGGCTCGCAATACTACGTCTTCTACGGTGCGCTCCAAGGTTTCATGGTCGTAGAACCGTCCTACACCGAGCTGGTCAGGCTCAGCGGCCTCAGCTTCTGGAAGTCGATGCGCCTCGTCTACCTTCCATGGGCGATGCCGTCCATCGTCACCGGCCTGATAACAGGTGCAGGCGGTGCGTGGAACGCGACGGTCGTCGCTGAACGTCTCGAGGTAGGACCTGTCGTCTACGCCACAGACCTCCCGGGGCTCGGAAAGGCCATCTCGGAGGTAGCGGCACTCGGCGACGTCTACGGCCTCCTGGTGCTGGTCATCGTCATGACCGGGTTCATCGTCCTCCTCAACAGGACCTTCTGGGCACAGGCCTACTCGAGGAGCATCAAGGCGGTCTCAGGCTGACTCGACGACGAACCTCCCGTACATGCCGAGGCTCGTGTGTCCAGGAACGTTGCATAAGTAGTAGTAGCTCCCCTCCTTCTCCGCCACGAAGTAGACGGTCACCGAAGAGCCAGGGGGCATCGGGTCCCTCGGCGCCCCAGCGGAGGCACCGCTGAAGACCGGCACTGCGTTCGGGTCCTCCTTGAGGTCCCCCACTATCGTGAGGACGTGGACGGCTCGGCCGACGTTGACGACCGTCAGCTTGACCAGCGATCCGACCTTCACCCTCAGCTCAGGGCCCGGTGAGGTTATCGCGTCAGGCCTGAGACCGAACCCGAAGTCGCCGGCGTAGACCGTGAGCTCGACGTCAGGGCTCCTCGAAGGTGGAGGTTGCTGCTGGGGTTGCTGGGACTGCGGCCCCGAACCCCACATCCACTGCATGCACGGACACCATCCCATCATAGGTCCCATCGTCCTTCCCATCATAGGGCCCATCGGCGCTCCCCAGGCGTTTCCCGGCGCCCGCCACATGGGCCCCCAGAAGGCGTATGCTCCCACCACCAGCACCAGGACCGCTAAGGCCACCGCGACCGACGCCACGACCAGGACCCACTTCTCGTCCAACTCCACCACCTAACATCAATACGCCGGCTCCGGGTGATATGGGGTTTCTGAAACGGATCGAAACGGTCGATGTTTCAATCCGTTCGGTCACCGCGTCATGCCGAAACGCATGTACCTCCTGTGGATCGCCATTGGCTGTGCCGCACAGGCTGGAGCTCTTCGTCGGAGGTTGCCCAATCTGCGAGGAGGTGCTGAAGGCGATAACGGTAGGGAAGTGTGCCGGCTGCTCGCTGGAGGTCTACGACCTCACCAAACGCTACGAGGAGTTGGCGGCGAAGATCAAGCAGTATCGGATCAGGTGCGTCCCGACGCTGGTCATCGACGGAAGGATCAAGCTGGAGGGCAAGCCCGAGTTCGCCCTGATCTGCGACGAGGAGACGTACCGGTTCCTAGAGGAGCGCTACAGCACGGATTGAACTACCGTGCCCTTTAGCCCTCTGAGGAACCCTGCCTGAGCCTCACGATCTTCGTCCTGCCGCGCGGCTCGGTGGTGACGATGCCCCTCCTTTCCAGCTCCTCAATCAGCCTGTGGGCCCTGACCCTCGAGATGGCCAGCTCCCTCGCGATGTCCCGCTGCGTGACCGCTCACCGCTCCGAGAGAAGCTCCACAACCCTCCTCTCCTCCTCGAGGAGGCCCAAATGCGTCTGCCTCTTCTGAGAGTCTGAGGTGCTCGCCGCGAGCATCAGGACCAACGCCAGAAGAACGCCCACGATGCCCACTGCGAAGAGGATCCCGAAGAGAGGCCCGACGGGCATCATGGCCGCGCACATAGGGCACATGCGGGCCATCTCAGGCGAGACGTGGTAGGCCGTCATCAGCAGGAATGGAAGGGAGAGCACGACCACCGATATCACCAAGACGGCGACCGGCAGCCCCTTCTCCACGACTCCTTGTTGACTCCTGAGAAATATATCGTTGAAACGGCGGAACGGTTAGGGCGTTTCGGACCGTTTCGCGAAGCCCATATCTGTTGACGGGCCCGGTCGGGTAGAGGATGAGGCACAGGTGCAAGAGGTGCGGCTCGACCTTCGCCACTAGAGAGGCGCTGAGGGCCCACGTCCGGTCGAAGCACCCCCTGAACTATTACCTGCCTAGGTTCGGCATCGCGGCTGTCCTGGGCCTCGTCTTCGTCCTAAGCGGATACGCGGTGCTGACGAGGTACGTCATAGACGTGGGACCGCCCTTCGCCCGCTCTTCATCCGGTTGAGGCGACCTCAAGGACCTTCTCCGTCGCCGAGACCCAGCGGAGGAAGGCGTTTACCGCAGCCCTCATCGCGACCGTGTCCTCCGCCTCGAACTCGAGGACCAGCTCATTCCCCTCCAACCTCAGGTTAACCCTCGACCTCTGCCC
>Ga0081478_158600_pt1 | contig 34034 bp, 43 predicted proteins | sample OctSprmetagenome_FD_70983 | JGI IMG/M metagenome (GOLD analysis project Ga0081478, IMG submission 70983) | Hot spring and microbial mat streamer communities from Octopus Spring Streamers, Yellowstone National Park, USA - T=80-84 v2 (version 2) | ecosystem: Environmental > Aquatic > Thermal... | reverse complement strand
AAGGAATCAAAACCCCACCTTTATTTTTAAAATGCCCTTTTCTCATTTTATGTAAATTTTCTTTGGTTTAAATATGTTAAATACATTAAATATGCTGGCAATTAAATTTTTTGTAATATCAAAGGCTCTTCTAATTAAACTAAATTTAGTTTCTTTTTGTATTTTGTAAGATTCTGTTTCGGGTTCTGTTTCAGATTCAGGTAAAGATGTAGTAGCTTCAGGAGGAGCTGATTTTAATTCCTCTTCTATATCTTTTAATAAATTGTTATATTCTTGGCATAAATTATAATTACTATCCATTATATTATTTATTTTTTCTACATTATTTTCTAAACTTGAATAAAGAGCATTAATTTCTTCACTAGATAGTTTTGATAAAAGTTCATCCAATGCTTTATTTTGTTCCTCTTCTAATTGTTTATTTAGATCCAAGAGCCTTTGCTTTAATTCTCCATACCTAATAATATCTGAATCTTGCTCAGTATACATTTTAATTATTATGTTTAATATTTCTTTATATAAAGAAGATAATTTTTTAATATGTTCTAAGGCCTCTCCAGTGTTCAATGATACACTGCTGCCTCTCCCTGATGAATATGTGAAATTAAAATCATACAATAAAGTACCAGCAGGCGTAGTGTTATTTTTAGTGAAATCAATTAGATATGTTGAAAACTTTTCTAATTTATCGAAGTAAGGTATTAATACATTTTTAATCTCGTTTACAAATTCTTGTTTTCTATTTATGTCTATATTTACTGAAACAAGGTTAGATATATGAGTATTTAAAGAATTCATAAAAGAATTAGAATTAATTGATGTTTCATCTTGACCATATAAGGAGTATAAAATAATTAATAAATCATGAGCTATAAGATAAGTTGAAACATAACGGTTTTCATAACCGTGGTATAGTTTAAAAGGTCGATCGTATATAAGATCAGCTTGACTTTCGTCGTATCTTCTCTTTATCCATTGATAATTTAAATCATTAACACCCATCAAATGAGTAGAATAGAAATTCTTATGAAATGTTAAGTTTATCTTGTTACCCAAAGTAGGATATGTTGAATTATAATTACAAACCCCACCTGCTCTGGAACCCTCATAACCCTGAGGTTCATCATAATAGAATATATAATCCCGAGGGAAAGGTTCACACCTGTAGGACTTTTTTATCAATAAACTCATATTAGGATAATTTGAGAAAAATGTTGTAAGTTTAGAATTGAACCCAAGATTATAAGCTTCTGATAGCAAAGAATTAACCCTTTGAGTATTTTCTTTAAAGCGATTCTCTAAATTTTCTATTTCTTTAGTAATTGCGTCTCTTTCTTTTTGAAGTTCAGTTATTGTAGTAGTATTTAATTGAAGTCCAATTAGTTGATTTATAGTAGATGAAGAATTTGAAAAGTTATTATTAATATCATCTAATTCCTTTTTGTTAGCATCTATTTGTTGGGCGATATTATATAATTCTATTAATTTATTTTCAGAAATATTTAAATTATTGATTTCAATATAATCAATTAGAGCTGTCGTTGTATTATAAAAATTATCTGTTTCAGAAACTACTCTTTGGAAAGGAGGTAAAATTTTACTTAATCTTAAACTTAAATCTTTAACATCATTTTTTACAATTTCTCCAATTGTTTGTTTTTGAGATTCTAATGTCTGTCTGCATATTTGACTAACACCTCTTACTCCTACAGATTCAGTCTTATCACAAATTTTTTTAATTCTATCTTCTTCGTAGGCTTTAGTTATGTCCGTAACAACTTCACTTTTGGTTTTTCTGCTTTCTAAACTAGCAAAGCCTTTATCTAATATTTTGAATAGTTTAGTTGAAAGCCAGGATCTTATAAATGCAACTAACGTATTCGCGGCCCTTTCTTGGGATTTAAAGAATTCTAAAGGGGATGTTAAAATTTGTTCTTTTAACCTTTCATAATCAGAAGGAGCAGATATTGTAGGTCCAGGTATTAAACATCTAGGATCTTCTCCGGTTATATCTTTTTGTTGAGAAATCAGCTGATTAATGCTTTGCAACCTTCCATCTAATTCCTGAACTCTTTGTGTGTCGCCCTTTTCCATAGCTTGATCTAATTGTCTCATAACCTCTTCTCTTTCTACTTCAGCCCATGTTTTTAGACATTCAGTTTTAGGTTTAAATGTAAATCCGCCTGGTTGTTGAAATTGTATACCCAACCTTTCTTTTTCTTTTTCTAATTCAGCATTAATGATTGCAAGATCTCGAGAGATTAAATAAGAACAATTTCTAAGGTTAATTTCTGTGTTGATTTTTTCAATAAAGGGAAAGAAAATTTTTCCATAAGATCCAAAATCTTGTGAAGGATAAAATTGCGCTAAAAGATTTTTTGGATTTATTAAACTAAAAATATTAGCAAAAACATTACGTGGCTTAGCCTCAATTTTTGTTATTAAATTTTTGGGTTTAGTATTAAAAGCAGCATAAACAGATCCCCCTTCGCCCCAACTTGATAAAGCTTCTTCATAAATTGGTTCTTCTACTCCTAAATTTTCGTAAACTAACCTTTCTTCTTCTGGCTCACAAGATCTTTTTCCTAATATATTTAATTCTTGTAGCTTCATAAAAGCATTAACATACTTTATCAATTTATTAGCATTTTCAGATTGGGATGCTAAATTTACCCCAATTAAAGAATTATTTTTTAAAATACTCACAAAGCACCATTTAAAATCATCCGGTATACAAGGTAAGTTTTTGTATTTATTCAGTACCCTATTTATAGCTTTTTGTTGAGCTAAAAACAATCTGAAATTTCTATAAAGATTTATATCAGAAATATAGTTTTTTAGAATCTTGCCGTAGATAAGATCATTGACCTTATTAATTAATTTAAATTTGAAGTATTCTAAAGCGTCTTTTATTGAAAGTTGGATAGAAGCCTTAATTGATGCTAAAACATTTTTAGTAGATTCTTTTATTGAATTTCTAATATCAGCATTTACTTCCGATGCTCCTACTGGAACCTTACCGAAAAGAGACCTTAGGATTTGATTAGCTAAATCAGTTAATAAACTTCCTATAAATTCCTTAAGAAGGCTTTCTAAGAATGATGAAGCTGAGCTAGGTTCACTTAATCCAGAAAAATTTTCAAATTCACTTATATATTCAACCGTTTCTGTAGCAGTTTCAAATTCCTCTGTTCTTATATACTCAGGAATTTTACACTGAAGATAGTAAGAGGAAAAATCTATTTGATTATTTTGTGCTAAAACAAAATTTATTCTTAAATTTACTGTTAATATACTTATTATAATTAAAATTACACTTATTTTTTTCATAATTTTTCAATTAATTTTTCTTGCAAGGTTGTTAATTCATTTAAAATTGTTATTAGTATATAGGCATATTCAGAATCATCAGTTAAGCCAAGATTTTTTAGAGAATAACCAATTCCTGAAAGCAAAATAGTTTGTGCTTTATGAAAATCATAATATTCTTTAGGAACTTCTATTTTAGAAAAATCATTTGTAATAGATAAAATAAGTTCACCTGAATTTTTTAAAGATTCTTTATCATTAAAATCTATTTGAATAAATTTCATTTTGTTTAAAGTATCTTTTATTTCATTAGCATAAAGTTTAGGGTCCTTATTTTCATTTATTTTTATATTTTTAACATATTTAGAGGCGAACTCCAAAATCTCTGCTTCTATTTCTGTTTTTCTATTTGATAATCGTAAATTCTCTATTTTCTTTATGAAATTTATTTCTTTATAAATTTTACTTTCTGGAGTTTTAATGAAATTAATTATTTCTTTAAATTCTGGAGGTGCACTTTCTAAAATTTTTTCGTATTTTTCTTTATCTTCTTTTTCTGATAAAGAAACATTTTTATGTAAATTTAAAAAGCCAACGAAGATAATTATTAGAAATATCAATACCAAAGAAATAATAAAAATTTTTACCTTTGTTTTACTCATTTTTGAGCCAGCAGCGGGATTCGAACCCGCAACCTACTCCTTACGAAGGAGTCGCTCTACCATTGAGCTATGCTGGCTTATTAAAATAATTTTAAATCTAAATCAAAAATTTTCTGGCAATATAATTACTTTTTCACCAGGTTCTACTAAGTTAAATTTTTCTTTCATTTCTTTTTTTAGATTTTCAGCGTCGGATAGATATTCTAGTTTTTCTCTTAATTCTTTATTTTCTTTTTCTAATTTTTCAATATAATTTTTGTAAATTTTAAATTCCTCCTTAAATGGTTTGTTCTTTATTTTTTCTTTTATAACAAGAAAGCCTAGATAAAAAATTATTACAACTTGAATAAATATTAAAAGTCTTATCAATCTTTCAGACATTTTCGTATTTTTTTATTCTTATTTTTCTTCCTATTTCAACAGTAATCAAACCTCGAATATATTCATTAATATTATTCATATTGGTGTAATACAAAATTAATTTTTTTAATTTCTCCCTTTTTGCTTTGGTATAATGAACTAAAGGATCAAAGTTTAAATTTGATTTCAGTGCTTTAACTTCATAAAAATAATAGACATCCCCCTTTTTCGCTATAATATCTATTTCTCCATATCTTTTGAGCCAATAATTTGTTTCTATAATTTTGTATCCTTTTTTGATAAGAAATTTTTGAGCAATTTTTTCTGCTACTCTTCCAAGATTATTCATATTAATAGAAAAATCTTCTGTAAAGGATTTCCCATAATGGAATTGAATCTTCGTATTCATCTAAAAATTGAATTAAATAATTTCTAATTTCATCAACATTTAAATACATTTCTAAAGGAATAACAGGACCTATCCTTAAAAATGCTTTTGGTACAAAATAAATAAAAGTTCTATCTCCTTCATAAAATATTTCAAAACCTACAATCTCATCCCAGCTATAAAATTTATTATTTATATAAATTCCATTTTCATTTAATTTAATCCTCAATTCTGTAGGTTCATAAAAAACTGGATGAAAAAAGAAAAAAAGCCCGATTAAAGAAATAACTAAAAAAAGAAAATCTTTAGCAATTATTGAATAAATAATTGAAGCTCCTATAACTATCCCCCAAAATAAATGCCATAGTAAATCTCCATAAGGATGTTCATAATGAGATAAAGTACTCCAAGAAAAATGAAACTTAGGAATATTTTTATTTTTAGCCATATTGATTTTTAATTTAAATTATCACTTATAATTATAAAATAATGGGTTATCCATTTAAAAAAATAGAAAAGAAGTGGCAAAAGATCTGGGCAAAAAATAATTTTAAAATTTGGCATGCTAAAGATTTTAAAGGTAAAAAAATCTATATTTTAGATATGTTTCCTTATCCATCAGGCGAAGGTCTTCATGTTGGACATATTGAAGGTTATACCGGTACAGATATTTTATCTAGGTATTATCGAATGAATGGATATAATGTTTTACATCCTATGGGGTGGGATGCTTTTGGGCTTCCTGCAGAAAATTATGCTATTAAAATGAAAAAGAACCCTATGAATTTTGTTCCTAAAAATATAAAAAGATATAAAAAACAAATGATAATGATGGGATTAAACTATGATTGGCGAAGAGAAATCAATACAACTGATCCAAATTACTATAAATGGACCCAATGGATGTTTTTAAAAATGTATGAAAAAGGATTGGTTTATGAAAAAGCTGCACCTATAAACTTTTGTCCTTCATGTAAAACAGGTCTAGCTAATGAAGAGGTAGTACAAGGAAGATGTGAAAGATGCGGATCTTTAACAGAAATAAGATATTTAAATCAATGGCATATAAGAATTACTGCTTATGCGGATAGATTGTTAGAAGATTTAGATGAATTAGATTGGCCAGAGAATGTTAAAGAGATGCAAAGAAATTGGATTGGCAAAAGCGAAGGATATGAAATAGATTTTAAGATTATAGACCAGGAATATAAGATAACAGTGTTTACTACAAGATTGGATACTATATTCGGTGTTACATTTTTAGTTTTAGCACCTGAGCATCCATTATGTTTAAAGATTGCAAAAGAAGAGTATTATTTCTCAGTAAAAAATTATATAGAAGATGTTTTAAAAAAACCTGAAAGAGAAAGGAAAATTGAAGAAGAAATGTCTGGTGTTTTTACAGGTTCTTATGCAGTCCATCCATTTACAGGAGAAAAAATCCCTATTTGGATTAGCGACTATGTTTTATATTCTTATGGAACTGGCGCTATAATGGGTGTACCTGCGCATGACTCAAGAGATCACGAATTTGCAAAAAAGTTTAATTTAAAAATAATTCCTGTAATAGGACCAGAAAAAAATAAAGAACCGGATAGTCTACCTTTTGAAAATTATGGATATTTAATCAATTCTTTTGATTTTAATGGTTTAGATTCTAAAACTGCAATTTTAAAAATAGGTGAGGAATTAGAGAATAAAAACATCGGCAAAAAGGCTATTTATTACAAGTTGAGAGATTGGGTGTTTTCAAGACAAAGATATTGGGGGGAGCCTATTCCTTTAGTAAGATGTCCTAAATGTGGAATTGTTCCTTTAAAAGAAAAAGATCTACCATTAAAATTACCAAAAGTTAAAAGCTATGAACCTACAGGAACAGGCCAATCTCCCTTAAAAAATATTCAAAAATGGGTTAAAACAAAATGTCCAAAATGTAAAGGACCAGCAGAAAGAGAAACTCATACTATGCCTCAATGGGCTGGCTCTTGCTGGTATTATTTAAGATATATTGATCCTAAAAATAAAAAAGAATTTGCAAATTATAAAAAACTTAAATACTGGTTACCTGTAGATATTTATGTAGGCGGAGTTGAGCATGCGGTCCTTCATTTACTTTATGCTAGATTCTGGCACAAGTTTTTATATGATTTAGGTTTAGTACCTACAAAAGAACCCTTTAAGAAATTAGTCAATCAAGGTTTAATTTTAGGGCCTGATCACGAAAAAATGTCTAAATCAAGAGGGAATGTTATTAATCCTGATGAAGTTGTTGAAAAATATGGTGCTGATACGTTGAGAATGTACGAAATGTTTATGGGACCTTTTGAAGAAGTTAAACCTTGGGATACACAAGGAATAATAGGGGTTCATAGATTTTTAAACAGAATATGGGAATTAACTAAGAAAATTAAGAAAGAAAAAATTAAAAAAGAAAAAGATCAAGAAATATTAAGAGAGTTAAATAGACTTATCAAAAAAGTTAGTGAAGATATTGAAAATTTTAAGTTTAATACTGCTATAAGTGCTATGATGGAATTTATTAATTTTATTAGCAATAAAAAGGTTTCTATAGAAACATGGAAAACTTTTGTAAAGCTTCTCTTTCCTTTTGCTCCTCATATTTCACAAGAAATTTGGAGTTTGTTAGGAAATAAAAGTTTGTTAGATTATGAGAAATGGCCTAAGTATGATCCTAAATATATTGAAGAAAAGACAAGAAAAATAATTATTCAAATAGATGGTAAAAAGAGAGACGAAATAGAAATTTTAGAAGACCAAATTGATATTGAAAAATTAAAAGAAATAGTTTTAAATAGACCAAGAGTGAAAAAGTTCTTAGAAAACAAAAAAATAAATAAAATTATTTTAGCTCAAAATAAAATTTTAAACATCGTTACAGAAAGTTAAAATCCTAAAGCGCTTCCATAACCAGTAATAGTTCCAATAGTTGGAATTGGTATTGGAGAGGGGAATGCTGGTTTGATGCACACTCCTCCAGGAACCCACCATCCTAACATTTTTGTTCCAGGAACCGGAGGATAAATAAAGTTTAAATATCTATTGCTTCCTATAGGAACAAAATAAGGACCAGGTGGAATACTTAAAAAAGCTCCAGCAGGAGGTTGTACTTTTATCATAACTCCTCCATTTAAGCAAGGAAAAGGAGAAAGGTAAACTACTCGAGGTGTACCAAAAGGCAATCCTTGAGCAAAAGTATAAAAAGGTAAAAATAAGATTAAAAATAATAAAAAATTTTTTTTCATAATGTGCGGCTGGGAGGATTCGAACCTCCGACCTGGTGTTTATAAGACACCCGCTCTGCCACTGAGCTACAGCCGCATATAATAATTATATAATAATTATTAAATCATTACTCTAGTTCAATTTTTTTAACTGTCTCACCTCTAATTTTAGGAATTCTAATCATTAAGATACCATCCTTTAAACTAGCTTTAATATTATCAACATCTACATCCCTTGGTAGAATTATAGTTTTTGAAAATGGCCCCCAATAACATTCTCGATATAAATAATCTGTTATTTTAGGATTTTCTGGTGGCAATCTCTTGCCTCTTATTATTAGCATATCACCATGCACTAAGATTTCTATATCATTCATAGTTACACCTGAAATAGGAGAAACAATAACCAATTCCCCATCTTTTAAATAAACATCTACAGCTAATTGTCCTTCTTCTTCCTCTAAATTAATTGGATGTGTATGTTCCCACTCCACCATTCTTTATTTTTATTATTTTAAATTCTATTAATGTTATGAAGTATATAGCCCATAAAATTGGGAAAATCAATAATTTAACATCCTCTCTAATTATAAAAATATTATATAAAAAATGCAAAAAACTTGCCATCAAAAAACTGTAAACAAAAGGCAAAATCCTTCTCGTTTTAAGGCTTACTGCATAACCAAAGCCAACAAGAACAGAAGCTAACATATGAAGAAAATTAGCCCCTAAAAATCTTAATATAGACACAGCTATTGAAGCAAAAAATGGACTAATTCCTTCTGGAGGATTTATTAGTACAGAACAAATATTTAAATAAGTTTCTATAAAAGCAAATCCTAAAGCAGTAAAACCCATATATATCATAACATCGACAAGTTCATCAAAATATCTAGTAGGTAAAATAAATAGAAACACCAAAATGAATTTGAAAAATTCTTCAACAAAAGCAGATAAGAAATAATAAACATAATTAAATTCATATCCTAATAGATAATAAATTTTTGCTTGAGCAAAATAACTTAAAATTGCAGCTACAACTCCTAAAATAATTGCCAATAAAAGCATATATCTAGGTTCAGGATGATCATCTTCTAAATAAATAAATTCCCACCAAATCCATATAGGAATTAAAGATGTTAAAAATATAAAAGTAAAATTTGGGAAAAAACAAGTTGTTAAATTTGCTGTGGCCACTTTTCTAAGAGTAATAAATTCTTATTTCCCATTAATGACCATAAATATTCTGTTATAAAAGGCATAAAAGGATGTAATAATTTAAGAGAATTTAAAAGTACCATACGAAGCACTTCAGGGTTATTTTTTGTATTTCCTTTACAAGTTTCGATATAAACATCGCAAAGTTGATTCCAGAAAAATTTATAAATTCTTTTTAAAGCATTGGAAAATTGTAGCCTTTCTAAATTTTTATTAACGTATTTTAAAGTAGAATTGAAAGCTCTTATAATCTTTCGATCTTCACTACTAAAACCTTGTCTTTTTTGCATCTCAGGATAACGGATCAAATAAAATCTAACAGCATTATAAATTTTATTTGCAAATTTCATTCCATTTTCAACATTTACTTCATCAAATCTTAAATCTTGTAAGTTTGTTGTTTGCCAAATTAAACCAAATCTTAAAGCATCGGCTCCATATTTTTCGATTAAATCTAAAGGATCAATACCGGTTCCTAAGCTTTTTGACATTCTTTTACCTTCTTTAGTTAAAACAGTAGGGTGAATATAAACTAATTTAAATGGCACATTTTTCATAAAATATAAACCAGAAAAAATCATTCTTGTAATCCAAAGATTTAAAATATCTCTTGCAGAAAATACCACATCTGCTGGGTACCATTTTTTTTCTTTTTTGGTATATAAGATAGCAAAAGGCCATAAAGCCGAAGAGAACCAAGTATCAAAAACCTCTTCAGTTCTATACCAATTAGATTTTTTACAAATTTTACATTTTTTATTAGGCTTTTTAATACTTACTACATAGCTATCTTCACAGTTTTTACAATACCAAACTGGTAAAGTTTGTCCCCACCATATTTTTCTTGAAATACACCAATCTTTAACATTTTTAAGCCAAGCAAAATAAATTTTCTTAAATCTATTAGGTACAATAAATATTTTTCTACTTTTAACTGCATCTTTAGCTAAGGAAGCTAAATAATCCATTTTTAAGAACCATTCTTTAGAAGGAATAACTTGTAATTCTGTTTGGCATCGATAACAAATAGGAATATGATGTTTGATATCCTCTTCTTTTTCTAATAAATTTTGTTCTTTTAAAATCTGAAGAACTCTTTCTCGAGCAGTTAAATAATCTAAGTTTTCAAATTGAGGAACATTTACTATTTTTGCTGATTCATCAATCACTTTAATCATAGGTAAATTATGTTTAACTCCAATTTCATAATCAATGATACTATGAGCAGGAGTAATTTTAACAACACCGGTACCAAATTTAGGGTCAACCCTTATATCAGTAATAATTAGAAGTTCTCTGTTTATAATAGGCAAAATAGCTGTTCGGCCAATATATTTAGTATATCTTTGATCATTGGGATTAACAGCTAAAGCCACATCACCTAACATTGTCTCTGGTCTAGTTGTAGCAACAACTAAAAATTCTTGTGAATCCTTAAGAGGATATTTAATGTAATAAAGCTTCCCATCTTTTTCAATATATTCAATCTCTAAATCAGAAAGACTTGTTTTACAGCGTGGGCAAAAGTTTATAGCTCTGTAATCTCTATAAATCCACCCTTTTTTGTAATATTCTATAAAAGCTTTTTCTACCCATCTAACATAATTTTTATCTAAGGTAAATCTTGTTCTTGACCAATCAGGAGTAATACCTAATTTTTTAAATTGTTCTAAAATAATACCTCCGTATTTTTCTTTCCATTGCCAAACCCTCTCAATGAACTTTTCTCTACCAAGATCAAATCTTGTTAAGCCTTCTTTTTTCAATTCTTTTTCTACTACATTTTGAGTGGCAATACCAGCATGATCCAAACCAGGAATCCAAATTATTTTATAACCATTCATTCTTTTATATCTTAAAAAAGCATCAAGTAAAGTATTTTGCAAAGAATGGCCCATATGCAAACTTCCAGTAACATTCGGTGGTGCCATCAAAGCTATAAAATTCTTAACACCTTTTTGTTTTTCTATTTTCAAATATGGAAGCCACTTTTGATAAATTTTCTCTTCAATTTCTTTAGGATTATATTTTGTTGAAAGATCTTGAACCTTCATATTTTTAAATTATAGCAAAAATAAATTGGGCGGGAGAGGAATCGAACCTCTGGCCTTCTCGTTGTAAGCGAGACGCTCTGCCACTGAGCTACCCGCCCATAATTTCCGTTAGTATTCCTATAAACCAACCAAAACTCAAGAGTATTAATAAAATTATAACCAAAATTTTAGGGATTTTGAAATAAATGTAATTTTTTAGTTTTAAATAACACAAAAGTAACACAAATAAATTAAATCCTAAAAATATACTTCCTGTTAAGCTTACTAATTTTGCAATATTTTCTAATTTTAAGAATGGAATAAAAAATATTACCAAACTTATAATTAACCAGGATAATATACTATTGATTTTATAATCAAAAATTAATCCTCGTTTTAAATAAAAGGCTAAAGCTATGAATGTAGTTAAAATATTCAAAATAGCTAAAAAAGAAGCTGTTTTTACAATATAAGGATTAGCAAACCCTTTTAGGTTTTCTAGGGTCGTAGAAGAAACATTTTTGCCGAATGTACCATAGATAGAAACAACAAACAAAAAATATAAAAATGTTACTAGCAAAATGGAAATTAAATTAATCCAAAACATAACTTTTTTATTTTTCCCTATAATATCGTAAACCATTTGCAAAGAAGAATATCCTGTATACGCAAATATTAAAACACCATAAGCTAACCAAGGATTTAAAAATTCTATTTGAAAATTATTTAAGCTAATTTGAGGCAAGAAATAAATACCTAAAATTAAAAAAAGTAAAATCATAAAAAATGCTAATATGCTTTCAGTTTTTGAAAAAGGATTTACAGAAAATAAAATTATAATGATTACTAAAAATGCATAAAATAATCTAATTAATAATTCATTGTTAAAAGGGAAAATCAAGTTGGTAAATTTAGACAAAGCTAAATAATAACTTGCAAAAACAAATAAAATTCCTAAAAAATCTATTAGCCAAACAATATTTTTCCAGTTTTTACCTAAAATTTTTTCGCTAAGTCCAGGTAGATTATGTTTTTCTTCAATTTGGAAAATTATTTCACTGTAAGCTAAATGAACATAAAAAATTAAAATAGGTATGATCAAAAACCAAAGCCAAAAGTAAAATCCTGAATGAGCTAAGGTATAAGGTAAAATAAATACTCCTAAACCAATAATAGTACTTGTAATTAAAAAAATGCTTGTTAATAGATTAATCATGTTGTCGTATTTTTTCTTCAATAAAAGGTAAGCCAGATAAAATTAAAAGTACTAAAACAGTTGTTACAAAAGCTTCTAAATAAAATCCTTGCCCTACGCTAGCTCCAATAGCTGCTGTTGCCCATAATGCAGCTGCTGTTGTTGCACCAACTACTTTTTCTTCGTGATAAAAAATAATCCCAGCACCTAAAAATCCTATTCCTAAAACAATATTAGCTAAAATTCTAGCAGTAGAATCAGGTGAAAATTTCGCCGCTATTAAAGAAAAAAGAGTGGCTCCTAAGCCAACCAAAGCAAATGTACGAAGTCCTGCTTGTTTTTTAAAAAAGCTCCTTTCAACCCCTATCAAAGCCCCTAAAGCACTACCTAAAAATAATCGGTAAATTATTTCCAAATAATCCATTTTATTCAATAAATTTTAACAATTTTTCAATTAAAATTTTAGGATCTGATTCCCATACAATTTTATTATGTTCTTTTCTAGCCTCTTCTATTATTTTTTTCATATGTTTTTCTTCGCCTCCTGAACCAACTAAAATTCCCATAGGTTTCTTTTCTTCATAAGCTATAACAAATTCGTTTAAGGTCCCTGTTCGACCACAAATAAAAATTACAGCATCTCCAGATCTTACCAGAATTAAATTCCTTCCTGAATGTCCTAACCCAGTATAAAAAATAAGATGATGATAATCTATAGGTAATTCATAAACTTTTATATGCTCCTCTTTATTAATCGCAGGGGAAAAACCAACTACATATCCATTATTTTCGTAAGCTCCTTTAGCAGCCCAAAAAGGAGCTCCTGTTGTTGCACCTGTTACAGTAATAATATTTCTTAAAGCTAATTCTTTGCCTATTTCATAAGCCAATTCATTAACATTTGAGGCACAAAAAGTCGTGTCTGAAGCTCCTGAAATGGCAATTTTTATTTTTAGCATTTTTTATTAATAATTTAAATAATCTTCAATTAATTCTAAATTACTATTAGTTAATCTTCTTTTTTCTCTCACTAAGTCTCTATGTTTTTTACTCAAAAAATGGTTAATACCACTAATACGTCTCAAAACTTTTTTATTTTTCGTTATTTTAAATCTTTTTAAAACAGATTTTCTTAATTTACCTGGTGTCATTTTTTGGAAATATTAACTATCAAATTATTTCCTTGTTTTTTAATTTCGCTTGTTAATTTAATTGGAATTTCTATCATTTCCAAAAATTTTTTGATTTTTTCCTCTGCTAAATCTACATGCAATAATTGTCGACCTTTTAAAATCATTCTTATTCTAACTTGATGACCCTCTTGTAAAAATTCTTCAATTTGCTTAGCTTTTCTTTTTAGATCACCTTCTGCTTCTTGAAAGCTTATTCTAATTTCTTTTAATTCAGCACCACCCTCTTTTTTCTGTTTTCTTTTTAATTGATAAAGGTATTTTTGATAATCACCAAGCTTGACTACCGGTGGATCAACCTTATCTGAAATTAAAATTAACCCAGTATTATTTTTTTCAGCAATTTCCATAGCTTCTTTTAAGGTTAAAATACCTATTTGCTTACCTTCTGTACTTATCAATCTAATTTTTTTGTTAGTTTTTAATGAATTAATTCTCGGATCAAGCAGTTCTTTAAATTCTTAACTAAATAACGACTCACAATAAATGATCAGCAATTTTACTTGCAGCATAAGCTTCAGGTTTAATTTTAACCTCAAATCCATAGCCCTTAACTAAATTAATTATTTCTTTAATAACACTTTTGCTTTTACCCGTTGTGCTTAAATCTAGATGTAGTTCAAAATCAAATTCCAATCTCTCTTTAATTAATTCTTCTAAAATTTCCTTACTTATTTCTAAACTTAAATTTGCTTCTTCCCACAACCTCGTAAATAAATCCATTTTTCTTTTTATGTTAATCTTTTTCCAAAAATATCTAGCACCATATCCAACTCTATGAACAACAATTACAGAAATAAATTCTACGCCATTTTCCTGAATTTCTGAATCTGTACCTACCAAGATTCTGTATTTATATCTTTTATCAGCCAAAATAAAATCTTTGAGTTCTTTGATTAATAAATTTTTTGTCAAATTTTTACCGTATGCGGTTTTGAAATCTTTTAACACCATTATTTAATTTTAAAAAATTCTTCATAAATTTCATAAAAAATAACTAATAGTGGCAAAACAGAAAAAATGCCTAAAATTCCACCAATTTTACCTCCTATTAAGATACCCACCAAAGTTATAAAAGGTTTAATTTTTAAAGCAGCTCTAGCTACAAGAGGAACCAATAAATTATTCTCTAGTTGTTGGATTAATACAAATCCTATTAGTACAAATATTATTTTATTAGGATCGTGCGCTAATGTCAAAATAATAGCTGCTGTTGCACCTAAAATTGGTCCTATAATTGGGATAATTTCTGTAAAACCTGCAATTAAACCAATAATTCCAGCATAAGGAAGCTTTAAGAAAAACATTAATAAAAATGAGGCAAGTCCTACAGAAATCATCAGAAATAATTGGCTTGCTAACCACGCAGCTAATCCTTTTTTAATTTTTTCAATAAGATTGAAATATCTTTTGCTATTTTCTTTAAAAATACGAGCTAAAAATTCTGGAGCTAGATTAACCTGTGTAGCCACGTAAAAAGACATTACCAAAATTAAAATTAAATTAAATAAACCTCCAATCATATTAATTAAATATTTAGAAGTATTTATAAAAAATTCAGGAGCAGGTGCTTTTAAGAAATTAGTTAAGTAATTAGAAATTCCTTTCAAGCCTAAATTTTCTATATAATCTTGGATGTTGGGTAAAATATTTTTAAGTTCTAAGACAATTGCTGGTGCTAAAATATAAAAAATTACGACAAAAAGCAAAGCAAAAGTTAAATAAATTAAAGCAATATTTAAATAAAATGGAATTTTAAATTTAAGTTTGATATAAATAGCCCACTGTTGTACAGCTAAGCCTAAAAAAATAGAGATTAAAATTATAAAAAGAACATCTTTTAAAAACCAACACAAAAGAGCAACAATTGGAATGCTCCAAAAAATTAAACTTCTTTTAAATTCTTCTTTTAAAACCATTAACTAATTATAAAAATTTTTTAAAGATTTTAGCTATCTTAAGATTTTTATATTCATCTGGAACTAAAATTCCAAATTTTAAGTTATCATACGTTATTAATTTATTAAGTTCCCGCTTTAGTTCACCTTCTTTTACCTTTTTGATTTTTAGAAGATAATCATTAGGTGATAAAAATTTGTTGAAAAGAAGATAATCTATGCCGTAAAAATAAGCTAAATTTAAAGAAGATTCTGCTGTAGAAAGAAGAGAACTTTCTAAAATAGCTTTTGATTTTTCAATTTCTTCATCTGAAATTTTCTCTTTTTTGATTTTTTGAAATTCTTCTAAGATTCTTTTAATGGTATTTTCAATTTTTTCTAAATTACATCCGGTTTGGATAAAGAAATAACCTCTATCTGTATAAAAATCTGTATCTACTTTTATGTAATAAGTAATTCCAAGTTCTTCTCGTAAAATTCTAAACAACCTTGAACTCAAGCCATAACCAAGCAAGCTTGTTAAAACGCCTAAGGCAAATCTTCTATCTTTTAAATCTTTCAACCCATCAGTTTTAAACAAAATCAAAATATGTGCTTGTTTTAAGTCTTTACGGGTATAAATTTTCCCTTTTAATTTAGGTGATTTTTTGCTATCGAAAATAGCTTTTTGGGGAGCTTTGATATTAGAGTATTTTTCGAAAAAATTATTTAAAATTTTCAAAATTCTATTTTGATTAAAATTACCAACTAAAACTAAGTAAGTATTATTAACAGTATAATGGGTTTTGAAATATTTTAAAATATGTTCTCTTTTAATAGCAAGTAAATTTTTAGAAGTTCCTAAAATTGACCATCCAGCTGGTTGATCCCCAAATGTAATCTTAAGAACTTCATCAAAAATATACGAAGTAGGAGTATCAATATTATAATTAATTTCTTCTAAAATTACATTTCTTTCTTTTTCAATTTCTTCTTCTGGGAAAAGAGGATTGCATAAAATATCTGACATTAAATAAACGGCTCTTTCAAAATATTCTGGTAAAGTTTTGATGTAATATCCTGTATATTCATATGAAGTAAAAGCATTATAACTTGCTCCGATTTTATCAAGTTCTAGACCTAAAACTTTAGAAGATGGGAAATTCTTGCTGCCTTTAAAAAATAAATGTTCAACAAAATGCGAGATACCATTTAATTTTTTAGTTTCGTAATCAGTTCCAGTTTTAACCAAGGCTAGGATAGAAGCTGTTATAAATTCATCTGAAGAATATAAAATTACTTTCAAATTATTTTTTAGTTTTACAATTTTAGGCAGTCTCCACATTTTCTTTCTTTTTCTTGGAAATAGCAATAGGCCTCTTTTTGCCTTTAATAATCCCTTTTTTAATTAATAAATTCCAAACAGAATCAGAAACCTGCGCACCATTTTTTATATAAAATTCAATTCTTTCTTTATCAAATTCTCCTATTTTTCTTCGTGGATCCCACCACCCTAATTTTGCAATATACTTTCCTTGTAATTTACTTCTTTTTTCTTGAAGGACAACCCTAAAAATTTTTTGATGCTTTTTACCTACAGGTTGAAATCTAATTACTAACATTTTTAAACAAATTCTATAATGCTTAATTCGGCATTATCGCCTTTTCTTTTGAGAGGCAATTTAATTATTCTTGTATAACCACCATTTCGATCTTTGTATCTAGGAGCTATTTCATAAAATAACTTATAAGCAGATTTTTTAGGCAATTTACTTAATAATCTTCTTAAAGCAGCTAAATTTTGTTTTTTAGCAGTAGTAATTAATTTTTCAACAATTTTTCTTAAATATTTTGCTCTTTCTGTGGTAGTTTTAATTTGTTCTTTCATTATCAAATTATGTGCCAAAATCTTAAACAAAGCCTTTCTCTGATCTTTTTTTCTATGAAATTTTTTAACTTTCACTAAATGCCTCATTTATGATTTCAAAATGCTTAATTAATATTTCGCTTGCTTCTTTTAGGGCCTTTTCTGGTGTAATAGTACCATCAGTCTCGATAGTTATACGTAGTAAATTATAATCAGCTCTTTCCTTATATACAATATTTTCAACTTCATAATTTACATTAACTATTGGAGAAAATATCGCATCTAAAACAATTGTTCCTGGTTCAACTCTGTCTTTCTCTCTTTCTTCTGCAGAAGAAAATCCATATCCTCTTTCTACAATTAAAGTCATTTTTACTTCAGTATCATTAGAAGTAATAGTAGCAATTTTTAAATCAGGATTTGCAATTTCTACTCCAGCTGGGCACTTGATATCTCCAGCATAAATCGGACCTTCACCTTTTTTGTATAATTCCAATTCAATTGGTTCTTCTCCTTCATATTTAACTCTAACTTTTTTAAGAGCTAATAAAATATCCAAAACATCTTCCAAAACCCCAGGAATAGTTGAAAATTCATGTAAAACATTTTCAATATGAACAATAGTAATAGCCGATCCTTTGATTGAAGATAATAAAACTCTTCTTAAGGCATTACCTATGGTAATCCCATAACCAGGATATAAAGGAGCTATCTCAAAAGTAGCTTTATTCTTTTCTGAAAAAACTAGTTTCGGTTTTTCTGGTAAAACTAATTCTTTGATCATGGTGCTAATATTTTAATTCCGACTACTTAGAATAAAATTGTAAAGCTAAAGGTACATTAAAAGGCAAATTTAATTCTTCTGGTTCAGGATATCTTAAAAATTCTCCTTTTAATGTGTTAACATCTATCCTTAGCCAAGGCGGTGGTGTATAAATTTTGAATTTTTTATGTAAATTTTTAAAGGGTTCAATATCTTTGCTTTGTGGTCTAATTTCAATAACATCTCCAGGAGATAAGAAAATGAAAGAAGATTTTACTCTTTTACCATTAACCAAAAAATGGCCATGGCTTACTAACTGTTTAGCATGCAATTTTGAATCTGTATAACCTAAACGCCAAATAACATTATCAAGTTTGCTTTCGAGTAATTTAATCAAAGCTTGTGGAGCAGGTTCATTCATTTTTTCAGCTTTTTCAACCAATCTTTTCAATTGCTTTTCTTTTAATAGATAATAAAACTTTATTTTTTGCTTTTCAATTAAACTTCTTCCATAATCAGATAAAACTCTAGGTTTAGCTCCATGCATACCCGGTCTAGTTCTTCTTCTTGAAAGCGCACATTTGTTAGAAGCGCATCTATTATTCCACAATATCTTTTGTCCTAAGCTTCTACAAATTTTGCATTTTTTTTCTATAAGCATTATACTCTTCTTGGTTTTGGAGGAGTAGGACCACCAAAAGGTACAGGAGTCCTATCCTCGATTTCGGTAATATTAAGATCCGAATTAAATAAAACTCTTAAAGCAGATTCTCTTCCAGGACCAATTCCTTTAACAATTACTTTTACTTCTCCTACTTCGAAATTCGCTTTAATTTTTTCTAATAAAACCTCTGCAGTTTTAGCACCAGCATATGGTGTAGCCTCTTTAGTGTGTTTAAATCCACAACTTCCAGCAGAACTCCAACATAAAACATTTCCATTAGCATCTGTAAAGCACATTAAAGTATTGTTAAAATGAGAATTTATATGAATAATACCAACATCAATCTTTTTTTTCTTTTTACTCTTTTTAACCTTAGTTGTGGTGGTTTTAGGAATTTCTTCACCTTGGATGACTTTTGTTCTCGTCCTACCCATTTTTTTATTTTTTAGATACTTTTCTTTTACCAGAGCCGACCGTTTTTCGTGGTCCTTTTCTTGTTCTTGCGTTAGTTCTTGTTCTTTGTCCCCAAACCGGTAATTTTCTTAAATGTCTTAATCCTCTATAACATTGAATATCTATTAACCTTCTAATATTTGCTTGAATTTCTCTTCTTAAGTCACCTTCTACTTTTAAATTTTCATCAATATATTTTTCAATTTTGCTAATTTCTTCCATAGTTAATTCTTTTGTTTTTTTCATAGGATCAATATTCAAAGTTTCGCATATTTTCTTAGCCAAAGATCTACCAATACCATATATTTTTGGCAAAGCAAACAAAATTCTTTTTTCATTTGGAATTTCTACTCCTGCAATTCTAACCATGGTTTATCCTTGTCTTTGCTTATGTTTAGGATTTTCACAAATTACATAAATTCGCCCTTTTCTTCTTACAATCTTACATTTTTTACACCTTCTTTTTACTGATGCTTGAACTTTCATTTTTTATTTCCTTTTTATAATTCTACCTTTTGTTTTATCATATGGTGAAAGTTCCACTACAACTTCATCACCAGGTACTACTTTTATATAATTTATCCTCATTTTTCCAGACAAATATGCTAGCACTTCTTCACCTGTTTTTAATTTCACTTTAAATGTTGTATCGGGTAAAGCTTCAATAACAACTCCTTCAACAACTTCTTTTTTCATCTTTTCTATTAATGATTACAAACATATTTAATTATACTTGATCTAATTATGAAAAATAAGTCGGGGTGGCCGGATTCGAACCGGCAATCTCGTGGTCCCAAACCACGCGCCTTAACCATTAGGCCACACCCCGTAATTTTAAAAATGGACCCAGAGGGACTCGAACCCTCGGCCTCCGCCATGCCATAGCGGCGCTCTACCAACTGAGCTATGGGCCCTTAATATTAATTTTATCAATTTTCTTTTTCTTTTACAAATGGGAAATATATGACTTCTCTTAAGTATTTTGAATTAGTCAAAATTACAACTAATCTATCGATACCAATACCTAAACCAGCCGTAGGAGGCATCCCGTATTCTAAAGCTTCTATAAAAGTTTCATCATAAGGATGCGCTTCTTCATCTCCTTTTTCTGAAGCTTTTGCTTGTTCTTCAAATCTTTGTTTTTGATCGATAGGATCGTTTAATTCAGCAAAAGCATTGATAATTTCTAGGCCTCCAATATATCCTTGAAAACGTAATGTAAGCTGAGAATTTTTAGGGTTCAATTTTGCTAAAGGTGAAATTTCTTTTGGATGGTCTATTAAAAATGTTGGCTGTATTAAATTTTTTCTAATTAATTTTTTAAAAATTTCATCAACAATTTTACCTTTTGTGATTATCTTAGGATTAAATTCTATTTGATTTTTTTCTGCAAATTTTAAAAAATCATCCAAAGTATTTTTAAAGTAATCTAAGCCTGTATATTTTTTAATTATTTCCACATACTTAATTCTTTTCCATTTTTTGCCAAAATTAATTTTATTACCTTGATATTCGATAAGATAACTTTCCTTTTTCGCAAATTTTTTATTAAATCTTTTTACTAATTCTTTAAGCAAATCTTCTACAAATTTCATTAAATTATCTCGATCACAATAAGCATAATATAATTCCATCATAGTAAATTCTGGATTGTGTTCTCTATCAATGCCTTCGTTTCTGAAATTTTTTCCTATTTCAAAAATTTTTTCAAAACCACCAACAATCATTTTTTTCAAATAAAGCTCAGGAGCGATCCTTAAATATAAAGGCAAATCTAAGGCCTCTAAATATGTTTTAAAGGGTTTTGCTAAGGCACCACCATAATGCGTTTGCAAAATAGGAGTTTCTACTTCAATAAATCCTTTTTCCCATAAAATTTCTCTCAAAAGGCGAATAATATAAAATCTTTTATCAAAAATTTCTTTATCTTCAGGATAAAAAATAGTTCTTAAATAAGGGTTTCTAGAAAGTAGTTCTTCGTCCCGAACTTTGTAATAATCTTTTGGAAAATTTTTCAGACATTTTGCTAATAAAATATATCTTTCTATTAGAATACTTTTTTCTTTAGATTTAGGCAAAAATGCGCTTCCAAAAACTGAAATAAAATCTCCCATCTTAAAGATTTCACTAAACAAGTTAAATTTTTTAGTAACATCTTTTCTAAGAATGCCTTGAATTTTTCCTGACTCATCTTTTAGGTCAATAAAAATAATGTTACCATGATCTCTTATTGCCATAATTCTTCCAGCTAACCAAAAACCTTTTTTATTTCTTAAAAATTTATTAAAATTTTTCAAAACATCATTAATTAAATAATCTCTTTTACTTTTCTCTGGATAAGGATCTATGTTTAATTTTCTAATTTTTTCTAATTCGCCGTTCATTTTTTATGGCATTTGTCTTTGTTGTAAACCTTGTTCCAATTGTGCAGAAATTTGTTGATAAACTGGAACTACTATTGAAATTGCTATTAATCCGACTATTAAACCTACAAAAACTATTAAAAGTGGCTCTAATAAAGTCATTAAATTTTTAATAGAATATTTTACTTCATCTTCATAGTATTTTTCCATAACTTCTAATACTTTAGATAAGTTACCAGTCTCAGAACCTATTATCATAACTCCAGAAAAAACAGGAGGGAAAATTCTTTCTTGAACCAAAACCTCTTCAAAATTAGCTCCGCCTTGTATTTTTTGGTACATCCTTAAAGCTGCTTCTTTAAGCTCAGGGTGAGATATAACTAAACTTGTAAGATAAAGAGATTGCGATACAGTAATGCCACTTTCTATTAAAGAGCCAAAAACAAAACAAAAAGATCGTAAATTCATATTCAAAATTAATGTTTTTAAAATAGGTAATTTTAAAGCAATTAAAAGCAATATGCGTCTACCATTTCTTGTTACAAATAAACTTATAAAAATGATGATTAATAGCGCTAATATCGCAAAAATTATTTTTATGTGATCTCCTATCCAGATACCCGTAGAAAGAATAACCCTTGAAAAAGTAGGTAGTTTAGTTCCCATTTGTTGTACTAACCCCGCGATTTTAGGCATTACAAAGGTGGTTACCAAAATTATTACTCCAAATGCAGCTATAAGAATTATTGAAGGATAAAGCAAAGATGACAAAAGCTCAGTCCGCACATTTTTTTCTTTTTCTAAATCTTCAACCCAATTATCAAAGGTTTTACTTAAATTACCAGAAAGTTCACCAATTTTTATAAGTTCTACTTCTACAGGAGTAAAACTTTCAGGAAAGTATTGGAATGTTAAATAAAAAGGATTACCCTTTTGAAGGTTATAAATTAAGAATAAAACAAAATCTTTCAAATAACCATCTTTTAAGTTTCTTACAAAAATTTTCAAACCTTCAATTAAACCTGCTCCAGATTTTAAGATCAAAGATATATTTCGAGCAAAAAATATTTTATCTTTTAAAGAAAGTTTTCTAAATGATCTTAGAATTTTATTTACAAAACTTTCTGTAGATAAAGTAATCTTAATAGGTGTTAAGCCTATACTAGATAAATATTCAACGATTTCTTGTTCAGATTCAGCTATTAACTTTCCTCTGTGAAATTTACCTAAGTTATCTACAGCTTGAAATTTATAAAATCTCATTTTTTATTCTTTAATTACTCTTAATACTTCTTCTAAGGTAGTAACGCCTGCAACAACTTTTTCAAAACCATCTTCAAACATAGTACGAAAACCTTTATTTCTTAACATATCTTTAAATTCAACTAAATTAAATTCTTTTCTAGCTAAATAATCTGCTATTTCATCATCTACATAGAACATTTCAAAAATTCCCGTTCTACCTTTATACCCAGAATACCCACAAAATTCACAGCCCTTTCCTCTATAAATATATTTAGGCAACTCTACATTTTTTAATTCTTCTTCAGAATAACCAGATCTAAGAAGTTGATCTTTAATTAATTCTTCTTGATAACTTTTAACCTCTTCTGAGGTAACACAATTTAAACAAATTTTTCTAACTAATCTTTGAGCCATAACCAAAGTTAAAGTTGATGCTACTAAATATTTAGGTACACCTAAGTCAATTAATCTTGGAACTGCTGTAGGTGCATCATTAGTATGCAAAGTAGAAAGTATGAGGTGTCCTGTTAAAGCTGCTTGTACAGCAATATCAGCAGTTTCATAATCTCTAATCTCACCAACCATGATAATATTAGGGTCTTGTCTTAAAAGACTTCTCAAGCCAGAAGCAAAAGTTAAATCTACTTTAGGATTAACTTGGATTTGATTAATTCTTTCCAGTTCGTATTCAATTGGATCTTCAATAGTACAAATATTAACCTCAGGTCTATTCAAAAGCTGCAAAATAGTATATAAAGTAGTAGTTTTACCTGAACCTGTAGGACCAGTAGAAAGTATCATTCCATAAGTTTTAGTCATAGCTCTTTCCAAGAATTCTTGATTTTTTTCATTCATTCCTAATTCCGCTAAAGATGTAGGCCTAAAAGTTGATGCTAATAATCTTAAAACAGCCTTTTCTCCATACATTGTAGGAACTATAGAAACCCTTATATCAAATTCAAAATCTCCTAATTTTGTTTTAAATCTTCCATCTTGAGGTCTAAAGTGTTCATCAATTTGAAGTTGAGATAAAATTTTAATTCTAGCTATCAATGAAGGATGCAAATTTTTAGGCAGTCTCATTATTTCTCTTAAAACCCCATCAATTCTAAATCTAACTAAACTGTAATTAGCAAAAATTTCTATATGAATATCAGAGGCATTTAACCCCATTGCATAGTTTAATAAATTATCAACAATTCTTGTAGCAGATAATCTTTGCTCTTCTTCTGTTAAAAATGCTCTTTCAAATTGAGATACTTCTTTATTTAAAACTTCCTGATATTTTTCTCTATATAAAGCTTGATAATTTATTAATGCTCTCTGGATCTCATCTTCTAAAGCCACCATAGGTTCAATTTTTTTTCCTGTAATATTGCTCAATAAATTTATAGTCTCAAAGTCCCTAGGATTAGCCATAGCTACTTGAAGAATATCTCCTTCGATATTTATAGGAACAACCTTTTTTTGAATAGCGATTTGCTCAGGAACTAATCTTAGAATACTTGGTGGGATAACGAGGCCTTTTAAATTAGCTCTTTTTATTCCTAAATATTCACTTAAAATATTAGCAAAAAAATCTTTATCTAACCATCTTCTGCTAAACATTAAATCCAAAGGGTTTATATTTAATCTTTTGGATTCTTTTTCAATTTCATCCCAAGTAGTTTCATCTATAACATGATTTTTGATTAGTAGCTCTTTTAATTCTTCATTAGTAATGATCATGGTTTAAAAGCTTCTACAAAATGCAAATTATTTTTTGTGATTATATTAATTATTATAAAGAATATACAAAGAAAAACCCAATAATTTTTAAAAGAAATTTTTTCTGAAAAAGTAGAACTTTTTTTAACCATACCAACAATATGCCACAAAAAAATCATCAAGAGCCCTGTTATTAATAACAAAAAATTTAAAGGAAAATCTATCAAAGCAGTTAATATTGTAACCATATAATATTCTTCATAGTAAAATAATGTTTCCTTGAATAGCTTATTGAGAGTATAAATTATTAAAAATACCAAAAAAGCTCCTACTAAACGCCAAACAAAATCTTTATAAAAATGATGATATGAATAAGATAGAAAATAACTTATAGGCTGATAAGGAGGTAGAAGATATTTAGAAATAGGATGATTTTTCCATATTGTAAATTGAAGATAACTTTTAAAAGTAGCAAAACCAAAGTAAATAACAAAAAATAAAAGAAAAATCAAAAGCCAATGTTTCTTTTCTTTATTTACAAGAAATATTAAAATAATAGATAATAAAAGGCTTAAAATTTGACCGAAGTTTGCAAGTATAAAATTTATAATATTATTCATGAAAAATATTATAAACCAAGCATTTTCTTTAATAGAAATTACTTTAGTGATTTTTATTTTTTTGTTAATAATTTCTGTATTTTTTAGTAGATTTTTAGAATTTTCTTCAGATTATGCTAATGTTTCTAAAGATGTTATTTCTATCAAAAAAATCTTAGAATTAGCAAGAGAAAAATCTTTGATTAAAGAAGAATACACTAGTTGGGGCGTTTATTTTGAAAATTCTACATCTGCCTATTACTTATTTGCAGGTCCATCTTATGCTTCTTCAACAAAAGTTTTTGTTAATTATCTAAGTGAAAATAATAAATTTTTAAACCCTCCTTCAAACTCAGCTATAGAAATTGTTTTTGCGCCAGCTACTGGTTATGCTACTAATGCAACAATTACAATTTCATCTTTAAATGAAAGAATAAAAGGTGATATAATTATAAATAAGGTCGGAACTATTAATACAAATATTTATAAATGAACGCAAACCAAATTTTACCAGTCTTAGTTTTGTTAATTTTACTTATAAGTGGAGGATATTTATTATTTCAGAATGTAACACCTATAAAAACCCCATCCAATATTTCAGCTAATTTAAATGTAGAAAATTTAATTGGATTCAATCCCCCATTAGGAAATCCTGATGCTCCAGTAAAAATAATTGAATTTTCTGATTTTCAGTGCCCTTTTTGTCGCAAATTACATTTTGAATCTTTTAAAAAGATTAAAGAAGAATATATAGATAAGGGATTAGTAGTTTTTTATTATAGAGATTTTGCTTTTTTAGGTCCTGAATCAGTTCAAGCAAGTTTAGCTTCAAAATGCGCAAGGGAACAAAATAAATTCTGGGAATATGTAGATATTCTTTTTAAAAATCAAGCTGGAGAAAATGTTGGGGGCTTTAGTAAAGAAAACTTAATAAAATTTGCTGAAGAATTAAATTTAGATAAAGAAAAATTTGAAAAATGCTTAAATGAAGGCAAATATATGAGTGAAATCCAACAAGATTTACAAGCAGCTCAAAAATTAGGAGTAAGAGGAACTCCTTATCTTATAATTAATAATGATATAGTTGAAGGAGCCTATCCATATGATTATATAAAAGCCATTATTGAAAAATATATTAAAAAATGAAAAAAGTAATAATTTATACAACAAGTTGGTGTCCTTTCTGTGATGCAACTAAAGAATATTTAAAAAGTAAGGGTATAGAATTTGAGGAAAAAAATGTTGAAATTGATCTTCAGGCAAGAGAAGAAATGATAGAAAAATCAGGGCAATTAGGTGTGCCAGTAATAGACATAGATGGTAAAATAATCATAGGTTTTTCTCCTGAAGAAATCGAAGAAGCCTTAAAAGAATAATTTTTATTCTTCTGTATCAATTCCTAATTCTCTTTTTAATTCTAATTCTCTTTTCTTATCTTCTAATAATCTTAAAGTTCTTTCTAGTTCTTTTGTTGTTTCTAATAATCTTTTCTTAAGTTCAATTTCAGCATAAGCTAAATCAACTGCTTCTTCAAAAAATACTCCTATTATATCTCTTTTTAGATTTTCTGGAAATTTACCAAAATTTTCAATTAAAAAATTTCTAATTTCCTCTTCGCTTCCCTCTGATAAGATTTTGAAAAAATTTTCGTATATATTTTCCATTTTTTTAATTATTTACTAGCTACCCAATTTCCGACCATGCCTATTAAAACATCAATAACACCACCCATTTTATTTCCAAATCTTTTTCGTCTTAGGTATGACATAAATCCATTTCTTAATCCCTGTTTTACAGCTGGATTATTTATATTCTTACCATAAAATGCCCCTCCTTCTTTTGTAACTTCTCTAACATATTCCTCCCATTCTCTTTCTAAGTCTTCTTCTGAGTAAACAGCCTCTTTAAAACTTATACCTCCACCAAGTTTCTCAATTTGGCCATATAATGCTTTAGTTAAAAATATTCGACCTTCTTCTGTGCCAAATACTACATCAGCTATCATTTTACCAACTTCTGCAAGACGTTCATGGAGTTCTTTGATTTTACCTTCAATTTCTGTAACTTTGTTTAATTCATTTATTCTTCTTTCGGCATATTCACCGCCCTTTAATATATTCCAAATTCTTTCTAAAAGATTTAATCTTTTATAAACTAAATAACGAATTTCTGCCTCGCTTCCGCCTCTTTCATAAATTTGAGCTAATTCTGATTCATTAATTCCATATTTTCTACATGCTTCTCTAAGGGAATTATCAATATTTTGAAGTTCTTGTTCTGCCCTTTTTATAGCTTCAATTTTGTTAGCTAAATCGTCAAATTTAGTTTTATCTATCACATATAATCTAGCTAAATATGCCTCCAAAAAGTCTTTTACATTATTAATTCCTATTTGAGCTACTAAATTGTTAAATTCCGGAGATGCACCGGCAATTATTTTTATGGTTTCTGGCGTTAACCTTTGTGTTATTTCTCTTGAATATTCTGTGGCTTCTTTAATTAATTGCCTATAACTTTCTAAATCTTCAAAATCTTGTTCCGCTAAGGTTTCTCTGGTTAATATTTTCCTTCTTAAATCATCTTTTCCTTGTTTTTCTAAAGCTAAATTTAAAAGTTCAGAGTACGTAGGATTAGCTAAAATTTCTGCTACAGAAGGAGGAACAGCCTCAGGCTTTTGTTCATATTCCTCAGCCTTTTTTCTTTCTATTCCCCTACGAAAACTCTCTATTACCATTAGTTAAATTATACACTTTAAATATTTTAAAAGTCAAATTATAATTAATTAAATGAAAAATAAAGTATTTATACAAAATCCGGGGGTGCATTATCATTATCAAATTTTAGAAAGTTTTGAGGCTGGCATAGAACTTAAAGGATTTGAAGTAAAAGCATTAAGAGAAGGTAAAGGAAGCTTAAAAGGAAGTTATGTAACTATAAAAGATAATGAAGCTTATTTGGTAAATTTTAATATTCCTCCATATCAACCTAAAAATACTCCTAAAGATTATGATGAAAATAGACCAAGAAAACTTTTGTTAAAAAGAAAAGAAATTAATTATTTGATAGGGAAATTAAAAGAAAAAGGCTTAACATTAATTCCTATTAAAGTTTATTCAAAAGGAAATTTAATTAAAGTAGAAATAGCTTTAGTAAAAGGTCTTAAAAAATACGAAAAAAGAGAAAAGATTAAAGAAAAAGAATTTAGAAGAATAAAAGAAAGAGTAGAGAAAATAAAATACAGGGCTGGATAAAACCTCCAGCCCTTTTGTTCTTTATAATTTTATAATTCTTGTAATTTTGCTAATATGAAGTTTAACTTTTCTTCGTGAGGCCCTGGCAAAGAAACCCTAAATGGAGCCCCACTTTTAAGATTAAATATACTAACAAGATTAACTTCTTTTAATTTTGTTCCTATTAACGTAATCTCTTCATCTTCTTTATTACATTTTTGTATTATTAGGAAATCATATCTTTTGTAAGCCAATATAAACAATTTTGTAATATCTACCTTTTTTTCTCTTTCTAATTTTATATACCCAACTTTATATCTAAATCCAAGTATTTCTTGAATTTCTTCAGCGCTTTCTATAGTATTTTCCTCTATTTCTTCATATAACTTTCCATATTCTTCTAATAATCTTTCTTCTTTAGTATAATCTGCATTTTTATAACTTTTTACAAGGTACCTAACTATAGTTTTCATTATCATTTCCTTCAATTCTTCATCCTCAGATAATATACCGTACTTTAATGCTCTATTTAAAAATCTACTTAATTCAGTTTCTTTATATTCTGTGGGTCTATCTGCGGCGTTTGCCGCAGCGACCCACTCCTCTGGAACTGTAAATCCACTCTCTCGCATTAACTGTGGACAACTTGGGCTGTTCCCAGCTATTATCCTTTCTTCGCCTAACCAATCTTTTAATAATTGATATCCTTCATGATGATCTATCCATAGCTTAATTTTATCTCTATACCTTTCTATAAACTCTTTGGTAATATTAGGATTCCTATTATTTACTGCAATATCAACGATATATATTTCTTCTACATCTTCTTGTATAGTGATTTTATCTAAGAGAAATGGTTGTGTAAATATTATATTTTCCGGAGGTATATTGTAGTTTATAGATAGTATAGATGCTGATATTATACCATCTAAATCTCCGTGAGCAATAATACATTTCATACAATCTTCACCTCCCTTTTAGGTTTCCAAGCTAAATTATATCATATTTCAAAAATTAGTCAAATTAAAATGGCTGGGATTAAACCCAGCCTATTCATTATTTTTTACACCGGAATGTAACCTTCTTTTATTTTTATAATTCTCTCTATTTTAATTACTTCAAAAACAATATGGTATCTTTGCGTCCTTTCATTAAAGCCCACATAATTTATGGCTATTAAATTCTTATTTTCTAAGTTAGCTTCTATCTTGACTAAAAAATCCATAATCTCATCGTAATTTCTAAAACTTAAATTATTTAAACTTACAGAATACTCATCTTTACTACTACCTAATAAAAACCCTTTTAATCTTATTTTCCCTGATTTTTTATAATCATATAACCTTTCTAATGTTTGTTGAATATGAAATTCTAATCTTGCCTTAACCAATCTAGATTTACCTACAATTTCATAAATTTTCCTATTTTCATCTACAAAATATATAGCTCTAAATTTTCCTCTATTTACAATCAATAAGCAAGGAATAATTTGATTTATTTTACTTAATTCGGATCTAGGAATAAAACTTAAAATAAGATCAACTAATTTTACCTGACTCTCGCTTTTCTTTCTTATTTCATCATTTAATCTTTGGTTTTCTTTTTGCAACCTTCTATTTTCTTCACTTAAATTTGTAATATCTTCTTTTAGAGCTTTAATTTCCAAATCTCTACTTAAAATATATTGTTCAATTAATTCCTGGCCTTCAAACTCATCATTTATTCTATTAGCTGCTTCATTTATTATTTTTGCTAATTCTTCAGCAGTTTTTTTATCTTCATCTTTCACAACATCAGGATGGATTACAGCTAATAAATAAGCTTTATGTAAATCAACTAATCTTTTTAGTAAATTTCTATTTCTTTTTAAAATTCCAACAAAACTAGGTGTAAAACCTAAAATTTCGTATGGATTTTTACCCTTTAATTTCTTTACTGTTTCAGCAAGCACGAGCTTAGTAGTTTTTTTCATTTGTAGTCACCTCCAAATTTTATTTTACAAATTTTTCAAAAAAAGTAAAGCCCTAGCTTTTTGCTAGGGCTTTTATATTCTTTACTCTTCTTCTATCCATTCCTCTTTATAATCTAACCAAGCAAAAAATTCTTCTATACTAGAATAATTTGTTTCTAAGTATCTTGCAAATTTCAAAATTTCTGTATCATTATACACCCCATTAGTCAGAATATAATCTATCAGTCTATCAAATAAATATAAATCTCTATCACATACATCTAACAATTTTCTAACAGTATAAACTTGACAACCTAAATATTCTGCTGTTTCTAATATCTTATCAATTTCTTCAAATGTATATCCATATTCTACCTTCCATCTAATTATCCAACTTACAGGTTTTTTATATCTTTCAATCAAATATAATGTCGATTCAACATCACTTCTTCTAAACCTGTACTTCTCCATTTTATTCGTCATTTTCCTAGTAATTTTTATGGACGTACCAAATTTCTGATTATATTCTTCTATTAATTTTTGATACCACTCCCATCGGACAATCTCCACTCTTTTTCCCTCCACTTTAGCTCACCTCCTATTTAATTTTTTAACATAAAAATTGAAAAGTTAAAAGGCGGACTCTATATCCGCCTTTTTAAAGAAAGCTTCCCTTTTATAGTCGGGTTAAAATAAACCGTAAAATTCCATAAGCATCCCGCATATAAATAACCATTCTTTTTATTTCTTCTCTTTCTTTTTCGTTCAATATATTCTTTTTAGATAAGTCTTCATACTCTTTAGAATAAATAGAATTTTGGAGCAAAAATTTAATCCTTTGCCACATTATTTTTCTATCACTGCTTTTTGACAATCTCCATTTTACTAAAACTTCTTCTGCCTTTAATTCAAAAAGCAACTCATCATATTTATCGTAAAGAAGTTCTATATTTATTTTCTCCTCACTTCTTAGCTTGTTAAATTCAAATTCTATTTCTTTCATTATTTCTGAGATTGTCTTTTTTAATTGTCCTCGTACTTGGCTTTCTATTTCTAATAATTTCTCTGTTTTCTCTAGAACCATTTTCTTTTCACCTCCTTTTGTGCTGATTATATTATAAAATGTATAAGGACCAGGACAAAAACCTGGCCCTTTATAAATTTTTTTAAAGCTTTTTATGGCTTATATTATAGCTTTTCTAAGTTTCCGTCACTATATAGTAAGATACTATCAGAGAGATAATATTTCGGCCCCCCATTTTTATTAGTCCCCACTACCATATACACTTTACTATTTTCCAATCCCATTAATAGCAATACAGATAGTGATTTATACAGTAACTCTTCTGGATTCTCAGGTTTTTTATCTTTAAATTCTACTAATGTATTCCATGCTAGTTTGAAGATATCGACTTGATGTTCGAATAAACAAAATACGATCTCTTTGTTAATATTTCTAGACTTTGCAGTATATACTAATTCCACAATTTTCACCATCCATGCTAACATTAATTTCTTTATAATTTCTTGATATTTTTCTACATCAGATATAGAGATTTTAACTTTCTCCGGAAGACCCGGAGAAAATATATAAGCGATATAATATCCTAAATTCTTCAATTCACTAGGTGGGAGTAGATTACCTTGCTCATCACAAGGCACTACCTCCCACTGATTAGGTCCAATTAGATATACTACTTTATCATATACTACTTTCTTTTCTTCTCTAGCAGGCTGTTTTTCAGCCTGTCTTTCTTTTTGTTCGATTCTCTCAAAGTCCTTAAAGAGATCCTCTAGCTTCTCCATAAGCGCCATCCCTCCTTTGGTTTTAGGTTACCAATTAAATTATAAATCAAAAATATTTTGTCAAGAGAATAAATTTTTTATAATTAAATCGGAGGTGATCTAAAAATGGAAAAATAGAAAGAAATTAAACAAGCAAAGATGCTATTAAATATAGCAATCTTTACGATAGTATTAAATTATAGTATTATTGGCAAGTATATTTTTGAATACTAGATATGTAGACTATATAAATGGAAGGACAAACTTTTTAACTTATACAGATATTGATAACAACATTGAAAATACTTAGTATATTAGTAGTAATAAATAGCATCTCTTTAATATTAATAGTAATATTTTGTGCCGGACTTAGAGATATAATTAGAGAAAGCTTAGAAGGTTGGATAAGTAAAAGATTTAAAATATAACATTTTGAAGCCAACTTGACTTACAAAATTATATGTTATAATATTGAGCAGCAAACTACGGAGGTGATTCTGATGATAGAGCTGAAAGAGAGCCAAGAAGGATATAAAGTATACGAAATAAAATGTGTAAAATGTGGAAAGAAAATTTTAGAAAATGAAGTTGGGTATATCGATAGAAGTTTAGTATTTGCAGATACATATACTGTTACTTTAAGAGAAGTTATATGTCCGCATTGTAAATATAAATATGAAGAAATAGGAATAACATAAAAAATATAAAATATTTTAGAAGCCGGCCAAGAGGCCGGTTTTTTGTTACTCTTGACTTTCTGAAAATGTATTTTATAATTAAGTCGGAGGTGGTCTACAATGAGAAGGATGATAGATAGTAGAGAAAGAATAAGAGATACAATAATTCTGACCACAATAACAACATCACCAATAATAGCAATAATTTTAATAACAAAGATAGATCCAATGTTAGAAGATATAGCAAATAAAGCTCCAAAACTATGGGCAGCCATCATGGCGCCCATAGGTATAGTATTTGGCATAACAGTATTAATAACATATATATTGTCATTACTTATACTAAGCATATTGAGAAGAAGATAAAAAAATAAAGAAAAAATAGAAGACAAAAATAGAAAAAATAAAAACATAAAACAAAATCCCCGCCATAAAAAGCGGGGATTATATATTTGCCATCAAAATTTGTTATAATTTAATTAAGAACTCTACTATATGAAAATAAGAAGAGTGGAGGCCATATGGGTCAGGAAGGTTTTAAAACCTTCCTGCGGTGCCATGTGCACCGAGGCCTTGCCTCGAAGGCCTGCCCTGAAAAAGGGACAGGAGCCTCCACCTGTCCCATCGAGGCCATATAGTAGATATAGGAAATAGTAGAGTATAATAGGTTTTTGAACATTGAAGTTTTTAAGAAGTGTTTTGTAAATGTTGTTAAAAACATCCTTTTAAAAATTTTCCTCTGGGGACGTCGTACGTCCCCAATTTTCATTTAACTAAAATAACAGAATTTTTTAAAAATATAGTCAAAAAATATATAAAAATCTAATCTTTTTACCTCTTGACAAACAAAATTAGATGAGTATAATTATAAGTAGATACACTACAGGTTGTACGTATAGAGGTTAACTCCCCCGGGAGAGGGGGTTTGGTGCCGGGGACACCAAATCCTTGCCCGGGGAATAGAAAGGAGGTGAGACGGCATGGCGGACCTCCAGCTCAAACCACACAAAACCACCTCCCAACCCCAACCTGACCAACCACAACCTCAACCCGAGACCGCCGGCCCCGAACCGAAGGGCATCATTTTGCTCTTCGGTAGGGGGACGGTGGTGTACGACCAGGGTAAATATACCCTGGTCGTACTCACCCAGTTCCAGCCCCATCCGGTCCAAAAGCCGAAGGAGTGGATCCAATTTGTTGAGACACTCCTTCGGGCCTTTCTCCTCTCGCGAGTACAAAAAATTGTACTCGCAGTG
>Ga0081478_137271_pt1 | contig 34120 bp, 28 predicted proteins | sample OctSprmetagenome_FD_70983 | JGI IMG/M metagenome (GOLD analysis project Ga0081478, IMG submission 70983) | Hot spring and microbial mat streamer communities from Octopus Spring Streamers, Yellowstone National Park, USA - T=80-84 v2 (version 2) | ecosystem: Environmental > Aquatic > Thermal... | reverse complement strand
CGACCTGTTTGCTGAACTGCCTGCAAGTGAACGAGACTTCCGTGATTTTGCGACTTTGCTCAAGTTGGTCGCTGCTTGCGCCCTTTGGAACTTGCTAAAGCGCCAGCATGCCTTTGATGGCGACAACTTGCAGGTGACCGCCAGCCTTGATGACTACGCGACCGTTTACCGCTTGCTTCTGCCTGTTTGGGGCAAGCCCCGCTCGGCAGCCCTGTCGGAAGCCGAAAGGAAAGTCGCCGAAGCCCTATTCGCTTTCGCGCAAGACCACCCGCCAACCGCTGAGGAACTGGCACAAGCACTTGGCTTAGCCAAGCGCACAGTGGAACGACACTTGAGGTCATTGGAACTCAAAGGGTTTGCCGAACGCGGCGACAAGCGTGAGGTCGCAGGGATTGGACGCAAAGCCTATGAGTGGAAGCCCGTTGGTGACCTGAGTGCCCTGACGCCGACCCTGCCAACGCCAGAGCAAGTGGCGTCCCGTTGGCAGCCAGAGCCACCGAAGCCCGACCCAATTAGCGACATTTGCGACAATTCGCGACAATGCCCATTGTCGCTAATTGAGCGCGAAAAACCCCAGCAAATATTGGGCTTTTCCGCCCCCGACCCAATTAGCGACATTTGCGACACTGGTGACCTTACTATTAGCGACGATAGCGACAGCGAAACGACAGTCCGAAAATTATCGGACATTTTTGAGGCTAGCGCGGCGTCGCCAATAGGTAAGGAAAACGATGTCGCAAATGTCGCAAATTCAAAAACGCCAAGTTTTACTAAGGAGAATTTGCGACATAGCCCACTGTCGCTAAATGTCGCAAATGTCGCTAATGCGTCCCCAACCGAGCCACAAAAACCCGACAAATCCTTGCCAATAGACCCCGATAGTGGCTTAGAAGTCAAAGTCGTTTGCCCGACCTGCGGTTCATGGCGTCGCGTCCCACCTGACGCGCTTATGCTTGCCGACCCGCGTTGCAACATCTGTGGCACGGTTATGAAGCCTGAACCCGAAGATAACGGTGAGCGCTACATAGACACCGAAAGTTGGGTCGCTTCTTTCTTTGAGGCGTCCAATGAGCCCGCTGTTGTTGACTTTGAGACCGATGAAGCCATCCCTGTCGCCGACATCCCCCCACTTCCGACACAAGAAGCCGTTTGTCCTCGCTGCGGTCACCGCGAACACGCCATCCCGACAGGCTTATTCCCACCTCTTTGCCCTGCCTGTCGGTCACCAATGCAGTGGCTTGATGACCCGCCACCTACCGACCCCGACCCGCTCTCTCTCGCTTTAGAGCGCCTTACCAACCTCTCCGACCAACTCTCGGACGCTGAAAAGGAAGGTGGTCGGGCGTGAAAATGAAAGTCCCGACCACCTTCACTGGACGCAAACGATGGGAGATGGAAGCATGGCGACTGACCCGTGATGCCTTTGAGCGGCACGGCTTCCAAGTCGCCCCCTTAGGGCTCAACCGCTCCCTCATCCTTCCCCAAGCTGAACCCCTCATCCTATCCGCTCCTTCCCCGCCAACGGTCTTGATGCTCCTTTGCGCCCCCGACGCCATCGCCTTCCACAAGCCAACCCAACGCTCCTATCTGTTGGAACTCAAAGCGACCTATCGTGACACTTTCGCCTTGCGTGCCCGTGACTTCGCAGCGCTTTTGATGTGGCAGTCGCTCCTATGCGTTGTGCACTTGCCTTCGGAACGGGTTTATGTGTGCCCGATAGATGACCTACCCGCCCCCGAACGCATCATCGTGCCCCTCACCGACCGACCCCTTTCCCGTTGGGACGAAGGCGGCTTCGCCCTCCTACGGCGTCGCTTCCCCGAAGTCCCTACCATGCGAGGCACGATAGTGTCCTCAGGCAGCCAAGCGCCCTTCGGCATCTGGCGACTTTCCAGCCTGACACCCTTTGAACACTTTTTTAGGAGGTGACCGCTGATGGCAGGTAAGCCCCACTATCGCCGTGCAGCGGCGTTGAAGGTCATAGAGCGCCTCTTTACCCATCCCCGTTTCGCCGAGGGATTGCCCATCCGCTTCCGTTGCGACCCATCGCTGACTAAACCCGCCATGCGTTGCAACCGTTTCGCCCTGTCGGTCTGGCTGCCTCTTTCCCTTGCGCCCTGTATCCCGTTGCTGGCGCGCTTTGTCCGCTCGTTGCGGCGCAAGCCAATGGTGACCATCGTCGTGCGCGCCAAGCCCAAAGAGACGCTCAAAGTGCCCGCCAACGGGACGCTGACGCAAAAAGCGCCGACGAACGGGATGCGCCCTGTCGCAACGGCGAAGCCGACCAACGGGACGCGCCAAAAGCCCAAAGCGCGCCCAAGCGCTCTGGGAAAACGAACAAAGAGGTGACCAATGAATAATGAATGGCGAATGCTGCCCTGAAAATCCACAACCTGTCCACAATCCATCCACAATCCATCCACAACTACGCCCTGAAAACGCCCCCAACCCCATATTTCGCCCCGAAAACGCCCTTTTGCGCCCACTTTGTGTTGTCAGCGGTGCAAAAAACGCAAAGAAAACGAAGAGGTTTTGAGAGGGGCGAGGGGCAGCCTGAAAGACTTAGGGGCGTGCGGGCGGGCAGTTGGCGGGCGCAAGAGCACGAGGATGACGCCAAAAAAGTTCGTCATTTCACCCAACATTACCTCGTGGAGGTGCTGAGAATGCCTTTTGGCTCACCCCCTACCGACGCCGTTGGGCGACCGCAAAAGCCCGACCTTGCCTCTCAACGCCAACAAGTGTTGGCGGAGTTACAAAACAAGGGGTTATTGCGCGAACTACGAAAGGCACTGGACTGGCTTGACCAATCCACGCGCCTTTTCCTTCGCTCCCGCATCTTGGTGCTGGAAGTCCTCTTCAAAATCGCCAAAGCCTTACCGAAAGAGTTGCGCAGCGACCGTTGGGTCTGGCGCGCAATTATGGGCATGACTGTCTACCAAACCCTCTCTCACGCTTACGAAAAGTCCCTTCGGCACTTACGGCGATTAGCCAGAAAGTTAGCCGACCTCGCCTCAGACGATGACCCGCGTTTGACCCGCGCAATGGCAATGGCGCACGAGACAGGGTTGCTGCGATGGGCTGACCATTTGCCTCATCCCCGAACGGATGGCATAGAGCACGAAGTTGCTGAGATGCTGGGCAAACTGGCTGCCTACTACGCAGCGGGCAATGATTGGGTCTTTGGGCGCTTGCGCGAGGTTACTGAGGAATTGGAAGCCCACTGGCGAGAAAGGCATGGTCATTGAACGCTTGGGCAACCCAGAGAAATTTTTGCGGGTCTCAGAGGCGGTCACGGCGACCCCCGACCCGCCAGCGCGCCCGTGTATCCCCTCAAAACTCGCGTGCGCCCGTGCGGGCGTGAATGCCGACGCGACCCAATTGCGCCTGCCTACCGACGCTCCCTTGCGCCGACTTCCTTAGCAGACGCCTTCTTTCTGCCTGTCTTCGCCCCATCGCCGCTGCGCTTCCGCGAAAGCCGCAGCGACCCCGCATTGGATTTGGGGTAGGTGTTCCGCCAACGCGTCCCAACTGGGCAGCAAGTAGAGGCGGATAACCTGTTTTGGATTACCGTTGCAAAGTTCCGCCAGCCATTCCCCGAAGGCGCACGCGCCATAAAAGGACAAGCCTGATGAGAGGGCGGCTTGGGCGATAGTGTCACTGATGCGAGCATGGCAATCGGGATGCATCAGGTCATCGGGCTGGGATAAGGGCAAGTCATCGGGCGGCGAAACGATAAGAGGCGTTTGAGCACAAAGTTGCCGTAAGAGTTTGCCGAGCGTCACCATCATCGCCTCCTTTGCGCATAGGCATTTTCCCCACGCGCCCATAGGTCAATTGCCCTATCGCAACCGACTTCGTGGCACTTTCAGCAAGGGCGCAAGGGCGTCCATCGGCGAATGGCGCTTGTGGGCGTCTTTCAAGTCGCAGGCGAACAGTCGGGCATAGTAGGCGGTCATTTGCGTCGTTTGGTGACCCAAAATTCGCTGTAGCACAATGCTGTCGCCACCACTTTGAAGCCACTTGCGAACAAAGGTAAAGCGAAGCGAATGTGGGCTGACGCGAACGCCTTCAATGCCTGCCTTTTTCGCCCAGTGAGAAAGCCGAATTTGTGCCTGTCGCTTGGTCAGTCGGGTTGCCAGCGTCGTGATGAAAAGCCAGTCGCCCGCGTTGGTCACTTGTCCGCGTCGCAGAAGGTAGCGATGCAGCACGGTTTTGATGCTTTCCCCGATGGGAACGAGGCGCTCCCTGCCTCCTTTCCCCATGACGCGCACAAAACCTTGCGCAAGGTCAAGGTCAGAAAGTTTCAAGTTGAGCGCTTCTGAAAGGCGCAAGCCCGTGTCCAAAAGCAGGCAAACGAACGCCAAGTCCCGTAAGCCAATGAAGGTGTCGGCGTGCTTGGCGATGGCGTTGACCAGAGCGACCACTTGCTCGTCGGATAGGGTTCGCGGATAGTGCATTGGCTCTTTGAGTTTCTCAATGCCCTGCGTCGGGTTGTCGGCGCGAAAGCCTTCTTTGACGAGCCAACGGGCGAAGGCTTTGATGGCGCGAAAGTCACCGTTGACCGTTTGAGGCGTCCAGCGCTCAAGGCGAAAGCGAAGGTAAGCCAGAACGGTTTCGCGGGAAAAGGTGGCGGGCGTTTCGTGGCGTTGTTGGCAGAACGCCGCGAAAGCCTTCAGGCGCCGCCGATACCAATCAGTCGTTTCGCGGGACAGATTTTTGAGGTGGCGCGAAAGAAGGAAGGCGTCAATGGCAGCGTCAAAGTCGGTAAGGAGAGGGAACGGCGTTGCGGCAAACCGCACAGCCATCGGCATAACCCACGCCTCCTCGTTTCGCACGCGCGCGGGACTTTTCCTTTGTCGGGGCTGAAAAAGTTAAGGAGAGATTGGCTTTTTGGTGCAGTCGGTAGCACGCGGGACTTTGGATCCCGAGGTCCCTGGTTCGAAGCCAGGCGCCCCAGCCATCTTCCCCCGCCCTCGGCGACAATCAAAGGATGTCCTTCGCTGTAGCAATCACTGGCTTCCGCTGGTGGCGATACCTTTCATGGCTCCCCGCGCCCTTTTCACCAGCCAGCGAGCCAGCAGCAAGAGCGGAAGCCAAAAGATGCCGAAGACAAGCACCCAAATGGCGACGACCAACGCGCCCTGCAAGATGAGGACGACCGACCTGAAAGCATCGGCGAAAATTTTGGCGACACTGAAGGCTCTTTCGGGCACGGGGCGAGCGCGAAATTCGTCCAGAGTGACTTGGATGGTGGAGAAAGTCGTCTGGTGGGTGAGGTAACGCAGCCTGCCTTCCAGCATCTCAATCTCCGAGCGGCGTTGAGCCAGTTCCCGTTCCACCTGCATCAACTCGCTGATCTTGCCTGAGCGCTTGAGCAGTTCCATCAAACGCTCTTCGGAGCGCTTCAAGACCCGCACCCTTGCTTGCAAGTCCACGAACTCTTCGGTGACATCTTGAACCTGCTCCCGCAAGTCGTCCACCTGACCCAACTGTTGCAGCCTTGAGAGGGCTTCAAAGTAGCGGTCGGAAGGAACGCGCACCGTCATGGTGGCGTGCCAAGTCCCGTCGGGGCTGCGAGATTGAGCGGCGTGGGCGATGTAGCCGTTCAGTTGCTCGGCAATTTGCCGAACCTGCTGCGCCACTTTCGGGACATCAGAAACCTTCAAAGTCAGCCATGTATTGCGGATGAGTTTGCGGGTGGATGCCACCCTGACCGCAACATGAGGGGGAAGGGAAATCCCAGCGGCGAAAGCGGTGGCAGTCGTCTTTGGGGCAGTCCCGATTTTGGGGCTTGACAGAACGGGAGCGGACATGGGAGTAGCGGGGGTGAACCGTTTTGTGCCAAAAGCGCCTACTGGCGGCATCGTTTCCTGCCCAAAACCTCCCCTCGGCAAATCTGTCGGAGGTTCTGCCACTGTCTCGTAGGCAGAGGTCGTCATGTGTCGCACGGCGAAGTAAAAGCCCAAACCCCCTCCAAAAGCGACGGCGAAGGAGAGCAGGGCGGCAAGGTGAAGCCAGTTCGTCCGTCCGAATTGCATCGTTCAAACACCTCCCGTCTTCAGATGTTGCTGCCACCTTTTGGACGGAGGCGCAGGGTGAATTCGCTCCATGAGGGCACTAAACTTTGTCGGGGTGATGGCGGTGAAACGGCGGGCGTTTTTGCAGTTGCTGACTTTCGGAGCGAGCGCCTACCAATGGGCAGGGCAAAAGCGAAGTGGAGGTGGGAAACCGATGGCGGATCGCAGCGTCATCGTGGACACCAGCAAAAGTCCTTACGCCAAGTTATGCCCCGTGCCGATTCGCGCCGTCAAGTTGCGGGATCGGTTCTGGCAACCACGCCTTGTTGCCTTGCAGGAAATCACTTTGCCGACCCAATACGACCTGTTGGAGCAAACGGGGCGGTTGGACAATTTCCGACGCGTGGCGGGAAAAGTCGGCGGCGAGTTTCGGGGGCTTTATTTCAACGACAGCGATGTTTACAAGTGGGTGGAAGCGGCATCTTGGTCGTTGGCGGTGCAATTCAACGAACAGGTGGCGCAACTGATGGAGCGCGTCATTGACGACATCGCCTCTGCCCAAGATGCCGATGGCTACTTGAACACCTACTTCTCGCTGGAGCGCAAAGGGCAGCGGTGGACGAACTTGCGGGACATGCACGAACTTTATTGTGCGGGGCACCTGTTTCAGGCTGCCGTCGCCCATCACCGCGTCACGGGTGACGACCGCTTGCTGAAAGTTGCCACCCGTTTTGCCGACCACATCGCCCAAGTTTTCGGTTGGGGCAAAAAAGAGCAACCCGACGGGCATCCCGAAGTGGAGATGGCGCTGGTGGAACTTTTCCGTGAGACGGGAGAGCGACGCTATCTGGAACTGGCGCAGTTTTTCGTGGATGTTCGGGGGCGTGGGCACATCGGCGGCAGCCCTTACCACCAAGACCACAAGCCGTTCCGCGAATTAGACGAAGTGACGGGGCACGCCGTCCGTGCCCTTTACCTGAACGCAGGCGCTGCCGACCTTTACGCCGAAACGGGTGACGGGGCACTGATGGCGGCATTGCAACGAATGTGGCGCAACTTGACGGAGAAGCGGATGTATGTGACGGGCGGTTGTGGGGCGCGTCACGAGGGTGAAGCCTTCGGGCGCGATTACGAATTGCCCAACGAACGCGCCTACGCCGAAACTTGCGCCGCCATCGCCAACATCCTTTGGCAATGGCGGATGTTTTTACTGACGGGCGAGGCGCGTTTCGCCGATGTCATGGAGTTGGCACTTTTCAACGGGGCACTTTCGGGTATCGGGTTGGACGGCAAGTCCTACTTTTATGTCAACCCCCTCGCCGACCGAGGGCGTCATCGGCGCCAGCCGTTTTTTGAGTGCGCCTGTTGCCCTCCCAACATCGCCCGCTTGCTGGCGATGTTGCCAAGTTTCCTTTATGCCCTGAGCGATGACGGCGTTTTCGTCAACCTTTACGCCGAAAGCGAAGCGGAACTGAGCATCAATGGCGTGCCCGTGCGGTTGCGCCAGCGGACGGATTACCCTTGGGATGGCGAAGTGACGCTGCAAATGGAACTGCCACAGCCGACCATTTTTGCCCTTCACTTGCGCATCCCATCTTGGTGCGAACGGGCGACGGTGACGGTCAACGGGACGGAACGGCACGAGGGAAAGGGCGGCGAGTTTGTGACCGTAAGGCGAAAGTGGCAGGGCGGCGAGACGGTGCGTTTGTCACTGCCGATGTCGCCCGATTTCGTCGTTTGCCATCCCTTCGTGGAGGCGAACGGTGGGCGTGTCGCCCTTCGTCGCGGTCCGTTCGTTTACTGCTTGGAGCAAGTGGACAACACTGATGCCGATGTCTGGTTCATCGCTGCCAAAACGGATGCCGACTTGGTGACGACGCCGATGCAGATTGGCAATTTGCCCATCGTCGCCTTGCAAGGTGCGGGCATTGCTGTGGAGGCGTCGGCATGGGAGGGCAAGTTGTATCAGCCATTGCGACAGTTAACCGTCAAGCCCGTTCGCTTCGTCGCCATCCCTTACTTCGCTTGGGCGAACCGAGCGGCGGGAGCGATGACTGTCTGGCTGCCTGCGTCAAAGTGGGGTTGACAAAACCGAAAGGGGTGATGGGCGATGGCGGTTCGGGTTGGGTTCATCGGGTGCGGACCGCGTGGGACGGCGATGGCGCAAGCCTATCAGGCGATAGAGGGCGTGGAACTGGTGGCGGCGTGCGACATTGACGAGGGACGCTTGGCAGCATTTTGCGAGCGCTTTCACATCACTCATCGCTACACCGACTACACAAAGATGCTTGCCCGAGAGGCGCTGGACATCGTGCACTTGGCGACCCAACCGACGCTGCGGGTTGAACCCATCATTGCGGCTGCCGAGGCAAAAGTCAAGGTCATCCTGAGCGAGAAGCCAATCGCTTTGAGTTTGCCCGAACTGGACGAAATGCTTGCAGCGTGCCAGCGCAATGGCAGTCGGTTGGTCATCAACCACCAATTGCGTTACCAGTCCATTTGGCGTCGGTTGCATTCGGCGCTGACGCATCGGGAGTTGGGCGAAGTCACCTTCCTGCACGCCCATTGTCGCATGAATGCCTTAGAGCAAGGGACGCATCTCGTTGACTTGGTGCTTTGGCTGCTGGGCGAGCAAATGCCTGCGTGGGTGATGGGGGATTCGTGGGGCGAAAGCGATTTCGCCAAAACCCACTCAGCGCCCGACAATTTGGTGGGCGTGTTGGTGTTTGCTGACAGGTTGCGGTGTTTGGTGGAGATGGGACCGAGCGCGCCCGCTTTGCCTGATGATGACCGAATGCCCATGCATTTCGGCATCCGCGTCATGGGGACGGAGGGTTGGGCGCAGGCTTGGTTAGCGAGGTGGCAATTAGTTAAGCGAGCGGAGCAGCAAACGCAACTGCGGTTGCCTTACGACGAGGACAACTTTGCAGCGCAAGTCGCTTTCCAACGGGATTTGGTGCGGGCAGCGACGGAACCTGATTTCGTCCATCCCTGCGATGCGCAAAGTGGGCGGGCAAGTTTGGAAATCATTGAGGCGCTTTGCCTTTCGGCGTTGGAAGGCAAGCGCATCCCTTTGCCCTTGCCGTCAGGCGTTTCGGGTTTGGCGGCGATGCGAAAGCGGGCGTTGGGGCATTGAGGCAATCAATTTCACGCCAGACCGCAATCCCGCAAAAAAGTCAAGGTTTCCCGCAAATGCGCCTGAAGTTGTTCTATGCCCCAAGGTTCCGTCCCATGCAGGCAAATCACCCGTTGGGCTTGACAACCTGTCACCTGAAGGGCATCGGCGAGGGCGACGAAATCCAAAGAGCCTTTGCCGGGGAACTGCGCTTCAGGGAACTCGTGCCAATGTTTGCGCCACCACGCCAACCCACGATTTTGCGGGGCGACATCCCAAAGGTAGACCAAAAGCAAGCGATCGGCGAACCGATGAACGAGTTCGTTAGGTCGCTCGCCGACGACCCAAGCGTGGGGCGGGGCAAAAGCGATGCCCACCAAATCGGCGGGGAAACGCCGACAGAATTCCGCCATGCGGTCGCTGGCGTCCAGCAATGTGTCGGTGTGGTTTTCTATCGCCAGTCGGACACCCGTTTGAGCGGCGGCGTCAAGGGCGGGTCGCAAAAAGGTTGCCAGTTCGTCCCAATCACGCCCGACAGTTCCGTTGACGACCATCGGCGCTTTTAACTTGGCGGCGAATTCCACGCCCATTTGCAACCGCTGCGGGTCACGGGTGTAAAGAGAGAGGGCGCAAGGATGCAAACCCGTTTGCTGCAATTCAGCGGCGATAGCAGTAGGGTCATCGGCGTCCAAGCGAACATGCTCCGCCCAACCTGGGATGCTCCACAAATCCACCGCCGAAATGCCAATTGCCTGCAACGCTTCCAACATCGTCGCCCGACTATGACCTGCAAAGAGCAGCGACGAAACGCCGAGGTTCGCCATCCTTTCTCACCGCCCTTCCGTCCGTTATGCCGATTGCCTTTCCCGTCCCGTGTCCCTTGCCCCATAACTTAGCGTCCCCACAAGGTGACGATGCCGATGGGTTGGGCTTTGCGCCAGAGGGTTTGCATCTGAGTAGCGTTGCGGGGCAATTGCCAACTTGTCGCGGGCAACCCACGCACTTCGCATTCGCCCGGCGGGATGGTGCTGATGACGGGCAAGCCGACTTCCATCCGCACAAGCCATCGCCCTTTGGGCACGGGCGTGAAGGGCTGATAGAACCACCACCAACCCCAAACGCCTGAAGCAGGGCTGTTGGCATCGCTGATGATGACGGAGCGACGGGCTAAAAGCCAAAGGTAACCGCCGACGGGAGCGGCATCGCTGTCCACGCACAACTCCGTTCGGGCAACGAGCAACCCACCGACATGCACGCCGTCGGGTGGCGTCAAAAGTTGGGCGCTGTGGACGACAGGCACGACGCCGCGATGCGCTTCACATCGTCGCAACACGGTGACTGGCGGCGTCTTGCTTAACTCGGCGACCCAAGGGGTTTTGGGGCGGACGAACCAAGGGTGCGGGTTGAAGAAGCGGTAGATGTCTGCTGTCGTCAAAGCGACGGGGCGTTGCAGTGGGATGGTCGGTTGCCACTCGTAAACGGAAACGACGCGGACATCGCGCCGCCGTTCTTCAATGGCTTGCAGTGCCCAAAGGTTGAAGAGCGTGTCGTCAATGCTGACGACCAAAGCGGCGTTGGAAGGCGTGTCACGCAAGACGGCGTCCAGATAGCGCTTGCCCCGCTCTTTGTCGGTGCCCCAGACAGACGGCAGGGCATTTATGAGCGCCACCTCCACACTGCTGAACGCTAAGCCCAAAACGATCAGCGCCAGCAAAACTTGGCGCTGACGCAACCACGCCCACAGTCGGTGCGCCACCAACCCGCCCCAAAGGACGGCGAGTGACCAAGCGGGGATGAAAAAGTAAGCGATGTCGGGCACATCGTAACTGAGGTAAAACGCCATGTGCGCCAACCACATGCCCGAAGTGACGAACCAAAAAGCACTTTGCGCCCGCACCAACAGCCAACCCAAAGCGATGCCCATCCCGAACAAAGCACCGTATTGCTGGACGCCCAAACTTAGCCACTCGCCGAACCGACGCACCTGTTGCCGCCACGAAAGCGCCCCCATCTCATAGCGGAAGCGTTGCCCGAAGACATAGCGGACAAAATCTCGCAACGATTTGGATGGGTCGTCGCCCGTGTTTTGCCAATAGCGAGCGCCGTAAGGTTTCGGGGCGCGCAAGGGCAGGTAGGCGTAATACGCCAAAGGCAGGCAGCCAATCAACACCGCAATCGCCCAATCGCGAACGCCCAACTTTTGAGGCAACCAGCGCCACGCAAGGAACAACCCGCATAGACCGCCGAGTGCCATCAAGGGCAAGGTCAAGTGATGCGCCATCCCGAAGCCGATGAGCAAAGTGACCGTGAAAAACCATCGTCGGTCACCCGTCTCCCAAAAGCGCACCAGCGCGTAAAGCGCCAGCATCGTCAAAAACAGGTTGGAACTGTAGACCTCCGAGGCGACGGAACTGAACCAAAGCAACCGACCGAACGCCATCGTCCACGCCGTCGCCAAAGCGATCAGCCAATGGTCGGTGAGGCGCAAGACTAACAGGAAGACGACGCCCGATGTCAACGGGGCGAAGAGCGCCGTCAAAAAACCGAACCGCCAAACGACCGTGCCGAAAGGGAACAGCGTGACGAAGAGTTTGTTGAGCAGGCAAAACCAGGGGTAGCCCGTCGGGTGAGGGAGCATCAACAGGGTCGCCGCTGCCATAAAGTCGCCGCTGTCGGAGAAAAAGCAATAAGTCGGGTAAATCGTCGGCAGGTAAAGGGCAAGGGGGACGGCAACGGCAAGAGCAAAACCGCCCCACCATCGCCACCTTTCCGTCATCGCTGCGCCGCCACCTTCGCCCTTTGGCGAATTTGTGCCACTTCGTCGGGCGAAAGCAATCGCTCAAAACTGCGTAAGCCATCCACACAAAAACCGTGCCGCGCCGCCATCGCTGCGATTTCCAAGACGCGCCCTATCGGGATGTCGCGCCCCAAAGTGAAGGGCTCCAAACGCCTTTCCAGCGCCAACAGCATCGTTTCGGCGACACACGCCAATGTTCGGTCTTCGGGCAACCCGATGGAGAATTCCCAGCGGGGTTCGCCGGGGATGCGGACGATACCGCCATCAATGACGAGCACATCATCCCGTTCCTTTCGCACCCGCTCCGAAACATCGCGGGGTCGGGCGACATCGCAAACGACGCAACCCGGCTTGAGATGCTCAGGCTCAATCACGGCGTCCATCGCACTCGTCACCGTGATAACCACATCGGCATCTTTCAACCCTTCAGCGATGTTCGTCGTCATCCGCACCGACGCTTTCACACCAGTTGCTGATTGCCCGTCGCCGTTCATCACTTCTTCCTGCACCGCTTCCAATCGTTGCCAATTGCGCCCAATGAGCACGACTTCTGCGACGGGCGGTAAATGCACTCCGCTGTTCGCCATTTGCCCTTCGGCATTCGCAGTCGTTTCCACCTGTCCCGCGTCCCCCGTCCCGTTGACCAATAGAAAGGCACACGCTTTGCCGATGGAGCCTGTTGCGCCGACGACGGCAGCGGTCGCCCGCTCCCACTCAATGCCCATCGCTTCGGCTGCCAGTTTTGTCGCTTCCACCGCCGTCCAAGTCGTGTAACTGTTGCCTGTCGTGACAGGGAGGGGCGACATCTTTTGCAATTCCACGCCATTGTTGCCGACGATGGCGGTGTAAGCGCCCAAGCCGACGATGTGAGCCCCCAAATCGGCAGCGAGATGGCAAGCCTCTGCCAGCAACCCCAACGCCCGTCGTTCGTCGGCGAGCATCATTTTCGCCGTCATCGGGATGCCCAAGAGCCACCCTTCCGTCGTCGCCCCCGTCAGCGAGCGGACGCCCGTGATTTTGCCCAACACCTTCACCCGCATTCGGCGCAACAAGGCTTCCACCCAACTTTCGGGCAGCCATTTGGCGATGGGATACTTGCGGGCAACATCTCGCTTCAAGTCCAACGGATGGACAAGGAAAGCGAAACGAAACACCGCTGTCACCTCCGTCGCACGCATCACATTGAGGGTTCATGCAGGAGTTTGGCGGAACTGGCGGAAACCATCCGACATATCCGAACCGATGAACCATTCCACACCTTGCGCCATTGCCATTTCCCACGCTTCAGGCGTCGCCCACGCCTTGCCAATCACGACGCCGACGGCATCCGCCCCTGCCCGCCGCAATGTCGCCGACCGACGGGCTGCCCGTTCCACATCGTAACGGTCCACTTGCAAAGAGGCTTCCACGACGAGCATCTTGACACTCTTCCACCAGATTAGGTCTGACAGCAAGGGGTCATCGTCGGGTTCCATCAACCCTTCCCGCCAGAAAGGCGAAAGGAGGTCGGTCAACTTCTGCTGGACGAAGGGTTGGTCGGGCGGTCCGCCTTGCCCGCCGTTGAAGATGGCAGGGGCACGGCGAATGACCTGCCGCTCATATTGCTCGCCCTCTCGTCGCCCCGCTTCGCCTTGCTGCCAAGCGACCAACCGACGCAACTCCTCCCACATGCGCCTTTGGTCTTCCACGAGTGCCGCCAGTTGCTCTTCCGTCCGCCTTTGGGCTTCCGTGAGGGCGACAAGTTGCTCCTCCATCCGCTTCTGGGCTTCCGCTAAGGCAGATACCTGCTCTTCCGTCCGCTTCTGGGCTTCCATTAAGGCTGCCAATTGTTCTTCCGTCCGCTTCTGGGCTTCCGCTAAGGCTGCTAATTGCTCTTCCGTTCGCTTCTGGGCTTCCTCTAAGGCTGCCAGTCGCTCGGAATGCTGACGCAAGATTTCGGAGTGCTGACGCAAGATTTCGGAGTGCTCCCGCAAGATTTCCTCATGCCGACGCAGAATCTCGGAATGCTCTCGTTGCACTGCCACTAACTCCTGGACCGCCTTGACCAATTCATCCACCTTTTCTGGCAGCGCCAGCAATTCATCCGTCAAGACGAGCCGACGCACCTCGGCACGGAAGGCGGGGTCCGTCCGCAGCAACTCCAAAAACTGCTCCCAAAGGGTCTGCATGTCTTATCACCATTCGCAATTTTGATGCATGGTGACGATAACGCTATGGCGGAGACGGGATGGGCGAAAGAAAAAAACCCGCCGCCTTTCGGCGGCGGGTCGGGAGGGGCGGCGAGGCGGGGAGGGAGGCGTTGCATTAGGGTGGGCGATGTTTCTCAGTCTTCCACCTTGACCTCTATGCGTTTCGCCTGTTTAGGTGCAATCTTTGGCAAGCGCACCGTTAACACGCCATCGCGGTAGGTCGCTTCCGCTTTCTCTGTGTCCACAGGCACATTCAAGGCAAAAGCGCGTTCAAACTCGCCATAGTGGCGCTCCAACAAGTGATAGGTCGCTTGCTCGTCCGTTGAGGGCTTTTCCCGCTTGCCTTTCAGCACCAATCGGTCATCCGTCAGTTCAATCTGCACATCCTCAGGCTTGACACCGGGCAACTCCGCTTGAACGACCAAATCGGTCGGCGTTTCGTAGATGTCCACAGCGGGCATCCAACCCCGTGCCCCGGCGGGGCGCTCTTCACCAAAGAACTCCCGAAAGAGGCGATCCATCTCCCGCCGAAGGGCTTCCCATTCGGCAAACGGCGACCAACGCCGCACTTGCGCCATCGTTTGTCACCCCCTTAGACAATGGTGGCTGCCGAAAGTGTCGCTGAGAAGCGATGCACCGCTTAAGGAAAATGGGGGCTGGCTTGTAGCCAGCCCCCTCGCGGGCTTCAGGCTGCCTTCACCTCAATGCGGCGAGGCTTGCTCTCTTCGCTCTTGGGCAGGCGCAACTCCAAGATGCCGTCCTTGTAGGTCGCCTCAATGGCGTCCTCCTTGACCGTCCCGGGCAACTCAAAGGAGCGGACGAATTCGCCATAGGCACGCTCCACCAAGTGATAGGTCTCGCCCTTCTGCTCCTCCGCCCGCTCCCGCTTCCCTTTAATGGTCAGGACGCCATCGTGGAGCGTCACCTCAATGTCCTGCGGGCGAACGCCTGGCACTTCCAGCCGCACGATGTAGGCATCCGCCGTCTCGGACACCTCCATCGGCGGCACCCAGCGCTCCCACCGCCAATCCAACCGCCAGAAGTCCCGCTCCAAGTCGCGGAAGAGGCGTTCCACCATGCGGTCAAAGCGGTCAAACCAGCGATCCAATTCGGTCGTGAGGGGCGTCCAGCGCGCCAGTTTTGCCATCGTCGCTCACCTCCTGACGGTTGGTTTGGGCATCGGGTCTCCTGACCCGATGCCGTTGATATTATACCGCGCAATGGGGCGCTGTTAAACATCGTAAGCAAACGCACTTACTGGCTCATTTGGGCTAAGAAACCGACACACTTGCGCGCTTTGTTATCAAGGTTAGAGGGCGTGGGCGGGAAGTTGCCAGATGGAAATGCCTGGCTTGACGGCATATTCGTCCTGCATCGCCCGCAGGGTTTGGGCGATGGTGGCTGCTTTTTCGGGCGTCGTGGCGATGAGGAGCAGGTTGTTCAGCCCAGGGAAGACGGGGTCACCCCGCTTGATGCCCCGCCCGCCTTTTCCTTCGGCGTCGTGCAGTTTGGTGTAGCCCTCAATGCCCAACGCCTCCAAACGCTGCATTAGGTCGGTGTCTACGGCTCGGTCGTAAACGATGAGCAAGAGGACGGTCTCTTGTGCCATTGCCTGTCACCTCGTCGGCTGTGCCTGCGTCGTCGGTTGGGGCTCGCCCCGCAGCCACCGCAGGATGGCTTGCTGGGCGTCGTCAAAAAGGGTGTAAGCGACGGGGACGACCAACAGCGTCAGGAAAGTTGAAAGGGTTAAACCGCCCAAGACGGCGATCGCCATAGGAGACCTAAATTCCGCCCCTTGCCCCAACTCCAAAGCGGTTGGGAGCACGCCAAAGAAGAGCGTCAGCGTCGTCATCAAAACGGGGCGCAGACGCGTCTCGCCTGCTTCCACGACCGCTCGCCATCGGTCGTAACCCCGTGCCCGCAAGGTGTTGGTGTAATCCACGAGCAAGATGGCGTTTTTCGTCACGATGCCCATCAGCATGATGATGCCGATGAAACTCATCAGCGTCAGTCCCTTGTCCGTAATCATCAGGAAGAGCAACGCCCCGACCAACGCTTGCGGTAAGGACAGCATGATGGACAGGGGCAGCACCAACGAGCCGAACAAGCCTGCCATCAACATGTAGATGAGGACGATGGACAGCCCCAGCGAACCTGTCAACCGCTCGAAACTGTCCGCCATTGACTCAAACTGACCGCCGTAGTTGACGATAGCGCCGCCCGTGTCCAAGTCGGCGAGGGTGGCTTGAATCTTTTGCTGGACATTGCCCAAACTCGCCCAAGGTGCCAAGTTGGCGGTGATGGTGATCATGTTCAGGCGGTCTTTGCGTTCCAGCACCACAGGCGCTTCGCCCAGCCGCACTGAAGCGATGTCGCCCAGCGTGATGGGCAATCCGTCCCGTGTCGTGGCGATGGGCAAGGAGAGGATTTGTTGCGGGGATTGGCGCTCTTCGGGCGCTAAGCGGATGCGGATGGGATAGTCCTCGCCCTGCTCGGTGTATTTCATGTTGGGGTCATCGGTTTGGGTGTAGCCCTCATAAGCGATGCGCACCCAGCGGGCGGCATCGCCCGTCGTGAAGCCCAAATCGGCTGCCTTCTCTTGGTCCACTCGGATTTGTAACTCTGGTCGCCCAGGGCGCCAACTGGAGCGGATGTCGCGGATTTCCACAATTTTGCTCAGGCGCTGTCGGATTTGGTCGGCGAGGCGAATGAGGGGAGCCCGATCTTGTCCCAACAACTCAATTTGGACAGGGGCGATATAGTCAGCGTTCCCCGTTTGCTCCGAGACAGCCACCGTCACGCCAGGCAAATTCCGTTTCGTCCACGCCACCAACTCCTGAGCGATTTGTTTGTCGGATTTAGCGCGCTTGTTCTTTTCCACGAGTTTGACGAACAAGTTGGCGAACTGCGGACCGACATCGCCACCGCCCATAGAGCCACCCGCCGTTGTGGAGCCGACAACCGTGAGGACGGAGACCGTTTCTTTCATGCCCAAAAGGTGCCGTTCTAACTTCCGCACGATGCGGTCGGTGTTGAAAAGGCTGCTTTGAGGTGGCGCTTCCACGATGATTTGCAACGCTCCCTCATCCGTGCGGGGCAGGAAGCCGAAGGAAGGCGTGATTTGCACCAGCAGTGTCAGAACTGCTAATACCCCGCTGACGGTTAGAAAACCCTTCCACTGTCGCCGTGCCAGCAACGCCCCAACGATGCCGACAAGGACGGTCAAAACCGCCACGATCAGTCGCATCCGCAACGGCATCATGAACGCCATCACATTCAGCAACACCAAGTTACCTGTGACGAACACGAGGGCGCGGTTGCTCAACGCCCACTCCAACGCATGGCGGTAAGTGACATCCAAGTTGCGCCAGAAGCGGTCAAAGGCAGCAAAGATTTTTTCCACCCTCGTGCGTGGCTGCCGCTCATGTTCGCCCTTCGTGCGCCGCTTGAACCAGTAAGCCGCCAACATCGGTGTGAAGGTGAAGGAGACGAGGAGGGAAAAGAGGACAGATGTCGCAACGGTGACGGCGAAAGGTTTGAAAAATTGACCGGCGATGCCGCCCATGAAAATTATCGGGACGAAGACGACGACATCCACGAGGGTGATGGTGACGGCGGCTAATCCGATTTCCGTCCGACCGTTAAAGGCTGCCTCCTCAGGCAACTCGCCCCGTTCCAAGTGCCGATAGATGTTTTCCAGCACGACGATGGAGTCGTCCACCAAAACGCCGACCGCCAAACTCAACCCCGTCATGACCATTATGTTCAACGAGTAGCCCAAGAAGCGGATGATGAAGAAGGTCGCAAAGATGGAGATGGGGATGGCGAGGCTGATGATGAAAGTGCCCCGCCAATCGTGCAGGAAGAGGTAAACGACTAAGACCGCCAAGATGATGCCCAGCCAAAGCGCCAAGTTGACATCGTGGATGGCGTCCAGCACGAACTTGGATTGGTCATAGGAAATGGCGAAAGCGATGTCGGGCGGCAACAACCGCTTGAGCCGTTCCAATTCCCGCTTGACACCTTCGGCGACGGCGACGACATTGGCGTCGGATTGGCGCAGGACCGAAACGCCAACGGCATCTTTGCCGTCCAAGCGCACCAGCATCGTTTTTTCCTGCACTCCATCTACGACATCGGCGACATCACCCAAGCGAACGGGCGCATTCAACCCCGATCGGCGGTCGCCCGTGCGGATGACGAGGTTGCGGATTTCGTCCAACGAAGTGAACTTGCCCATGGAACGGATGAGATACTCCTGTCGCGTCTCTCGGATAAAGCCCGCAGGCAAATTGAAATTGGAGGCGCTCAACGCCCACACGATATCGCTGAGGGTGAGGTTGTAAGCGGCGAGGCGATCCTTATGCAGGTTGATCTGGATTTCGCGCTGATCGCCACCCGTGACGACGACTCGGGCGACACCGGGCACCCGCGCCAATCGCTCGGCAATCACATCGTCGGCGAGTTTTTTGATCTGCCAAGCAGGGCGGTTGCCCGTGACGCCGAAGGACAAAACGGGCAACGCCGACACATCAAACTTCGCCACGACAGGGTCTTGGATGCCCGGCGGCAATTGCGATCGGATGGCAGCAATGCGCGTGCGGACTTCGGCGACGGCATCGTCCAAATTCGTCCCCAACTCAAACTCAATCGTGACGATGGAGTAGTTTTGCAGCGAGCGGGAGGTGACATATTTGACATTGGCGATGGTGCTGACATTTTCCTCAATCGGCTTCGTCACTTCCGTCTCCACTTCCGCCGGGTCGGCGCCAGGGTAGACAGTCGTGACGGTCACGATGGGGAAGTCCACCTTCGGATACAGTTCCACCGTCAAGTCCTGATAAGCCCGCCAGCCCAAGACGACCAACGCCAAAATCGCCATGGACACCAACAGGGGACGGCGAATCGCCGCTGCCGTCAGCCACATCGCTTCTCGCCTCCTTTGTGGTCACCTTGCGCCCATCGCTTGCGCCATCCTTTTTCGTGACCTTTCTTTTGCGGAGGTGTCAAAAATGCCCGAAAAGCCCAAACGGTTGGAGGACTTGCCGCCCAAACTTCAGGAAGCCCTGAAGCGAAAGGGTTGGACTTACCCACCCACCAAGGAAATGAAGCGACAGTGAAAAGAGGCGTGGGATCGCATAATCGGCAGGGACAGCACCGACCCCGAGATAATGGAGGAACTCTGGCAGGAAATGGGGTGGCGCCGCCGTGGCAGAAAGGCGCAACTTCCTTGATGCCCTGGAACCCTTCATCTACCTGAACTCGTCCTTTGTGATTGCCCTGCGAGCCATCCATGACCCGTTCCACCACGAGTGTCGCCTTTTCTTTGACCGACTGCAGGCAGAAGGGACGGTTTGCGTCGTCAGCGATTTCGTTTACAACGAGGTCGCCTTTTACATCCTGCGAAGGACATTGATTCAGGAAGCCCGCCGAACAGGGCAAAGGTGGGAAGAAGTCTTGCGCACCAACCCCCACATCTTTCAGGCAGCGATGGATGAGGTGGAACTCGTCAAGACAGAACTGGATCGCAGCACCGTCTATTTGCCGACTTCCGAAAGCGCCAAAGATTTTGCCTTCACCTTGATGCGCCATTACAACCTCTTGCCGACCGATGCTTACCATATCGCCGTCGCCGTGGATGCGAGCGTGAACGCTTTCGCCAGTCTGGACGAAGATTTGCTCGCCATGGACGGCATCGCCGTTTACACTTGCCTTTGATCCCTTCACCGTCACTCCCCTCCTACAATGCGAATGGGCGTGCCGTCGCTCAATCGCTCCAAGCCCGTGCGAATTACGGGGTCTTTCTCTGTCACGCCCGAAAGGATTTGTGCCCATTGCTCGGTGCGCATTCCGACCTGAACGGGGCGTTGGCGCGCCGTGTTGTTGTCGGCGACGAAAACGCTCGTCTTGCCCTGCCATTCCACGACACACTCGCGGGGCAAGACCAAAGCGTTGGGGATTTCCCCCACGACGATTTCGCCACGCGCAAAAGCGCCGGGTCGGATGCGTCGGTCAGCGGCGGGCAGGATGACCTTGACCTTGAACTGGCGCGAGGACACTTCGGCGACGGAGATGATTTTGTGCACGACGCCCCGCAGCAATTTGTCGGGAATCGTGTTCACTTGCACGAAGGCGATTTGCCCATCCCGCATCTTTGCGAAATCCCGTTCGCTGATCGGCGCTTCAAACTCCAAAGTTCCCGAAGTGACCAAGCGCAGCAACGGCATGCCCGGCATTATCGTGTTGCCGACTTCCACCATCTTGGCGGCGATGTAACCGTCGGCGGGGGCGACGATGACGGTCTTTTGCAGCATCGCTTGGGCATTTTCCAACGCCGCTTTGGCTTGTTCTACGGCTGCCTTTGCCGCTTGCACTTCTTGCTGCGTCGTCACCTTCCGCACCCGTCCCGCTTTCGCCAACCTCAAAATCGCCTGAAGTTGTTTGATTTGCCCCTGCAGGGCTTCAATATCCCGCTCCACGATTTGCCGTCGCAGTTGTGCCGCTTTCGCCAGTTCCAATTGGGCTTCAGTTTGCCGAAGTTGTGCTCGCGCCGACTCCAATTGGCTGCGCAAGATGTCCCGTTGCTTTTGCGCCGCTTGGGCGTTCCGCAAGTTGGCTTCCGCTTGCCGTAGCCGTTCTTCGGCGACGGCGATGTCTTCTGACCGCGTGCCCTCCAAAATCAGGTCGTAAGCGGCTTTAGCGGCGTCGTAGGCAGCCTGCGCCGTTTGCAGGGCTCGTTCGGCTTCATCCAAGTCGGCTTTCGCTATTGCCCCATCGGCGTAAAGTTTCTGAGCACGCTCATAGCGCAGCCGTGCGTTTTTCAAGTTGGCTTCCGCTGCCAGTAGTTGTTGGCGGGCTTGCTCTTTCTCCTGCGGGCGCGCCCCTTCCTGCAACTTTTTCAGCGTCAACTCCGCCGCTCGCTTTTCCGCCTCCGCTTGTTGCAACTGGTTGCGCAACTGCTCGTCCGTGATTTCCAGTTGCCGCTCCAGTTCCCTGACGCGGTTGCGCGCCGTTTCCACAGCGGCTTCCGCTTGCTGGACGGTCAAGTCGGTCTCGCGGTAGGTCAACTCGCGGTTGGTCTGCAACTGCCTCAGGCGGGCTTGCAGTTGCTCCAACTGCGCCATCGCTTGCTCCACATCCGTGTCCGCTTGTGTGGACGGGATGACCGAACCCGCCAACGCTTGTTGGTAACGCGCCAACGCTTGCTGGTAGGCAGCCCGCGCTTGCTCCACTTGGGCGCGGATCACGCTGTCGTCCAATCGGATAAGGACTTGCCCTGCTTTGACGGCATCGCCCTCGTCCACGCCCAGATACACGACGCGCCCCGCGATTTCTGAAGCGATGGTGATGTCCGCTTGCGCTTTGATCGTCCCCATCACCCGCACCGTTTCCCGCAAAGTGCGCCGAAAAGGACGGACGACTTCCACTGGCGTCGCCGCTTGCAAGGCTTGTTGTGTCTGGGCGATGCTTTGTTGCAAAAAGGCTTGCTGGCGTCGGGAAGTGATGATCAACGCCAACACGATGGCAACCACTGCCCCCAACGCCACAAAACGAACCGTCCGATTCATTGCCCATCGCCTCCAAACAGTTTCAACTTGCCAAGGTTAATTCCCGCACATGCAGGATTTCCCGCCCGCTGAGGGGGCGGATGTCCGCAGGCGTTAGGGTCAAGACCGCTACCGTCTCCCCCGACGCCGCCACAAACTCCACCTCAAAGGCTTCCCCTTGCCCGTAGCAATGCACGACGGTTCCGACATCCCCGCTTTTCAACCCAAACTCCTCCACATCCCGCGTGAGAACGACCAAATCCAACTCCTGCATCGCGACGCACCTCGCAAAGACGACTTGCTTTGCTAAGCGACAACAATGGCTTGATCAGCGTCGGGCAAGGGCATCAGCCTCACTCCCTTGAGCGTTCGTCAGCATCTTTCGCACTTCCGCCTCGCTCAAGCCCGTCGCATAGACGAGGCGGGCGAAGGCTTTGTGGGCATCGTAAAGGGCACGCACCTCGTTGGCGCGCGCTTGGGTCAAGGCGACTTGGGCATCCAAAACTTCCACCTGCGTGCCGACTCCCGCTTCGTAACGCACCCGCGCCAACCGAAAGGCTTCCTCCGCCGACGCCAACGCTGCCCTTGCCGTGTTCAGCCGTTGCAAAGCGACCTGATAGTTGCGGACGGCTTGCTCCACCTCAAGGGCGATTTGTCGCTGCAATTGCTCCCGCTGCGCCAACGCTTGTTGCAAGAGGGCTTCCTGCTCCTGCAAGACGCTTTCCCGTCGCCCGCTGTCAAAGATCGGGAACTGGACGATGAGGTTGACGCTCCACGCATAATCGCGGGAAAAACCCGTCTCCGTCTGCCGCTGGTAGTTGCTGGACAAAAAGAGCAGGGGATTTTTATCGGCTTTGGCGAAGTTCACCCGTTCCTGTGCCGCCTGAATTTGCGACTCGGCAGATCGCAACTCAGGGCGATGGGCGAGGGCTTGGGTCAAAAAAGTTTCCGTCTGCAAGGCTTCCGACGATGGGGTAATCGGTTCGGGCAAAGGGGCGACTTCAATGGGGGCATTCGTCGGACGACCCAACAATTGGTTGAGCGCTGCTTTCGCCAAAGCGACGGCGTTTTGTGCCGTCAACAATTGCTCTTGAGCCGCCGCCAACTCCGCTTCCGCCCGCAAGACATCAAAGCGAGGCGCGACACCCGCTTCCAACCGCGCTTTCGCCGTCTTCAAGACGACTTGCACCCGCTCCACCGATTGGCGGGCGACTTCTTCCAATGCCTGAGCCGCCAAGACATCGGCGTAAGCCTCCGTCACCCGCAAAGTCAGTTGCGCCCGAGTCGCTTGCAGTAAGGCATCGGAGGCGTCCACGAAGTATCTGGCGCTGCGGATGTTCGCCGTGAAGCGCCCGCCATCGTAAATGCTTTGGCGAAGTTCCAAGTTCAGCAATTGCGTGGACGGACGCACGACGGAAATCTCGCGGGGCGGGTTGGGTGGTGGCAAAGGGACGGTGAAACTGACGGTCGGACCTTGCTGCCGTTGCGTGCCCGTGAGGTTCAGTTCAGGGCGCCATTGCGCCTGCGCTTGGCGCAAGCGGGCTACCGACGCTTCCCGCTGGCTCAGCGCCAGCCGAATTTGCGGGTGCGTCCGCAAGGCAATCTCCACGCACTCTTGCAGCGTCATTTGTTGGGCGAACGAAATGCCCGATGCAATGCAAACCGCCACACAAGCAAGGCTCAATCGCCTCATGACCGTGAACCACCTTCCTGCTTTTTTTGCCGAAGGATGGGGCAGCATGCCATAGATGAGCAATCGCACTAAGCCCCGAACGAAGCGCTTGGGGGGCAATCGGTGCAGGATGGGCGTAAGGCGATGTTGGGCGATGAAAAACTCCATCAGCGTGCTGAAAAAGACGCGGGCGAAAACTTCGGCGTCCACATCCTTGCGGATGACGCCCGCCCGCTTTTGGCGAGCCAGATAGCGACAAATGAGTTCCTTAACCGTCTTGGCGACGACACCGACGACTCGGGCGACTTCAGGGTTGCGCTCCACCTCGCTGCGGAGCATCAGGGCGAAGGGAGCGTTCTCGTGAAGCATCGTCAGGTAGGCGTGGGCGATTTCCGTCAGCGTCTCTTCCAGCGTCGGCTTATGGGGACGACGCAAAATCTCGGCGACCATTTCAGGGAAGCGATAGCGTTGCAGGATCGCCCGCAGCAAAGATGCCTTGCTGTCAAAGTAGTGGTAAATCAGCCCGGGCGCCACGCCGCAGGCATCGGCGATGTCGTCAACGGTCGTGCGGTCAAACCCCTTCTCGGCGAAGAGGTGCATCGCCGCCTCCAAGATTTGCTCCCTTCGGTCATCGCGCTGAAGGCGCACCCACCGCTTCGTCCGCTTCGCCGTCGGCAATTCCTTCACCGTCCGTTGCTGTTGATTGAACGCTCATTCAACAAAAGGCGGTCGGAAAGTATGGCAGCGGCGGAGCGGGTTGTAAAGGGCGACCGAGGGTGTTCGGAAAGGGAGGGCGAGGCTCCTGCCGAGCCGAAAATTTCGGTAATTGGGCAGATAGGCAGTTCGGGGGAATGAGGCTCACCAGGAGGTTCGCCCTCCCATTGGGCTCATTGGGCTCAATTTCCGAACACACTCAGGGCGACCCTCAGGACTTTCACTTTATGGCAGAGGCGATGCACCGCCCGTTCAAGGGCTTCGTTACTGGCAGGAGCGTTCAACCCCTTTCGGCTTGACGATGGGTTCGCTGCCTTTGGATTAGGTTCACCCCGTTCAAGGCTTCAGGCGTCACAATTTTGCTGGCGGATGACAAAAAGGAATTGGCAAACCAAAGGCTTGGTGATGGTCATGCGGGTCTTGCTTTACACGGGCAAAGGCGGAGTCGGCAAAACAAGCGTTTCGGCGGCGACGGCGCTTTGGTGCGCCGAGCGAGGCTATCGCACTTTGGTGATGAGCACCGACCCCGCCCACTCGTTGGCGGATTCCTTCGCCCAACCCATCGGCAGCGAACCGACCCCGTTGGCGGACAACCTTTGGGGCTTGGAGATTGACCCTTTCCGTGAGATTGAGGAGAACTGGGCGACGGTCAAGGACTACCTTGTCACCCTCTTTGCGTCGCAAGGCGTCAGCGACATCGTTGCCGAAGAGTTGTCCATCCTGCCCGGCATGGACGAACTTTTCAGCCTGCTAAAAATCCGCCAGTTTTACGAGCGCAACGCTTACGATGTCATCGTCGTGGATTGCGCCCCGACGGGAGCGACTTTGCGCTTGCTGCATTTTCCCGAAATGATTGGCTGGTATATGCGGCGGCTTTTCCATGTGGAGCGGAAAGTCGTCAGCGCCATCCGCCGCTTCCGCGACGAACTCTTTTCCGTCCCCTTGCCCGGCGAGGAAGTTTACGACACGGTAGAGCGCCTTTACAAGCGCATCAGCGAGATGAAGGCGGTCTTGGCAGACCCCGAAGTCACTTCCATCCGCCTCGTCCTCAACCCCGAAAAGATGGTCATTGAAGAAACGCGCAGGGCTTACACCTACCTGAACCTTTTCGGCTTCGTCTGCGATGCCGTCATCGCCAACAAGGTGTTGCCTGACGAAGTGACTGACCGCTACTTTGAGCGTTGGAAGGCATCACAACGGCGCTACTTGGAAGAGGTGGAAGCGTCTTTCGGCGACTTGCCGATTTTTCGGGTGCGCCTTTACGAGCAGGAAGTCGTCGGCTTGGAAGCGCTGCGGCGAATGGCTGCTGACCTTTACGGCGACCGCGACCCGACCGAACGATTGGCGAAAGGCGAACCGTTGCGCATCCGAAAGCGGGGCGACGATTACTTGCTGGAGTTGCGCCTCCCTTTCACCCAAAAGGGTGAGGTGCATTTGCGGCGCAAGGGAGACGAACTCATCCTGCGAGTTGGGGGCATCAAGCGCCACCTCGTTTTGCCCCAAATCTTGGCGAAGCGGGAAGTGAAAGAGGCGCGTTTGGACGGCGAATGGCTGAAGGTGCGGTTCGCCGAAAAATCAAGGTGACGAAGGCGGATGGGCTTCTACCGCCATCACGCCCATCCCGACAGGCAAAGTAGCGGTCACCTGAAGCGTTTGGGTGTCAACGACGCTGACCGTCCCATCGTCCTGATTGCCGACAATGAGCCACTTGCCATCCCGACTGACGCAACCCCGATGGGGGCGCTTGCCGACTTTCACTGTCCCGACGACCTGCAGCCGTTCCACATCTATGACCGTCACATCGTCGCTGCCCGCATTGAGCACATAGACGCGCTTGCCATCGGGCGAGGGAACGGGCATGCGGGGATTGATGCCCACTTTCAATGTCGCCAAGACTTGCAAATCGGACGCCTGCAAGATGGTGGCGTCGTGGCTGTCAAAGTTGGTGCAAACGATGCGCCCCTTCGCCCACGCCAAAAGCCAGGGACGCTTCCCGACCGTCGCTTGGGCGACGATTTTCCCTTCGGGCAAGGCGATGGCAAATACTTCGTTAGAACTTCGGCAATTGGTGAACGCCCTTTTCCCGTCGGGCGAAAGGAGCATGTCGTAAGGAGATGCGCCAACCAAGATGCGCTGAGTTTCTCGGCGGGCGGCGATGTCCACGAGGCTCACGGCGTTAGCACCTTCACAGGCGACCAAAAGCCAGCGACCGTCGGGCGTGACGGCAGGGATGCGAGGGATTTCGCCGACAGCAATTTCACCTGCGACTTTGAAGGCTTGAAGGTCTACGACGGAAACGGAAGCGCTTTGCGTGTTGGTAACGAAGGCGAAACGGCTGTCGGGGGTGATGGCGACATTGCCCGGTGACTTGCCGACAGGAAGTTTGGCGACGAGGCGCGGGGAGTGGGTGTCCAAGATGGCGCAGGCATTGTCATCTTCTACGGCGACGACGAAATAGCGCCCGTCAGGGGTCAACGCCGCTCGGTGCAAGTTCTTCCCGACATCCAATTGAGCGACGACGGAGCGATGGGAAGGGTTAATGACGGTGACCAACCCTTGCCGACTTGTCACCCAAACCCAATCCTGCCAATTGGCGTTGCCCATCAGCATCACGCCCAGCAGCAAGCCGAGCCCAAAGTGCTTCACGCCTTTTCACGCCCCGCAAAAGAAAAATGGTGGGCGGTGCAGGAATTGAACCTGCGACCTCGTCGTCGTCAACGACGCGCTCTCCCACTGAGCTAACCGCCCACCAACTTTCGGCGCTTCAATTATGGCGCACCGATTTGATGTTGTCGCCCATTCACTTGGCGGCGAAAGCGTAGTCGGCTTTGAGCGCTTCGTAGCCTTTGTCTTCCAGTTCGCCCAACCATCGTTCCGCCATGATGGCGGCGGCGCAGCCAAAACCCGCAGCGGTGACGGCTTGACGGAAGGTGTGGTCATGGCAATCGCCTGCCGCAAAGACGCCGGGCACGCTCGTCCGCTGATAGCGATCTACGACGATGTAACCCCGCTCGTCCAATTCCAACTGCCCCTCAAAGAGTTTCGTGTTGGGTTCATGCCCGATGGCGAGGAAGACGCCATCCAAAGGCAACTCACTTTCCTCGCCCGTCTTGACATTTTTCAGCCGCACGCCCGTCACCGTCTGGTCACCCAAAATCTCGGTGACGACGGTGTTCCAGATGAACTCAATCTTGGGGTTTTTGAAGGCGCGCTCCTGCATGATTTTGCTCGCCCGCAGTTGGTCGCGGCGGTGGATGACATAGACCTTGCTGGCGTGATGCGTCAGGTAAAGCGCTTCTTCCATAGCGCTGTCACCGCCGCCGATGACGCAGACGACTTTATCGCGGTAAAACCAACCGTCGCAGGTGGCGCAAGTGGAGACACCCCGACCGAAAAATTTCTCCTCACTGGGCAAGCCCAACCGTCGGGGCGATGCGCCCGTCGCGATGATGAGGGCGAGGCAGCGAAAAACATTGCCCGCGCTCGTCTCCACCGTGAAGGGGTGCTCTCGCAAATTCACCCTCACGGCGTCCTCGTAAAGGATGCGGGTGCCGAACCGTTCAGCCTGTTGCAACATCCGTTGCATCAACTCAGGACCCAAGATGCCTTCGGGAAAGCCCGGGAAGTTTTCCACATCGGTCGTCGTCATCAATTGCCCGCCCATGGCGCTGCCGGCGAGCAAAAGGGGGCTAAGCATTGCCCGCGCCGTGTAAATGCCCGCCGTCAGCCCCGCAGGACCCGAACCGATGATGATGACCTTCTCGGTTTCCGCCATCGTCCAGCAACCTCCTTCGTCAGCGGTTTAGTTGTCGTGCCAAAGGAGATGTCCCCTTGACCTTTCCCGCCACCGCCGTTTTCTTCACCAATTGAAGCGTAGCGAGCACGGAAGGCTCCATCGGCTTAAGCAGCCATCGGGGATAGATGCCGATGGCGAAGAGCAAGAGCGTGACGGGCAAGAGCACCATCCACTTCTCGCGGAAGGTCAAATCGGGCAGCCAGCGATTTTCGGGTTTGGTGATGGGACCGTGAAAGACATTGCGCCAAAGCCAAAGCAAATAGACGGCTGCCAAGACGACGCCGAAGGCTGCCGTCGCCGCCCAATACCAATGCACCTGAAAAGTGCCCGCCAAGATCAGAAACTCGCCGACGAACCCGTTCAAGCCGGGCAACCCGACGGATGAAAGCAAGGCGATCAAAAAGAAGGCGGCGCAGGTCGGCATCACTTTGGCGAGCCCACCATATTCACTCATCAACCGCGTGTGGCGGCGCAAGTAAAGCATCCCGACGAGCATGAAGAGCATCCCCGTGCTCAAGCCGTGATTGACCATTTGCAAGACGCTTCCCATCACCGCCGTCGGGTGGAAACTGAAAGTGCCCAAAGTGATGAAGCCCATGTGGGCGACGGACGAGTAGGCGATGAGCCGCTTGATGTCCGTCTGCACCCACGACATCAACGCCCCATAAAGGATGGCGATGATGGACAGCCAGACCATCACGGGCGCAAGGATTTGAGAGGCGTCAGGGAAAAAGGGTAGGCAAAAGCGCAAGAAGCCGTAACTGCCCATCTTCAGCAACACGCCCGCCAAAATCACGCTCCCTGCCGTCGGCGCTTCCGTGTGGGCGTCGGGCAGCCAAGTGTGCAGCGGGAACATCGGCACTTTGATGGCGAAGGCAAGGGCGAACGCCCCAAAGAGCCAAAGTTGCTGAGCAACCGAAAGCCGCAGAGTGACCAGATCGTCCAAGCGGAAAGTCAGAGCCCCTTCCGTCCGAGCGTGAGCGATGACGAGGGCTAAGATAGCGACAAGCATCAAAACGCCGCCCAAAAGGGTGTAGAGCAAAAACTTCGTCGCCGCATAGAGGCGATTGCCGCTGCCCCAGACGGCGATAAGCAAAAACATCGGCACTAACATCCCTTCCCAGCAAGCGTAAAAGAGCAACAAATCGCGGGCGGTGAAAACGCCGACCAAAGTCGCCTCAATGAGCAAAAGGCAAAGGTGGAACTCCTTGACCCGCTCCTGAATTTCGTCCACCGAAACCAAAACGCACAACGGACCAAGAAACAGCGTCAGCAACAACAAGGGCATGCTGATACCGTCCACGCCAAAGAGCAACCGCGCCCCCAAGGGCGGAATCCAGGGCAACTCAAAGGTGAACTGCCAACCCGCTTCCCGCCAATCAAACTGGGCGAACATCAGGATGCCGACAAGGAACGCCAACAAGGTCACGGCAAAGGCAATCCCCCGATGGCGGTTCGGCGCATCGGCGGGCGTGACGGCAATCAGCGCCACGCCCCCCAAAAGCAACAGCAAAATCAGCGGGATCGCCAGCGTGTCAAAGAGATGCGTCGCTTCCATGTCCATCCGCCCTCTGCCTCCTTGCCTCCATCTGCCCAGCACAAAAGTTGTCCGAGCGATATGCGGGATGGATTGAGACAGCCGATGAGCGTTTTCGGCGTTGTATCCTGCCACAAGGTTTTTGCGTTGTCATCGCCCGTGCCCTTGCGCTTTTTGCCGCAAAATTTGGGGCGGTGAGCGGTCATGGTTGCCGTGCAATTGAAAGGCATCGTCAAGTGGCTGGGCAAGACTTTGGTGCTGCGGGGCGTGGATTTGACTGTTGAAGGAGGCGAGTTCTTTTTCGTCCTCGGTCCGTCGGGTTGCGGCAAGACGACTTTGTTGCGCATCGTCGCAGGCTTCCTCGCCCCTGACGAAGGGCAAGTCTCTTTCGGCGATCGGGAAGTAACGACCGTCCCGCCCCACAAACGCAACGCCGCGATGGTCTTTCAGCACTACGCCCTTTTTCCCCACATGACCGTCTGGGACAATGTGGCTTATGGCTTGCGGTTGCGGAAGTTGCCCCGCGACGAAACCGAACGGCGTGTCCGCGAGGCGCTGAAGTTGGTGCGCTTGGAAGGTTTTGAGCGGCGCTACCCATCGCAATTGTCGGGCGGTCAGCAACAGCGGGTCGCATTAGCCCGCGCCATTGCCGTCCATCCCGATGTGTTGCTGTTGGACGAACCCTTGTCCAACTTGGACGCCAAATTGCGCGCCGAAATGCGGGGCGAACTGAAAGCGTTGCAACGGCAATTGGGCGTGACGGCAATCTATGTCACTCACGACCAGAAAGAAGCCTTAGCGATGGCGGACCGCATGGCGGTCATGAAGGACGGGATGATTTTGCAAGTCGGGACGCCGACAGACCTTTACCGCCGTCCCGCTTCCCGTTTCGTCGCCGAATTTTTGGGCGATGCGAACATTTGGGATGGACGCCTCGTCGCCTTGCACGCCGATGGGGCGGAAGTGGAAACGCCTTTCGGTCGGTTGCGCTGTCCCCGCCCCGATTTTCCCGCTCAAGTCGGCGATGCCGTTTGGGTGATGGTGCGCCCCGAAGCGGTGCAAGTGGCGAAAGGGGATGAAGCGACATCCGCTGAAAACACCTTCGTCGCCCGTCTCGTGCGGGCGACTTACTTGGGCGAAGTGACGGAGTTGCTCTTGCGCTTGCCCAACGCCGACATTAAAGCCCTGCACTTTCGTCCCGATGGGGGGTTGCCCGATGAAGTCCGCCTCAAAGTTGCCGCCGACGACCTCCGCCTCCTCCCTCGCCACGAAGCGACGGCGATGGCGGACTGACTATCCGTCCGCATCATTGGCGCTGTGGGCATCACTGTGGGTTGTCTTCCTCGCCTTCCTCTTCTATCCCGTCGCCTTCATGCTCAAAGGCGCCGTCTGGCAAGATGGGCGCTTCACCCTCACCTTCTTTGCGTTGCTGCTCCAAGACCCCGCCCTCGCTGATGCGCTCAAAGGCAGTTTCGGGCTGGCGCTGACGACGACCGTCCTGACCCTTTCCCTCGCCGTCCCCATCGCTTTCGTCATGGTGCGCTATGAGTTGCCGATGAAAAGCGCCCTCAATTTGCTGCTCCTTGTGCCGATGATTTCGCCGCCTTTCGTCAGCGCCGTCGCTGTCCGACAGTTGTTGGCGCGCTACGGTCCGCTCAATCAGTTGCTGATGGCAGTCGGTCTTGTTGACCCGCTCAATCCGCCCTCTTGGCTGGACTTTCCCTTTTGGGGCATCGTCATCTTGCAAGTCCTGCACTTTTTGCCCATCGCTTACCTCAATGCCGTTGCGGCGTTGGTGCGGGTGGATCGTTCGTTGGAAGATGCCGCCCGATCGTTGGGTGCATCGGGTTGGCGGTTGGTGCGAACGGTGACGCTGCCGTTGATGATGCCCGGCTTGTTTGCCGCCGCCAGCCTCGTCTTCATCCTCGCCTTCACCGACTTGGGGACGCCGCTCATCTTCAACTACCAGCGGGTCGTCGCCGTCCGCATCTTCCACATGGTGGAGACGGCGTTGGAAAACCCGTCGGGCTACGCCCTCGTTTTGGTCGTCATGGCGCTGAGCCTTCTGACTTTTTGGGCAGGCAAACGATGGATGGAACGGTGGCAAGTTCAGACGCTCCCGCGCGGTCCTGCCGACGGCGGCGAAGAGAAATTGCCATCGCCCCTCGCTTGGGCAATTAGCCTCGCCATCTTGCTCGTCACCTTCGTCGCCATCCTCCCGCAAGTTGCCGTCGTCCTCAATGCCTTTGCCGACCGATGGTTCATGACGGTGCTGCCTGACCGATGGACGCTTCGGCACTTCCAAAACTTGCTCGTCCATCCGCTCACCTTGACGAGTTTGCGCAACAGCCTGCTTTACAGCCTCGCCAGTGCCACCCTTGACATTTTGCTCGGTTTGACCATCGCTTATCTGGTCGTTCGGCGCAAAGCGCCCCTGCCCAACTGGCTGGACAGCGCGGCGATGTTGCCGTTAGCCGTTCCCGGCATCGTCATCGCCTTCGGCTATGTCGGCGCCTTCGCCAACACGCCTTTAGACCCACGCGTCAATCCCGTGCCGTTGCTGGTCATCGCTTACGCCATTCGTCGGTTGCCTTACATGGTTCGGGCGTGCTATGCGGGCTTGCAGCAAGCCAGCGAAGCGTTGGAGGAAGCAGCGCTCAACCTCGGTGCGTCCCCGTTGCGGGCATTCGTGCAAATTACGCTCCCACAAATCGTCCCGCATTTGGTGGCAGGGGGCATCATGGCGTTCGCCTTTGCGATGCTGGAAGTGTCCGACAGCCTCATCCTCGCCTTTGAGCAAAGTTACTTCCCCATCACGAAGGCGATTTACGCGTTGGCGAACCGCTTGGAAGGCGGGGCGCAGATGGCGTCGGCGATGGGCGTCTTGGGCATGCTCGTCCTCGCCCTTGCCTTGACACTTTCGTTGCGTTTGATGGGACGACGCTTGGGAGAAGTCTTTCGGCTGTGACGGATTAGCCTCGTCGCTTTGCCTGCATCAAACTCAAGGCAGTGGGCGTTGCCCACCACACCCTTACCTCGGGGAGGTGTCAGGCGATGGCGGTCGTCGCAGAGATGACGCGATTGAAAGTCGGCACGGTGGACGAAGTGCGGGAAAAAGGCGTGGTCGTCGTTGCCGGTCCCTATTGCCCCATCGCCGTCTTCTATCACGACGGGCAGTTTTTCGCCGTTGACAACCGCTGCCCCCACATGGGTTTCCCGTTGCACAAAGGTCCCGTGCAAGATGGCATTTTGACCTGCCCTTGGCACCACGCCCGCTTTGACCTCTCTTCGGGTTGCACCTTTGACCTTTGGGCGGATGATGTGCCCTCTTTCCCCGTTGAAGTGCAAGACGGCGAAGTCTTCGTTCTCGTCCCGCCCCTTGACAGCGAGCGAATTCGCACCCATTGGCTGCGCCGTTTGCGGGAAGGGATGGAGCATGGCTTGGATTTGGTCATCGCCAAAGCCGTCATCCACCTGTTGCACGCTAACGCCGATTACCGCGATTTGGTGCGAGTGGGCGCCGAGTTGGGAACGCGCTACCGCAACAGTTGGGCATCGGGAATGACAATCCTGACGGCGATGGCGAACCTCGTCCCGTTGCTCCCGACCGAAGAAGCGATGCGGGCGCTTTATCACGGGCTTTCCCATGTCGCCAGCGACATCCAAGGGCAAGCGACCCGCCGCGAGCGCCAACCTTTGGAAGGCAGCACGGCAACTTTGGAGCAACTGAAGCGTTGGCTGCGCCACTGGACTTTGGTCCGCCACCGAGATGGCGCCGAACGGTGTTTGCTGACGGCGTTAGCGAACGGCGCTTCACCGACGGAAATCGCCGACTTGTTGTTCACTGCCGCCACTGACCGACCTTTTGCCGACGGCGGTCACTTGCTGGACTTTTGCAACAAAGCGATGGAGTTGCTGGAACTAATCGGATGGGAACTGGCGCCACAGGTGCTGCCCACCTTGACGACGCAACTCGTTTCCAGTCGGGGCGGTGAAGAGAGCAGCGCTTGGCGTTACCCCATTGACCTCATCGCCCTACTTCGGGAAGCGGAAGAGCGATTGCCCGATTGGTTGAAGGAAGGACAGGAACGACGGCAAAACGGTCAAAGCCCGATGCCCATCGCCGAATTATCGCAAGCGCTGCTGAGCGAGAACCCGTCCGACATTTTGGAAGCGTTGTCGGAAGCGACCCGAAAGGGGATGAGCCCGACGGAGTTGAGCAAGGCACTTTGCTACGCCGCTGCTTTGCGCATCGCCCGCTTCGGTCAAAGCAACGAGTTCGGTGACTGGATCACCGTCCTGCACACTTTCAGTTACTGCAACGCTGTCCATCAAACCCTCAAGCGATTGGGCGACGCAGCGCATGCCGAAGTTGTGCGGGCGGTGTGGCACGGGGCGATGGCGGTTTACCTTGACCGCTTCCTCAACATCCCACCCGAACCTTTGCCGGGCGAACGCAAACCGCTGGACGACTTACCCGCTGACGGTGAAGAGTTGCGGCGCGCCATCTTGGAAACCTGCGACCGAACGGGGCAAGATTTGACCGTCGCTGCATTGACATCTCGCTATTTGCAATTGCGCCATCCTGTTCAGCCACTCATTGCGACACTAACGCATTGCGTCTTGCGGGAAGATGCCGACTTCCACACCTTCCAGATGCTGGAGGCAGGCATCCGCCAGTTTCACGAGTGGGGAACGACGACGGAAGGGCAAAACATTTTGGTCGCCCCTGCCCC
>Ga0081478_129675_pt1 | contig 34472 bp, 31 predicted proteins | sample OctSprmetagenome_FD_70983 | JGI IMG/M metagenome (GOLD analysis project Ga0081478, IMG submission 70983) | Hot spring and microbial mat streamer communities from Octopus Spring Streamers, Yellowstone National Park, USA - T=80-84 v2 (version 2) | ecosystem: Environmental > Aquatic > Thermal... | reverse complement strand
GGTTCAATTCCCATCCGCTCCCGTAAAACAAGGCTTTTTCAGCCCTCTCAAATCCCGCCCAATTCGCTTTCCCGCTAAGTGCACAGGATTTTTGCTCCCACTTGACAGTATTAACACGAAAGTCACGGGAAAACAACCGTGTCTTAGGTTCGGGTTTGGGTTGTAGCGAGTTGTCGGATTGGGACGGAAAGTTGGGATGCGTGACGATGCAGAACGATGTGTAACGCTGGCGAAATTCGCTACGGTATGGATGCAATGTTTACGACCGTTGCGAATTGCGGCATAATAGAAGCGGAGGTGACGGCGGTGATAAAGCGAGAGTTGGCGTTACAAAAGCAAAAATTTGATAGCGCTCCAGAAACTCAAGACCAAACTACTCTCGCTTTATCTCGTCCGTCACCTCTGCCCGCAACTGCGGGCTTAACTTCGTCTGTTTTCCCTCCGAATTTTACGCCCATCTTTCCACTCCGACAAAATCTGGTTTCTTTAACCTTCAATGCGACAAAATCACAACCACGAAATCCACGAGTTTGGAAGCGACTTCGGCGCATTTTTGCGATGTTGACAAAAGAGCGCAAAGATGCGTTGCAAGAGTTTTTACGGTTAAGTGACAAAATTGGCAAAGAGGTCGTTATTCAGCCGAAAGTTCAGAGATTGCGGGAGGATTTGGCTGAAAAAGAGAAAAAACGGAGGAAACTCACGGAAAAACCGCCACCTGATTTGAGTTGCGTTGTATGGCTCCTTGGTGTTGTCCCCGCTTTTCTCCGTGCCCCTAACACGGCTGCCTGTTTGGCGTGGCGGGTAGCGGGCTGATTTTGGCTGCCCGCAAGCGGGAAAACCCGCAGCCCCTCGTCCCGCTCCCCGCTACGCTCTGGCGCTAAGCCCGTTCCCTTTGCGAGGGGCGTTTTAGCGCCAAAGTCGGGCAGCCGTGAAGTCTGATGACATTCAAAGATTTCATCGCCCTACTGGAAGCGAAAGGACTAAAGCCCCGCCAACTTGCGAACGGTCAATGGCTTGTGCATTGTCCAGCCCACGACGACACTAAGCCAAGCCTCTCCGTGACAGAAAGCGATGGGCGCATTCTGGTTAAGTGTTTCGCAGGCTGTGGAATTGACGACATTTGTGTGGCACTCGGCATCACGACCAAAGATTTGCGCACCGACGATAACTTGGGGCAAAGCGTTGCTTTGTCTGATTTGGCACAAGATGACCGCCAACTTTTAGCAACTCTCCAAGTGTTGGGCTGCGTGGAACGAGATGGCAAAGTTGGCTTTCCCGTTACCTACGCTGACGGAACTCAAGGTTATCACTTCCGCATCGCCCTTGACGGCAAAGGCAAGTGGAGACATCAAACTGGCGGTAAAGCATCGGAAGCCGTTTTTGCCTTGCATCATGAGCGTGTCCAACACGCCATCGCCCGCTGCCAAGCGGTCATCATCACCGAAAGCCCGATGGACGCTGCCGTGTTGCTTGCAGCGTCAAAGTGGACGAACTTACCTGCTGTCGGCGTTTTAGGTAAAGGCAACGCAAAAGCCTTTGGTGTTGACCTGCACCGACGAACTCTATTGGACGCCCTCGGCGATGATGGGACAATTTTCGTTTGGCAAGAACCAGACGCCGAGAATTTCGCTCAACAAGTCGCCGATGCGCTACGGCGTCCCGTCAAAGTCATTTCAGCGCCTGACGCCGAACGAAAAGACGCTTATCGGCTTTGGTTGGCGTTAAACAAGGATTGGGACGCTTTTGCGAAAGTCATCCGTGACTTAGCAGCACAAGCGATTGAGGTTTTCCCGCAACAAACGACACAGGGAAAGCGCCTACCCAATGCCGTGTGGGTGCCTTTGCGTGAGATTACCCGACCAGACCCAAACGAGCGATGGCAAGTTGAAGGGCTCATCAAAGCGGGCAATTTGGTCATCTTGTCGGCTCGTCCAAAAACCGCTAAGTCTATTGTCGGATTGAACTTGGCTGCGTGCGTCGCTATGGGATGCCCATTCCTTGACCGACCAACCGAACAAGGGCGGGCTCTTTTCGTCGCTTGGGAACGACACGATTTGACCGTGCAGCGAGCGTTTGAGATGGGGCTTGATGCTTGCGAAGACTTCATGGTTTGGGATAAACGACGCTTCGGAGTTGCGCCACGAGTTGATGCTTTGGACTGGTGGCGGGAGTTCATCATAGCCAACAACATCCGCCTGGTTGTTTTTGACACTCTGGCGCACTTCCTACGCCCCGAATTAGATAGAGTTCGCAACGCTCTTAATGCTTACGACTATGTTGGCAGCGTCTTAGAACGGGTCGCCCAAGTTGCCAACGAAACAGGTTGCACCTTTGTGTTCATCCATCATGACCGCAAAGGGGAAGGCGAAACCGACGAACAACGGGTGTTAGGAACGACGGCGTTGACCGCTGCTGCGGATGTCGTCTTGCAACTGCAACACCTTAGCGACGACGCAGGTGTCATGGTTCTTAAAACAACGGGGAACGCCATTGATGACCAAGTATTCCACTTCATCGTTCAGCCCGACTTTTGGCTTGAACCGACGGAACACCCCGCTGTCACCAAAGAGGAAAAGGCAGCAAATGCCATCGCAGGTTATTTGCGACTACACGGCGAGGCTAAACGAAAGGAGTTAGAGAGGCACTTGCAGGAAATCGGGCTGGCGGAAAGTCCGAGTGCTGCCGAGAAACTCTTTGACCGTGCTGTCGTTTTGTTGCAAGGCAAAGTTGTCCGCACGCAGCGGGGGATTTACATCTTGCAATCCGACCTCAAATGTCCCGACGACGCTATAGAGGGTGTCGGTTTCGTCGGGAACTCCGCACCCAATTCCGACATTTCCGACATTCCAGACATTCCCGACATGTCGGAAATGTCGGAAACCCCCCACCGCTTTCCGACGATGCAGACAGCCCATATAGTGTCGTCGGAAAGTCGGAAAGACGACAACGGACACGGCTGGTTGTGGGACTACATCGCTGCGGATGTTCCCGTCTTGCCTGACTTATTCGCTCCCGAAAATTCCCCAACGCCTTGTCCTCACGATAGAATTTGCAACGACACTTCCGAACCCGCCTACGCATCCCCTTGTGGTGACGAACCCGTTAATGTCCTTACAATCGAACCTCCCAACCCAACCTCGTCGGACGAAGTTCGCTACATAGACACGGAAAAATGGCTTGAAGAACTGTGTGCCGAACTAAGCGAAACCTCCAACAAACCTCCCGACGACACTTCTTCGGCTTCGCAACAAAAACCTGACCGTCTTGCCTGTTTCTGCGGCGGCGAACTTCGTTTGTTTGGAAAAACCTATGAATGCCTTCGTTGCGACAGTCCACGAATTGCTGCCTGTCGTTACTGCGGCAAAATCCTGCAACTTACCTCGGACAGTCACGCTGAATGTGTAGGCTGCGGTCTACCCTACACCTTTGACCGACACCGCCGTTTGTGGCTTGCGGATTTTGATGCCTTCTGAAGGGAGGTGAAGCGACGATGTTTAGACACGAATTTCGTGGGCACAGCGAAATTTCGTGGGATGACGGGACTGAATTCGTTGCGACGACCCGAGTTCGCCGTCCCGTCGTCGTCTCAAACCGCTCCCACGCCGTCATCTTGTTGCCCATCAACCTTGCTCCCTTGCTCCCGTCGCTCGTTTTCACGAACGGACGGGAAAACGGACAGCCCGAAAACGGCTCGGACGACGGGTTTGCTGGGTTTGAATAATTCGCTGTAGCGTGCGCAACGGTTCGTGGGCAAAGTTCCGCAACCGCTGCGAGCGCAAGCGTTGCGGGTTGACGGCGCTTTACAACTGGCGTCCGTCTAACGCAAGGGGACGGTGATGAAAGTGCGGAAGGGACGGATAAAGGAGTTGCTGGAGTTGGCAAAGAAAGACCCGAAAGCGATTTTACAAGCATTGGAAGCGAAAACCCGTCTAACAGCAGGGGAATTCGTCGTTTTGGAAGAAGCCCGACAAAGACTTGCTACGAAAACCTGTCGCTATTGCGGACGGGTTTTTCTCCCGAAGCGGAAGACCCAAAACTTCTGTGCCCCCGCTTGTCGTGTGGCTTTCTATGCCCGACGGAGCGCTCTTTGGCATCGCATCCGTAAACTGCGAACGAAGTATCGGGCAATGAACGACGAACAATTTCGCAACCGATGGATGTCACGGTTAAACGAACTTCGTGCGAAAGAAGGTCTTCCGCCTTACTGGAACGCTTACGAAAATCGCCCTTACACGAAAGACGAAGTTGCGTTGCTGATAAGACCTGCAACGACTTCCTTTGCGCCCATCAGTCAGTTTCGTCGGCACGAAAAAACCCGTCCCGCTTTACATCGCAACGAACAACCGAATAAAGCAAGCGACAAACGCTTTTTGACCTTTCAAACCATGCTGCTTGGACGGGAATACACGGTCAAAATCCCGCTCAAACCCGACGCTCGTTGTTCCCACAAAAATTGGCGAACGGGAAATATCGGTTGGCGAAACGAGCCTGCACAAATTTGCGTTGACTGTGGGGCAATTTGTTTGGTTAACGAGGGGATTTGGCGCTACATCCCTGATGCGACGGGTTGGATTGATTGGTGAACTGGTGACTTTACCGCTACCAACCTTTTTTGACCCTTTTGCGCACAGAGGCGAATAAAGGTGGGCGGGGCTGGGGTGGGGCATTCGCCGTCCGCAACGAGCGCAAAAACGAAAGCCTGCTCGGCAGTGCGCCGAATTTCGGCACGCCGAACGGGCTATTGCCAATTCTGCCGTCGCTTCGTCACTTAATCCGCTGTCTCGGCAGTTTCAGCGTCGGTGCAAGGGCGTCAATCGGCGAATGTCGTTTGTGGGCGTCTTTCAAGTCGGTTGCAAACAATCTGGCGTAATAAGCGGTCATGACGGGAGTTGAGTGACCCAAAATTCGCTGCAACACGATGCTGTCGCCACCAGATTTGAGCCAACGGCGAACGAAAGTGAACCGCAAACTGTGAGGCGAAACACGAACGCCTTCAATCTTTGCCCGTTTGCCCCAAAGAAGAACACTCTTTTGCGCCCCTCTTTTGCTCCATCGTGTCGCTACCGTCGTGATAAAGAGCCAATCGCCTGCGTTGTTGACTTGTAAGCGTCGCATCAAATATCGCTGCAACAAGACTTTGACGCTTTCACCGACGGGAACGAACCGCTCTTTGTTGCCTTTTCCGATAACCCGAACGAAGCCTTGAGAGAGGTCAATGTCGGAAAGTTTCAGGTTGAGCGCTTCGTTTAAGCGCAAACCTGTGTCCAAAAGCAAGCAAACGAAAGTCAAGTCACGCAAACCGCTGAAAGTGTGGGCGTGCTTTGCGATTGTGTTGACTAAAGCGGCGATTTGTTCGTCCGACAATGTGCGTGGATAGTGGACGGGCTCTTTGAGTTTTTCTATGCCTTGCGTTGGGTCATCGTTGCGGAAACCTTCACGAATGAGCCATCGGGCGAATGTTTTGATGGCACGAAGGTCTCCGTTAACGGTTTGCGGTGTCGCTCGTTGAAGTCGGAAGTAAAGGAAAGCCATGACGGTTTCACGGCGGAAGTTGGACGGAGTTTCGCCCCGTTGCTGGCAAAATTGGGCGAACCTTCCAAGACGCTCCCGATACCAGTTCACCGAAGTGCTGGACAGATTTTTGACTTGGCGGGAGAGGATGAAAGCGTCTAAAGCAGCGTTGAAGTCGGAAGGAATTAAAGTGAGCCCTTCAAACCGCAATGCGACAGCCACAGCATTTCACCTCCCAATTCGTAAGTGCGCAGGATTTTTGAAGTGGCGGGTTTTTGAGAGGGCTAAGTTTTACGGGGCGAAACCGAATTTCGTTTGTGTTGCGAACTTCAAATCCTGTGCACCGCCCAAAAGGCGGTGGGTGGGTTCAATTCCCATCCGCTCCCGCCTCATTTTTTCTCGCATTTTCCTACGCCTCTCTCTTGACAGAGTATGAGGGAAAAACACTATGCACTCGTGAAGTAGGGCAAGCATGGTTGGGACTGGCTGAAGTGAAGTTTTGCAGCCTCGCTTACCTGCGTGTTAAAAACCTCCCCCCACTTATCCTGAAGCACTGTCCTGCAGTCCGTTAGAGTTGCCACCAATCCTCTCACCGCTTCAAAACCAAGCCGTTGCGAGTGTTGGAGATGAGGACACGATGAAACCTCAAATCGGTTACAGTTCCGGTCAGTGGACCGATTTCTTTCGGCATGCCTTGTCTGGTTTGGGCGAGCATTTGTCGCAAAAACTCAGGTTCAACCTTCTTTGCGCCGATTTGCCCCACTGGTGACCAAGCACCGCCGGGAAGCATCTTAAAGGCGTAAAGGACAGATACGGCGGCATAAGGAGAGCGATTGACCAACAAGTCGGAGTCGCTGTCACCTCCGCAGCCGAGAAGGAGCAATTTCGTCGCCTTTCCTTCGCCGCCGACGAAAACTTTCGGGCGCTGCGATTGTGGAGCGCTGACAAAGTCTGTGGCAATGAAGGTAACCATGCCCCGAAAATCGCTCAGTTCAACCACTGGGACATCAGCAGGCTTATCGGGAGTGGCAACTCGGGCAGCGTGCATGGTGAATGTCCCAGAATCTCGGAACAAAGCGAAACGAGGGTAAGCGCCTGTCTCATACCAAATGTCTCGAACGAGCAACTCACCGTCACCTGCAACCTCGTAACTCAGTTCGTTGTTGCTTGAGGCGCCGCTGAAGATTATCAACCTGCCACTGTTCACCTTGACACCGACTTTGCAGTCGCCGTGGTTGATATTGAACAGCCAAACATCAACATGCTTTGGAGTTTCCACCAGCAACCCAATTTCGCGGGCACCTGCAATGTTGATTTGGTCAGCGATGACTCGGGCAAACTTTTGACTGCAATTTTCCACGACCATGCCATTCGCACTGCGAGCGCCGTCAATCATCAAATCATGCAAGCCAAGGTGCGTTGGACCGACAACTCGCAAGACCGTCCCACCTTCAGCCCCAACCCAGCGCAAAATCGTTTTCCCACCATCTCCAACCAACCTCAAATCGCTTCTGGGCGGGATTACGATTGGCTTGTCAATTGGATAAACCCCGGCAGGCAAGTGAACAATTGCCCGCTTCTTGTTCCGGGAAGCAAAGTCAATGACCCGTTGGATGTCCGTTCCTTTTGCGCCTTCCGGCACTTCAATCAAGTTGCCATGCTCCAGCGGGAGCGTCTTGGGCTCAACGATTTCGGGTTTGACCTTCAGTGTTGGGACAAACTTTTCGTCCAACCTAACAGCCTGCGGGTTCGCATCAACTGCGTTTTTGACCGTAAAGGTGTTACCGATGGAGAAAAAGCCTGCATCCCTCCGAACCTTGACGACAGGTGCTGTCTTCGAGACGAAAATGTTGTCAATGAGCAACAGTGGTCCGATGTTGTTGACTTCAACGGCAGTCCCCTTAGGCTCAATCACGATGTTGCGTTGCAAGGTCACGAAACCACAGGCGTTAAGCCAACCCGCTTTGAAGAAGGCTTGAGAGTTGAGCGAGATGTTCCCACGAAGGGAAAAGTAGCCTGCATGTCCCATGCTTGCATCCGCTTCCTTTGACCGCCTGAAAATGCTCTCGTAAATGTGGAAGTTGCCTGCACCGAAGACATTGGTGACACCGAAGCGACAGTCTTCGAAAACGCAATGCCAAACGAACCAGTCAAGGGAGTTCCAGTTTTGGATGCTGATACCCGCCTGCGAACATCGGTAGAAGCGGCAACGGGCGACCACTGTTTCAGCCACGCCTTGAGTGTCCATTCGCCCAGCCTCGATGCCGAAAGCAAGGTCTCGGAAAACAATGTCGGTGAACTCGTTGTAGGTCACGAAGTTTGGACCGCACAAAACAGCCGTTTTCGCCTTTCCTGCACCATCAAAGGTGAGCCTGCGGATTGAAGCATACCAAGCGTTGCTCGCTACCATCACACCATCAGGTCCACCATCCCAGCGGATAACTGTTTTCTCTGGGTGTTCGCCGATAACGATGATGTGTTGCGATTCGGCATGAACTTTGCGGACAAGTTGCAAAGTTCTGGTGATGCGGTAAGTTCCTGCAGGGATGAAAACGACGGACGCTTTTGAGTTTTCCCACCGGATTGCGTCCAAAGCCCGTTGCAATGCATCGGTGTCGTCGGAAATCCCATCGCCCTTAGCGCCGAAGTCCCTTTTGACATCAAGCCAACTTTTGAACGGACCGAAATGTTCGGAGACCGAAAGCGGCTTGAAATTCACTGCGCTTTTTTGCACTGCGAGATTTGCTGCAACCCCAAAACCGAAACAAACCACCGTTGCCAGCCAAACAAGGCAGCGCATTTTCACCTCACCTCAAAATCTGCAAACAGGGCAATAATGCCCAAGCCGCCTAACGGCTCAATCGCTGTTGCCGATGATTTCCCTTGTCTTTTGAACGAGCGGCTCCAACGCTTCCGCAATTTCGTCTTCGGTTTCACCGACCTTTGATGCCTTTGAACAGGAACCAATGCTCGACATGGGTTACTGTTTCGCCCGGCTCGAGCCTTGTCAACGGACCGAGTGTTTCCACCTCAACGGTGATTGCGTTTGTGAACAGTTCGGTTGAACTGCCGAAGTCGGGGTAGGTTGCACCTTCAATGTGCTTGTAGCGCTTAATGAAAACTCGGTCACCATTGACATATGCAACCCAGCCGTGCAGGTTGCCGATTCCGATTTTCTGCGGCAGCGTCGCATTTGGGTCCTGACAAAGGACGATGTATTTTTTGCCCCAGTGCCACCTCGGGTCACTCATGTCGGTGTAATGCCAAAGGACGAGCGGGCATGCCGGCAAGACCTTTCGGGATGCGGGATGTATGGCGGCATTTGGGACAATTGCTCTCCTGCCTTTTGCCATCATCGTCAGAGCCCAAGGCGTAAATTCAATCGCCCAAAGGCTCCTGTTGGTCAAAAAGTGCGTTACCTTGACATAAGCCTCGTTTGGCGACATTTCGACAAGAATAGCCTTCTGGATGCCAGTCGTTCTTTCAAGCGGTGGCGTGAGTCTCAGGGCGAAATCGCTGAGCACTTCTACTTCCACTGGTTCATTGTCAGGGTAGTAAGTTCGCTCTTTGACCTCAGGTGCGTGCCAAAGTCTGTGCCCGCCATAGTTTCGCCTGACATCGCCACCGGTCGAGCCCAATTGTTCGGGAATTTCAGCAAACTCGTTTTCGCCCCCGACAAAGCCGAAGCGAATGAACCTCGGACCGACATAGGCAGTTGCGACCAGTTCCACAACTCCGTTGTTCACTTTGTAGCAGTTCTGCCAACCTCCATACGGCACTTTCTCAACAGCCATACTGTCACCCCCTCACTCAGTCAAATTCTCGGACTTGAACTCTGTCGCAACTCAACTTCCTGCATCACGCGGTGGCTCACCAACCAAAGTGACCACCGAGCGGGACAGAATCTCAATTGGTCCAGTAGCGGGAACGCTGGGATATGGGCGCAAGTTGTCCTCTGGGTTCTCTGAAGTCACGAAAGGGGTGAGGCGATCGACCTTTCGCTTCTCGTCCCCACGCCAATTCAGAAGCAGCCGAACAGGAGCATTTTGCATGTTGACATAGACAAGGACGACCTTGCCGCTTTCAGGGTCTCGGAAGGCTGAACCGAGCAAACCATTGACATTAGCCTCGTTGTCGCGGGACAAAAGAACTCGTTTCATTCCCGGGCGAACGAACTTGCTGAAGTTGCCGAATGCCCAGAAAAGTTTCGGCACGATGATGTTCTCTGGGTCACCCGGCTTTTTCCAGTTGGTGAAGAGCAAACCGTCCTTGTAGTCCCATATGCTGACCGCTAACCACCAGTGCCAAGCAGTGACGCCAACGATTGTCAAGTCAAGTTGGATGACTCTTGCAACCCTCAAAGCCGTCGCCATCGTCAAATCTCGGTTGTGCTCCATGACGCAATATTCCGTCTACCAGAAGCGCCAGCCGAGGAACAACACGAGTTCTTCTCTCAGGCGCTTCCTGAAGGCGACAATTTGATGGGGCGCATCTAAACAGTAACTGTGGTAGGAGAGCCGATAGTTGAGCAAGGGAGCGATTTCTGTGTCGCCGCAAAACTCTCGGATGTAGCGACCGTAAAAACCGCCATATTTCTCCCTGCCGCTCCACATGTGCGGCAAGTCACCTGATTCAGGAATGACGAATTTCGGTGGGCAAATTTCGGCGCTTAAGTTCGGCGTGAAGCGCCTTGACAATCTTGCGGATGTCATCGTTGCTAGCTCGGTTCCCCTCTTGCCAAGGACCGTTCCATTCCCACTGCGGCTCGTTGACCGGGCTGACAAAGTTGAAAGTGATTCGTTCCGATTCGTCAGAGTTGTTGTGGAAGTGGCTGATGATGTCTGCTATGTAGCGGGCGAAAGCCCCTTCAGCACCCTCGCGAAGGTTAGTTGTCCCGACTTCAGGATCACAGTAAGGGTGACCGTTTTTCGTCAAAAATCTTGGCGGGCTGTTGACGAAAGCGAGAAAGTAAGGGACACCACGATTTTTCGCCGCCCTCAGAAACCAACGCTGTCCCGCACACCTGCTCCAGTCGTAAACACCTTCCGCAATTGCAAAGGATTCAACGGTTCGGTAGGGAACGGGCATAGTGTCATCAAGCCCTGCGCCAATGTTAAACCGCCAACACGAGAGCCCAATCCCTTTGTCAAGTGAGAAAAGCAGGTCGGCAATGCGTTGTCTGTTCTGCTCCGACCAGAACTTGCCAATGGGCTCAATAGTCCAGCAATCGGACGCCCCGAAATGCTCAATGGTTTGGAACTCAACGCTAAGGTCAATCGTGTCTTGCTCGACTTTACCGGGCTCGGGCTAGAGCAAATTCAAAGTGAGCGCGAACCCAATGAGCAAAACTAATTTCGCCCAAAGCAACCCATCACTCCCCTTTCTTGATCGGAGCAGCAACGACCTTGGGCGGTTTCGTCAACCGTTCGTAATCCCAAGCGGCGAAAGTCGCGTCTTTTTGACCGCCATGCAAAACATAAGCGAGCCTGATGCCTTTTGTCTGACCAGTGCCGAAAGCAATTCCGCCCCAAGCACCTTCCACATCCCAATAGGTCAGACCGTCAAACTGGGAAAGGGCAACGCAGGAGTGAGCCCAAGCATCCGAGTAAACGGCATACCATTTCGGTTGCGGGTTCTTGCCGATAACGCCTTCGCCCTCTCCCTTCCCGTCCACGACCGCTTCGTTGCCTTTATCGTCGGCGAATTTGCACGGCAGCAAGTAATAGGCTCGGCTGTAATCTCGGATGCCGGATTTGTTGGCTTCAATCTCAACGACGAAATGGCGCGGGTAGAAGGTGAAAGTTCGGACGACACGAAAACCACCTTGAAGTCGCTTTACGACTTGGATGACAACGCTCACGGCATTGATGCTCAGGCACTTTATTGCCTCAACTTCTCCAACTTCGTCAACCCAACCCGTTTGAGCCGATGAGACGCCGAGACTTCTCAAAAAACTTTGCTTCGGCGCATTGGGCATCAAACTCACCCACTCACGAACCATCCCGTCATCGCCAAACTTCAGTCGGTAGAAGGGCGTTGTCACCGTTTTCGTGTTTTCGTCCCAAAGCAAACTTGGCGGCAAAGGGAAGTAGCGGATTTTTCCCCGAACATCGGCGATGACTTGGAAACGACGGACATCGTTCGGTGCGGTTTCGCCTGTGAGCAGGAAAACCAGTTTGCCATTGTTGCTTTGCGGTCCGTCGGGTTCAAAAGTGCAGGGCACAACTTTTTGACTGCCGCCCGCAATTTCCAATATCCGAACGCTGTTTGGGTCAATGAAGGTGTCTTTAGGCACACCTGCCAATTTGCCCCAGTCAACATCAACGGTCACGGGTTCATCCAGCCTGCGAATGCCATCTGCGTGGACAGCGATTTCAAAACCGAAACGCCAACGGGAGTAATCCGCCGAGACATTGAAAGCGACTTCCCGTTCGTTATCTGCCAACGCCAACTCCTCTTTCGGCTTGATAGGTTCAATGCGGGCAATCAGTTTCCGCTGACCGTCAATTCCTTCTGTCTCAACGACGAAACCGACGTCCTTTTGCTGACCTGCTGCAACGGTGATGGTTTGCTTAGCCAGCAGGGTTTGTGGCGAAACGGTGTCAAGGTAAAGTGCCAAGTCTGCGCTCCCGCTCACCAAGCCATTGTTGAGCAAAGTGATGACAGCCTTCAACTGCTGACCTTGCTTCGGTTCTTTCGGCGTCAGCGAAAGTTTCGTGACGGCGAAGTTAGGTTTGCTGGCAGTTTTGCCCCAAACGAGCAGGGCTTTTCGCCATCTCCCAATGGTCAGCCTTACGGCGCTTTCCTTCACGACCTCAACCGCTTGGGGAGTTTCGTCATCGGAGAGCCAAATGAGCCGAGCAGTTTTTGCGTTGAACTTAGGGGCGAATTGCAGCGGGCGCAACAAAACCTCTTTGGTCTCCTCGCCCATCAGGATGCGAATTTGCTCCGGCGTCTCAAGCCTCAATGTCACTTCGCCATCGGTGACGACAACTCCGAAGTCGTGGCGCTTACCACCGGCATCGCAGAAAGCGTAATCAGGCGTCCGGACGAAAGTGACGGTTCGGTCTCCGACAAGGGCGCGATATTGGGTGATTTTCGGTCCATGAGCGTAAAAGCCATATTGGGGCAAAACGAATTTTTGACCGTTACGGGTCAGCGTGAAGGGCTTTTCGCCGAAGTTGACAATCACTTCGGTCATCCCGGCTTTAGAACCTGAGCGTCCGAAAAGCGTTCGCTGGACATCTCGGTCAGGAGTTAGCCACTCGTGCGAGAGCATCTCGTCAAAAGCAATCTGCTCGTGCAGTTTGCAGACAATTCGGTAACTTTGAAGCAACCGCTTCCGCAAATTCAAATCGCTCCATGTGAAGCCCAAGCGGTTGACCCAAAACATCGGTGGCGTGCCGTAAAGGATGTTGAAGGCATCTTTTTTGTCGGTCAAATCAGGGGCAACGCGGTGAAGGAAATCGGTGCTGTCGCCCCAATACCAGTAACTGACGACGCAATCGTGGAAGACCAATTCCCAAAGTGGAACGCGACGGCGGTGACCCAAGCCCCACTCAAGGTAGCGCTCACCAATTTCCTCGCGCTTCTCTGGTGGGCGCAGGTGACCTGCCGCCCATGTGAAGAACGGGTTGTGGCTCATCATGCCTTCCCAGTAATCGTAAATGTCAACGCCCCACCACCGACCATGTTCGCCGCCAAGCACCAAGCCGAGTTCATCGCCGACAAATTTCGCCAACCGCCGCTTCGCTTCCCTGTCCTCAGTTCGGTTGTGCATGTGCTTTGTGTCGTAGCACTCAATCAGGTCTGTAGCCGTCGTCACATCCAGAAACCAAGCGTTATGGGGATGGTTTTTGAGTTGCTCGGTGATGTATTTTCTGGCGACTTCAAGTTGCAGTAGCGAGCAACGCTTGTGGGCGGTATGCTTTTTGTCCCAAGTCACCCAACCGACTTGCCTGTTGCCATCCGCCCTTAAAACGCAATCTTCAATAGTGCCGATGTTGTAGGGTGGGGAATGGTTGGGGCAGCAAGTGTAAAGGTCTTCGTAGTTGTCGTAGCGGCTGTTAAGGTAACCGAGCGCTTTTATGGCTTCCATCTCCTTCGCCGACCAAACACCGTTTATGAGCATCCGGTCAATGCCCAGAGATTTCGCCTCGCGGGCAAATTGCGGGTTGCCACCCCAGACATCGGGAGCGCCAGCAAGCAACTTGACCGCAGGTTTTCGCTTTGCTTTCTCAAGCAGCGTGACAAGGAAACCGTTGCGCTTGGCATAATCGCGATAGCGTTTGCAAATTGCGACATGACCGCCTTCAGCGACGAAGATGTAGCGAACTCTGCGCGGATAACCGAAGACGCGCATGGTTGGATCGTGGTAAGCGACGGGCGATAGCAATTCACCGTGTTGCGTTTTCACTGGCTCAATGACTGCATTCCCGTCGTCAGCGCTTCTCCCATCCCACAAAAGCAAGTAGCCGACTTTGCCGTCAGTGACACCGACCCAAGGCATGTCAAGTGCGCCATAAGTCCTGAAGAACCAGCCGCGAAATTCTTTCCCGTCAACGGGCACCGCTATGCCATTGCCATAAAAGGGAAGGAGCAACTCGCTCTTCGGGCTGATTGGCGGAAGTGGCGGCAGGAAGGAGAATGTCCCGACTTGAACTTTGGGGTCACTGACGGACGCCTCCGCAACGAGTTCATCGTTCTCAAGCCACATTGTGACGGTCACAGGGAAAGTTTTTCCGTCACGCTGCCGCGCTTCGGTTTGGAAGGAGACTTTGCCGTCGGCAAGTTTCTGCAAATTTCGGAAGGGAGCGATATGCTGGGTGCTTTGCCAAGTGACTTTCGCCCGTTTGTCAAAGATGGTGAAGGAGCCGCTGGGGTCAATGGTGACGCTCAGCCACTTGCTTGACAATGTTACAGGTTGAACTGAAGCAACCTCAATAGTTGCCAAAACCAGCCACGCTACCATTTCAATCACCTCCGTCACCTATAGCCACAAGCCAAGCAAGTTCCCACCCAACGCAAACAACTCATGCTGTGGGCTTTACTCACCTTTCCTCATTCTCGGAATTGGCTCCCTTAACGGGCAAGCGTCGAATTCTAACAGTAGCGTCTTCCAAGACCACAACAGCACCATCCATTAGCGGTCGCTCTATCATCGCCCAAACAGCCATAAGTCGCTCAAAAATGTTTCTCGGTGTCGGTCGTGAGAGGCGAACTATCACCACAGAAGGTTTGGAAGCACCGCTGAAGGCTAATAGGCGACCGCAATCAAGGTCGTAGGTCAAAATCACTTCTCCCTCTCTGGCTGCCTCTTCCAAGACAACCCAATCACTTGCTCGCTCTAAACCGATTTCGCCTGTGTGTCGGCATTGGTGTCCGACGGATTCAAGGAGTTGCTTTAGGCTTCTGGGCATGTTCATGTTGAGCAACCACCTCATTTCCTCACCGCCTCTTCCAACGGGATGAACCGTTCTTCCATCGCTTCCGCTGCAAAGCCCAATGCCTCATAGATGTCTTCCCGTTCCAGTTCGGGGAATTCCGCCAAAATCTCCTCAACGGTCATCCCAGCGCTGAGGTAACTGAGGATGGAGGAGACGGGGATGCGCAGCCCACGAATGCACGGTTTGCCCAAGCACTTTTCTGGGTCAATGGTGATGCGTTGAAACTTGTAGTGCTTTAGTTCCATCCCTGACAACCTCCCTCTGAAAAATTTCGGCGAGGCGGAAAACACACTGCTCAAGTTTTCGCCAAATGAGTTCGGCATTCTGGCAAATCTGCCATCGACAGGTGGCTAAAGCCGGTAGCAGTGTTAACTTCGGTCAGTGAACTTTTTGACTCACTCTGCTCCGGGCAAGTGCATCGGCATGACGACATAGAGCCACCGTTGGTCGTTGACTGGCTGCCACAGCGCTGCTTGGGTTGGTTCTTGGAAGTTGGCGGTAACTTCGCCTGTCCTCAAGGTGCTTAAGAACTCCATCAGATATGGGTGCTGGAAGGCGATAGTGTAGGGTTGGGGCGAGCCCGAAAGCCATTCAACACCAACAGTCTCCTTGCCCACTTCCTCATAACTGCCCATCTCAATGTCAATGGCAACTATCTCCATGAACGACGAGTCAGGCACCAACCTCAAAATGACTCTCAAGGGCTGTCGGCGACCGCTCGGTTTGAAGACAGTCATGCGGCGCAAGGCAGGCAAAATCTCCTCAACTCTGAACTTGACTTGGTGGATGAATTGCTGCGGGATGACCCTTCGGTAGTTGGCGTAAGTTCCGGCAAGACCGGTGATCAGCACGCGCCACTGTTCGTCGCTGAATTCAACCAAAGTGTTGTCCTCGCTGATGCGCCAATTGACCGTCGCCGTCTTGTCAATGAGCGGCAAAAGGACTTTCAATGCGGAAGTCGGCAAGGTCAAGTTCATTGTTGGGAAGTTTTCGTCTTCAAGTCGAAAGAGTGCGAGTCGGTGCGTGTCAGTTGCAACGATGTCAAGGTATTCGTCACCTTCTTCCTTGCGGAAGTGAACGCCCGTGAAGACTCCCATCGTCGGGTCCGTTGAAGCGGCGAACATGACCTTCCTGAGAGCCTCCGCCAACCTACGACCGCTAATTTGAATTGGCTCGCGCATCGTGACTTCTTCGGGCGGAACGGGAAACTCCTCGGCAGGCAAAACTGGCAGTTTGTATTCGCCGCCATTAAAACGCATCGTCATCCGCCCAGCCATCTCAAGTTCCGAAGGCGCTTCAAGTTCCACTGAAGGCGCAGTCAATCCTATGACCAAAGAACGCCACTCCTTGCCTGCGACGGCAATTTGCCCTGTTTCATCCACCTCAGCGGCAATTGTCCACTCAAGCCACAAAGTCAAGTTAGTTGACGCCATGCGAAGGGTGTTATCCTCGCGGGCATCAAGCAAAATGTGAGACAAAATGGGCAAAGTCGTCCTTGCCCCAGTTGTCGCGGCAGCCAAAAACCGAGCCGCTTGCTCCAAAGCGCTACCAGCAACAGTGCACCTCATAACCCATCTGACCCCTCCTTGCCGTTTGGCGCTTCAAATTGCCGACACAACCGACTTCGGTCAGCGAAAAATTTTCGCCATCAGAAAACGCCAAATGAATTCGGCGCTCAGTTTGCTTCGTCATCAACCACTGACTAAAGTCAGTGGCATGGAGTGGTTGTTGGTTTTCGCGCAACCTGCCAACAAGAGTATGAAGCAAGTCAAGAGCGCTCGGACAAAAGCGATGTCAAGGCTGCGACAACCCGGTCGAAAGGTTCACGCCATTGCTGGCTCCTTTGCATGTCCCTTATCGTGACGGAGTTCTCCCTCAGTTCCTCATCGCCCAAAATTAGGACAAACCTCGCACCGAGTTTGTCAGCGTATCGCATCTGTGCCTTCAAACTTCTGGACAGGTAATCTCGGTCAGCCCTGACCCCTGCACGCCTCAAATCGTAGAGCAACTTGAAAGCAACATCTTCGGCGATTGGAGAAGCGACAGCGATGAAAGCGTCAACAGTTGTCTCTGTCGGCTTAGTTTGCGAATTTGCCTGCCGCGCTAACAACACTCGCTCAATCCCGCAGCCGAACCCGACACCGGGTGTCGGTTCGCCCCCCAGTTCGGCGATCAAGCCATCATAGCGACCGCCTCCCAAAACGGTGCTTTGAGCGCTGAGTTTTGGGTGCACAAACTCAAAAACTGTCCGAGTGTAGTAGTCAAGCCCTCGAACCAACCGACCATTGATTTCGTAGGTGATGCCCAACTTGTCCAAACCTTCCCTGACGGCTTCAAAGTGACTTTTGCATTCGCTGCAAAGGTAGTCAAGGGAAACGGGAGCATCCTTCACAATCGCTTGGCACTTTTCCTCTTTGCAATCCAGAACCCTCAACGGGTTGGTGTGCAGCCGACGCTGGCAATCCTCGCAAAGTTCGGGTTCGTGAGATTGAAGGAAGGCAATAAGCGCTTGCCTGTATCGCGGTCGGCAGTCTTCTCTCATGCAGCCAATGGAGTTCAAGTTGATGACGAACCCGTCAGCTCCAACGCTTGTCAGGAAATCGACTCCAAGGGCGATGACCTCAACATCCAAAAGCGGGTTCGGTGAACCGATGGCTTCAATTCCGCATTGGTGGTGCTGGCGGAGTCGCCCCGCTTGTGGGCGCTCATAGCGGAAGATCGGTGCGATGTAAAAGACTTTGACCAGCGGTAATTGATGCAACAGCCCGTGCTCAAGCAAAGCCCGCGCGACGGGCGCAGTCCCTTCCGGTCGCAAGACCCAACGCTCCTCGTCGCTCACAGGGTGGCGTGAGCCATAAGGCACAACGGCGAACATTTGCTTTTGAACGATGTCAGAAGTCTCGCCAGCCGTTCGCTCAAAAAGCCCCAAATCTTCAAAGGCTGGGGTGCGAATTTCGCGGTAACCGTAACGGGCACAACATTGCCGGAAAGTTTCCTCAATCAGCCGCCATTCAGCGATGTCGTCAGGCAAAATGTCCTTTGTGCCTCGCGGGGCTTTGAACTTGACAGCCATTTCGCCGAATCACCTCGTAGCCTTTGATTCACTCTTCGGGCGAAAGTTCAGCGAACAGTTGCCTCTTCAGTTCCTGAACCGTCTCAACAACTTTATCAATGGGCACATATTTTGGTTCGGAGCGGTTTCGCCTCAACCTCACTTCAACTTCGCCTCGCTCTCGGACCGTCCTGCCGACGACGACCTGAATTGGGATACCCACCAAGTCCATGTCTTTAAACTTGACACCCGCTCGTTCATCCCTGTCGTCAATGATGGTCTCAACCCCTGCAGCCATCAGGTCGGAATAAATTCGCTCAGCGACTTCCCTCAGGTCTCCTTCGTTTTCGATGGGCAAGACCCAAGCCTCAAAGGGCGCGATGGAAATCGGGAAGATGATGCCGTCCTCGTCGTGACTGACTTCAACGACGGTTGCCAATATCCGCGAAATCCCGATGCCGTAACAGCCCATCAGGAAAAACTTTTCCTTGCCGTCCTCGTCGACGAATGTGGCTTTCATTGGTTCGCTGTATCTCGTGCCGAGTTTGAAGATGTGCCCTACTTCAATAGCGTTGAAAAGTTCCAAAGTCCCGTCGCACCTTGGGCAGCCATCGCCTTTGTCAGCGAACCTCAAATCGGCAAACTGGTCAATGGGAAAATCGCGACCCCAGTTTGCGTTAATGAAGTGGGCATCCGCTTCATTGGCGCCGATGACGAAATCTCGCATGAAAGCGATATCGTAATCAGCGATGAGCCTCACACCTTTCTCCTTGAGCCCTATAGGACCGCTGAAGCCGACAGGCGCGTTAGTTAGCCTCTCGATGGTTGCTGCATCAGCCATCGCCACTTTTTTGCCCAACAACCTCGCTAACTTCGCTTCGTTAAGTTCGTGATCGCCGCGAACCAAGGCGGCAACGATTTCACCGTCAGCAACATAAAGCAGTGTCTTGACCAATTGGCTGGGTTGCACATTCAGGAAGCGGGAAACTTCCTCAACAGTCCTTTGGTTCGGTGTCGTGACCTTTTTCAGCGGTGCACCGTCTTTCGTTTGTGACCTTGCAGCCTCATCAAACCCTTCAGGCGGTCGCCGTTCAGCTCTTTCCCTGTTGGCAGCGTAACCGCATTTAGGGCAACGAAGCAGTCTGTCTTCACCGCTTTCGGCAATGACCATGAATTCCAAGTTTTCCGTCCCGCCGATTGCACCAGCCTCAGCCTCAACGATGATGAAAGGCAAGCCGCAGCGCTTGAAGATGCGGATATATGCTTGCCTCATAGCCTCAAAACTCCGCTCCATCCCTTCCTCGTCTCGGTCAAAACTGTAGGCATCTTTCATGATGAACTCCCTGGCGCGGATGAGACCGCCTCGCGGTCGCAACTCGTCGCGGAATTTCGTTCCGATTTGGTAAAGGTTGATGGGCAACTGTCGGTAGGATTTAATCAATTGCCGAGCCAAGTCAGTGATTGGTTCTTCGTGGGTTGGACCGAGACAAAACCAACGACCTTGCCTGTCTTGGAGTTTCATCAGCAAGTCGCCATATTCGTCCCACCGACCGCTTTCCTGCCAAAGTTCTGCTGGGTGCATGAAGGGCATCAAAACCTCTTGTGCGCCCGCTCGGTTCATTTCTTCCCTGACGATGGCGATGATTTTGAGCAAACTCCGCCAAGCCAAAGGAAGGTAGGTGTAAACTCCTGCTGCCAATTTGCGAATGAAACAAGCCCTCAAAAGCAACTGGTGGCTAATTAGTTCCGCTTCCGCAGGCACTTCGCGCAAACTGACGAACAACATCTCCGACAAACGCACTCCGATCACCTCAACCGCAGGGAATTTTTCCGCGCCTGCATTATTCTAACAGCGCTTCAAACCGTTGTAGCCTGCACATTGGAAGCATTCCAAAAGTCCCATTTTTGGCTTCGTGCCATAGGTTCCCTCGCATCTTGACATGCCAAAAAAGCGTGCTAAACTGCAAGCGGCTCACAAACCGTCCTCCTTTCAAGGGAGGGCAAAGGAGGGGACGAAGATGAAGGAGAAGCGGCGTCATTTCGCAACCATCCGTGAGGGGCAACATTTAACCATCATTCGTGGAGTTTCTCCCGTGTCGTCTCATAGTGTCGGCTTTACCCTCATTGAGTTGCTCGTGGTGATAGCGATAATCGCCATTCTGGCGGCGATTCTGTTTCCAGTGTTCAGCCAAGCGCGTGAGAAAGCAAGGCAAGCAACTTGTCTCAGCAACATGCGACAAATCGGCATGGCTTTCCATCAATACGCCCAAGACTACGACGAACGCTTCCCGTGGTTCTACTCCCTCCTTTATGCGATGGGCTTCCGCGAAGTTTACACTCAGCCTGACCCTGACTCTTGGATCACGATGGGTTACTGGTTCAACCTGCTTTACCCATACACCCGAAACTGGCAAATGTTTATGTGCCCGTCCAAGACAGGGGTGCTAATGACCAGAACCACGCGGCGGCATCCCTTTGCGGGGGCGGAGTTGACGCCCTTCAACCGCTACCGAGGTTACGGCTTCAACTGGGGACATGCAGCAGGTTGTCGGGGCGCCACGCGGGCGTTGCCTGAGTTTGGCGCACCGGCTTCCACCATCTTAGTCGGCGACAGCAAACCTAATCCGCCATGGTGTGCGGGTTGGACTGACCCAGAAACGGGTTGCCCTCAAGGTAGCGACCACGCTGCTTGGCAAGACTTGCAATGCGGTGTCGGCAAGCACCCACAGGGAGGTCTCTTAGACTTGTTCACAACCGCTTGCCTTGAAGCAACTCAGTGGCATGTGAGCCGAATACATCTGCGTGGTGCTGTGATGACTTTAGCGGATGGACACGCAAAATGGTATCCTGTCATGTGGGATTGCCGAACTGCGAAGAATGTTCCATGGGACCCCGATGCGAGCATCCCTGGTGGCGGACCTTTGTATGACAAAACGCCCGGTCGTGAACTCTGGGGTCACTACACAACACCGCCAACTCAGACTGGCGGTAAGGGCGTTGGTTGTCCATGAGACTAAGGGGGGATTGAGGATGCAAAGGGAAGTTCCTCTTTGGCTCGCCGTAGTGATAATCGTCGTCGTGGTTATCGTCATTGCAGGCATTTATTGGTGGCGTTGGCATCCGAAAGTGCAAGAGGGAGCCCAACCACCCCCAACAGCCCCAATTTTTAAGGCAGGTCCCGGCTTGGGTGGAGAGAAGCCAATTCCTGAACAGCCAACTAAGTGAAGCCGTCAAGTTTCAGGTGAGAGTTTACTTGTGGGCTGACTTAAATGGCGTAAGTTTTACTGGACCGAGCAAGCCCGAAGGCAAAAGCTCCCAATCGGCAGCGCTGAACGGTTGGTAGCGGATGTTGACGAAAAAGAATTTTTGCCAAGGCACCTTCTGCCTGTCCATGTAAGCGATCCTGTTCGCCATCAAGTTGGCGACCTCAACGATTAACTCGTTCCCCTTCTCCCTCAGTGCCCCTGACACTGGCTTATATTGAAGGGGTGAAACTTGGATGCCAAAATATTTGCTGCAGTCCCTTTGATGGTTGCAGATGGTTGAGGTGAGAGGGGATGCGAACTTTTGCATTGGGATTGGCTGCAATTTTTCTGGTCGCTTCATTAGCTCATGGTTGGGATTGGAGGTCACTTGTCTCCCGCGGTAAAACGCCGAGCCCATCGCTTTTGCGCAAGCGCCAGCAGGAGTTGGAGCAGCGGAAAAGGATGGCGAGGAAAAAGGTGCGGGAAATGCGCCGCAAGGAACGAACTCTCTCGGAACAACTGAGGGAGACGAGGGAACGGATTGTTCGGGCGAAAATTAGGTTGGCAAACCTCAATCGAGAATACTCCCGTGTTTCCCGCCAACTTTCACAAACGAGAGTTCGCGTGATGCAGTTGAGGGCTAAACTTTCCCGCCACAGGTCCGTTTTGGCTGAGCGATTGCGTCAACTTTATAAGCACCCGCCCAGCGACTATGTCGCCTTCGTTTTGGACTCGCAAGATATTGAAGACGCTGCTATCAGGACTTATGCCTTTCAGCGGATCCTCTACCACGACGAGAAGGTCATCGAGACCACGCGCCAAGCCAAAGAGCAACTCGAAAATCAAGAGGCTCAGTTGAGAAGGCAACAGGCGCGGTTGGATTCCTTGCGGAAAGCAATTGAGGAGCAAACAAGAGAACTTCGCGCCGCTGAAGCGGAACAGGCTCAACTTTTGAGGCAAGTCCAAACGGAGCGAGAGACTTACGAGAGATGGTTGCGAGAGTGGGAAGAGGAGTCAAGAGCAATCGCTGCTTTGCTGCGCAGGCTGCAGAGTGCCCAAAGGGGGCGACCACGCCCCATCCCTGCTTGGACTGGTCCGTTCATCCAACCCGTTGATGGTCCTATAGTTTCGGGCTTTGGCTACCGTGTCCACCCAATTTTCCGAAGGGTAAAGTTTCACTACGGGGTTGACATTTCTGCACCTTCGGGAACCCCAATCAGGGCAGCAGCGGATGGGGTAGTGGTATTTGCTGGATGGCGAAGAGCCTACGGCAACACAGTCATCATCGATCACGGGAACGGAATGGCTACCCTTTACGCTCATTGCTCCCGCATTCTGGTCAGTGAAGGTGAAGTGGTGAGGCAGGGACAGGTCATTGCTCTCGTCGGGAGCACAGGGTTGTCAACTGGACCGCATCTTCACTTTGAAGTTCGCCGTTACGGGGAACCCATCAACCCGTTGGCGGTGCGTTAGAATGAACTGAAGACGGTAACCCGAAACGGAGGCGATACTTCATGGAGCAACAACCTAATGTGGCGATGGCTCAGCAAAAGAGGGTGGGAGGGTTTTTTAGCCTTGCAGTAGCGTTGTTGGTCGTTTTGTCCTTTGCTGCTGGCTATCAAATGGGCAACCGCAAGGGTGGGTTGCCACCCTTGCAGGTTTCACTGGGACCTGGTTTGGTTCCATCAATTCAGGAGCAAGCCCCTTCATCCCAACCGTCGCAACCGTCCCTGCGACCCATTGAGCGGCTCGCCGAAGTTTACATCCGATTGCAGCAATACTTTTACGCACCAGATAAACTCGACGAAACCCAACTCACATACGGCGCAATCAGTGGTCTGTTGAGAGCAACTGGCGACCAATACACCCGCTATTTGAAGCCTGAGGACTTGGAACAGTTCACGACCCGAAGCCATGGCGAATATGAGGGCATCGGTGCCGAACTGACGATCGCTGTTGACCCCATCACTGGCGAGGAAAGGCTGACAATTATGAGCGTCTTCCCAGAACAACCTGCCGACAAAGCAGGTTTGCGCCCCTTAGACCGAATTCTCAAAATCGACGGGAAGCTGACGGATAAGATGACTTTGGATCAGGCTGTGAGCATGATAAGAGGTCCACGGGGAACGAAAGTGACCTTGACAATCCAACGGGACGGGATACCCGAGCCGTTTGATGTCACTCTGACCCGTGAGCGAATCCAAATCCCAGTCTTGCAAAAGAGGATGCTTGACGATAAGGTGGGCTACATAAGGCTGCTGGAGTTCAATGAAAAGTCAGCGCCGGAGTTGAGCAAGGCTTTGGACGAACTGAAGAGCAAAGGCGCTCAGGCTTTAATTTTAGACCTTCGCGGAAACCCGGGCGGGTTGCTGGATGCTGCAATTGAAGTCGCCAGCATTTTCATCCCCAAAGGTCCTATAGTCACCGTCAAGAGCAGGACAGAAGGCGAACAGGTGTTTGAAGCCATCCCTTCGCTCTATAAGGGCTGGAAGGGTCCGATGGTTGTTTTGGTTGACAACCGAAGCGCTTCCGCGAGCGAAATCGTCGCTGGTGCTCTCAAAGACCACAAAGTCGCTGAGGTCATTGGTGAAAAGACTTTCGGCAAAGCATCGGTTCAAACCGTTGTGAACCTTCGCGGTGGCGGGGCGCTGATTGTGACCACAGGAAGTTATCTCACCCCAAGCGGATACGACATCCACGCCAACAAAGGATTAGAACCCGACCGCAAGTTGGAGCCCACGCCGGAAGAAAAGCAACACAATGCCCAATTGGCTGCTATTTGGCTGGAGCGAGGCAAGCAACACCTTCAAGCTCAAGAACTGGAAGACGCACTGATTTGCTTTGGACGGGCAAGGCAACTTGACCGAACAAACAAGGAAGTCGTCAAGTTGTATAACGAGACTGTAGCGAAATTGGTGGAACAGGAACGAAACCGAACCCGCGATTCCCAACTCGAACAAGTGAGGCAAATCCTGCTACAAAAACTTGCCCAACAAAAACCAGTCAAAGCCGAAGCGACTGTGAAAGCCAAACCGTGAAGTGAAGCCCTTTAACTTCTGCCTTCAAAGTCCCTGCTCAGGACATAGCCCTTGAAGGGGTGTTTCCCTTATGCTTCGGACAGGGTTGAGTTGGGGTGAGCGAGTTGTTTACTGGGTGGTCATTTTAGGGCTTTTGAGCCTTTTGGTCTTTTACCGCCGCGCCACCTTGCCAGTCGCTATCTTTGTCAATGGCAAGCCTGTCGCTTGGGTGAGCAACTTTCGCTTAGCCAATCGTGCCGTTGAGTTGGCTAAAAGCAAATTTCAAGAGCAATACGGTCACGATGTTGACTTCGCCGAACCCATTGACATCGGCAACCTGCCGCTGCCTTCGGGTCAAAAATTGATGAGCCCGTCAGAAGCGTCGGAGTTGTTGCTGAAAAGCGTTTCACCTGCCCGAAAGGCGTGGCTCATAGTTGTTAACGACCAAGTTGTGACTGCGCTCAAAAGCAAAAGCGATGCGGAACAGGCTTTAGAGTTGGTTAAAGCCCATTTCACTCCAAAGAATGTCACCCTCGTCAAAGAGCCATGGTTCAAGGAGAAAGTGGTAGTCCGTGAGGGGAAAATCGGGATCAACGAGATAGTCGCTGACGCCGAAACCGCTGCCCAAAAACTCATGGGTGGGCTTGAGCCGCCGAAGTATCATTTTGTCAAATCTGGCGAGTTCGCTGTTCGCATCGCTCGCCGCTACGGTTTGACCCTTGAGGAGTTGCAGCGACTCAACCCGGACAAAAACCTCGACAGACTAAAAGTCGGGGACAAGTTGCTGGTCAAGATGGGGAAGCCGCTTGTGACCGTCGTCTGTGTTTATCAAGTCGTCAAGAAGGAAAGTGTGCCTTTCAAAACGGAAAGGCGTTTTGTGCCCCACCTTCCCGGTGGCGCCCTTGTGACAAAACAACGGGGAAAGGAGGGCTTGAAGGAAGTCGTGTTGGAAATCACGGCGGAGAACGGTTTGGAGGTTCAGCGGAAAGTGGTGAAGGAGCGGATTTTGAAAGAGCCAGTCACGGAAGTGATTTTGGTTGGAGGAGGGCTTCGTTGATGCAAAAAAGCGGGCTTCTGTCAGTCCCTTTTCGCCCCATCGTTTATAATCCTGACTTGGGCGATTTGAGCCAACTTATCGCTCCACCATACGATGTCATTAACCCCAAACGGTGCGAGCAACTTCTCGCCAAACACCCATGCAATGTCGTTCGGCTCATCTTACCGCCATCTCTAAATCCCGATGACCCGTCCCGTTACTCAAAGGCTGCAAGGCTTTGGGAACAATGGCTTGATGAGAAAGTGTTGGTTGAGTTGGAAGAGCCTTCTGTCTTCGTATACGCACAACGGTTCACGCTCAGCGGGGAGAGGAAGGAACATTTATCGCTACTGACCACTATACTCTTGCTGGATTACGAGAGCGGTCAGGTTCGCCCACACGAACACACTATGCCCAAACCGAAGAGTGACCGCTTGACTTTGCTTCGGTTGATGGGAGCAGAGTTGGGGCAAGTTCATGGGTTGCTGAGCGATGACACGGGCGAGTGGCACGAATTGCTGCGAAGCGCAACTTCTGCTACTGTGTGGCTGCGTGTAGAATTGGACGGTGTCGAGCACATAGTTTGGCGAATAACCGACCCAGCCTTCAATGAAGAAGTCAATCGCCTTCTGGCTCGACAGTGGTTGGTGATAGCGGATGGACATCACAGATATGAAACAGCCCTAACCTTCCGCGAGGAAGTTCCAGAAGCGAAAAGAGACCCAAACCATCCAGCAAACTTTATCGGTATCGTCATCGCTGACTTCCAACGCAACGCAACGGTTCTCCCGACCCACCGACTTGTTCGGTTTTCCAGTTTTGAGGATGTGGAACGAGTGCTTCAGGAAGTTCGCCGTCACTTCCGCACCACTGCGGTCAATTGGGGCGGGGACGAAAAGATGCTGTCGCAAATTTTCCAAAACCCCGACGGTATCCCGTTCCTATTCGCTGCTCAAGGTCAGGCTTTGCTTGTAACGGTCACCGGATTTGAAGGCGGTGTGAGCCAATACATCCAGCAATTACCTTCGCCGTTGAGGAAAGTTGACACAGCCATCCTTCACCAAGCTGTTCTGCCTGTCGTTTTCGCAGCCGTTGGGCTTAAGCCTTCTGACTTGACGATTGATTACACCCACGACGCCGAATTTGCCTTTCAGTTTGCCCAGCAAGAGGGCAACATGGCAATCTTGCTGCGACCGATCTCTCCCCAGTTGGTCCGCGAAGTGGCTGAGCAGGGCTATCGTCTCCCGCCCAAGACCACATACTTCGTCCCAAAAGTGCCATCCGGCTTAGTGATGCGCAAAATTCTTTCTCCGCAGGAAACTTTGCTGAGAGGCGCTGACAAGGAGGGATAAAAGAAGTGAGTGAGCCAAAGTTCCTTGACGAACTCAAATTTGACGCCAACGGGCTAATTCCAGTCGTCATTCAAGATGCCAACACTGGTGAAGTCCTGACACTGGCTTACATGAACCGTGACGCTGTTCGGCTCACTTTTGAGACGGGCAAAACTTGGTTCTGGCGGAGGCGGCACCAAAAATTGATGATGAAAGGCGAACACTCAGGGCGGGTTCAGTTGGTGAAGGAAATACTCGTGGATTGCGACGCTGATGCCTTAGTCGTGAAAGTTGAGCAGGTCGGCGGTGCTGCTTGTCACGAAGGTTATCCGAGTTGTTTCTTCCGCAAGGTCACTCAAGACGGCGAATTGGAAGTTTTCCAGCAACGAGTTTTTGACCCAAATGAGGTCTACGGCGAAAAAGGTGGCAAGTGATGAGTGCTCAAGACTCTCTTGCCTTAACTTTTGCGCGGATGCTTTACGAGTTTGTCACACAGGCGCATATTTTCGGTGAGGGCGAACCTGAACACTTGCAGAGGTGAAAGAAATGGCAGTCGCATCAGAGCGCTCCATCACCGTTGATGTGAAGCCGATTTCGCCCGAAGAGATTGCAACTCTTGCCGAGCAAACTTGGTCGCCTTTGCCTGACCTGAACCTTGAATACCTTTTGGATGCGCTGGCGCGCGGCTTTCAGGTGATCAAAGTCGGTTGGTTGACACGCTACGGACCTGCTTATGGTGGTCCTGCCATCCTTTTCGTAGTGCGCAATGCTGAAGGAAAGGAAAGTGCGACTTTAGTTGCCCCCGGCAAAAAGGTGGCGGAGTTCATCCGCCAGAACCTTGAGGAGTGGAAGCGTAACGGCGTTCCCTTTGAGCGATGGGAGTTCTTAACGCAAACCGAAAGGTAGGTTGAGGGTAAAGATGGCGGTGCGCCCGCTCTCCTGCTGGTTTGCAATAATGTTAGCGGTCAGTTTGGGATTGACCCAACCATTGACGCCACCTAAAGGGCAGGAACGAACCGTTTTAGAACGAGCGAAGCGGTTGGCGCAAAAGGGTGAATGGCAAGGGGTTCGGGAAACCCTTGAACCCTTCGTCAAAAAGCAGCCTGAAAACCTTGAAGCCAGAAAACTTTTGACAGAGGCTTTGCTGCAACTTGGGGAATTTGCTAAAGCGTTGCCCCATCTGCGTTGGCTCTCCCAAAAGTTGCCCAAAGACCCTTCCGTTTGGTCTGCGTTGGGGCAGGTCCAAGAGCGTCTCGGCAATTTGAGCGAGGCGAGAGAATTTTTGCGGAAAGCCGTTCACCTGATGCCCGACGAACCTGAGTTCCGCGTTCATCTTGCCCGAATTTTGATTGCCCTTGATCGCTGGGATGATGCCGCCCATCATCTCCGTTGGCTGGCTCATCGTTTTCCTGACTTAGCGTCGGCTCAATATCACTTGGCTCTTTACCACGAACGAAAGGGCAACTTACGCAAAGCGCTTCACCATGCCAAGCGAACCGTCCAATTATCGCCGAAAGAACCTGAAGCCCGTCTGACTTTGGCTCGCATCGCTTTGCAACTGGGCGACATCAAGACTGCTGCTGAGCAAGTTGAAACGCTCACGAAATGGTTTCCGTCGGATGCAAAGTTAGCGATGGAGTGCGCCAAGTTATTTGCGCAAGCAGGTGAAACTGGGAGGGCAATCAAATACTTTCGCCGCACCTTGCACTTGCAACCCGAAAATGCTGATGCCCACCGTGCACTTGCAGACCTTTATAGCGAGAAGGGCGATTGGCAAAAAGCGTTGTGGCATGTCCGTTGGTTAGTTCGCAGGTTTCCCAACGACGCAGAAATTGTCAAGGCTGAGGCTCAATATTACGCTCAACTGCGTCGCTACAGAGATGCGGAACGAAGTTTGCTGCGGTGGTCAAATCTGCGCCCCAAAGATTTTGAGCCTTTCGTGCATTTGGCTCGGCTTTACCGAGATTTGGGCGATGCCGTAAAGGCGAGGATGGCTTACGACCAAGCCCTTGCCCGAAGACCGCCGGTTGAAGTCATTGCCGAGGCTGCGGATTTGGAAGAGCAATTGGGCGACTACGAGCGTGCAGCGAAACTTTACGAGTGGGCGCAACGCCGTCAACCCGACAACCCACTTTGGCGAACTCTCAGGGCACAAGCGTTGATGAAATCTGGGCAGTTTGACCGAGCAGGTCGCATTTTGCGCTTCGCACTCAAACGCTTCCCTGACGACCATCGCTTGAACGCTTTGATGGGAATTTGGCACGCAAAACGAGTGGAATGGGTTGAAGCGGAACAATTTTTGAAACGGGGCGTAGGAGGAGGGATGCGGGACGAGGCATCAAAAATTTCACGCACCACTCACCTGTCCCTTGACGCTGTTGGCATTTTGGTTGAAATTTGGCTTTGTCAAGGCAAGGCGAAGGAAGTTGTGCGGATGTGCGATGAATTGTTGCGGCAGCACCCTTCACCTGAGTTGCTGATTTGGTGGGCACAAGGGATGGATGAGTTGGGCAAGACAAAGGAAGCAGCTCAGCGGTTGGAAAGGTCACAAATGTTCGGTCGCGACGAACGAGTGGCAAGAGCGGCAGCTCGTTTGTGGGAGTTGGCGAACGAACCTGAAAAAGCAGCAAGAGTTTGGGAGCGGTTTGCGGAAATTGTCCCCAACAAGCAGGCAAAGTTGTTGGCGCTTTACCAAGCTGCTCAGGTTTGGGAGCGAGAGAACGCTATCCCGAAAGCGTTGGCGGTTTTGGAGAAGGCTTATCGCATCCTTGATGACCCGATGCTGAAAGCGGAAAAGGTTCGCCTGATGCTCAAAGCCAATGCCCCAGCCGCAGCGCTGAACGAGGCAGAGAAATTGTTGAACCAGTTTCCCCGAGAGCCGATGGTTGCGAACCTTTACGCTGAGGCAGCGTTGCAACTTTGGCATGAAACTGCTTTTGAAAGGGTTGCCGAAAGGTTTCAAACCAACGCTAAGTTGGCAGGAGCGATTTTGTTTGTCGCTGTCCAATTGAACCGCTTCAATGACGCCCAAAAGTTGCTCAAGACTGCTGCACCTAAATTGCCGCCGAACGAGCGAGCCATCGTCCAACACTGGCTCGCTAACGGAAACGATGTTGCCGGCAACCAGTCCCTGAAACCAAGCCCCACGATTTTCCTTGAACGGGCGCGAAAAGCAGCGGAGCAAAACCGGCTTGGCGAAGCGATTGAGTTGTGCCGCAAAGCGATTGCATTGTGGAGGGACTTTTTGCCCGCATATGAGTTGTTGCTGCAGTTGTATCAGCGTCGGAACGATTTGGAGCATGCCGTTAAAGGCTTCACTCAATTGGCAAATCGACAACGGGACGACTTGCCGCTGAACTTTGCAGCGGCGACAGCCTTGAGTTTGAGCGGTCAGCATCGCCGAGCCATCACCTATTGGAGGCGAGTTTGCGCCTTGACGGACAACTCCCCTGACGCTATGTTGAAATTGGCTGAAAGCCTTGAAGCCGTTCGTGAGGATGTTCAGGCTAAGTGGGTTCGGAAATTCGTGGAGAGGTTGAAGCGATGGGAGGGTATCAACGATGAGACCGATTGAAGTGCTCTATCGGCTGCAACAAACGGAACTAAGGCTCGAAGCGATCAGAAGGGATTTGGCAACCCTTGACTCCGGTGAAAGGTTGGAAGCCGAGATGAACAGGCTGAGTGAGGAGTTAGCCAGAGACCGCCAAACCCTAAGGCAACTGCGACAAGAGTTGCTGGACCAAGAGTTGGAACTGAACGACATGGAGGCTAAGATGCGCAAGATGGAAGATTTGCTCGCCAGCGGAAGCGTCCGCAGCGGGCGCGAAGTTGAACACATGCAAAAGGAACTTGAAGAGGTGAGGCGGAGGAAGGACTTGATTGAGACGAGGATGCTGGAACTGATGATTCGCATTGAGGAGACCGAGAAGAAGTTGAAGGAGCGGGAAGAGTTGCTTGAGCAGAACCGAGAGCGGCTCGCCGAAATTCGGAAGCAAGCGGCTGTGCTGAAAGAGGCTTTGACGAAAGAACAGGAGTCCCTGCTTCAAGAGCGGGAAAGGCTAAGGTCAATGCTTCCAGAAGATTTGCTCAACCGCTACGAGCGCTTGAAGGCGAGGTTGGGCGGAGTTGCTGTCGCGAAAATTGAGGGCAACTTGTGCGGTGCATGCCGAGTTGCCATAACCGCAGAAATTGTCCGAGCCCTCCGTGACCCTGAAGGCTTGCCCACATGCGAAAATTGCGGGCGATTTCTGTTCGGCGAGGTATGAGTGAGAGCGGCGGGGTGAAATTGATGCGCCCAAGCAAAGGTTATGGCAGCGAAGTTGACGAGAAAGTTTGGCAGCGGATAGAAGCGTCCATGAACTTCTGTGAGGGTGACCGAGTTACCATTTGGGACTACATTGACAACCCGGCTGTCGTCGCACACTTCCGACAAGAAAGCGACGATTACGAAACGGCGATGGTTCGAGTCTATCACGGGCTGGGAATTGACCTTTGCCGAGGTTATGGCAGTTCTTTTGAGCCGTCGCAGGAAGGGACACTCATCGGCGAAGGCAAAGGGCAACGCAAAATTAGCGGTCAAACGGCGTGGAAAGTCCGCTACGAAATTGAGAACCTTGACGAATTGCGCGAGTATGTCAGCAAGGCTGAGCCCGTTTCGTGGGATTGGATTCGCACCCATTGGGTCTCTTGGGTTAGACAGCAACAGCAAAAATTTGCGCCATTCACCGTCTTCGTTCCGGGACACGGTTGTGGCTTCCACGACGCTTATGGCTTGATGGGGCAAGAAAGGTTCGCTTACGCCATCTACGATGCGCCGAAAGAGGTCAGGGCGTTGCTTGAGATAACTGGCGAGACCGCTTTCAGGTTCGCAAAAGTTGCAGCCGAAGAGCAACTGTGCCCACTTTACTTCATCGGCGACGACATTGCCTACAAAACGGCTTGCTGTTTTCGCTTTCGTTTCTGCGCGAAACTTTCCTGCCCATGCTCAAGCGCTGCATTGAGCCACTCCACGATGCCGGCATCAAAGTCATCTTCCACAGCGATGGCAACCTTTGGCAAATCCTTGACGATTTGCTTGATGCGGGAATTGACGGTCTCAATCCCATTGAGCCTTTGGCTGGCATGGATTTGGGCGAATTGAAGCGCCGATATGGCAAAAGGCTAATTCTCGTTGGTGGCATTGATTGTTCGGTGCTCCTGCCGTTGGGGACGCCAGAGCAAATTCGCAATGCTGTCAAGGAAGCCATCCAAGTTGCTGCACCGGGTGGAGGCTTCTTCATAGGTTCGTCAAGCGAAATCAACCCTGCAATCCCGCTGGAAAATGTTTTGGCTTTCTTTGAGGCTTGCCGAACTTACGGGCGTTATCCCATTCAAGTCTGAAGGGGGTTGCGTCAATGGAGTTTCACGGTAATCCCTTCTATCTCACCCCACCAGACCAAGTGGCTGCGGTTTGCGGCGGGTATTGCAGTGACCCATTCGCCGTCTTGGGAATGCATGTTGTTAATGTTGGGACAGGGGACACGGGGCACGGGGCAGGTGAATTAGCGAAATTTTTGTCCCATGTCCCTTGTCCCTTGTCCCGCGTTGTCACTGTTCGGGCATTTTACCCCTTTGCGGAAAGCGTATCGGTTCGCGTCCTTGACACAAACGAAGTTGTCCCGATGCAACGCATTCACCCTGACGGTTTCTTTGAGGCGGTTTTCTGGGAACGAAGCGAACCGTTTCCTTATCGGCTCATCGTGACGGAAGGGACGAGGGACGGAGGACAAGGGACGCGGGAGTTTTACGACCCGTATTCTTTCCCGCTTTTGCTCAGCGATTTTGACTTGCACTTGATTGCCGAGGGCAACCATTTCAGGTTGTGGCAAGTTCTCGGCGCTCACATTGTGGAGTTGCCATCTCCATTTGCCAATCACCAATCGCCAGTCGCTTCCGTTCGCGGTGTCCGTTTTGCTGTTTGGGCGCCCAACGCTCTGCGTGTCAGTGTCGTCGGAGATTTCAACCGATGGGACGGTCGCGTTCACCCGATGCGTTTCCGACACGAAGCGGGTGTTTGGGAACTGTTTTTGCCTGAAGAAATCTTAGGCGGAACGGAGGGGCTGCTTTACAAGTTTGAGGTCAAAGGACGATACGGCGGATATTTGCAGTTGAAGGCTGACCCCGTTGGCTTCTATCACGAAGTTCGCCCCAAATCGGCATCCATCGTTTGGGATATCGGGCGTTACCGTTGGAACGACGATGAATGGCTATCGCGTCGGCAAGAAGTTCAACGCCTTGACAAACCTATTAGCATCTACGAAGTGCACTTGGGTTCGTGGAGGCGTGTTCCTGAGGAAGGCAATCGTTGGCTGACATATCGCGAGTTAGCGGAGCAACTTGTGCCTTATGTCAAGGACATGGGCTTCACCCACATTGAGTTGTTGCCCGTGATGGAACATCCCCTTGACGAATCTTGGGGCTATCAAGTGACCGGCTACTTTGCCCCAACTTCCCGTTACGGCACCCCAGACGATTTCAAATCTTTCGTGGACGCTTTCCATCAAGCGGGCATCGGCGTGATTTTGGACTGGGTGCCAGCGCATTTCCCCAAAGACATGCACGGGCTCGTTTTCTTTGACGGCACTAACCTTTACGAATACGGCGACTGGCGAGGCGACCATCCCGATTGGCACACGAAAGTTTTCAATTTCGGGCGAACGGAAGTCCGCAACTTTCTCATCGCCAGCGCCTTGTTCTGGCTGCACGAGTTTCACGCCGACGGGCTTCGCATTGATGCTGTGGCGTCCATGCTTTACTTGGACTATTCACGCAAACCCGGCGAATGGCAACCGAACATTTACGGCGGCAACGAGCACCTTGAAGCCATTGACTTCATCAAGAGGCTCAACGAAGTCGTTCACGAGCAAATTCCCGGCATCCTGATGGTTGCCGAAGAATCAACTGCTTGGCCGATGGTGACGCGCCCAACTTATGTTGGCGGTTTGGGCTTTGACTTCAAGTGGAACATGGGCTGGATGCACGACACACTTTTCTACTTCAGTCAAGACCCCATCTTCCGCAAGTATCATCACGGCGCTCTGACCTTTTCGCTCTGGTATGCCTTCAGCGAAAATTTCATCCTGCCCCTTTCGCACGATGAAGTGGTTCACGGTAAGGCGAGTCTGCTGGGCAAGATGCCGGGCGACCTTTGGCAGAAGTTCGCCAACTTGCGGGCTTTATTCGGATACATGTGGGCTCACCCAGGCAAAAAACTCCTGTTCATGGGCGGCGAAATCGCTCAATGGCGGGAATGGGATTACGCTTCGAGCCTTGACTGGCATTTGTTGCAGTGGGAAAGCCATCAGGGCATTCAGCGATTGGTTCGGGATTTGAACTGGCTTTACCGAACCGAACCAGCACTGCACGAGTGGGACTGTGACCATCGTGGCTTTGAGTGGATTGACTTCCACGATGCCGACCACTCGGTTGTCTCTTTCATCCGTTGGGCGAAGGATTGGCGCGATTGCATCGTCGTCGTTTGCAACTTTACTCCTGTTGTCCGACACGACTACCGTATCGGTGTGCCGTTCAACGGCGTTTGGCGCGAAGTTCTCAACACCGATTGGCAGCAATACGGAGGCAGCGGAACACGGGTCGCGGGACAAGGGACAGGGGACAAGGGGCAAGGGGCAGGAGAAAGCGGATGGGAAGCGGGTGAGGTTGTCGCTGAAGCATTGCCGTGGCAGAACCGCCCTTATTCGGTTCGCTTGACCTTGCCACCCCTTTCCGTCGTTTTCCTGAAACGATGCACTCACCCGACTTAGACCCTGCTCGTCGTGAATTTGTCACTGCCCAT
>Ga0081478_139274_pt1 | contig 34717 bp, 41 predicted proteins | sample OctSprmetagenome_FD_70983 | JGI IMG/M metagenome (GOLD analysis project Ga0081478, IMG submission 70983) | Hot spring and microbial mat streamer communities from Octopus Spring Streamers, Yellowstone National Park, USA - T=80-84 v2 (version 2) | ecosystem: Environmental > Aquatic > Thermal... | reverse complement strand
CCTCACACCAATAGAGATGGTTAGCAAACCCTCATCACCCGCAGGTATAGAGCCCCTCCAAAACGATCAAAACCCTAGAAGGCTAATAAACCACAACCATCTCCACCTTAAAGAACGAGGCTTTCGGTTGTAATTACTTGGTGGGTGGTTCATTACGCTACCCCCGAGCCCCCTCACCTCAGTAGCTAAGCCCCTGTCGCCAGGGGCTTCAAAGCCCTGCGGATCTCGGAAACCCGGGGACACTAATAAATTTACAAGGATTTAGGGTTTACATGCTTATCGGGCTACAAAACATTTCAAACCAGTAACAGCCTTTTCATCGAGCCTGGCGACTGCTTATGAGCCCTCGAAGATCCCTGGGGTTTTATGACCCCCTAGGGCTAGGGGGAAGAGGCTTTTATTTGTAAAGCTATATAAGTGCGTCTTCGGTATTTAATAAATGGTCACTAGTGTAGAGTTCTTGGTGCTTTTATGAGCTATGAGAGGTATAGGGACTGGCTGGAGGAGGCTATCGACGATCTAGAGGCGGCTATAGAGCTATTCAGAGTTGGGAAGTGGAGCAAGGCATGCTTCTACTCTCATCAGTCTGTAGAGAAGGGTTTAAAAGCTCTGCTGATTAAGAAGCTTAGGGTATATAGGCATACTCATAGTGTTAAAGCCCTTTTAGACGAGGCATTGTCGAAGATCAATTTTCCAGATGGTCTGGCTAGAGCTGCTGGTAAGCTAGACAGATATTACATACCAACTAGATACCCCAATGCATGGCCCTCGCTACCGCCTCACAAGCACTACTCCAGAGAAGATGCAGAGGAAGCTATCAATATAGCTCGCGAGGTGTTAGAACTTGTTAAGAAGATCCTTGAAGGAGATCCCTAGTAATAACTATCTCAAGGATCTCATAGAAGATCTTGAGAGGCTTATCGACAAGCTAATAGATTGCTATAAACCGTTAAGAATCATCTTAGCAGGCTCCCTCGCCGAGGGAAAATTTGTAAGAGGGCTCAGCGATATAGACTTACTAATTATAACAAGCAATATTGAGGCCAGCATAGACAGGTTCATAGTACATAATGTAGAGGATGTCGACGTAGAGGTAACAATCGTAACAGAAGACGAGCTGAGAGAAGCTCTCGAATTAAATAGAGATTTCTATGTCAGAGCCTTGAACAAGGGTATAGTGTTATACTCTAGAGATAATTAATGTATAACTACCTCATCTATCCTCTATCTATTAGTATTAGTTAGTATTATGCAGAATCATGTGGGAAGCTAGGAAAGCCCGAGACTTACTTATCCCCTTTAGTTCCATCGAAGATCATCCCTTGTATCAATTATTGGTGATTGATAAGAAATAGGTAGTTATATTACGATCTCCATGAAAATGGGGAGAGAATTAGTCAAGAGAGCCTGGAGGCTTGGCATCAACTTCTCTGAATTCTCGCAGAGAAAGCTGAAGAGAGAGGCTGGAGAAGATGAGGGGGTTATTGACAGATCTGGCAGCGCTAGCGTCGCAACCGCAAGAATTTCAATACGATGGGCCTGATCCAGAAGGGATAAAGAGCAAGATACCTAGTGAAGATACTGCTAGAGAGCTTACAAGGATATTGTTGATAAGAAGTAAGGAGATTATAAGATCTTTGGAGAGGTAGATGTAGATAGTTATAGATTTTCTATTGATAAGGAAACATTATATGTAGAAATCGCATAAGATAACCAGGGGATCGTTGGTATCGACTAGATCGCTTAAACTGTTTCGAAGATATTGAGAATATATTGAGAGGCTATTTTTAGTTCAGTTCTTCAGCGTTGAATGAGGGCTAATCTCGAGGTTTCTTATAATTATGTAGCTGATTGCGATGTGTATTAGTTCCCTATCTATATATGGTGTGTCGCTAACCACCCCACTATATGGTCACATGCTATGCATTTATGGATATTAATTCCACTGAGGATCAGTATCTCAAATTTATCTCTATCTCTATTGCCACATGCTGGGCATCTAAATAGATCGTAGTCCCATGAATAGCCGCAAAGACATCGAAGTTCGAGAACAGTTCTAGCGTATATGCCGTGGGAGACCTTCTTAGCTATGCCAGCTATTGGTGCGAGACAGCATATAGGGCATCTATCCCTATCCCACATCACATCTCCTAGCCTTTTCCTCACAGCCCTATAGAACAGCCTTCTATATATGTATAATGCTATAGAGCCTCTTTCATCGATACCGGCTTCCCCGGTTATATATTTAAGCACGCTATCCTCATCGATCTCTATATTGAGCCTTCTCATAACCTTGGTGACGCCCTTGGCCAAGAGTCTGGGATCGCTTATACTGCTTATTAGAGGGAACTCTTTTCGATCGAAATCCACGCTAATATCTATATCTTCACCAGCTCCATGGAGATCCCTATATAGCTTGAGCACCTATCCAAGCTCTCTAAGACAATCATCATCAGATCCACACAAGATCTTAGCCATATCATTCATAAAGATCAGCCCTTGAAAGTGCCCCTACCCCGGCAAAAGCCCTTTCAACCAGTCTCTTCATAAGCTCTGTCTCAATATTTAACACATGCTCCACGATCTCCAACACCTTTTTATTAAGATTCTCTGTCAGCTTCACCGCCTCCTCCAAAACCCTCCTAGGATCTTCATTGTTGGCTCTCTCAATAAGCTTCAACATCTCCTCCTCAAATAGAGAGACACTCACACCGAAGGATTTTAGATATCCCCTAGTCTTTGATGTATCGTAGCTCAAGATTCTTCACCAAATATTTTTAGCATAGAAGCTGATAAGGTAAATGCTATCAGAGATAGATCTTGAAAAGATGAAAAGGGGTCTGTGGGCGCCTCGACATTCGGGGGTGCCGCCCAGGGTCTCCACTAAAAATATGTAGTATATACTTATAAGCTTGTGGCTCACATGCCAGAGCCTTTGCACCTCTAGCTTGGACTGTATCCTTTTCATGGTAGTAGGGATGCTTTTATATTCGTTTGTTCTCCAGCTTAAGCTTATGAGCGTCTAATCCATAAATGTTTTTATGATTAGGTGATATCTCTGCTAGATCTTGGGATACCTCGGGAAGCGATGACCTTTGGAGCACCCGAGACCGAAGCCCTGCATGAGGGCACTGCCCTAGTAGAGCCTCAGGATCTAGGATAGATGGGAGCCCCTTTCCGCTGGGCTCAACAGCCACCAATGAAACCACAGAGATCCCAAGATCTCTTTGGAGGGGGGTGGAAGCCCCTCGATGACTATAGGGATGTTATAGCATCCCTGTGGATCAAGAAGCAAAGCAACCCAAAACGAATTAATATCAACGGTAATCAGTGATCATCAGGGACAAGCAGGAGAGGGTTAGAGATATATCGTTGAGGTCGTATTAATATGTAGAGCTTCATGAAGCCAACAACAGGCCTTCGCCAGTTAGATGATGATCTATTCGTAGAGGGTGAACCCCTCATAGTATATGGTGAGCCCGCCTCTGGCAAGACTAATCTCGTGTTAAAAATAGTTAAGGAGTCGCTTAGAAGCGGTATGAGTACTGCTTATATCTCAACGGAGGGGAGCATCGTTGTTGAGAGGATGGAGGAAATGGGTATACTTGATTTTCCTAACCTAAGCATAGGCTTCGCCAATAGTCTTCCTCATCTAGCCCAGCTGGTGTCTTGGGCTGCTGCATCAGGCTATAGTCTGATCGCTATTGATAGCGTGAATTCCCTCTATAGATCTAGTGTTGGATTTGCTCGAAGGGCCAACGAGATCTTCCTAGGAATTCTAGCTATGATGAAGATCGCGGCTGCATCGGGAAAGTGGGTAGTAGCTACAGCCCAGGTTAGAGAGGTTGGCGAGGAAGTAGAGCCTTCAGGAGCAGATCTCATTGGCTTCTACTTCAGCAACATAGCAAGGATATATAGAATTGGAGGGGGTAGGAGGGTTCTAGAGGTTAGAGGTAAGAAATATATTTTGAATATTATAGAGGTAGACGTTGTGTTAGCCGCTACCTAGTCTCTCCTCTATAAACTGCTTTAGGGCTACAGCATTGTTATATTTAAGCGATTTTGTGGAGAAAAGTAGCATTATATTCCTCTCTCGCAAGCTTTACGAGCTCCTCAAACCCCTTCTTATACTTTATCTCCTCCCAATGTCTTCTCTTAAACTCCTTCCACTTTGCAGGATCATGTGAGAACCGCCTTCTCAGCTCATGGCTTGGAGCGATTTCCTTCATCCAGAGATCTATTGATGCTTCATCCTTCCTAACACCTCTAGACCATAACCTCTCAACAAGTATTCTTAAGCCATCATCGGGCTCTGGAGATTCATAGATCCTCTTAACCTTTATACCCAAATCTCTTGCCACCGTATAATAAGGCCCGGAAAACCATTAAATACCTCTAGCTCTACATGAAAATATTGATGTAAGGCTAAAAAATAGCTGCAAATAGCGATCAAGAAAAAGATTCCTCGGTATATATATTATAATATGGTATGTAGCTGTAGCTTTTAAGGGCAGCTGCTCCTCCATAGAGAAATATTGTATGGCCTAGCTTGTTAAGAAGAGAAAAAGATCATTGCGAAGGCCGTTTCTGGTTAAACGATAAATTTTAAATACAGCTGATTGCTTTTAATTGTTTGAGATATGGAGAAGCTCTTAAAGACGCTTAGGAGAGCGGTTGTGCTAAAGGGCTTGGCTAATAGGTTTGGCAGAGAATCTCTTAGAGAGATTGTTGAGGCTTATAGAAGCATGCTCCAGGAGATGCTCGGCTACGCTCTAGAGCATAATGAATCGCAATCCACTCTTCATAGGTGCAATTAATATTAGCTTGAGATACCTTAAATCGGATGGGTGGAGCATAGCGCTCTTCTCTACAGAGCCCCATGGGATGCGGGTGAAGCTATTGACCCCACACCGAGGGCTAACCCCCCTCACAGAATTAGAAATAATGAAATAAAATAATTAGAAATACCATGAGGGGGAAACGCTGATTAGAGAGAAAGATAAGTTTGAAATTTTCACAAAATATAACAAGATATAAAGAACTATGCTCTAATAGCTCATTTAATTATTTCAATTGATGGTAATACTTTTACGTACTTTAATGCTATCTCCCTTAATTTTTTATCATCTGTTATTAGCATTAACCTCTCTTTTATAGCTATATAGATATAGGATGCGTCATAGATGGTTAGCCTCTCTTTCAAAGATAATTCAAAGACCTCTTTCTCAGATCCTTTTATGCTGTGTACCTCTATTACGCTGAAAATGTTGGTAATGATCTCTATGAGCTTTAAGCCAACCTCTTCTTTAATTCTTTTAATTAAATATACTTCCTTCCATATTGAGTTAAGAGCTTCATATAATGCGAGATCTAAGGTATGTGCTCTCGCAAAAACCTTTAGGTCGCCTCGCTTTATTAGATTTATAATCGCGCTTGAATCCAATAGATACAACTTTATTTTCCCTCCCTATCTTCACGTATTAAGCCAACCACCTCCTCATCTGGGATATTGGCTATCTCGTTGAGTATCTCCCTCAGCTTATCTTCTAACTCGATTAGGATCTGCTTCTTCACCTCCTCCTCTAGAGCCCTTCTTATTATGGGGGCTGGTTTAATTCCATATCTATCCATAAGCTCCTTCAACTTTCTAGGTATTTTAGCTGAGACAGTTATATAGCCTATATTCTCACCCGATAGTGATATAAATATGTAGACCTATATAAGGTTTACCACTAGGTTTACATTAAATACTATAATTGGAAGATCCGCTATAGCTATTTGTGTTTTTACCTTCGAATTAAGTGTAGCATCTTAGAAATAAAATTTAGAAAATAATGTAGTGTTTTTATAATATATAATATATGTTACAGAAGTCACGATCGATCTCTGTTGACTGACTTCCAAGCTTATATGCTTGGTAGCGGTCTATACTTTGGGTGGTAGGTTTAAATGGATGTAGCTGGTGTGATGGTTATTACTGTGACTGGGGTTCTCTTCCTCGTGCTTCCGTTTCTGGCTTATCTTATTGGTAGAGCCGTGTCTCCCCCTATAGACTATCCCACGAAGCTTGAGAGGTTTGAGAGCGGTAATCTACCCTCTGGAAGGGGTAGGGGTTATTTCTTGATGCAGTACTACCCATATCTACTCCTATTCATAGCTATGGAATCTTATATAGTCCTCGTGCTATTCATAGCTCTATCTTCTATTGCTGGTGTTATTGTGAACTCCCTCATATTGATTCTCCTCTCCGCTCTGCTTATTATTCCATCTTTTGTTTATGCTCTTAGAAAGGCTGGGGTGATCGATTTATGGAGGGCGGACTAGTCTTTATAGGAGATCTAGATCTAACCACTAGGAAGGTATTGAAATGGCTAATGGAGAGAAAGCCTATCAAAGATATAGTTGAATGGGCCAATGCATTCTCTCTATGGCCTGTGCATTTGATGACAAGCTGCTGTGGTGTGGAGATGGGCGCTGCCTATGCCCCTAGATTCGATCTCGAGAGATATGGATCCCTACCCTTTGTTTCGCCGAGACAGACTAATCTAATAATTATTGAGGGCACCCTCACAAGGAAGATGGCTAGGGTTGCTAGGATAACCTGGGAGCAGATGGTCGATCCAAAGTTCGTCATAGCTATGGGTGCATGCGCCATAGATGGAGGTCTCTTCTGGAACAGCTATAACGTTGTTAGAGCCAACGAGGTCATACCAGTGGATATATACATACCTGGGTGCCCGCCTAGACCAGAGGCACTTGCAAGAGCTATTCTCATGCTGCAGCAGAGGATAAAGAGCAGAGGGATAACGAGGCATGATTTAGAGCTTATCGAGAAGAACCTCAAGCTGGAGAAAGTAGAGTTCGCTAGAAAGTAGAAAGGGAGGATCTATGGCTTCTCAGCAGCCGCAGGCATCGCAGCAGAGACTAGCTCTTGGGAAGGCGCTTGAAGAGCTAGCTACAAGGCTTTCAGAGCATTTAAAGGGGGTTGCTACAAAGGTTGAGGCTGATAAGAGGAGCATGGTTATTAATATCGAGGTCGATAGATCGAGGATCCTCGAGGCGGCTAAGATACTCAGCAGCCTCGGCTTCGACCATGTAAAATCCCTTACAGGTGTGGATTACCCCGATAAGGGGGTTATAGAACTCATGGTTCACATAGGATCCTATAGCAGGGGTCTCAGGAGGATCATGGCGATACTTAGATCTAAGCTAGATAGGAAGGATCCAAGAACCCCCACCCTCACACAGATATGGCCAAGCTCAGAGCTCCAGGAGAGGGAGGCGTGGGAGATGTTTGGAATAGTATTCGAGGGACATCCAGATCTAAGGAGACTTTTACTCCCAGAGGAGTTCGAGGGTCTCTGGCCTGGGAGGAAAGATTTTGAGATCCCCACTAGAAAGGCGGGGGAGGTTGAGGAGCCCTGGAAATAGGTGTTTAGGTGGTTAGAATGGTTGCCAGCTCAATAGCTATTGAGGAGATAAGCAAGGAGCTGATACAAACTAGAGATCTAGGCGTTACTGAGGAAGGCGAGAGGCTGGTAGAACTCCAGATAGGCCCAACACATCCTGGATCTGGGCATATGAGGCTCAGAGTCTGGGTTGATGGAGATATAATAGTTAGATGCGATCCCGACATAGGATTTGTATTTAGAACTATTGAGAAGCTGAGCGAGAATAGAATATACATGAAGACAGTACCCCTGGTTGAGAGGCCAAGCTTACTAGACACAACCCCTATGACTATAGGCTATATAAACGCCCTTGAGAAGCTGATGGGCATAGAGCCCCCTCCGAGGGCTAAGTATCTGAGGACTATACTGGCTGAGCTCACAAGGATAGCTAGCCATCTATATGGTATAGGGATCTTAGCCATCTTCTTAGGGCACTCAACAGGTTTTATGTGGGGCTTCGGAGATCGAGAGCTCTTTGTAGAGCTCGCAAACCAGCTGAGCGGGGCTAGGATAACATATGCATATGTAGTCCCAGGAGGTGTTAGAAGGGATATGCCCCAAAGCTTTCCAGATGATGTGGAAAAGGCTCTCAGATATATGGAGAGGAGACTGAAAGACTGGTATAAGATCTTCCTCAACAACCCCGTTATAGAGGATAGGCTGAGAGAGGTAGGCGTTCTTAGAAAGAATGACGCAGTTAAACTCGGAATCACAGGGCCTAACCTAAGGGCATCTGGGGTTGATTTCGATGTTAGGGTCGCAGATCCCTATGAAGCATATGATGAGCTTGACTTCATGGTGCCCGTGGCCGAGGAAGGGGACGCATATGCTAGAACCCTGGTGAGGTTCGAGGAGATAAAGCAGAGTATAAACATAATAAGGGATGCCCTTAAAAAGATGCCAAGTGGAGACATAATACACCCTCAAATAGCTAGGATGTTCAACCCGCTGATGAAGAAGATATATGAGGAGACGAGAAGGGTAAAGTTTCCAGGGATCTTCGCCAGTTTAAAGCCTCCCAAGGGTGAGGCGACGGCAAGGGTTGAGGCTGGGAGGGGCGAGGCTCTATTCCATATCGTGAGCGACGGCTCTCCGAGACCCTATAGGTTTAGATGGACAACGCCATCCTATAGAAATGTTATATTATTTAAATACATGATCCCAGGGCACAGGCTCGCAGATCTCCCAGCTATATATGGTTCTCTAGATTACTTCCCACCAGAGGCTGATCGATGATGCTCCCTATAGTAATGCTCTTGAAAGAGATCCTCGGCTTCAACGATACTATATATAGAACTGTTGTGGGGCTGGGATATATGATAATATATCCAGGCCTGCTACTAGTAGTTGTTATCGCCGCTCTAATGTTATGGGCTGAGAGGAAGATAGTAGCCCTCGTCCAGCTTCGATATGGCCCTCTATGGGTTTCGAGAAGGATAGGAGGTGCTCTCCAGGGCTTCGCAGACCTGATAAGGTTTTCTTTCCAGGAAGTTATAATCCCCAGGAGAAGCGATGTGATCCCGTTTCTATTATCCCCAGGCCTAGCTATATTGTTCTCAATGCTCCCATTAGCCTTTATCCCAATATCGCCATCGATCCACCCACCAGTATATAGCGATCTAGCTTTGCTCGTAGTCATAGCTATAATATCGCTAGCGCCCATATTCATCGTAATAATGGGCTGGGCTTCAGATAATAAGTTCGCCTTCGTAGGATCCCTTAGAGAGGCCCTTTTAATAGTTTCCTATGAGATACCGCTGATAATATCTATAATATCTATGGCAGTGATCTACAGGAGCCTTGACTTCTATGAGATCGTTGAGAGGCAATACATGCTCCCAGGCATGATCTTAAACCCGTTTGCCTTTATAGCATCCTTCATAGCCGTGCTTAGAACAACATCGAGGTTCCCATTCGAGATCTCAGAGGCAGAGTCAGAGATAGTTGCAGGGCCATATACAGAGTATAGCGGTCTTATGTTCGGCCTCTCCATGGGTCTTGCATATATAAAGCTCTATGTATACACCCTAATACTCTCCCTAGTATTCCTAGGAGGCTGGCTACCCCTTCAAGGAGGTGAAGGCATTCTCCTAGGCTTCCTAGCGCCCAGCTTAGTGGTTATAATTAAGCTCTCCCTGCTAAGTCTCGTAGCGGTGTTTCTAAGGGCTATCTATGGTAGGTATAGGCTTGACCAGGCCGTCAGACTTGGCTGGATATATGTGCTCGGTCTCTCAATTGTTTCCCTCATATGGTCATTAGCTCTTGTCTATGGAGGGTGGGTTAGATGGGAGTAGAGGGTGGGGATCTCGGAAAGAGTCTTGGATCTATTATTGAGATGGCAGCACCTGAGAAGAATAGATACTATAAAGTCGAGATCCCGAAGCTAGGCCCAGCTGTGCTAAGGAACCTAGAGGCTCTAGCCACCGGTGCTAAATATCTTGTAAGACCAATTAGAATCACCGTCGACTATCCAAGGCAGGTTCTTGAACAGCCCCCCTGGTATAGGGGTATGTTCAGGCTTCTCGAAGATGTATGTATAGGATGCTCTCTGTGTGACATAATATGCCCCTCAGATGCCATTAGAATGGTTTTGAATCCACAGAAAAAGAAGAAACCCGTGATTAACTGGGGGAGGTGTATATTCTGCTACTACTGCGTCGACATATGCCCTGTAGAGGCTTTTGACACTACAACTATACATGATATGGCCTATGATAGGTACGAAGATATGTTGACAAATATAGAGGAGTTCACAAAGGATCCTAGGGAGAGGGATCCCAGTAAGGGGGCTATGAGGATGAGGATAGGGTTTGATGAGAGAAGGGGCTTCATATATGAGCCTGTGAAGGGTAGGTGATGCTATATAGAGATACTGGGTATAGATCTGTATATGCTTATAACAGCCCTCCTAGGGCTTCTAGCAGTTGTTTTCTCGATATTCGTGATAGCTTCTAGAAATCTTGTATATAGTGCTGCACACCTATCACTCCTTGGTCTAACAGTTGCAGCTCTGCTAGCACTCCTAGGATATGCTATTGTAGCGATACTCCACATAATAATATATGTAGGTGCTGGAGTGCTCTTCATAGTAATGAGTGTTTCAATGATAAGGGAGGTGCAGGAGAGAAGGATTAACAGGCTTGGAAGCTTCTTAGCAGCTGTTATTGCATCCTCACCCCTCTTCTATCTAGCACTATTAACCGAGAATCCACTTCCTATACCTCCTAGCCTGGCTGACTACTCACTTCTAAGTAGATATATCTCTCAGAGCTATTGGATCCCAGCTCTACTAGTATTCCTATCCCTCTCAGTTGCTCTAATAGCAGCGGTTAGCATAACCAGGGGGAGGGGTAGGAGATGAATCTCTTCCTATTTATAGCATCTATATTGTTCCTCATCTCAGTCTATGGGATACTCAGTAGCAGGAACATGGTTAGAATGCTTATATCGATAGAACTTATGTTTAACTCTGTGGTGCTCGCAATACTCTCTCTAGGAAATCTTTTAGCATTCTCAGGAGGCGCCCAAGCAGTCCCAATCCTCGTATCTATAGTGATCTTTGCGATAGCCTTAGCTGTTTCGGAGATCGTGCTCATATTCTCTATAATGATCGGAGTGGTTAGATTCAGAGTAGCTAGGGATATAGATACAGAGGAGCTGGTTACGAAGGAGAGGTAAGGTAGATGTACCTACTCCTAAGCTCAATAGCCGTTCCCGTTGTGGCTTCCTTAGTATCCCTCGCACTATCTTCAAGGGCATCGCCTAGGATACATATGATGATCTCTGTGCTTTCCCTCACATATTCCGCCATAGCAGTTCTCATAGCATCCCTTCTAGGAATCCCATATCTCGATACTCCTATAAGACTGGGACCCCCTATAGGATATATAGGCTTCATACTAGATCAGTTCAATCTTCCAGTAGTGGTGGGGGTTCTAGTAGTATCGATCCTAGTCGCAATATATTCGAGACCATATATGGAGCATAGATTCCACGAGCTGGGTGGAGGATCATGGGGTGTTTACTATCTAAACTACACATTATTCTCAGCCTCAATGCTGGGGGTGGCGCTATCAACCAACATAGTTGAGTTCTACCTCTTCCTAGAGGTGTCGCTGCTAACATCGTTCATATTGATAGCATTATATGGATATGGGGATAGGATAAAGATAGCCTTCCTCTACTTTATATGGACACATGCAGGCGCATTCCTCTTCCTCATAGGCTCCTTTATATATGGCCTTTCAACTGGGAGCTTCGACTATATAGCAGTTACTAGTGATCGCCTATATCCGGTCGGAGGCTCAGGATCTATAGCGGATCAGGCTCTGAGGAATATATCCTTCGCTCTGATATTAATAGGCCTTCTGATAAAGCTCCCAGCGTTTGTCTTCCACATATGGCTCCCATATGCCCATGCCGAGGCCCCAACACCTGTATCAGCTCTTCTAAGCCCGAACCTTATAGGTTTAGCGGGGCTCGGCATATACAGGATCCTCGTTATCCTCTATCCAGGGTTGATGCAGGCTAATCAGTGGTACCTCATAGCCTGGGCGCTCATAACAATTATATATGGCGGTGTCTTAGCCCTTTATCAAGAGGACTTCAAGAGACTCCTAGCATATAGCAGCATATCCCAGATGGGCTATATGCTCCTAGGGCTGGCAACCATGAGCCCTCCAGGTATAGCTGGGGCCCTCCTCCACTATCTCACCCACGCCCTTGGAAAGGCTTCTCTCTTCATGGCTGCCGGAAACATAATAGTTGGCGCTGGGGGGTTGAGGAACATATATAGGATGGGGGGCTTTGCATCTAGGATGCCCTACACAGCTATGTCATCTCTTCTAGGCTTCCTAACAATCTCCGGGCTGCCCCCGACAATTGGGATCATATCTAAGGCCCTTGTGCTGATGGGGCTAGCGGATCTCATATTTAGAGGAGCATCTCTATCCCCAGGTATGGTGGCTCTAGTTGTTGTCGCAGCTATAGCGGGCTTCGGGTTAACGATAGCTTATAGCTTCATAACTATGAAAAGAATATTCTTTGGCGAGCTCGGCGAGGTGGGTGGAGAGGTCTCGGAGGCACCTCTAGAGGCTGTAACATCTATAACAGCTGTTGCATTAGCATCTATAGCCATACTTGTCCTCGGGTCTCTGATTGTGAATCCCTTGTCAAGCGCTGTAGCATCTATAATACCTATTTTACTCAGGTGATCCACATGCCCCTCACTATAGAATGGCTACCCATAATATGGGGTGCACCCTTTATAGGCGCTTTTTTGTCAGGGCTTGCAGGGCTTGTGAATAAAAGGGCATCTGCATATATAGGGGCTATCTCTATAGGTGTAAGCGCTATTCTAACCATACCAGCTATCCTAGCATTCATAGGATCTGGAGATATAGTTGTAAGCCCCAGATATAGTTGGATCCAGATGCCTCTTCATAATGGGATCGTAGATATAGATCTTGGCGTCTATCTCGATGGGATTTCGTTAACATTAACGGCAATGGTTGCCTGGGTATCATTCCTAATAGGGGTCTATAGCCTGAGCTATATGAAGGGCGACTACGGCGAGCATAGATACTGGGTTTTCTTCTCACTCTTCGTAGGATCTATGCTTTTACTTGTAATGACAGATAACCTCATAATGCTGCTAATAGGCTGGGAAGGCACCTCACTAGCTTCATACGCGCTTATAGGCCACTGGTATAGAGATGATAAGCATGCATGGGTGGGGGATCCTGGTAGGAAAGCCCTTGGAAAACCCACATGGTTCACTCCAAGCCATGCAGGTGTTAGGGCAATAGTTATGACAGGGGTTCCAGATATAGGCTTTATACTGGGTTTAACATCGATCATGCTTATCACAGGGACAATATATATTCCAGATCTATATAGTGGTTTAGCCCCAATGATGGGCGATCTAGCTGCTAGGGGAATCCTAGCAGGCTTTCTCCTCATGTTCACACTAGGGGCGCTGGCGAAGAGCGCTCAATTCCCCCTCCACGAGTGGCTCGTAACCGCTATGACTGGTCCTGCAAGCGTTTCCGCATTGATCCACGCAGCTACAATGGTTAAGGCAGGTGTATATTTTATGCTGAGATTCGTACCCATATTCCTATCTGCATCAAGCATTGCAGGGGATCTAGCTTTATCCCAGGTGAGGGACTACCTAGCAATGGTTGGTGGGATAGGTGTTTTCACAGCATTTATGATGGCTACTATGGCCCTCGTTGCTAGGGAGCTGAAGCTGATACTAGCATTCTCAACAGCATCCCAGATAGGATATATGTTCATGGCAGCCTCCTATGCAGGTATGACGCATGAGCCGGGCTTGGGAATAGTGGCCGGTCTATCACATCTACTAAGCCACGCCGTGTTCAAGGCATCGCTATTCCTCGGAGCCGGGATCCTGATCCACAGCCTGGGGAGCAGATATATAGATCAAATGGTGGGTAGAGCTGCAAAGCTCAGAGTAACCATGATGTCGATGATCCTTGCATCGCTTGGGCTAGCGGCGATCCCGCCTTTCTCGGGCTTCTGGAGCAAGGATCTCACAATAGATGTTGCGATAGAGTCTGGCTATGCGGCTTCAGCAGTACTGGCTATGATAGCCTCCCTATTAACAGCCATATATACCCTTAGAATGATCTCGATACTATATCTCGTACCTCAGAGAGACGTGCATGTAAAGGGGGTAGGGGGAGAGATCCATGGAGATCATGGTGAGGATCCTGTTGCGTATATACCCTATCTCCTCCTAGCAGGGGCAACTCCGATCATGGGTATACTGTGGGGCTGGGCTATTAATGGCTTCTCCACAATCTCCCTTAGAGGAACGGGTCTTGGCGCTCCTGAGATCAGCTATAGGCTAGACCTTCTAGCTATAGCATCTACAATAGCCATAGCAGGTTCCCTTCTAGCTATAGGTTTGTACAGGAAGTTCGGACTAGATCTATTTGAAGCCATGCGTGGCAATCCAATAGCAGTTGCTATAAATAGGTTTCTACATGATAGATGGTATATAAACTCGATCATCTATGCTATATTTGTTGATGGAGGTGCTGGGGCTGTGAGATCTTTGGGCAGGTATTTTGAAGGAGGCGTTATCGATAGGATCTACCATGCTGTGATCCCCAGAGGCTTTAGCATATTCAGCAGAATCCTCAGGGCCTACCAGCCAGGGATTATAAATAGCTATTTAATCGTTATGGTGCTTGGAGCCATATTCCTAATCCTTCTCCAGATCTGGAGGTGATATATATGGGCATATTACCAATTGATCAGCTATTCCTCCTCTTCCCGATCCTAGCAAGCTTCTCCCTATCTATACCCCTAGCAGAGCTCCTCGGTGTAGGGGCTAGGGAGTCTAAGTATATGGCCATCTCAGCTATAGTGATAGCTCTTGTGATCCTTCTCATAAGCCCTCCACAGCCGGGCATTAGCTCGGGATCTATCTCGGGCTTTCTAGTCAATATGGATAGCATTGCGTATCCCATATCAATAGCTATTCTGATAGGGGCTTTAATAGGCGTTATAACGATTCCTTTAGAGGCGACTGATAGTATACATATATATCTAGCAATGATCCTAATGGGAGTCTTAGCATCTATTATGCTATCGATGGCAAGGGATCCTGTTGCAGCTATAGCCTCTTGGACGCTGCTCTCAATAACCACCTTCGCCACAATAGCCCTTGCAAGGGATAGAGAGTCTCTTGAAGCCTCTGTGAGATACGCCATTGTAGGGGGTCTTGCTTCGCAGTTGCTTGTTCTTGGAATAGCTCTCTCATCCCCATATATGGTTCTGGGGAGCGCCTTCGGTGATATGATTCCTAATGCTTCACTGGCGATTGGGTTTATAGCAATTGCCTTTATATCGATAGCTATAGGCTTCAAGCTGGGCGCTGTACCATCCCACTCATGGGTTCCAGATGTATATGGGGTTGCATCCCCATATGTGGTAGCTGTGATCTCGGGCTCTCTAAAGCTGGGCGCTCTAGCACTAGCTATATGGGTTCTAAAGCTGCTCGGCTCAACAGCTTTGAATGTCTTCCCAGTATTGGCTTTCATGTCGTTTGCAAGCATGGTTATAGGTAGCATAACACCTCTAACACAGACGAATGCCCAGAGGATCCTTGCATACAGCTCGATAGCCCATATGGGCTTTCTATTCATAGGCCTTACCGTTATCTCTCTATCCCAGAATAGCCAGGATGTCTTCAGACTAGCCATGCTGGGAGTTGCATTCCACGCCATCGCATACTCGCTCGGGAAATCCGGTGTCTTTGCTGCTCTAAACTATATGAGGAGGATCAGGGGAACTTTAGATCTAGACGGGATAAGGGGTGTTGCAAGAGCCGATCCCAAGCTATCCTTCTCGCTAACCCTGCATATACTCAACCTAATAGGCGTCCCACCCCTGCCAGGGTTCTGGGGAAAGCTGTTTCTCTTCCTGGCAGCAGCCCAGAATATAGGTGGGCTATATATAGGGTCGATCCCATGGCTAGCCGTTGTCGGGATTGCCGCAAGCGTTATATCCGTATACTATTATCTAAACATATTAAGGCCATCTATCATGTTGGTAGACTCTAGATCAGAGGTTAGCGGTAGAAGCTTAGAAGGGAAAGGAGATCCAGATCTCTGGGCATCATATGTTGCAGCGATCCTAACAATCTTGCTTGGGATCTTCATCTACCTATTCTCACAATTCATATACTAACAGGGATAGACTATCTGATAAAAGTGGAAGCGAAATATCTAAAGACAACTGCTTATTAACTCTATAGCCACCTATTATAATAAGTGGTCCACAATGTCACCTCCAATCTATATGCCAAGGGATCTCGAGACGATCCTCACCAGCGTTAGAAAAGCTGTTAGAGACTACTTTGGAAGAGATCCCGGCAATGCCGAGGCTATCTTTGTAAAGACTAGGAGAGATGTGCTGGGATATGTGGAGTTTGGGTCGAGAGTCATTAAAATCAATGCCGAGGCCTATAGAAGATACCTAGAGATCGAGGGTCCAGAGGCTTCTACAGAATATCTCTTCGTAGTTATACTGCATGAATATCTACATATCATGGGTATATATGATGAGAGAGAAGTTAGAAGGATCTCTATGGAGATCGTTGAAAGGGTGTTTGGTAAGCATAGCAGGGCTATGAAGATAGCCGAGAGCCTAGCAGATCCTAGGGACATATTTATAAAGAGAATCGGGAGACCCCTCTCTCCATATATATAGGGGGTCCACATGGAGTCTAACTGGCCGTTAGATCATATTCACCTAATTGTTAAAGACGTTGATTCCTCCCTCCAATTCTATAGAGATATCCTGGGCTTCGAGATAGAGGATCATGGAGACAGCATATGTCTCTCACCGTTTCTCAGCAGATGGTGGTTCTCCACCATCTGCTTCTCAACGGTCTCCCCGAGCCCCCTCACCGCAGAGGCTCCCCACCAGTCGCCTAGTGGCTCATAGTCCTACGGGTCTCGGAAACCCGGGATCACCAGTTAAATATATCTCTGGGGTTTATAAGCATCAGCATATCTCATAGCGTTAAGAGGTCTCAGAAATCAATGAACATGAGTGCTACAAATGATTATGAAGGCCGAAACAGCCCCCTATGAGCAATAAATGTTTAATATACTTAGATCAGGGTGTTCTACCTGCAGATAAAGAGAACTATATATATCACCTAGCAATTCTAGTGCCCAATAGAGCGGTGTTGGGCTCTATACTCGAGAAGATCTTGAAGATCTGGGATAGTATAGAGGGTTACGCAGATCATCTTGTTTCCGAAGCAATATATCTAAGAGATCCCGACGGTATAGGTGTGGAGATATATAGTGATAGGGATAGAAGGGCGTGGATAGTGAATGAAAAGGGCTTTATAGCCATGTATACACTTCCGCTAGATATTGAGGATCTCATACTCCATGGAAGAAGATCCGGGGTTGAACCTCGAGTAACGCGGGATACTGTATTAGGGCATATACATCTAAGAGGGTCAAGTCCCGAGGCCGCAGAAAAATTCTATACAGAGGTGCTTGGAATGAAGATCAAAGGCATATGGTTTGGGGCACGATTCCTGGCATATGAAGATTATCACCACCACCTTGCAGTAAATAACTGGCCAATACCAAGGCCAATAGACTGCTCAGGGCTTAGAAGCTTTGCCCTTAGGAGAAAGGGGCTTTTAGAGAGTGTGATCTCTAAAGGGGTTTCGAGAGAGGCCGTTGAGCTAGTGTGTGGAGCTCCAATGGGTATAAGGGATCCAAATGGGTTTTTAATAGAAATTATGGAGTAAAGTTTTCGCCAATATATAAAGCCCCGCCTTAGCATAGGGAGGAGGCTAGCAGCACTCATGTTAAGCTGATGTATCCACCTTAGTAGTGGGTGGGGGCATGTATGAATATTGTTTTATTAGCGGGGATAATCTTCAAAGCATCGCTTCTAATATAATGGCTATTATATACGAATAATGGATAATATGTGGCTTTAGCAATATATCATGGGGGAGTTTTTAAGCCGAAGCAGAGATCTATATGTTTATCTAATATCTTTAATCACTTTCATAGAGCTTCTCCTGTTGAGCTTTGTGGGAGGTCTTGTAAGTGGTCTTGGACAGGGATTCGATCTAGGGATTGAGTGGCCCTCAGAGCCTGTTAAGCTTATAAGGGCCTTTCTCCAGAGTAGTCTAGAAGCACTCCACAGGATCTTAACAGTAGTTGCGGTACCTCTCCTCACAGTGTTGACCCTATCTATCGCGAGGGTTAGGGGTATATATAGGGGGGCTCTCTACATATCTATCGCATCTATAGCTCTGCTCTCCCTAACAGCCCTTACTGGAAGGGCTATTCTATTCGCGCTTGGAGGGTATATAGAGCAGCCGTATGCATCGCTGATATATTCTATTAATAATTTGTTGGCGACGCTCACAATAGGATCTGTGGGGGTCTTGGTTGAGATTCTATCTAGGGGTTGGAAAGAGAGGTATGGGTTTGAGAAGAGGCTTACAATGATCATACATAGAGGTGCATCTGCATGGGGGCTTGTAGCGTCTTTCCTCGGAGCGTATATGCTCGGATATACTAAGACAACGCAGAACCCCCTGCCAGGATCTTTATTCTCGTTTTCAATAGTCTCCCACATAGATTTGATCCTAAAGATCCACGTGCTCTCAGGAGCACTAGCCATAATCTTAACATATATAGCATTCGCCATGAGAAGAAGCAGAGATGCGTGGGTATTTATGGCATTAGTAGCCTCCATAGCTCAGCCACTTCTAGGCTTACTACTCCTCTACAGGGCCTCCCACTATGCATGGGCTCCAGGGATTTTCTTACCACTACATCTTGTATCGGCACAGCTTATTGTAATAGGTAATGGCGTGCCCTATACAATGTATCTACTCAGCTCTAAGAACAAGGGGCTTATAAGTCCTCGCGTATAAGTTGGCTTGGTAGTAGCATGAGGTGGCTAGTCCCACCCCTTATATCCTCAATAGTAGCGATAATAGTGCTATTCATATCATGGGAGTTCATGGGCTTAGCTATACTGGGGGTTATTCTAAGTGATCAGAGATCCCTGATAGCCCTCTTCGCCTCAATACTCATCCCAATAGCCTCATATAGCTATCTAGCACATCACCAAATTGAGGAGCGATATAGAAAAACTTCAGAAGAAATTAGAAGGCTAAGAAACCTCATCGATGCATACCAGGTTGTTCTTAATAACATAAACAGGGATCTCGATGAACTTAAAAGGGAACTTGAGAATCGCCACATGCCAGCTATAAGCAGAAGCATCGCAAACCTCGAGAGACGGGTTGTAGCGTCAGAGAAGCTTCTATCGGCGCTAATAGAACTTATATCATCTCAAAGTGAGAAAACCCAGAGGGGTTAGAGGTGGTCTCATAATAGCTCTATCTATCTTTGGATTAACAGAAATTGCTAACCAGCTTAATAGAACCTAGCAGATCCCTTTGGATCATGGGTCAGAGGTATTGAAATCCTTAAAATTTAACTAGATCAGTTGTAAATATGCGCTCTCACCCCAATAAAGTTCTCCAGTTATCCCATATCTGATGCCCAACTAACTTGCTCCTCAAAAGCCAACCTCTCTAAATCTAATAAGCAGTCTCAACAAAGCCCCTCTTCTTAAATATTTTAACTAACTACAAATTCCTCGCATGCTCTCCAACATCTTTGATCCAATCAATGGTATAGATATATTAATGATTAATTTAATGTATATTCACAGAGGATAGGTGGTTTAGTTGAAGGCCCTTGTATTTGATAGAAATGGATTGGAGAATCTAAGATTAGCTAATGTTGAGACTCCTAAGCCTGGGCCACACGATGTTCTTGTAAGGGTTAGGGCTGCGAGTGTTAATCCCGTGGATTACTTCACAGTTGTAGGTATAAGAAATGTCAAGCCCATTCCCCATATACCTGGTGTGGAGTTTGCCGGCATAGTCGAGGCTGTCGGGGATCATGTAGTGGATCTGAAGCCTGGGGATAGGGTTGCAATATATAGCAGGGTGTTTGATGGATCATGTGAAATGTGTCTCTCAGGCCAGGAGATGTTGTGCAGATCAGGGGGTTTAATAGGGATAGTAACAAATGGAGGCTATGCTGAATACGCTGTTGTGCCTGCTAGAAACGCATTTAAGATCGGCGATAAGATTGAGTGGGAGCTCGCTGCAAGCCTATCTGTCGGCGCTTTAACAGCATACCACGCTTTAAGACTAGCTGGGGTTTCGCCAGGTGAGTTGGTGGTTGTTGTTGGAGCTTCAGGCAATACAGGTATCTTCGCTGTACAGCTAGCTAAGATGATGGGGGCTAGAGTGGTTGCTATATCTAGGAAGCAGTGGTTAAGAGAGCTCGGTGCTGATGAGGTAGTGGATATGGATAGAGCTAGGGAGGCTGTCGAGAGAATCTCTGGAGACTCTATGGCAGACGTCGTAGTAGATCCCCTGGGATCTGGGACCATGTCTAAGAGCATAGGGCTCCTAGGTGTTAACGGAAGAATAGTGACCTTCGGAGCTCTCACAGGAGACGAGCTGAGAATCTCTGTTAGAGAGCTTTATTCAAAGCAGATCAGAGTGATAGGTTCCACAGGAGGTACTAGAAGAGAGATGCTGGATCTAGTGAAAATGGCTAACGAAGGAAGACTTAGGATCAAGATCTGGAGAAGATATAGCTTAGAACAAGGTGTAGATGCTCTATCAAACCTATTCTCGAAGGAGAGGGATGGAAAAATAATGATAATACCGTGAAAGGGGATTTCTAAAGCCATCTATCCTTAATGATCTTTTTATTGCCCAAAATCTTTTATCTGTGATTTAGAAACTGTCTCTGAAGACTTTTCCAAAGATCTTCAGGATCTATAAGCTATTTATAATCCCTTTCAGCTATATCTATGCTTCTAAAACCTCAGATTTAAGATTAGTGGGCTGAGTATTTTTGAATCATCCCATTATGGGGATGTTTCAGCTATAAGATTCTTTGGACTATATATACCCGCTGTATTGTTAATATCTAGGCTGGAGAAATGGTGAAGCTAGGAGATCCCTCTGAATATAGGCTTAAATATTTTCTGGACAATGGCTATAGAAGAGCTATATGTAGATCCTGTGGGACGCCATTCTGGAGTAGGGGTTCTCATGAGATATGCAATGACATACCTTGTTCAGAGTATAGGTTCTTCGATATACCGAATAAGATGAGGAATCTCAGCTATGAGGATGTCCTAAGAATCTTTCTAAGCTTCTTCGAGAAGGAGGGGCATGTTGTTATAGAGCCTGCGCCTGTTGTTGCTAGGTGGAGAGAGGATCTATATCTAACCATAGCATCAATAGTAGTTTTCCAGCCCCATGTAACATCAGGAAGAGTCCCACCCCCAGCCAACCCCCTCGTAATTGCCCAGCCATGTATAAGGTTAGAAGATATAGATAATGTCGGTAAAACCTTTGGAAGGCATATGACAAACTTCACGATGGGAGGTCACCATGCCTTCAACTATAGGGATAAATATCTATACTGGAAGGATGAGACCGTTGAATATGCGAGGAGGTTCTTCGTAGATCTTATGGGTGTGCCAGATGAAGAGCTTACATTTAAAGAGAGCTGGTGGGAAGGGGGTGGAAATGCGGGCCCCAGCGTTGAGGTAACTGTGGGAGGCTTGGAAGTGGCTACACTGGTTTTCATGCAATACGAGGTCAGGGATGATGGCTCCCTTGTGGAGTTGCCTCTAAAGATAGTCGATACAGGATATGGTATCGAGAGGATTGCTTGGCTATCCCAGAAGACCCCCACAGCTTTTCATGCCGTCTATGGTGCAGATCTAGTTTTAAAGTTTCACAAGCTTCTAGGTGTTTCCGAACCACCGAGGGATCTCCTGGAACTTGCATCTAGAAAGGCTGGGAAGATAGATCCAGAGGATCCGGGCTCGCTAGATAAGTTCTTTGAGGAAGTTACGAGGGAATCTGGGTATGGGGTATCCGATGTTTCTAGCATGCTCTGGGGGGCTATTAATGTCTACTCCATAATAGATCATACTAAGACCATAGCCCTCATGCTTGGAGACGGGATCGTTCCTTCTAATAGTGGTGAGGGATATCTAGCTAGGCTTGTGATCAGGAGGACGCTAAGAAATCTGAGGAGGCTTGGAAGCGATGTTCCTCTGGAGAGACTCGTAGATCTTCAGGTTGAGAGGTGGGGAGCTATATATCCTAGGCTATCGAGATCCAGATCATACATCTTGGAAGTATCGAGACTCGAGGAGGAAAGATATAGAGAGACGATTAAAAGGGCACCATCAATTGTTAGCAGGTATTTAAAGGGAGGCATATCGCTAGAGGATCTCGTTGAGATCTATGATAGCCATGGTATTCCGCCTGAGATAGCCGAGGATGAGCTGAGGAGGAGGAGTGTAGTGGTCAGTATTCCCCATAACTTCTACTCGATAGTTGCTTCGAGACACTCCAGAGCACCGATCAAGGTTGTTGAGAAGATAAACAGAGAGATCATTGAGTGGGTTTCTAGGTTCAAGCCCACCATAAGGCTATTCCACGAAGACCCCTATCTCAGGAGTTTTAGATCCAGGGTTTTAGGCGTAAGGGGAGATCTCTTAGTATTGGAATCGACATGCTTTTACCCAACAGGGGGTGGGCAGAGGAGCGATACGGGCAGGATTTCTATAGATGGTTTTGAGGCTAAGGCTATAGATGTGTTTAAGGTAGGTGATGTGATTGTGCACAGGCTTGATAGGCCGGTGCCAAGCGATCTTGTGGGCTTCGAGGCGTTTGGATATATAGATTGGGAGAGGAGGTATAGGATAATGAGACACCACACAGCAACACATGTTCTCCTAGGAGCCCTTAGAAGGATCTATGGTGAGCATGTTTGGCAGGCAGGTGCTGAGAAGAGTGAGGAGAAGGGGAGACTCGATATAACACACCACACATCTATATCGCGTAAAGAAGTAGCTAAGATCGAGGAGCTTGTAAACAGGATCATAGATGAGAGGAGACCGGTAAGGGTTAAATATATGGAGAGATATGATGCAGAGAAGAGCTATGGTTACTCTATATACCAGGGAGGCGTTCCACAGGAGAGGGTTTTAAGGATCGTTGAGATCGAGGATTGGGATGCGGAGGCATGCTTTGGAACCCACCTACTGAACACAGGAGAGATAGGTGGCTTCAAGATCGTCAATGTTGATAGAATAGCAGATGGCGTGGTGAGGTTTGAATATGTAGCTGGCACTAGGGCCTCTGAACATGCATCCCTCTATGAGGGGATGTTAGAGGAGATCTCAGGTGTTGTTGGCGGGAGAGTCGATAGGGATCTAGTTAAAAGGGTTAGATCTCTAGCCTCGAATCTCGAGAAGTTAGAAAATATACTTTCGAAATACAGGGCTAGCTGGGTCTCCAGCAGGGTATCTGAGGCTCTTGAAAGGGCTGAGAACGTAGGTGGGATGAGGCTATATTTTATAGTGGATCCCCCTGAAATCGAGGGTGCTAGGGAAGTGTTAAAGATTCTCGGTGAGAGGGAAGGCTTTGTAGCGGTTTTATTAGTTAGAGCACATGGTGAGAATCTATTAGAGATATCGGTCTCGAAGAACCTCTCGCAGATGATCCTTGCAAATATGCTTATTAAAAAAATAACCCAGGAGCTGGGGGGAAGGGGAGGCGGTAGCGAGACCCACGCATCTGCAAGAGTGGTGGGGGACACAGATTCTATTATAAGGGTTTTAAGAGATGCTCTCAAGAGGATGTATAGAGAGTAGCTCTAGAATTGTGGAGGCTGCTAGAGACTATAAATATCTCCTTAACAGAGGCTACCCAGCTAGCTCATCCCTAAATATTGTAGTTACTAGGTATAGAATGTCTAGAGTTGAGAGATCTCTGCTTCTAAGATGTGTCCATAGGGATGAGTATGTGGCTAAGGTGCTTAGATCCGTTGTGTCAAGGGATACAATGTCGGGATCAAATCTACTCATAGATCTCCTAAATGTCTCCACAACATTAATAGCATTTCTGGAGGGAGAGTGTTTATACAAATGCGACGATGGGATTATAAGGGATCTGGGGGGTTCTAGATATTGGAGGGGTAGGAGGGAGAGGGCGTTAGAGGCTATTGATCTAATAAGAGATCATCTGATCGCTGTAAAGCCTGTAAAGATATATCTTGTATTGGATAGGCTTGCTCCGATGAGCGGTGAGATATTGAAGAATGCAGAAAAGATCTTTAGGGAATCGGGCTTCAACGTAGAGGGGATCCTTGCCGATAGAGCCGATAAGAAGATCATAGAGCTGAGCAGGGGTTTAGAAGACTTAATAGGAGTTGTGGCGACAAGCGATTCCCTGATCCTTGAGAAGGCAGATCAAATATATGATCTTGCAGGTGAAATTATAACATCTATAGATCCCGGCAGAGTCGATGGATCTATATATGCAGAGCTTTCTATAAAACACCAATAGTAGAACTTAAGATCTCTGGTTTCCTCCTAACAGTTATAAGGGGTCTTGTCCTGTATCTCGCCATCTAGGCCTAATATCGGCTAGATCCTTGCTGAAACTATCTAATAGCTCTATAGAGGATCTTGAGCAGCTCATCGGAATCCCTCGCAATTGCTATCCTATCTAGGGGTAAGCCGTGTTTTCTAGCTTCTTTGAAGATCTCTTCGTCCCCCTGCTCATTATAGAGGATGGGGGTGCCCACCTCTTGAAAGGCTGGGAAATCCCAGATCGAGTCACCTATATAGATGCTATTCCTCTGATCTATACCCATGATCCTCGCGATCTTTCTAACAACATAGCCCTTCTTCATAGGTTCAACCACTGGTATGCCTCCAGGGATTAGGGTGTCTTCTTCGTCAAACACCAATATGTTTGAATATACATATCTAATCCCGAGGCGTCTTGCAACCAGTGATGCGAGTATGTTTATACCGCCGCTCACTATAGCAATTTGAGCCATGCTTCTCACAGCTAAATCGGCTATTTCACTTGAATGCCCATAGATCTCCACCTTGGAGAAAGCCTCCTCAAGATCCCTCCTATATATAGGCTTGCCAGCCCTTCTAAGTAGATGCTCTATATCTGCTTTCATCCACTCCTGATAGCTTATCCTCCCCTCTCTATATAGGTTGAAATACCTCTCGAAGATCCCGTCTTGAGAGGATCCGAAGTATCTATGCATATACTCCCAAGAGCTCTTTATCTTTACCAGCACACCATCTAGATCTAGGAGTATTAGCTTCCTCAACACTATCATGATTAATTAGGCCACCGAGATATTAAAAGTAGTGGGCCCTATGATCATAAGAAGCGTGACTCTCCATGTAGATAGCGTGGATAGCCTATCAAAAGGGGCTAGGGTTCTGGCTGACCTGTCTAAAGCGATAGCTAGGAAGGGGTATAGCGTGTGGAGCAGGAGGATCTCTTTACCGCCGATCGAGGATAATAGGGAGCTTCTAGAGATCTGCAGAGCTATAGCGGATCTGAGGAGAGAGCTTGAGGGTCTCTATATATCTGCTTTCAACTTTAGAGCATCTACAGAGATCTCTATACCAGATCTTGTCAAGTGTATGAAGGGCATTAATACCTCGTTTTCATCTATGCTGGTTAAGGGGGAGGACGATCTCGAGGAGGGGTATAAAAAGCTCTCGGACTTCTATAGATCCTCTGAGGTTGATCTACATACGAGGTTTGCCACAATATATGGCACGTGGATCCTGACGCCATATTTCCCAGCATCTGCCAGCATAGTGAGCGAGACGGCCTTCACAGTAGCTCTTAGATATGCGAGGGATTTCAGGGACTCCCTATCAAAAGGATCTCTAAAGATGCTTGGGGAGGCTATAGAGAACCTCAATAGAGATCTCGAGGAATCTTCTGGTGAGACGGGGGTAGGGTATAAGGGCATAGACCTCTCCCTCTCTCCGTGGATGGAGGAGAGCGTTGGAGCCGTGATAGAGGATCTATCTGGGGCTGAGATCCCGCTTCCCGGTACTATAGCAGCTATTAGGAAGGTAAATAAAATCATATCTAGGGATCTTGTTAGGAGAGCTAGATCAACAGGGTTTGGGGAAGTAATGCTCCCAGTCGAGGAGGACAATGTTTTGAAGGAGAGGGCTAGGCTGGGTAAGATATCTCTTAAAGACCTCATAGGATATGCTGCATTCTGTGTCGCAGGTGTCGACATGGCCGTGATCCCCAGGTCAAGGGTTTTATCAGGTAAAACGCTATATAATATAATGGAAGACCTACTACAGATATACCAGTATAAACAGAGACCCATGGGTATGAGGATTATTGTTGCAGATAGTCTCCCGGGGATGGCGATAAATCTTGGGAGATTTGGTGTTGCAAGCGTTATAGAGATATAGAAGATAATAGCCTTGGGTCGCATTATCGATAGGGATAACATGGATAGCCGGGAGAGAGATTTTGACGGGAGGTTATGCCTTGTAACTGGTGGGAGCGGAGGGGTGGGAGAGATCCTCGTAGAGATCCTAGTTAAAAGGGGGTGCGCAACACTCTTCACATACGTAGCTAATCAGGATAAGGCTAGAAGGATTGTTGAGAGACTCAGACCCGTTGGCTATGTAGAGGCATTCAGAGTAGATCTATCTAACTATGATGAAGTCCGCAACCTAGCAAGATATGTTAGAGAGAAGCAGGGACGCCTAGACCATCTAGCGGTTCTCCACGGACTCTCCAGAGGGGATCTTTGGAAGGCCTCCTGGGATTCGCTGGAGCTCGAGGACTACATGGAGGTTTTGAAAATAGATTTCGGAGGCTTCTTCAATGTGGTAAAGGCTTTCAAGGATCTCATGATGAGGTCGAGATCGCCATCAATAGTAGCGGTTTCATCAACACCAGCCCTAGTAGGTGATGTGCAGGGGATACCCTATCTAGTTGCCAAAGCAGCGGTTCTAGCCTTGGCAAGGTCTCTCTCATATTTATTGGCGCCTCATATAAGGGTGAATGTTGTGGCTCTGGGCTCTATAGAGACTAGGTGGCTTGAATGGTTAAGAGATGAGGAGATATCAGAAATTATAGAGGCAATACCTCTCAGAAGGATTGGAAAACCTGAAGAGGCTGCAAAGGCAATAGCATTCCTACTGAGCGATGAAGCATCATATATAACTGGCCAAACACTCATCGTAGACGGTGGTGAAATAATTAGATAGTCTATTTCCGATTTAACGAACATATAAATACTTGTATATATGGCTATTCCAGGATATATCGATATAGGAAGACTGGATTCGCTGGAAAAAATATATCTAGCTGAAATAGATTTAGAAGCTCGTGGGATGGGCATGGAGCTTGTAGAGAGATCTCTTAGCGCTAGACGTGAGAATGAGAGGATCAATGCTGTGGTTACATGGAACGAGAAGGCCCTAGATGATGCTAGAGATGCTGAGAAAAGGGGGCTAGATGTGTTTCCAATAGGTGTGAAGGATAATATCATGACCAGGGGTATTAGAACTACTCTCGGTTCGAGGGTGTTTGCCGACTATATCCCTAGAGAGGATGCCGAGTGTGTTAAGAGGCTTAGGAAAAATGGTGGGGTGGTGATAGGTAAGACTAATACGCACGAGCTTGCATCTGGGATAACGACTACCTCATCTATCTTTGGGCCTACCAGGAACCCCCACGATCTATCGAGAATCGCTGGTGGAAGTAGCGGCGGCTCTGCCGCGGCAGTCGCGGCTGGGATAGTCCCTGTTGCTCTGGGGAGCGATACCGCAGGATCCGTGAGGATTCCGGCATCTCTATGCGGGGTATATGGTTTTAAGCCAAGCTATAGCTCTATTCCGAGTAAGGGGTTATACCCATTAGCTCCTAGCCTCGATCATGTGGGGATCCTAGCGTCGGATATTGAGTGGATAAAAAGGGTATATACTGCTATAGCTGTGGAGAGGTTTTTGAAGGGGAGGCAAAGGCCTGTAGATCCAGATAAGACTGTTCTAGGCATACCCATTGGCCTCTTTAAAGCCTCGGAGGATGTCGAGAAGAGCTTTTACAACTATATATCTAAATATAAATATGTAGAGGTAAAGCTACCAATAGCACTCGAAAAACTCTACAGAGTATTCCCAGTGATAAGATATAGCGAGGCGACCAAGACATTTATAGGCATTAAGGATCGCTGGGGAGAGCTATTCCCAGATGTCAGAAGGCTCCTTGAAAGGGGCCTTGAATATAGAGCCATAGACTATATAGAGGCTCTAGAGGCTAAAGAGGAGATCACAGCGGAGTTTGATAAGATGATGAAAAACGTGGATTTCCTAGTAACGCCAACAACGCCCATCCCAGCTCCAAGAATAGAGGAGGTCCTCGGAAAGGAGGATGGTGAGATAAGGACTATAATGACCTCCAATGTGATCTATGCATCTCTGGTGGGCGCCCCAGCAATATCCTTACCCCTTCTAAAGTCCCAAGGACTTCCGGTAGGAATCCAAATTATAGGGAGGAGAGGAGGAGATCTAGAGCTTTTAGAGCTGGTGTCGCGCATGGTATAGACCTGGCCATATGCCTCTCTACTCCAGGATTTCTAGCTCTGATCTCCTCCCCACCTCCTAGGACAAGGCTTTCAGTTATAAAATGATATGGGCTTACTAACTCTTAGAGATGACAAATAATAATTACTAACCTAGAACGCTTAAGTCGTAAGACACGATGATCTTGGATCTTTGGGGATGGAAGGCTGTTTCGGCTTTCATTATTATTTGTAGTGCTCATGTTCATTGGTTTGTTCTCCAGCTTAAGCTTATAAGTATCCAATCCATAGTTGTTTTGATGATGAGGTGATATCCCTGCTATATCTTGGTGTGCAGAGACCTCGGGATGCGATGACCTTTGGAGCACCCGAGGCCGAAGCCCTTTATGAGGGCTCTGCCCAGAAGGGCTTCGGTGTTTCAACCCTAGATGGGAGCCCCTTTCCTCTGGGCTCAACAGCCACCCATGAACCCATAGAGATCCCAAGATCTCTATGGGGAAGGTGGAAGTCCCTCGATGACTATGGGATGTTATAGCACCCCTGTGGATCAAAAAAACACAGCAACACAAACAAATTAATATCAATGACAATCAATGACCATCGAGGGACAAGTGGTTTAGACGGCTTAGCCTCTCTTGAGTCTTTACCTCCAGTCTCTATCCTTGATCAGCTTGCATTTTGTGATCCTTTTCCTCTTCTCGGAATAGGCAATGACGATTCTACCTAGGTTTATCTAACCCTTTAGACCTCACATTACTTTTTATCCTAGAAACAGCCAGCCTGATCTTCTCTCCGCCTAGAGGATGAGACTTTCAGTTGTACTTTGTTGTCAGCTGAGACAGGTTATGTCATGGATCCAAACGGCTCTTCTTCATCACCACCAGATAACCTGCTTAGGAGTTTTTAGCTCTATATGGAATGGCATATAATGAATAATGTGGGATCATTATTTCTCTATTCCAGAGATCTTTTCATAGAGTTTTATAAGGGCGTGGGTGCCCTTCTCGCCAATCCCCATGGCTTCTAAGGCATTATATAGTTGGAGGGCTAGGGCTGTTGCCGGGAGTGGTGCTGAGAGTCTCGATGCCTGTTCAAGTGCGTATCTAAGGTCTTTCTTTAGATGTGATGCTCTGAACCCTGGCTCTAGATCGTTCTTCATAATCTTTGGCATGTAATACTGAACCGTAAATGAGTTCGCAGCACCGCTTGAAAGAACCTGGAATAGCTTCTCCTCATCAACCCCGGCCTTTCTTGCAAGGGCCATTACCTCTACAAGGGCGACCATGTTCACGGCAACTACTACTTGGTTGAGTAGCTTCATAAGCTGCCCAGCACCGACATCCCCAATATATACTATTGTCTTCCCCATGGTTTTGAGGATAGGCTCTACCCTCTTGAAAACCTCATATTTACCTCCAACCATTATTGTAAGCGTCCCCTCAATAGCCCCTTTCTGGCCACCAGTAACTGGGGCGTCGAGGAACTCAACGCCATATCTTGAGAGCCTCTCAGCAAAGCTCCTAGCATGTTCAGGTGAGTTTGTCCCCATATCTATGAATACCATGCCAGGCCTGGCACCCTTAACAACTCCATCCTCACCAAAGAGTATTTGTTCCACATCTGGGCCATCTGTAACCATAGCTATAACTACATCGGATCTCTCAGCCACCTCTCTAGGGCTATTAGCTATATACACACCAAGGGATCTCAGGGGCTCAGCCTTAGACCTGGTCCTGTTATAAGCTGTAAGAGGGTAGCCAGCCCTAGCTATATGCATAGCCATAGGCAGCCCCATAATCCCAAGACCTATGAAACCAACTCTCTCCATACCGCCCCAGCTCTCTATAACCCTGGCAAATATTAAAGGCTTCGATCAGATCCTAGCAATACCGATGATGTCCACACCTTTCATCATAGATCTATTTCGATAACAATTGCAAGCTAGATAATACCACATCAACCGGGGCATAGATCACAACCATTTCTAGCCACACAATGTGAGCTGCTATAGAGCTTACAACACCAGCCTCTAAGGCTATATACCCAAGTATAAGCCCCACAATAAGGGCTGCAGCAGCCAAAGGAGGATTCCCAGTTGGTATATGTACTGCTGTATAGTATACACAGGAAAGGATCAGGGATTTGAAGCCCCTTCCATAGAGGCTCTCTAACATATAGCCCTGGAGATAGCCCCTCCAATATATCTCTTCCATAAACCCTATAACACCTGGAGCAAGCTGTAAAAACAATCCATACCCAGTGGAACCCCTTATCTAGCTATATATTTCAGAGACATAGCCCCACATACCGATTCTAACGGAGAATATTCCCCCCAATAGGAGGGCTATATAGAGTGCTGCCGACGCTAGGAGAAACGATAGAAAGATCTCCGAAGAACCCCTTCTCACAAGAATATCTCTGAGAACCCCTTTTATAGCCGTTATCACGAGCGCCAGGCATCCCATAATAGCTGTGGATATAGCCATTGATGCTATGAAGAAGCCCTTAAATACTATGAAGGAGAGGGGAAATAAGATAGCAGGGATGGCTATAACCGCATAGTCAAGGATCTTAAGATGGTAGGGGCTACGGAGACTAAGTGGCATCTCGAGAACCCACGGCTAGCCCTAGCTTCTCTCTTAGCCATGATATCTTTAGAGAGAGCCTCTTCTTCCTATGCCTCGGCTCTGCTAACATGCTATGGCCATGGCTGCCCTTAGTGAACACTATTATCTTGGACTCTTTGCCTGCTGTTAGCATTGCCACATGCATGGCGAGAGATTGATCTATGAAGCACCTATAGTCCTCCATGCTGTGGATCAATAGCAGCGGTGTTTCGACCTTCTGCACATTATATACAGGGCTCTTCCTAATATACTCCTCGAGATTATCTATTGGCGTACCGCCTATCTGGTCTAGATCAAACCAAAAGCCTATGTCAGATGCCCAGTAGTCTGCTATCCAATCTGCTATGCCGTTCTCGCTTACAGCAGCGGCGAATCTATCGCTCTTAGTTATGATAACATTAGTCATATACCCTCCATAGCTTATCCCCGTCACAGCCATTCTCCCCTCATCAACAGGGTACTTCTTGATCACACGGTCTAAGAAGCCCATTATCTCTTCATAATCCTTCTCACCATACCCACCCCTTATATCTGCGAACTCTTCTGTATACCCATCACTCCCCTTAGGATTGCAGAAGGCCACTATAAAGCCTTCTGAGGCCATCAACTGCATCTCTGGGTTGAAGTGGTATCCATACATACCCTTTGGACCCCCATGTATATAGAGGATCAGGGGTTTCCTACCCTCCCCCTCGGGCACGATGACCCAGCCGTCGATCTTCTCGCCACCTATCTCCACAGGCTCGTATATAGGGGTATATAGCTTAACCTCCCTTACAAGCCAGTCATTAACCCTCGTAACCCTTCTCTCAGAGCCATTCTCATATAGATATATCTCGGGAGGCTGGGTTGGGGTTGCAAATACATATGCAACCCTCTCCCCAATAGAATCGGCTGTATATATAACCCCATCTCTTCTAACAAGATCCTCAATATATTTCTCCCTAGCAACAGCTAGCACAGTTCTACCGGCATCTGCATAGACTATAGAGGTATCGCCTCTGTAATCCCCCGCTATTAGATGTATGTTCCTATCAAGATCACATGATAAGCATTCAGCCCTCCCATCGACTACCCTCCAGAGCCTATTATGGCTAGCTATCCCTATTCTCATTCTATGCCCTCGCATATATAGCTCGCCATCTACACACCTCAGCTGGGATATCGTATAGCCCTTCAGAGTCTCTGAAACGCCTCCCCCAGCGGAAACCCTTTTCAAAACATGGCTCAGAGGTCTCCTCCAATCCTCCCTAGTATAGTAGTAGATCTCATTACCACATACTGTGAATCCGAGCACATCGTTCGGCTCATCAGTAAGTCTCGAGATCCTCCCAGATTCTACATCAAGGAGATATAGCTGTGGAGATATGCTAGATATAAAGCCCTTTCCATCAAACCATATGGGGAGCCTATCGCTTGCCACATAATCGCCATCCTGGTCATAGAAACCCTCCCTAGGGGTGTTAGCCAAAACAGCTAAACTTTCATCGCCAAGCCACTCAATGGATACTACTCCGTCTCTGAACCACGCGACCCTTCTGGAATCCCCTCTGAGTCCCCAAACAAATACCCCGGATCCCTTCTCCTCCTTGCCAGCTCCTCTCCTGCTTATAAAAGCGATCCTACTGGCTGAGGGAGACCAGCGTGGCTGGCTATCCCCCTCACCTATGAGATAATACTCGTTCCCAGATCTCTCGAGGATCCTGAGTTCAGAGATATATCTATTCTTATCGAGATCAGGGATCTGGACTATATATGCAAGATCACCCCTGCTAGAGAGCTTCACATCAGATATCCTAGCAATTCTAACCACATCATCTATCGTGAGCCTTCTAAACCCCTGCATCTCTGAGCCCATATAGTGGGTTATCACAGCTTATATTGTTGTTATTATGTATATGCATCGGTCAGAATGCGGGAAACTCTTCATAGATCTGCGCGCGAATTTCTCCTCATCCCATAGATCTCTTTAACTCGAGCTATTTAACCACCAACACTGGAATCTTGGATTTATTGATTACCTTGCGAGACACACTCCCAAGGATTAGCCTTCTAAGTGTTGAGAGACCACTGCTACCAACCACTATCAGATCTGCTTTGTTTTCCTCAGCAGCCTTAACGATCTCCAACCCCGGATCTCCATGTCTAATTATGTCTAATTATAGAGCTATGCTCGATCCCTTCTTTAGAGAGCTTCTCAGACGCCTCTGATGATATCTGCCCTGCTGCATCTTCAGCTATCTTAATCACGCTAGGATCTGTTGAAGATGCTATATCAACAACTGTTATCACGATGATCTCTGCACCGTATCTCTTCGCTAGATCTACTGCTATCTCTAATGCCTTCTTCGAGTGGTCTGATCCGTCATAGCCGACGACTATCCTTCTAAACAATGTAATCTCAGATTAATCTATTAAGCTAAATATAATTATAACTGAAAGCCTCGCCATTTATGGCGGGGATGAATAAAGAGATTTATAGGTTTTGTTAATCCTGACCTTTTTGGGGAAGCTCTATTGCTTCTGGCGATGAGGGTTTGCCTACCCTTTCAATTGGAACGAGAGTTAGTCCCGAGCCTGGGGCTATAGAGCTCCTCAAGAGATACAATGTAGCTATCAACTATGCAATAAACAGGATCCTGAGCTGGATCTGAAGAGCTTTGGGGGTTTATAACGCTCTATACAGAGAGCTGAGGAGGTTCGGCCTCCCATCTAGGGTTGCCATTGACTGCTATAGGGATGCACTTGCTAATGCAAAGTCTTGGAGGAATAATCCTAGGAAAGGGAGGAGACCAAGGGTTAAGAAGCTTAGCATGCTACTACACCAAGGCTCGGGATACAGGGTTAAAGAAGGATATGTAGAGATCATAGGCGGGATAAGGCTGAGGATCATTGGCTTGGATAAGAGATACGATGACTATGACAATAGGGAGGCTAGGCTCGTGTATAGAGACAATAAGATGATCCTGCGGATCTCTAAGAGAGTCCCCAAGCCAAAGCCTTACCAGCCTAGAGATGCTATAGCCGTAGATATTAATGAGAGGAAGATAGTGTATGGAGATGATAAGATAAACAAGGAGAGGGACACTGAGATCGATGAAGCCCATAGATGGAAGAAGCTTGCCGAGAATCTCCAAAAGAAATACTCATCAACTAAATATCTAGCATGGAGGAGGAGAAAAGCTATACTAAATAGAATAAGATCATATCACAGAAAGGCTAGGAACATCCTGGAGGACTGGCTAGAAAAACATCCCTTGAGATCGTGGAGCTATCTAAGAAGCTTGGACACGCAGTAGCTAGAGAGGATCTCACAGGACTGATAAATTCTCTGAGAAAGATAAAGAACAAGGATCACAGAACCAAGCTGATCATAATGGGGTACTCAAGGCTTGGGAAGTGGATAGATTGGCAGGCTATGAAGCACGGGGTTCCACTAGCCATTGTAAAGCCAAACGGGACATCATCGGAATGCCCAAAATGCAATTCAAAGCTGGAGGAGAACGGATATAGAAGACTTAGATGCCCTAGATGCGGATTCGAAGCAGACAGAGACGTTATAGGAAAGCTAAATATTAGGAAGAGAGCATTGAAGATCCTGAGAATATCAGGGGGA
>Ga0081478_162105_pt1 | contig 34935 bp, 36 predicted proteins | sample OctSprmetagenome_FD_70983 | JGI IMG/M metagenome (GOLD analysis project Ga0081478, IMG submission 70983) | Hot spring and microbial mat streamer communities from Octopus Spring Streamers, Yellowstone National Park, USA - T=80-84 v2 (version 2) | ecosystem: Environmental > Aquatic > Thermal... | reverse complement strand
TATATTAAATTCCTCATCTTTTGAACTTTTAAGATTTATAAGAATGTTATACTTTGAGGAATTTAAGGCACTTTTAATAAGCTCAAGAGATATTCCTAAATCACTTATTATATTTTCATTTCCATTTTCAAGAATAACTTCAATATCTTTTACAATTTCAAGACATAATTTAGCAATTTTTAGTGAAACATCAATACAATTTTTAAGAGCCTCAAATGTTTTTTCTTTTAATAACTTTTCAAAAGTTAAACTATCTTCATTAGCAAGCTCAAGCGATTTTTCAATAAATTCATCAATTCTTTTAATATCATATTCTATTCCCTTTGAAAGAATTATAACTTTCCTTAACAAAGAAATACCAAGAGCTAAACTAATAGCACCTGCCAATCCTCCACCTGCTGATGGCATTCTTGAGCCAATTGCAGATAATAATAATTTAATTTCATTAACACTATCAAAAATTCTCTTTTCAATAGAAAAATTTTCTTTATTATCACTAATTCTTAAAACATTTCTAAAAACACCTTCAACTTTATTATATGGAACAAGTCCAACAATTTCACTATTTAAAACATTTACACCATAAGTTTTAGAAATATATTCTAAATTGAAAAACAAAACATCCAAATCAACAATATCAGGCTTATAAATGTTTATTGAAATTTGACATTTATTTTTGCTTGCTAAGGACATAGCAATTACTCTAATACCCTTAAAATAACCTGTTTTTTCCCTCAATTTTTTAGCAATTTTTTTAGCAATTTCTAAATCATTTGTATCTAATAAAACATTATATGCTATTAAAAATTCTCTAACACCGATAACAGTTGCACCTGCTGTTGGGTGAAGTTTTCTTTCTCCAATATCAGGAATTCTATAATCATCATAAAGAATATCTTCCTTCAATTTTTCAAAACCTATATTCCTTATACTTGGTAAATCTTTCCTATCTTCTCTTTTTGCTGAAAGCTCATAAAAATAAACAGGAACTCCAAACTTTTCATAAATTTTTTTACCTATTTTTCTTGATAGTTTAATTGCCTCATCAACTGAATAGTTTCTTATTGGAACTAATGGAACAACATCAATAGCACCAATTCTTGGATGTGTTCCTGAATGTTTATTTAAATCTATTAAACTAATAGCTGTCTCAAACATTCTCAAAATTGCTTCTTCAACTTGATGTGGAACTCCAACAAATGTCAAAACACTTCTATTATGGTTTTCATCTGAATGAACATCAAGAATTTCAATTCCAAGAATTTTAACACTATTTACAATTTCATCAATTACATCTTTCCTTCTTCCTTCGGAAAAATTTGGAATACATTCTACTAAGGGAACTTTCATAAGAAGTTTTGAAATTTTAAAGCAATAAAATTAAATTATAAACATTGCATCACCATAAGAATAAAATCTATATTTCATTTGTTGGGCTAACATATATGCATATTTAACTTTTTCAAAATCACCAATAAAAGCACTAACTAATAATAGTGGAGTTGATTTTGGAGGATGAAAGTTCGTTATAAGAGCATCTATAACTTTAAATTTATAAGATGGATAAATAAAAAGATTTGTCCAACCCTTTCTTGGATTTTCATCAAAATTCCAAAATTCAAGTGTTCTTGTTGTAGTTGTTCCAACTGCAATTATTCTTTTTGATGATTTTATTATTTCAACAGTTTCATCAGGAATCTCATAATATTCATAATCCATTTGGTGTTTTCTAATATCTTTTTCTAAAATTGGCTTAAATGTTCCAATTCCAACATGAAGTGTAATATAACAAACATTAACACCTAAATTTTTAATATCTTCAATTAGCTTTTCTGTAAAATGTAGTCCTGCTGTCGGTGCTGCTACTGAGCCTTCCTTTTGAGCATAAACAGTTTGATAAAAAATTTCATCTTCTTTTGTAGGTTTTCTTTTTATATATTGAGGAAGTGGAATCTGACCATACTTTTCAAAAACTTGAATATAATTTTCACAAAAATATATTCTTTTTCCTCTTAAAACTTCTTTTACTAAAATTTTATATTCCCCGACTTCAATAACAGAGCCTTTTTTAAATTTCTTTAATGGTCTTCCAATACCTTCAAATTCATTATCACTTATTGCCCTTGTAAAGAAAATTTCAACTTCTTTGCCATTAAGATAACCTATTAATCTTGCTTTTATAACTTTACTATTATTTAAAACAAGGCAATCACCTTTTTTAAGATAGTTAATCAAATCCCTAAAAATTCTATGCTCAATTCTAAAATCACTTCTATGAACAACCATTAATTTTGATAAATCTCTTTCTTTCAAAGGCTCTTGTGCTATTAAACTTTCATCTATTTCGTAATTATAGTAATCAAGGTCAAAAATCCTTTCCACTACTCAAAATTCTTCAATTTTTTATACAAAATAAAGATATAAAAAAATATAAAAACCCAAAAAACAAGATAGGCAAGAAATAAATAAATCAAGCTTTTAACTTCCTTTTTAACTCCAAACTATCAACCTTATAAGTTAAATAAAATAAAAGCATATAAAATAATGAAAGTGTAAAAATGCTAAAAATTAAAACAAATGAAATTTCAGGAGACATTTTAAACTTCTCGTTTGAGCCTTCAACAACAATAGGATGAATACTTCTCCAAATTCTAATTGACAAAAATGTTAATGGAACATTTAAAAATCCGATAATTGCTAAAAATGAAGAAATTTTTGCCCTTGTTTCAATATCATCATCAAGCATATTCCTAAAAGTGATAAGTCCAAGATAAAATAAAATTGTTATTGCCATAGTTGTTAATCTTGGGTCCCATGTCCAAAAAACACCCCAAGCAGGCTTTGCCCAAATTGAACCCATAATTAGTGCTATAATTCCAAATAACAAACCAAGTTTTACTGAAACAGATGCCATTAAATCGTACTTTATATTTTTACTTTTCAAGTAATAAATAGAAAAAATTAGCGCTAAAAACAAGGATAACATCATAAGCCAAGCAGATGAAACATGATAATAAAAAATTTTTTGAATATTTCCAAGAATTAAACCTTTATCACCTGGCCAATTGACAGGTGGAGCATAAATGAAAATTAAATATAAATTTATTGGGATTAAAATAAAAACTAAAAATAATAAAACATTTATCATAAGCCTGCGGGCGGATTTGAACCGCCGACCTCTTCCTTACCAAGGAAGCGCTCTAACCACCTGAGCTACGCAGGCAGTTTGAAAATTTTAAAGTATGATGATTTTTTAAACTTGTATTGCTTTAGTCCTTGTTAATCAATAACTTATGAAAATTTTAGGAAATTATTTATTTTATGGGGGAATTTAAGGGGTGCGAAGTTCATAAGCCGAAAGCTTATTTTTAGGGTGGGTGGGAAAATATAGAAAAATAAATAGTTTTAAAATTATTGGACAGGCAAACTTGTATTAATTTTGCACTTTAAAATTTCATAAATGCTTTTAATACTAATTAACCAAATTTTCTATGAGGATTTTGAAAATCCTTCATTCCCTCCATCTGGATGGACAAATACGGGAACAAGAAATGCTCTTTGGGTAAGAAGAACAAGTGGTACTGTTTTTGGAAACGGCTCTGCTGGTGTTGCAGTTGCTCAGACATCATCAGATACAGGAACTGCTATTCTTCAAACACCTCTTATAAACCTTCCATCAATAACTCCAAATGATACAATTATTTTCTCATTCTATTATAGACTTCCATCTGTTGGAGGTGGTTTTGATACAAGATTTAAATCAACAGATACTTTAAAAGTTCAAATTTCAAATGATGGCAGTAATTGGAATGATTTAATAGTCTGGGATTCAGCAAGCTTATATTCAAGTGTAAGTAGTGGTACTGAGAGGAAGAAAGAATTATTTGATATTTCAGCTTATCAAAATTCAAGCATTTATATTAGATGGATTTTTATAGATAGGACATCTTCAACAGATGCTTCTAATTCGTATTTCAATATAGATTCTGTTTTTATAGGACTTAAACAAGGACTTCCACAAGCTCCTTATATTCCAATAGATAGCATTCAAAAAACTGTTTATCAAGGAACTGATAGCTCAATTTTCTCAGGACAAAACATTAGAACAAGTGGAATAATTGTTGAAGTTGGTAAGTACAATTCAAAAGGATTTCATATTAAAATGAAAAATGGTGGTCCATATTCAGGAATATATGTTTATACAACTAATTTAGCGGGATTATCAAAAGGTGATTCAGTTATGGTAGAGGGAATTGTTAAAGAATACTATAAATATACGGAAATTGTGCCATCAAACATCCAAATCATTAGTCATAATAATTATTTTAAAATAGATACCTTAACAACAGATTCAATTAGCTCATCTAATCCAATTAGTGCTGAAAAGTACGAAGGTGTTTATATATTTATAAATAAAGCAATTGTAATAGATAATTCAAATTCTTATAGATATGAAATCAAAAATGGAAATTTATCAGCATATTTATCAAAATTCAATGTTCCAACTTTAAATGTAAATGATATTATTTCAGTTTGGGGAGTTTTGGTTTATGAGTATGGAGAATATAGAATTTACGCAGATAGCATATACATTCATCAATTCCCATATAAAATTGATAAAATTATTTATGGTTATTATGATAGCTTAACCTTAAAATTTAAAAAAGTTATAAGCCCAAATTCAAATACTTATATAAAAGTTTCCATTTCAAATTTATTAAAAGATACAACAATTTTTGACATTGATAGTTTTAATTTTACAATTAAACTAAACTCACTTAACAGAGGACTTTACAATGCTAATATCTTAATGATTTACAACAACGATAGTGCTAACTTTTCATTCATTTTACCATATCCGAATGGTTTTAGCTGTTTATTGGTAAATGAATTTGATGACTACCCAACTAATGATGAATTTATAGAAATTAAAAATTATTGTCCATATCCTGTAAATATAGGAGGATTATATATAAAAAGCTATTCAGGAACAAAAATTTATACAAGTGCTGTTTTTGATAATATAACCTTAGAACCAAATGAAATTTTCGTTTTTGTATATGATACATTCCAAAATAATATATGTAAAAGATATAACTTAAATAATTGTAAGGCTTTAAGTAAATGGACTTATATAAATTACCGACAACCTATTGTTATATCAACACCAGAAGGTTTTGCTGTTGATTCTATTTGGTACGATTCATATTGGGGAGGAAGAGATCCATATACAACAATAAGAGTTAATCCAAATGAAAGAGGCTGGACAAGAAGTGCATGGGGTCCATCATCTATTCCAGGAGGAACACCAGGAAGAGATAATGACATTTATATAAGTGATGAGCAAGATATTCAGGTAAATAAAAAAGATTTAGCAAAAGGAGAAATTTTAAGCTTTGCCTTTAATTTAAAAGAAGAAACAAATAATGTTTATATTTATCTTTACGATGATGCTGGAAGGTACATAGATAGAATTTACTATGAAAAAAATTATATTACAAGGAAGGGTATTGTTTTTTACAATACATCTAAATTAAAGCCTGGAATTTACATTGTTGCTATTACAGTTGATGGAAAAACAAGAAATAAAATTGTTTTTAGGATAAGACCAAAATGAATATTCTTTGGGCTCCTTGGAGATTTAAATATGTAGCAAATGTTAATAATAAAGATGAATGTCCATTTTGTGAAAAACCAAAAGGTGAGCCATCTGTTGAAAATTTAGTTTTGTATAAATCAAAATTTTCATTCATTATATTAAATCTTTTTCCTTATAATACTGCTCATTTAATGATTGCTCCATATAAACATATATCTGAAATTTCAGCATTAACAAATGAAGAATGGTTAGATATAAAAAAACTTTTAGATTTATCAATTGACATAATTAAAGAAGTATATAAACCACAAGGATTTAATATAGGAATGAATATAGGTAGAATTGCAGGTGCAGGAATTGAAGAGCATATTCACATTCATATTGTTCCAAGATGGGCTGGTGATACAAACTTTATGCCTATTATTTCACAAACAAAAGTTATTCCTGAAAGTCTTGAAGACACATATAAAAAATTATCAGATTGCCTTAAAAAATATGAAAATCGTTTATAAAACAGAAATATCTTCTGCTCATAGGATATTAAATCATAAAGGGAAATGTAAAAATTTACATGGACATAATTATTTTATTATTGTTGAAATTGAAAGTGAAAATCTTGATGAAAATGGTTTTGTAATAGACTTTTCAGAAATAAAGAAAATAATTAAAGAACTTGACCATAAAGTCATTTTACAAAGAAATGACCCCTTAATTGAAAAATTAAAAGATGAAAGTTTATTTATAATGGATGAGCCACCAAGTTGTGAGAACATATCCAAAATTATTGCTTTTAGAATCTCAAAAGAATTAAAAGAATTTAAGAGAATAAAAGTAAGAGTTTGGGAAAGTAGAAGAAGTTATGCAGAATATATAATTTAAGAATGAATTTAGGATTTTAACAATAAAATCAGTAATTATTATATGCGACAAATATAGGAGTCTTTTGCTCTGATGGAGTTAAAGGCTTTGGAAGGGGTGTTAATAAATATATATAATTCATTATCTTGTAAAAAGTTTGATTTTTTATATATTTGGAATTCTTTATTGCTTTTATGATGTTTAAAGGGTTATAAAGTTGATTTTTATTATATTCAAAAAACTTAAATCCAAGTTTTTCTAAATAACTCTTAAATTCATCTCTTTTCCTTTCATCTTTATAGTGAAGCTCACCTACAATTCTTTTAATTTTCTTTAAATTTTCTATCTTTGTATTAAATATCACATTATATTCAGAGCCTTCTATATCCATTTTTAACAATTCTATTTCATCATAATTTTCAATAATATCATCTAATTTTATGGTTTTTACTTCCACACCTTCACCATTTTCTGATATATAACCACTATGACTTACATGTATATCGTGAAATTTCACACTTGAAGCTGAATGATATAGGGCAAATGGATATATTTCAACATTTTCTCTTGAATTTATCATTTTATTTAATTCTAAAATTTTTACAATAAATGGATTAGGCTCAATAGAAATAACCTTTTTAGCGTAGAATGATGTAGGAATAGAAAATGCTCCTACATGAGCACCAGCATCTATTACAACACCTCTTAACATTCTAAAATCAGAATATAGTTCTAATAAATATATTTCTCTAATAAGCGTCCATATACTACCATCAGGAAGGTAAATTTTACAATTTGGCATTTTTAGTTCTAATAGCTTTAAGTCTCCTCTAATTCTAAGCAATAATTTTGCTATATTATCAACAAAATCTCTCATTTTGAAAATTTTAAAGTTAAAGAAACTTAACTTAGACTTAACCAATTGTTTGAACCTCTACTAAATTTCTATAAAATTCACACCTTTGAAGAAGTTCTTCATGCTTACCAATATCTAAAATTCTACCATTTTTCATAACAATAATTTTATCAACGAATAATATCGTGCTTATTCTATGAGCTATAATAATAGCGGTTTTATCAAATAGGAAATTTTCAATAGCATTTATAATTTTCTCTTCACTTTGAGCATCTAAATTACTTGTAGGCTCATCAAGGAAAATAATTTCAGGATTTCTTAAAATAGCTCTTGCTATGGTTAATCTTTGCCTTTGACCACCTGATAAATTTGTTCCACCTTCTGAAAGCTTATAAAAATAACCATTTTCAAGACTTTCAATAAACTCATCTATATTTGCTAAATTACAAGCTTTTTTAACTTCTTCCAAACTTATATTTTTTGAAAATGTCAAGTTTTCGTAAATAGTCCCTTCAAATAAGAATGGCTCTTGTGGAACAAAACTAATTTTACTTCTATAACTTTCAATATCATAATCCCATAAATCAATCCCATCTATTAAAACTTTTCCCAAACTTGGCTTTAATAAACCTGATAAAATCTCAATTAATGTTGTTTTACCCGCTCCTGAAAGTCCAACAATCCCAATTTTTTCTCCCTTCTTTATTGTAAAACTTATATTATCTAATATAACTTTATTTCCATAATAAAAAGAAACATTAACCAATTCAATTTTTTCTTTTAATTTTTCAAATTTTATATTTCCTCCTCTTGGCTCATCAGGTAAATTTAAAAACTCTAAAATTCTATTATAAATTGAAACACCTCTTTGAATATGATTATTTGCTTTAAAAATTCGCTTAATTGGACTAATACTTGAAATAACCAAAAGTAAAAATACAATAAATTGATCACTTGTTAATTGAGATTTTAAAAAAACTAAATTTGAAACATAAATTAAAAACAAAATAATTGGTATTGAAACAATAAATTCAGAAAAGTTTGAAGAAAAACTACCAAGAGCTTCAAGCTTTAAAACTGAATTAAAGTAATTTTTTGAAAGTTTTTCAAATTTAGAAATTTCATTATTTCTACTTGAAAAAATTTTTATAACTTTTATTCCTCTAACTACTGAGCCTATATAAGAACCCATTTGTGAAATGTTTTGATTTAATTTATTCCATCTATAATTCATAGCTTTTGAAATTAAAAAAAGCAATAATCCCAAAGGAATAGCAATTAATATACCGAATAATAGTAAATTCAAGGCAATAACTATTAAAATTGAAATATAAATTATTAGCTTTACTAATGAAAACAAAAATTCAAATATCCCTTCTGTTAATGAACCTTTAAGCAGTCTAATATCATTTGTAAATCTGCTGATAATTTCACCAGAACTATGTGTATTTATCCAATATGTTGGAAGTGATAAAAGTTTTGAAAACATTTTATTCCTTATTTCCATCATCATTTTTTCCTCAACTATCGTTGTTATAACATCCTTTAAAAACAAAACCAAAAATTTTATAAGAAATATAAAAAATGTTAAAATAGCTATTCTAATTATTGCTAAATGAGGCTCAACCTTAAAGAATAAATCATTTATTAAATTATCTAAAAATTTTAAGCTTTCAACATTAGAAAATAATTTTGGAGGTTCTTGACTATTTAAAATTACCCTTAAAGCAATTGGAAGTGAAGAGAATGAAATGCTTTCAACAAGAGAGCCAAGTGCAACCAAAAAAATTAAAAAAATTATGCTAACTTTCCTTGAAAAAACAAAACTTAAAAAGTTTTTCATTTTTGTTATGAAATTTTAAAGGATTTAATTTAAAATATAGTAAGTTGTTCAATAATTTTGAAATTATTTATTTTTCTATATTTTCCTCATCTATCCTATAAAGGTTGAGGTAAAGCATAAAGCAAGCAAAAACCTGAAATTAGATTTCTTTTATATTCATCATTTACATATATCAGATAATTTAAAAATTTATCATTAATTAATTTATCATAAATTTCAGAACTTCTAAAATTCACGATTAAATCCAATAGCTCCTTTCTTTGATCTTTATTAAGGGATTCCTTGACCATTCCATAAAGATGAAAATAAGCATCAATCTTTTGATTATATTTTGGATTTAAAGATAAGTTTCAAAAAAATTATTATTATAAATAGCTAAAATCCTTCCAATTTTTCATGAAATTCCAATTGAAAAGACTCTAATTACCAATTTATATCTTGAATGAAAATTTATAAGCTGTTTTATATTTTCACATTTTTGAAGATAAAAAGTCATCTCAATTTTCTTAAAAAAACTCCAAATCTCAATAAATTTCACAATAGCCATTTAGCTCTTATTATGGCACTTGAAAGACTTTGTCCAGGGAAATAATAATCACCCATAAAGTAAATTCCTTCCTTACTTAAACCTCTAAAAAAAGCTCTAATTAAATTCATATATGAAATTTCAAAACCACCAACATAACCCTTATATCTTCCCGTATATTTTTCAAATGATTTACTATTAGCAATTGTGATTAGTTGAAATTCTATATTCATACTTTTTAGGACATTTAATAAACTATCAATTTCTTTCTCATTGTAATAATTTCTATAGTGTGAAGAAATTGTAATTGTTCCATTTTCAAAAAAACTAATAAAAGGAGCATGAATAGTTTTTAAATCCCTATCAAGAATTAAATAATAATAATTTTTTAATGGCTTAACTTTCCAAGTCAAATATAAAACTAATGCATGCCATAAATTATTTTCATTTGGTAACTTCAATAAATTTTTTCCAAGAATTCTATTTACATTCCAAGGGTCAAGATTTAAGACTAAATTCTTTGCTTTATAAATTCCATTAGTAGTTTCAATTTCAAAATAATTACTTAATTTTTTAATTTTAACAACTTCACATTCTTTAAGAATTTCACCATTCTCAATAATTCTTTCTTCAATAGATTCAATTAAATTTCTAAAACCTTCTTTAAATATAGCCCAAGTGCTAAAATAATAATCATAGGAAAGTTTCTTAAAAATCTCAAATGGCGCTTTTGAACTTTGAAGAGAAATTATTAGAGAGTTCTTTTCATATTCATTTAAATTTGAAACTTTTAAAAAGTCAAATAAAAACTTCATTAACATTAATGGATTGTGATAAATTTTTTCAAAAATTTTTTCATTTGAAGTTATAATTTCTTTAAAATTTAAAATTTTATTATTTTGAATATCAATTATATCAAAAGCTGAATTATGTTCTTTGAAATTTAATTTTATTCCGAAATTTTCAAAAAACTTATAAACGAATTCATTCTTTCCCATAAATGCTATTGTTGTTGCACCAGAATTGAAAGCTAAATTATTTCTTATGAAATAACCACCACAACCACCAAGTGTTTTTGATTTTTCAAAAAGAATAAAATCTTTTAGTTTGATAGCACTAACTAACCCCCCAAATCCACCACCAATTATAGCAAATCTATACATGTTTTTTGACCACAATTGTATGAATATCATTAAAAAATAATAAAAAAGGCTTAAAAACCAATGAAAGTAATAACCAAGTTATAAAGTTTTTTTCTTTTGGTTCTAAAATTGTAAGACCATATAATAAGAATTTATCAAAACTTGTAAAATTGCTATAATGAATAATTCTGAAATTTTTAACAAGAGAAAATAAACCTTCTTTTGAAAAAATAGTAAAATGTCTTGGTGTGTGAATTCCTGCCCAATTATTTTTAAAAATTTTAAACCCATTTGAGGGAAATTTTGGTGTTTCAATAATAATAATTCCATTTTTATTTAATAAATTATAACATTTTTCAATAGTTTTTATTGGATTTTCATCATGTTCAATATAATGCCAAAGTGTAATAATATCAAAATTTTCATCAATTTCATTTAAATTATTATGAATTTTAATGTTTTTATTCAATTTTACAATATCAACTCCGACAACATAACAATTATATTGTTTTTTGAGAAATTCTAAAAATTTTCCATCACCACATCCAACATCAAGAACTTTCAAATTTTTCAAATCAATAAATTTTTTAATAAACTTTACCCTTCTTATAATAACATTTTTCAACTCAAGCTCAACAAACTTATAATACTTACCCCAAGTTCTTTTAATATCAAAAAGTGGATAATTTTCATCATAAAATTTTAAAATTTCATTTAATTTAAAGTTTGCTTTTAAATTTAAGCTTTTACAATCTTTACAAATATAAAAATCGTAATTTCCACTTACACCAAGTTGCCCTTTTGAAGAAAAATAGAATAATAAATTATTTGAATTACAAGCTCTACAATTCATAAATTTTTTTTGCTTTATTTATAAATTCTTTTCTACTTTCGTAAAAATCAACAATAGGTTTATATTTATAATTCTGATAATTCGGAATATAAGTTTTTATATATTCAAAATTAGGGTCAAATTTTTGTCTTTGAATTTCAGGATTAAAAACTCTAAAATAAGGCGCTTTATCAAGACCAAAACCACCAACCCATTGCCAATTTCCTAAGTTTGAGCTTAAATCAGCATCTACTAAATTCTTATAAAACCATCTTTCACCAAGTCTCCAATCAATATGAAGATTCTTAATTAAAAAGCTCGCACAAATCATCCTAACTCTATTGTGAATAAAACCTTCTTCAATTAATTGTTTCATTCCCGCATCAACAATTAAATAACCTGTCCTACCTTCCTTCCAAGCATTAAATTTTTCCTCATCATAATCCCACTTAAAATTTCTCCACTTTTTATCATATTCTAAATTTACACATTCTTGATTATAAAAAAGCCAAAGTCTAAAAAACTCACTCCACATAATTTCCCTTCTAAATGCCTCATCACTAACATTATTGATAACATATCTATATGAAATAAGACCCATTCTAAAATATATTGAAAGTTTTGATGTCCAATTAAGATAAGGATAATCTCTAAATTTTGAATAATTTTCTAACTTTTCTTCTTTAAATTTTTTAAAATGTTTTAAAACTTCTTCTTCGGTTTTAAAATACAATTTGATAATTTTATTATTGTTTATTTTTGGAATTTGAATTTCATTAAAAGTAATTTTGGGAGTTATTAAAAATTTAGGTCTTTCTATAATTTTTCCAAAATCTTCATCTTTAAATGTTCTATAAAATTGTGAAAAACTAACAAAATTGAACTTTTCAAATTTAGGCTCAATTAAAAATTGATAAACTTTTTCAAGTTTTATATTTCTTCTTAAACATTCATTTTCTATAAATTTTATTCTTTGTAGTGTTCTTGGCTCACTATCATAACAAACCCTAACAACATCAGGTTTAGAAATATCTAAAAATTTTCCGAAATCTTCAAGTTTAATTTTATATAGATAACTATTTAATTTTTTTAGTTCTTCTTCAAAATTTTCAATCGTTTTAAAAAATAAACTTTTTAGGTTTTCTCCATGCTCAATTTGATTAAATTCATCAAATAAAAATAATGGAATTATCTCATTATTCTCATATCCCTCAAATAATTTATTGTCCAAAAGTCTAAAATCTCTTGAAAATATACTTATTAATCGCATTTTTTAACCTCCTATATCTTATATTAAAAAATAGTTTCATTAAGAATGTTGGAATAGGAAGTTTATATCCAACAATTTCAATAATTTTATTATCATAAAATCTATGTATATGAAACCAATTTTCAAAGTAATCCACAAGCTCATTTTCATTAAACTCAATAATATATAATGTTAATTTTTTTCTAAAAATTTTAAAATCAACTAAAAAATCTATAATTTTTTCACTTTCTATTTTAGCATCACTAACAATAATTTTCCCAAAGGGTAAATTTACATTAGCATTTGAAAAATCAGAATGAAAATTTACAATTACATCTTTTTTAACATCAAGCATTTCTTCAAATTTTAAAAATTTAAATTTTTTAGCTCTTTTTAAAATCTCCTTTTTAATTCTATAATCAAAAAACAAACTTAAAAACTTAAAAAATCTATTTACATAAGCCCTCTTATTTATATTATCATAATTGTTAAATCTTATGGCATTTAAAATTTCAAGATACCATATACCTGCTCTATAAATAGCTTTTCTTATCTCTTCTCTTAAAAATTTTATTTTATCAACATTTTCATAAAATAATTTTTCAGCAATTTCCATTAAAAATTCTAACATATCAATATAATTTGGTGTAATTAAGCCATGTTTTATATGAAATTCTTTTATTGAAAATTCTTTTAAAATTGTTCTTGGAATATAAATTCTTTTCCTTATTTTATAATCTTCTCCAACATCTCTAAGAATATTTACAATTTGCATAAAAATCCCAAAATTATAAGCAGATTTTAAAATTTCTTCATTTTTATAATTTGAAATAATTGGAAATAACATCGCTCCAACTGAGCCTGCAACCAATTTTGAATAATTTATTAAATCATTTAAATTTTCAATTTCAATACCTTTAATATCCCAAATAGCACCATCAATAAGTTCAAGAAATGGTTTTATATCAAATTTATACTTTTTAAAAACTTCTTTTAGACCTAAAAAAATTTTATTATCCTTGTTATAATTTCCTTCAAAGGCTAAAATTAAATTTTCTTTAATTTGATATACTTCATCCAAAGCTTTCTGTTTATCATTAATTATAAAAAAATTATCAGCAATCTCATCTACTAATCTACAATAACTATAAATTATCCAAAAATCGTACCTTAAATGTTTTGGCAAACTTAAACTTGCTAAATAGAATGTATTCGCATGCTTAGATATAATTTTTTCAAAAAATTTATAATCTACCATAATTTTACATTTCTTATCATTGAAATTGAAATTATTATTAAAATTCCCAAAACCCCAAAAACAAACGGAACTATACCACCTCCTAATAATGACATTAAAATACTAAATCCAACAATTAAAAGATACAAATAAAAAACATATTTTGAATATCTTTCAGAACTATTTCCATTTAAAACATAAAATACAAAATTTATTATAAACAATGTAAATAACCAACCACCCCAGTTTTTTATAGGCATGTCATACAAAAAGCCTTTATCTATCCAATACCAAAATGGGTAAGTTTTTGTCATAGCAAAATCCAAAGACAAATCCCAAAAGAATCCAAATAATGTTGAAGCAATTATCAAACTAAACCCACTAAATAGTAATCTTTTAGCAATTAAATAAGATAATGAAACAATTGAAAACCAAGATAATGGAATAATAATAGGAACTTCATTTAAAATTTTATAACCTAAGAAATCAGTATATTTATAATTACCAAATGGAAAGCCATTATAAGTTGAAGATAATTCCATAGTTAATGATGTTATAAATGATATTGAAAATAATAAAAGCATTCTAAAAAATCCAAAACAATTTATACTAATGATAAATGAACAAAAAATAGTTGATAATGTAAATCCAATTGCACCAAATTTAATAAAAAATGGAATTAAACTTGAAACATTAGCTGTTAAATGAGGGAAAAATTTTAATATAAAAAGTCCTAAAATACTAAAAATAAAAATTAGAATTGATATAATAAAACCTATTCTAAGGAGCATTACCATAATCTTTTAAAATCCTTTCAATAACAAGCTTTGAAGATATTAAAACCATAGGAATACCACTTCCTGGAATTGTTGAGGCTCCTACATAGTAAATACCCTTCTTTTCGTAGTTTTTAGGTCTAAAATATGCACTTTGTAAAAACTTATGAGAAAGACCAAAAGCAGAACCATATTTAAGGTTATATAAACTTTGCCAATCATAAGGTGTCCTTTTTATTATGAATTTTATTCTTTCTCTTCTAAAATTCGTTTGACTTTCAAGTCTATCAAAAACCTTATTTATAATCTCATTTAATTTTTCATTTAAATTTTCCCTTAAAACTTTTAAATTAGGAACAGGAATTAAAATATATATATTCTCACAGTTTTTAGGAGATTGACTTATATCAGTTTTTGAAGATATATTAACATAAAATGATAAATCATTTGGAATAATGCCTTTATTAAAAATACTCTCAAATGATTGTTTGTAACTATCTGTTAAAAATACATTATGATGAAGCATATTCGTTGAACCTTCATAACCAATATACAACATTATCGTTGAGCAGGAATAATCATAATTTGGTAATTTCTCATTTAATAAATCACTTTTAGCATATGGTAAATCAGCATTTATTACAATAACATCAGCATCAAAAAATCCTTTATTTGTATATATTGTATTAGTTTTTTTATCTATTTCTTTAACTTCCGTTTCTCTTAAAATTCTTATATTCATTTTACTTATAATTTTTTCAAGAGATTTAACAATCTGATACATACCACCAATTGGATAATATATACCCTCAATAGCTTCCATATAATTCACAACGGTATATACAAATGGAGCATTAAATGGAGAAATTCCAAGGTACATACTCTGAAATGTATTAGCAAATATAAGTCTATAATCATTAAAATATCTTGAAACTCTATAATACAAATTATCAAGCATTTTATGTTTCAAAAGTAATTTTACACTTCTTAAATTCAAAAAGTCAAAAACCGAATAATAATTTTTTTCTACAAAATTATAAATTGTATCGTTATACATATAAGTTATGTCAGAATAAAATTTAAGTAAATTTTTAAATTCTTTTAATGAGACTTGTCTAACATAATAAGCTAAATCATTTGATGGTTCAAGGAAACTCCCATCTTTAAAATATATTCTATAAAGAGGGTCAATTTTTACAAGATTAAGATAATCATTTATATTTTCTTCAACTTCTTTAAATAGTTCAATTAATGGTTTTAGCATTAAAAGTAATGTTGGACCTGTATCAAAAAAATAACCATTATTTTCAATATAATCCATTCTTCCACCTATTTTTTCATTTTTTTCAAGAATAATAACTTTATATCCAAGCTTTCTAAGCCTTATAGCAGTAGCTAATCCACCTATTCCAGAACCCACAACGACAGCTCTCATAAAGTTTTAAAATGTTAAAGCATAAATTATCTTTTTTATCTTTTTTAGCGATTTTATCCTTTAAAATTTCAAAAATGTTTTTAAAAACCAAAGATTTAGCAAAAATTTTAGGTGTAAGTGAAGCAACGATAAAAAACTGGTCAAGAGAAGGATTATTAAAATTCCATAAAACAATAGGTGGTCATAGGAGATTTCCAATTGAAGAAATTGTAAAATTTATTAAAGATAATAAAATAATTGATTTAGCTGGTTTTTCAAATGCTGATGTCAATACACTAACTTATATTATTTTTGAAGATTATGAGGAATTATCAAAGGAATTACTAAATTATATGTTAAATAAAAGTCAAAAAGAGGTTGAAAATTTATTAAAAATAATTTTATTTTCATTTGGAGTTATTAAAGCATTTGATTTGATTGTAAGCAAAAGTTTATCTGAACTTGGTTTGCTTTCGGAAAAGGGAGAAATTAGTGTAGACCAAGAACATATTGCCTCATCAAAAATTATTGAATCAATTATCAATTTAAAGAATTTATTTGAAGCTAAAAAGAAAAGGAAAATAAAACTTGTAATAACTTCTCTTGAAGGTGATATTCATGAAATACCTTTGAGAATTATTGATTTTATCTTAACTTATGAAGGATATAATGTGATATATGTAGGAGCAAATACACCTTACTCTGATATTATAAAAACAATTGAAAGAGAAAAACCTAATTTTTTAATAATTTCAGCAGTATATATTATTGATAAAAGGAAATTTGAAAAAAGTATAGAGATTTTAGATAAAAGTTGTAAGGAAATAAATTGTATATTATTTATTGGAGGACCTATGTATGGAAAAAAACCAAATCTAAACAGAAAAATATATACATCATATAAAGAGCTTTTAAAAGACATAAAAAATCAACTTTATAAAAGGAGGAAAAGAAAATGAATGTGCTTGTTCTTGGAGGAAGCGGTTTTGTAGGAAAAGCTATAACAAGAAAACTTTTGGAATATAACTACAATCCAATTCTTCTTGTAAGAGAAAATTCCATAAGAAAACTTGGAGATTTAAAAGATAGAATAAAAACAATAATTGGAGATATTAGGGAGATTGAAAAATATGAAGATGAAATTAAAAATTATAATATAAGTTGTGTTATTTATTTGATTGGTTTAATAAGGGAATTTCCACAAAAGAACATCAAATTTATTGATTATCATTATAACTTTACGAAAAAAGCAATTGATTTAGCTATAAAACTAAATATAAATAGATTTATTTTAATGAGTGCAAATGGTGTTAAAGAAAATGGAACAACTTATCAAAGAACAAAATATATGGCAGAAGAATATCTAAAAAAAACAGATTTAAATTGGACGATTTTTAGACCAAGTTTAATTATTGATGATGATGAGTTATTTAATTTTAAAAAGCTTGTCCTTGATTTATCTAAATTTATATTCTTCCCAATTTTTTCAAATGGTAAATATAAAATTAGTCCCGTTCATAGAGAAGATGTTGCAGAAATTTTTGTAAGAAGTATAAATAACGAAAAAACATATAAAAGAATTTTTCATATTTGTGGAAATAAAGAATGGCAATATGTTGATTTTGTTAAGGCAATAGCAAAATCAAAAAATAAATTTATAATTCCCATTTATATTCCAAAATTTATTATCTTACCATTAGCAAGAATTTTTAGATATTTTGAATTGTTTCCTGCAAGTGATGAGCAAATTAAAATGCTACTTGAAGGAAATACTTGTGTTGAAAATGAGATTTGGGATATTTTGAATTTGAAACCAAGAGAAGTTATTTAAAAAATGATTTTATTTTTCATTTATATTTTAGCTTCAATTATTTTTGTTCAAATTTTTATTAAAAATAATTTTATTTCAAGAAAAATTTTACATATTTTAATTTCAATAGGTGTTATTATTTCAAGCTATTTTTTAAGTAAAGAAGAAATGATTATTTTATGTGCTATTTTTACAATTTTGAATTTTTTAGGAATGAAATTAAAAATTACTAAATATGACCAGGAGGGTAATTTTGGAACAATTTTATATCCGTTAGCTGTTCTTATTTCTACAATAGTTTATTATGATAATAAAAATTTATATTTTTTAACACTTTTTCCTATGTTCTTTTCAGACCCTATTTGTGCCTTAATCGGAAACAAAATCAATAAAAATGATAAGACAATTATTGGAAGTTTAACATTTTTATTTTTAACATTTTTATTTTCTCTTTATTTTTCAAAAAATTTATTATTTTCAATAGTTTTTTCAATTTTTTTAACAAGTGTTGAATTTGTTTCAAAAAGGGGGTTAGATAATTTACTAATTGTTATTTTTTCAATTTTGATTATAAATGTTAAATTAAGTCCATTTTTGAGTGCTTTATTTTTTGCATTTTTAATAGCATTTATTTCACTGATTTTCAATTGGCTTGATTTAAGAGCAGGAATAACAACATTTATTATTGGAAGTTTTATTTTATATTCAGGAGGTTTTAAGTGGGTTATTCCATTATTATTGTTTTTAATTCTTGGCTCATTATTGTCAAAATTAAATGATAAGAAAACAAAAAGAAATTTATTTCAAGTTATTGCTAATGGTGGAATTAGCTTTATTTTAAGTATATTAAATATATTTTATCCAAATGATATGCTTTATTTTGCTCATTTATGTGCTGTTAGCTCTATGTGTAGTGATACATTTTCAACAGAAATTGGGATGAAATTTTCAAAAAAAGCATATTTAATTACAAATTTTAAAGAGGTTGAAAAAGGAACATCGGGCGGAATTAGTTTAATTGGTTTTTTGGGTGGGATTTTAGGAAGTTTAATTATTTCATTATTTCATAAAAATTGGTTTTTTGTTTTTTTAATAGGAATTTTTGGAAATTTAATTGATTCTATAATTGGAGCATTATTTGAGAGAAAAGGTTATTTATCAAATAATATGACGAATTTTATTTCAAGCTCATTATCAGCAATTTTAGGGATTTTTCTGTATCATTAATGAACATCTGTAAGATGTATTAAGTTTGTATTTCCTGGAACTTTAAGAGGCAAACCCGCTATTATAACAATTTTTGAAAGTTCTTTTACTAAACCTAATTCTTTAACCTTCATTCTTGCTATATTTACCATTTCTTCAAATGAATTTACCATTTCTGAAACAATTGGAATAACACCCCAACTTAAAACTAACTGATTTGCTACAAATTCATTAGGTGTAATAGCAACAATTGGAACAGAAGGTCTAAATTTTGCCACTCTTCTTGCGGTATCACCTGAAAATGTATAAGCAACAATTGCCTTAGCATTTGAAAACTTTGAAAGCTCATAAGCAGCAAAAGCAACTGCATCATTAATATCTAATTGCGCCTGAGAAACTCTGAAAGGTGGTCTTGAATAATCAATAGAACTTTCAACTTTTCTAATAATTTTATCCATAATTGATACTGCTTCAACAGGATAATTTCCAACAGCAGTTTCAGCTGAAAGCATTAAGGCATCTGAGCCATCAAGAACAGCATTAGCAACATCAGTAACTTCTGCTCTTGTAGGGCTTGGATTATTTATCATAGATTCTAACATTTGAGTAGCAGTAATAACAGGTTTTCCTTTTTGAATACATAATTTTATAAATTTTTTTTGAATTATTGGTAATTCTTCTATTGGAAATTCAATTCCTAAATCTCCTCTTGCTATCATTATCCCATCACTAACATCAACAATATCTTCTATTCTCATTACCGCTGATGGTTTTTCAATTTTAGCAATAATTTTTGAAAGAGAGCCAAATTTTCTTAAATAGTATCTAACAAGTTCAATATCAGATGGTTTTTGAACAAATGAAACAGCAACATAATCAAAACCAAATTGAATGCCCTTTTTTATATCTTCCAAATCCTTTTCTGTTAAAGCAGAAACATCTATTTCCTTAAATGGTAAGTTCAACCCTTTATTTGAAGATATTTCACCACCTTTTAAAACCCTGGTAATTATTTCATCTTCATTAACTTCAATAACCTTTAAAACAATTGTCCCTTCTGCAATTAGTATAATATCATTTTTTTGAACATAATTTACAATTTCTTTAAAATTTACAGAAACAATTTCTTCATTTCCTTCAATTTCCCTTGTAGTGATTTTAAATATCTGCTCATCTCTTAAAACTGCTTTATTATTTTTTATCTTTCCAATTCTAATTTTTGGACCTGCTAAATCCTGTAAGAAAGCTATCCTTACATTCATTTCTTCAGCAATTCTCTTTACAATTTTAGCATTATTAATATGCTCATCAGCATTTGAATGACTAAAATTAAATCTAAATATATTTACACCAGCTTTTATAAGTTTTCTAATAATTTCTTCATTTTTACAAGATGGTCCAAATGTTGCTATAATTTTCGTTCTTCTCAATTTATGCCTCTAAATCACCCTCTATATCTTCAGGTGGTTCTTCACCTGCTCTATCCATTACACTTGAACTAACAAAAATTGGAACATTTGCTAAAACGGCTATTGCTATTGAATCGGATGGTCTTGCATCAATACTTAATAACTTATCATCCTTTCTTATGATTAATCTTGCATAAAAAACCTCATTAATAAGGTCATTAACTATAACTTTTTCAAGTTTAACACCAATTTCTTCAAATAATTTAACAATTAGTTCATGAGTTAAAGGTCTCTCACCTCTTATGCCTTCTTTTGCTCTTGCTATTGCTTGTGCTTCAAATAGTCCTATACTTATTGGCAAAACCCTTTTTCCTTCCTTTTCTCCAAGTATTACGAGAAATGAGCCTTCCCCTTCCTCATTCTTAATAAAAAGGATATTTCTAACTTCAACTTCTATTAAGTTTTTCATTCTTTCTCAACCTTAACCTTAATTTCTGCTATAACTTCTGGATGTAGTTTTATAGGAATAGTATAACTACCAATAGCTCTTATAGGCTCCTCAAGGAGAATAGATTTCCTATCTATGTCATAACCTTTTTCTTTCAATTTTTCAGCAATATCCTTATTAGTAATTGAGCCGTACATCCTATCATCTTCACCTACTTTAACCAAAAAGCTTATTTTTTCTTTTTCTAATTTTGATTTCAATTCAAGAGCTTTTTTCTTTTGTCTTTCCTGTTTTTCTAATAAAACTTTCTTTTGATATTCAATTTCCTTCATTTTAGCATCACTATACATTTGAGCAAGTCCCATTTTTATAAGATAATTGGCATATCCGTACTTTACTTCTAAAATTTTACCATCATTCATAATAACTTTAACTTTTTTCATAGATAGTAATCCTCCACGAATGGTAATAAAGCCATAATCCTAGCTCTTTTTATAGCTCTTGCTAATTGCCTTTGCTCATAAGCAGAAAGTCCTGTTTGTCTTCTTGGCATAATTTTTCCCCTTGGTGTTATAAACTGCCTTAAAAATTCAACATCTTTCCAATCTATTTTTCTTTTAACTTTCTTCATATTTTCACCTCCTTTTAAAACGGTATATCTTCCTCACTTATTTCTTCTTCATCTAAGTTCATTTGAAATGATGGTTTTTCTTTTTCTAATTCATCAGGCTCAGGAGGTGGCTCAACCTCTTCAATAAATTGCTCCTTTCTTTCTAATAAGTGTATTCTACTAACAATAATTTCATAAGTGCTTCTTTTATTATTATTCTGATCTGTCCATTCCCTATATCTTAAACGACCCTCAACAATTATTGGAAATCCCGTTTTTAAAATTTCAGAATATTCATTAACTCTTTGACCCATATAAACACAATTAATGTACAATGTTTCCTCTCTATTTTCTCCATTTAAAATATATCTTCTGTTCGTGGCAATTCTAAATTCAAGTACTTGCTTTCCTGATGTAGGAATAACTTTAATGTTTGAATCATTAACAAGTCTTCCAGAAAGGATTATTGAATTTATATAAGGGAATCTTAGTTGAGCCATTATTCATCCTCCCTCACAATAATGCTCCTTAATATATTTTCTTCAAGTCTATAAAAATCTCTCAAAGCAAGAGGCAATTTACTATCACTTTCAAATTTTAATAAAATGTAATATCCTTCATTCCTTTTCTTTATAGGATAAGCAAGTTTTCTATTACCCAATTCTTCAAAACTTATAATTTTTCCACCTGACTTTTCAATAAACTCCTTAATTTTATTTATGGTTCTTAACCTTTCACTTTCTTCAATTTTCGTATCTATAATAACCATACTTTCATACCTTCTCATAATAACCTCCTCTATAATTTTAAAGCTATACCCAACGTTAATCCACCCTTACTCCTTATTTCATTTTTACCAAAGAGACTAATTCCATAATATCCATATTCACCACTTGCTCCTAACTTCATATATATATTCAAGTTTTTTATTTCATAACTTACATAAGGAAGTAATGAAAATAAAGAATGTTCTGGGTATTCCACTAATTCTGTTCCCTCTATTACTGTTCCTTTTGTTTTCATGCTATAAATAAATTCCATACCAAAAACAAAACTTGATAATTTATAAGATCCTCCAAGTGCAAGAATAATAAAGTCACCTACATCGTAATCAAGATTTTTTTCATTTCCTTTAAATGTTAGTATATAATCTAAATTTAAATGTACATCATACACAGGAGCATTAAGCAATAAACCAAATAAAAGTGCATTTTGACGATCTGAATTAGGAATTTTATAAGGCGAATAATCAAAAGTAGGACCTAAATCCCAATGAAACCCACCTTTTATAGTAGTAAATGGAATAACAATCCCTACTAAAAGATTTAAAAACTGAGGAGAAAAACCACTTGTTTTACTTGTGCCATTAACAATATCTACTATCTTTGAAAACTGCAAATCGCTTTCCAAAAAGAAGTTTGAGAAGCTATATTTTCCAAAAACTCCAAAATTCAATAAATTATAACTACCGTTGTAATCTTTAATTTTACCTACTGAATCATATTCTTGTGTTGTGGAAAGATACCCTCCATTTGCACCTATACTGAAAGCACTTATCAAGCTAAAAATATTCAACATCTTAACCCCCCTTTTAAACAATCATTACATACACCTATAAATAAAGCTCTAAATTCTTCAACTTTATGTGGCAATTCAAAATCACCATCAAGAGATATGTCAATATCAAAAATTCTTTTACATTTTCTACAATAAAAATGCTGATGCTCTTTTAATGGGTAGTCATATCTTGAATAACTTTCGCCTTGTAATTTTATTTCAATTATTTTACCTTCATTAACCAAACTTTTCAATGCTCTATATATTGTTGATAAACTTATCTTAGGCATAAACATTTTTGCTTTAATATAAATTTCTTCTGCAGTAGGATGATTTCTACTTTCTTTTAAAATATCCAAAATCACTTCTCTTTGCTTTGTTTTTCTAAGCATAACTTCGCATATTTACTCTTTATTCTTGCTCCTTTATATAAATTTCTTCTGCAGTAGGATGATTTCTACTTTCTTTTAAAATATCCAAAATCACTTCTCTTTGCTTTGTTTTTCTAAGCATAACTTCGCATATTTACTCTTTATTCTTGCTCCTTTATTTTTATGAATAACACCTTTTTTAATTGCCTTATCTACATATTCATATATTTCCCTTAAAATCTCCTTTCTTTGCTCAAAACTAGCTTTTAGGAAACGTTTTATTGCATCCTTTATCCTTTTCTTATACCATAAATTTCTAAGTCTTCTTTTTATATTTTGTCTTTCTCTCTTCTTAACAGATAATTTTACTTTTGGCATTTTGAAATTTTAAAGCACACTTAAAACATCCGTTCTGAAAACAACTTCATTATTATCATTTAAATCAATTAGAACATCAGCGTTCTCTTTAACTTCTCCTTTTATTATTGCTTCACTTATTGGCTCTTCTATATATTTTCTTATAGCTCTTCTTAAAGGTCTTGCACCGAATTCAGGGTCATAACTTTGATTAACTAAAAATTCCTTTAATCTATCAGAAACTCTAATAGTAATATGCTTTTCTTTCAATCTTTCCCTTAAATCTCTTAACATTACTTCAATAATTTTCTTTAAGTCTTCTTTATTTAATGGTCTAAAAACAATAACTTCATCTATTCTATTTAGAAATTCAGGAGAAACTACTTTTTTAAATTCATCTTTTAACAATTTTTCAAGCTCATTATAATCAAGTTCCTTTTCTTCCTTTACTGAAAAACCCAAGTGTTTTGTTTCTCTAATTTGTCTTGTTCCTATATTTGATGTCATTATTATAATTGTATTTCTAAAACTGACTGTTCTTCCAAGTCCATCAGTTAGTATTCCATCTTCAAGGATTTGAAGCAATATATTAAATACATCAGGATGAGCCTTTTCAATTTCATCAAAAAGAATTACACTATAAGGTTTTCTTCTAACTTTCTCAGTTAATTGACCACCCTCTTCATATCCAACATAACCAGGAGGTGAGCCTATAAGTCTTGAAACATTATGTCTTTCCATATATTCACTCATATCTATTCTTACAAGAGCATCCTCACTTCCAAATAGCACCCTTGCTAAACTTTTAGCAAGCTCAGTTTTACCAACACCTGTTGGACCAAGAAATACAAACGAGCCAATAGGTCTTTTAGGATCTTTAATACCTGCCCTATTTCTTCTAATTGCTTTTGCTAACAAACTAATAGCATAATCTTGACCTATTACATATTTTTTAAGCTCTTCTTCAAGTTTTAATAATTTCGTTTCTTCATCTGAGCTTATTTGAGTTAAAGGAATACCTGTCCATCTTGATACTACCTTAGCAACATCTTCATAACTAACTTCTGCGGTTTCTTTTTTTATTTCCATTTTCCTCTTTCTAATTTTTTCAAGAATTTCTTCCTCTTTTTGCTTTAATTTTTCCGCTAAATTATATTCTTCTTTTCTAACTGCGAAAGCTTTCCTCTTTCTAATTTGCTCCAATTCTCTTTGAAGTTTGTTTAACTCTGGGTCATCAATTTGTTTAGTGAGTTTAACCATTGCTCCTGCTTCGTCTAAAACATCAATAGCTTTATCAGGTAAATATCTATCTTGAATGTATCTATCTGAAAGTTTAGCAGCAGCTTCAATAGCTTCTTGTGTATATATCACCCCATGATATTCTTCATATTCTCTCTTTAAGCCCTCAAGAATCCTAATGGTTTCTTCAACAGAAGGTGGCTCAATAATTATTGGTTGAAATCTTCTTTCAAGTGCACCATCTCTTTCAATATATTTCTTATATTCTTCTAGTGTAGTAGCACCAATAAGTCTTATTTGTCCTCTTGCTAATGCAGGTTTTAAAATGTTGGCAGCATCTAATGCCCCCTCAGCAGCACCAGCACCAATCATTGTATGAAGCTCATCTATAAAAAGTATTACATCGGGAGCATTTATAACTTCATTTAATATAGCTTTTATTCTCTCTTCAAATTGACCCCTATATTTTGTTCCTGCTACAATAGCAGCAAGGTCAAGTGCGACAATTCTTTTATTTCTTAATATAGGAGGGACTTCATCATTTGCTATTCTTTGGGCAAGACCTTCAACAATAGCAGTTTTACCAACACCAGGCTCACCAATTAAAACAGGATTATTTTTCTTCCTTCTTGAAAGAACTTGAATAACTCTTTCAATCTCTTCTTCTCTACCAATAACAGGGTCTAATTTCCCCTCTCTTGCTAATTGTGTTAAATCTATTGAGAAACTATCTAAAACTCTTGTATTTGATTGTCTTGGTGCTTGTGGTGTAGTTGTTCTTCTTTGCTCATAAGAAGGGAAATAACTATAACCAGATGAATAACCTATAGATTCTTCATATCTATTTTGATTTATCAATTTAACAATTTCCTGCCTTATACTCTCATAATCAATACCCATACTTTCAAGAATTTGAGCAGCTAAGGACCTTCTATCTTTTAGCAGTCCAAGAAGTAAATGCTCTGGTCCAACAAATGTTTGACCCATTCTTCTTGCTTCTTCAATAGCACCATTTATAGCTTTCTTTGATGAAGCATTAAGTGGAAGCTCAGCAGAAAAATCTCTTCTTGAAAATTCACCTCTATGAATTGAATGCTCAACAGCCATTCTAAGCTCCTCTATATCAACACCTAAATTTGTAAGTGCAGAAATTGCAATGCTATCGCCAACATTAAGTATCCCAAGTAAAAGATGCTCAGTTCCTATATATTCATTTCCAAATCTTAAAGCTTCTTCCCTTGCCGAGAGAAGCGCTCTTTTTGCCTTATCTGTAAATCGCTCATTATTTAAAAACATAGTCCTACCTCACTTTTCAAAGTTTTCAACAAAAAAACCTAAAAAAGGAACTTTATATATTTCCTCATCTAAAATCGCAAAAAACACCCTTATCGTAATAAAGAGGCTTATTGAAAGAAAAACAAAACCAACGATATTCTTTATATATCCAACATAAGGTATTGGTCCTATTAAAAGAGCTATCATAAGGTAAAAAATTATAAAGCACAAATAGAGCAAATTTACAATAAATCCTTGAATAACATTAAATTTTACATAATCATTTTCAAAATCTTGAAACAACAAAGCATTTATAAATCCAAATGGAAAAATATAAGAAAGCACTGAAATAAGCTTTATTTTTGTGGTATTAAAAATCATAGCTTTTCTCCTAATGCTCTAAGCTCTTCCCTTGCCATATTGGAAAAAACATCATCACCTTTTAGTATCTCCTTAAATAATTTAATAGCTTCCTTTTTATTACCCTTAGCAAGAAGCATCTTGGCTTTCCTATAAGTAAGATAATTGTTTATTGATTTAAATTTAGTTTTGATGTTTAAGTTTGAAGGAGAGGATTTTATATCCGCTTCTAAAACCTTATAAGCCATTTTACCAATTTCATCAGATGGTTTAATTGCCTTTAAAATTGTATAAGAGTTATCCTTCTTTTCAATCTTGTAGTAATAATCTGCAAGAACAAGACCAGACCAAAAGCCAACAAAATTATTTTTATTCTTTGAATAAAGCTCCATTAAAATTTTTGGAGCATTTGCTGTATCACCAAATTGAATTCCATAAAAACCTTGAATAAAAGCAACTTGACTATCAGCACTAACTCTTTTACTTGACGCATTATTATAAATCAAAATAATAATTACTATCAAAACAATACCTAAAACAAATATAACTTGCTCTCTTTTTTCCTTTAAAAGCTTTACTAAATTTTCAACCTTCATAACTGCTAAAAGTTTAAAGCTCAAAGTAAAAATGGCTATTAAGGAGCAAAACCTCCCTGCCGAAAAAGGTAGAAAAAAATGCTTTGTCTAATAAATAGTGTTAAATGGTTGGTTATAAGTAACTTATAAAAGTTTCAGGGAATTACCGAATTTATTGGGGTTTATTGAAGGAAGCGAAGTTATAAAAATTTTAAAAAATTATAGATTTTATTGGGGGTTCATTTAAGGGGGCGAAAGTTTTAAGCCGAAGGCTTAAATATAGGGTAGGTTGGGAAAATGAAGAAAAATAAATAGTTTTAGAATTATTGAACAAAGCAAGGAAAAATTGGTTTGTCAAATAAATAATTTGTAAGTATTTGATTATCAAAAACTTATAAAAATTTCAGGAAATTATTGTTTTTTAGAGGGGAATTTAAGGAGGCGAAGTTTATAAGGCGAAGGCTTGATTTCAGGATAGTTGGGAAAATAAAGTAATAATCGTAATTCCAGAATTATTAGACAATGCAACTTATTATCCTTTAAAATTATCAGACTTTAATTTAAAAGGAGGTTCAAAAATGAAAATTACAATAAGTGTAATAAAAGCTGATGTTGGTGGTTATGTGGGACATTCATCAACACATCCCAAACTTATAGAAGCTTGTGAGGAAAAGCTACAATCAGCTAAGGATAAAGGGTTAATAATAGATTACTTTGTAGGTAGGGTTGGTGATGATATAAATCTTATAATGACACATCAGTTAGGCGTTGATAATCCCCAAATACATTCACTTGCATGGGAAGCATTTAAGGAAGCAACAAATGTAGCAAAGGAATTGAAATTATATGGAGCAGGACAAGATTTATTATCAGACGCATTTAGTGGAAATGTTAAGGGAATGGGTCCTGGTGTTGCTGAAATGGAAATAAATGAAAGACCTTCTGAGCCAATAATAGTATTTATGGCTGATAAAACATCTCCAAGCGCTTGGAACATACCACTTTATGAAATGTTTGCTAATCCTATGAATACATCAGGATTGGTAATTGACCCATCAATGCATGAAGGATTTGAATTTGAAGTTCTTGATGTTAAAGAAGGTGAAACTTATAGAATTCCAACACCAGAAGGTTTATATGATTTATTAGCTCTAATAGGAAGTATTTCAAGATATGTAATTACAAAAGTTTTCAGAAGAAAAGATAAAGAAATTGCAGCTGTTGCTTCAAGCCAAAAGTTATCACTTATAGCAGGTAAATATGTTGGAAAGGATGATCCCGTTATGATTGTAAGAGCACAAAGTGGATTTCCAGCAGTTGGTGAGATATTAGAGCCATTTGCAAGACCATTTATTGTAGAAGGTTGGATGCGTGGCTCACATATGGGACCTTTAATGCCGGTTGCTATGCATCAAAGTAATGTATCAAGATTTGATGGTCCTCCAAGAGTAGTAGCTCTTGGATTTCAGCTTTCAAATGGAAAATTAATTGGACCAAGAGATTTATTTGATGACCCTGCCTTTGATGAGCCAAGAAGAATTGCTTATGAAATAGCAAATATAATGAGAAGGCAAGGTATATTTGAGCCTTCAAGATTACCAGAAGATGAACTTGAATACACAACATTGCCCATGATTATTTCAAAATTAAAAGGAAAAGAAGTTAAAAAAGTGGAACATTCGGATGTAGATTGAAAATTCCTAAACATATTGCAATTATAATGGATGGCAATGGACGATGGGCTAAGGAAAGAAATCTTCCAAGAATAATTGGACATAAAGTTGGCTCTGAGTCCGTTAGAGAAATTATTAGAGTTTGCATAGAATTAGGAATAGAGTATTTAACATTATATTCATTTTCAACGGAAAATTGGCAAAGACCAAAAGAGGAAATTAAAGGTTTAATGGAGCTATTAAAATTTCTATTAAAAAATGAAGTAGATGAATTGAATAGGAATGGTGTTTCAATTAAAGCAATTGGAAGGTTAGATTACTTACCAAATGATGTGAAAATTGAGCTTTTTAAAGCAATTGAAAAAACAAAAAATAACAATAAATTAAAATTATATTTAGCACTTTCTTATGGCGGAAGGCAAGAAATTTTAGATGCGGTTAATAAAATTATAAATTCAAAACTAGAATTTATAGATGAAGGAACTTTTAGAAATTTTCTATATGACCCAAATCTACCAGATCCAGACCTTCTTATTAGAACAAGTGGAGAATATAGAATTTCAAATTTCCTGCTATGGCAAATAAGTTATTCAGAATTTTACTTTACAAAGACACTATGGCCAGAATTTAGAAGAGAAGAATTTATAAAGGCAATAGAAGATTATTCAAAAAGAAAAAGAAAATTTGGAAAAGTAATTTAAGTGCTTTAAAATTTTCAAACTTGGGCCCGTAGCTCAGTTGGTTAGAGCACTGGATTTTTAATCCAGGGGTCCCGGGTTCGAATCCCGGCGGGCCCATTATGAGATTAATATTATTTGGCATAGTTTTGATAGCATGCTCATCTGCTCCTGAAGGTGAAAAATATGTTATTGTTGATAGTTTGAAAGTTTCTGAAAAAATATATGTTAGTGATTCTATGCAAACTGTTCAAAATTGGACACTATATGCTACTTATGATGGAAAAATAAAAATAAGTGGTCCTACAATAAACTCAAATTCAAAAACAATAACATTTGATACAATTAAAATAGGTATTCCAAGTGGTCATGAAAACGGCATTATTAAATTTTCTGTTAAAGTAAATGGAATAAAGGAAACTCGCTCTTATTTTTGTTTAGGTCAAACACCTGACACCTTTAAAGCAAATTTAAAAGTTTTTGAAAATGTTGAAATATATGCAAATGATTGTAGACCTAATTAATGAAAATTATAATAGATACAAGTGTTTTAACAAATCCTTATAGCTTTAAAGAAATTTCAAATTCAATAGAAGATGCTATAAATTGGTTAATTGAAAAATTAAAAAATAATAAAGAAATTAAAGTTTATTTAACGCCAAACACACTAAATGAAATTTCAACATTTATTAAAATACCTGACAATTTTCAAAAATTTTTTAGAGTTAAAACACCAAATAGATATAAAGTGAAAATTCCTGGAATCATCTTATATAATTTTTTATCCGAAATGAGAGATAGAATAAATAGAGGTTTAAGGGTTAGTGAAAAAGCAGTTAGGGAATTTGAAGACAAAGATAAAGCCATAAATTATTTAAGAGAAAATTACAGAAGAGTGATGAGGGAAGGAATTATTGATTCAAAAGAGGATATAGATACGATTTTACTTGCTATTGAGCAAAAAGCGATATTATCAACTGCTGATGAAGGACAAATCAAATTAGCTATGGATTTAGGAATTGAAGTTATTGAGCCAAGAAAATTTTATAGTTTATTTCTATGAGTTACGATATTGCTTATATAATCGTAGAATCTGGAAAAGGTGGGGATGGAATTGTTCATTTTAGAAGAGAAAAATATGTTCCTAGAGGGGGACCAGATGGTGGGGATGGGGGAGATGGTGGAAATGTTTATGTTGTTGGTGATGAAAGTTTAACATCATTATTACATTTTAGGAAGAAGAATTATTTTAAAGCTGGTGATGGTGAAAATGGAAAACCTAAAAATATGAAAGGGAGGAAAGGAAAAGACATTTATATAAAAGTGCCAATTGGAACAGTTATATATAATAGAGAAACAAACGAAAAAATTGGTGAGATATTATATCATAATCAAAAAATTTTAATAGCAAAAGGTGGAAAAGGAGGAAAAGGAAATAATGCTTTTAAAACACCTGAAAACAGAGCACCTCAAATAGCTGAAAAAGGAGAACCTGGAATAAAACTAAAATTAAAATTAGAGCTTAAAACAATAGCTGATATTGGTATTATTGGATTTCCTAATGCTGGCAAATCTACACTTCTAAATGCCTTAACAAATGCCAAAAGTAAAATTGCTGATTATCCATTTACTACAATAGTTCCAAATTTAGGTGTTATTTATGATGATTATTATAATAGGATTACAATTATAGATATTCCAGGAATTATTGAAGGAGCAAGTGAAGGAAAGGGACTTGGCATTAGCTTTTTAAGACATATTGAAAGGGTTAAAATGCTCATATTCTTATTAGATCCTACACAAGGTGATGTTATTGAGCAATTTTACAAATTGAAAAAAGAGATAATTAACTATAATCCAAAAATTCTTGAAAAACCATTTATAATCGTTATAAACAAAATTGATATTGTAAATGAAAATGAAATCCCAAATGAAATAAATGGATTTAAAGTTATTAAAATTTCAGCAAAAGAAAAAATAAATTTAGAAAAACTAATTGAAAATGTTAAAAATTATTTTATGGAAAAATTAACCTAAAACCTTTAAAATTTTCAGAAATTGAGAAGTGTGATTATTTTTATTTTAGCTATTGTTTTGGCTATATTTGGAATTTCTAATAAAATATATTATGCTATTAAAGAAAATAAGAGTTTAAAAATAGATTTGAGTTCTATTTCTTCTGTTTATAAGAAGGAGGGGATAGGTTATAGAGGGGATACCTATGATTATTTAACCGCAGGTTATGGTGTTTATAAATATAATTTTCCTGTAATTGAAATACAAGGTAAGAAGGAATTAGCAGGAAGAAGAATTTTTGTATCAGGTTATGTCTTTGGTATTTTTATGAAATTATTTGGCTCTTGGACAGCTTTGGCTTTTATTATATTCTTTACATTCTTTAATACAATTTTAATAGCAATACTTATAAATCAACTAAATTTAAATATTTTTCTTTCCATAGCGCTACTTACATTAGCTTTCTTTAATATATATAGAGAAACAACAAGTCTTTTGCTTGAGCCAATATCTATTTTCTTTCTATTATTATTTCTTATATTTCACTTAAGGAATAAATTACTAACAGCTTTAATTTTCCTAATTTTGTTAGCAATTTCAAGACCTGAATTTACACTTTTACCTATTATATATCTCTTTTATTTGTTTCATAAGAAAAAACTTTCAATAATTTCTATCTTTATTTCTATTTTGCCTATTGCGGTTCAATTTATTACAAATAGCTTGTGTAAGGATATGTTTATATGGCATTATGCTGTATATTATAAGGTTAGTTATAAAAATATGGATTATGAATCTGCTAAGAAAGAAGTTTATAGTTGTGCTAGCAAAAGACTTGGTTATGAACTCAGATTTCATAGTATTGAAGCCTATAGTTGCAAAGCTTTTAATGAATTAGATAAATGCGCAAGAGAAATGTTATTAAATGAGTTTAAATTAAATACCCAATTTATTTTAAAAAGTGTTAAGAATACCATTTCAGGAGCATTTGCTCTTTTTATAAAGCCTACAAGTTTTAGAAAAAATGTAGATGATATAATTTTGAAAATCCAACCATGGACATTTGTAATATGGGGGTTATTTTTTACTTTTTGTTTTATTTATTCTTTATTGAATTTTAGTAAAATAGACAGTGAATTGAAAATTTTAATAGTCTTTTATTTGTTGTCTGCTATAATATTTTTTTTGTTTTGGATATTCGGTCCTTCTGAGTGTGCAAGAGCAAAAGCTAAAATGATACCTCTTGAATTAGTTGTAATAGCTTTAACTATTAAAAAACCTTTAAAATTTTAAAAATGACAAAAAGTCCATTCTCAAATAAAATTTTTAGTGGGAAGTACTTATTAAAAGAAGAAATAGCAACAAGTACATTATTTCATGTTTATAAAGGCATCCATCAATTTTTAAATAAGGAAGTAATTATAAAAATTTTTAGAATTGACATTATTAGAGACCAAAAAGATGTTCAAATTTTAAAAGAAACAGCAATTGAAGTTTTGGAGCAATTAAGACAAGTTGCAGGACTTGAAGGTCATCCAAACATAAATTGGATACTTGATATTGATAAGGAAATGGATGGAAAAATTTTATATTTTGTAATTGATTATTTACCTGAAGATTTAAGAAAATTAATAAAGAAAAAAGGAAAATTGAGTTTGGAAGATGCATTTCATATAACAGAAGATATTCTAAATGGATTAGTTTATGCTCATTCCCATGGTATTGCTCATAAAAACTTAAAACCTGAAAATGTAAGATTTAAAGATAATAATGTAATAATTACAGATTTTGGACTTGGATATATAGCACAAAAAGCAATAAGGAGATTGAAGCTTTCGGGATTTTTATCTGCGCCAACTTGGATATCTCCAAGAGTTTTAAGAGGTTTAGATATTACACCTTATGAACTTGATTTATATTCTGTTGGAGCATTACTATATTACATGCTAACAGGAAAACCACCTTATGATGAAGAAGACATTGCTAAAACTCATGCAGAAAAACTATCTAATAAAATAGAGCTTCCAAGTTTAATTAATCCAAATATTCCAAAAAAATTAGAAAAATTTATATTAAAAGCACTTGAAATGGAAGATGATTTATTTATAAGTGCACAGCAAATGCTTGAAGAATTATATGAAGCATTTTCAGAAATTCAAAGTTTTTCTTTATTTATTGTAAATGAAATTAGAAATGATAAGAAAATTAAGAGAGAAATCCAAATGAATGAAACATTTAATGTAAAATTAACTGAAATTTATGCTCCAATTTTTGTTTCATCAGGTAGTGATGGTGAAGTAATTTTGAAGTTTAATAATAATTTTGATTTTATTTTTGATATAAATTTCAATCCCAGAACAAGTTTCCAAACAAGTTATAAAAATAATGAGTTTTCAATTAGATTTCAAATACAAAAAGATTATTATGGTGTCCTTAATTTAAAAATTCAAATAAAAGACAAATCCTCAAATCACTTATTAAAAAATCCAATTGAAATTCCAATTTTAGTTCTTCCAACAGAGAATATAGAAAAGGAGGTTAAGTTTTAATGCTGGATAGTATATTAAGAAGTTTCATTTTATCACTTTCAAATAACAAAAATTTTGAAAAGTTTTTAGTAAATTCTAAAATTACAAAAAAATTGGTAGATAGATTTGTGGCAGGTTATGACTTAAATTCCGCTCTTGAAATTTTAAACAAATTAAATAGTTTAAATATAAGAGTTACATTAGATTATCTTGGAGAAAGTGTTTTGGATAAAAAAGAAGCAGAAAAAACATTTCTTGAATATATGAAGATATTAAATAATATAAAAAATGAAAATTCCATATCTGTTAAATTAACAAGTATTGGTCTTGATATTGATGAAAAATTAGCTTACAACTATCTTAAAGAACTTGTTCAAAATTCAAATTTTATAGAAATAGATATGGAAAGCTCAAAATATACGCAAATAACAATTGATTTTTATAAAAAACTTAAAAGTGAATTTCCAAATAAAAAAATAGCTATTGCTATTC
>Ga0081478_133018_pt1 | contig 34945 bp, 30 predicted proteins | sample OctSprmetagenome_FD_70983 | JGI IMG/M metagenome (GOLD analysis project Ga0081478, IMG submission 70983) | Hot spring and microbial mat streamer communities from Octopus Spring Streamers, Yellowstone National Park, USA - T=80-84 v2 (version 2) | ecosystem: Environmental > Aquatic > Thermal... | reverse complement strand
CGGAGGTGTCTACGCTGTCGTAGCATTAGCCTCTACGGAGAGGTGGCCTTGGATTTAAAGATTGAATGTACATGTTTAGATATAAATTTATAAATTTAAAACTAGTATAGTATTAATGGTGTCCCCTTTGAGCCTAGATATTGAGGGTAAGCTTTTAGAGGCTACCGTTAAACTTATAGAGGCTGCAGCTGTGTGGCTTCCTGAGGATGTTGAGAAGGCTCTTAGGAGAGCTTACGATATTGAAGATAACCCTACTACCAGGAGTTTCCTCAGGGCTATGATTGATAATGTTGAGATTGCTAGGAGTAAGAGGCTCCCAGTATGCCAGGATACGGGGATTGTAATGTTCTATGTTAGGGTTGGCGATAGATTCCCTTACACGGGCCTTCTACCATCAATACTTAAGAAGGCTACTGTAGAGGCTACCCGCAGGGTCCCCTAAGGCCTAACACCATAGATGTTATTACAGGTAGGAATCCTGGTGATAATACTGGGAGGTACATGCCGTGGATTGATTGGGAGCTCGTTGAAGGCATTGACTACGCTGAGGTAACAGTCTTACTTAAGGGAGGTGGGAGTGAGATTGTTGCTAGAGCTCGCAACCTAGTACCAGCTGAGGGGCTTAAGGGTGTTATGAAGTACGTTATAGAAGCTGTATACGAGGCTGGGCCCCAGCCGTGCCCGCCTATCATAGTTAGCGTTGGTATTGGAGCTAACGTATCTATAGCTATGAAGCTTGCAGCGAAAGGGCTTCTTAGACCTGTAGGTGTTAGACATGAGGATCCGGAGGTTGCCAGGCTTGAGGAGACACTACTCCAGGCTATAAACGGTATCGGCTACGGAGCTCACGGTATGGGTGGTAGGGTTACAGCATTGGATGTCCACGTAGACTACGCTCCAAGACACCCTGCAACTCTTAGCGTAGCGGTTGTTATGAACTGCTGGGCTGCACGTAGAGCTACAATGAGGGTCTACGCTGATGGTAGGATTGAATACATAACACATCTCCATTTGAATAAGGAGGTGGTTTGAGGTGGCTGAGTATAAGCTTAGAACCCCCCTATTAGAGGATGTTGTTAGGGAGCTTAACGTAGGTGACATAGTCTACCTCACAGGCATAGTTGTGACAATGAGGGATACAGGGCATAAGAGAGCTGTGGAGCTCCTATCAAGAGGTGAGAAGCTACCGGTAGACATGAGAGGCCTAGCCCTATACCACTCAGGCCCAGTAGTTAGAAGGGTGGGCGATAGATGGGAGGTAGTAGTCATAGGGCCTACAACAAGCACCAGGATGGAGGTCTACGAGTACGATGTCATAGGGAAGATGGGAGTGAGAATGGTTATAGGCAAAGGAGGCATGGGGCCTAGGACGGCTGAAGCATGCAAGAAGTTTGGAGCGGTATACACAGTATATCCTGGGGGGGCAGCAGCACTGCAGGCGGAGCAGGTTAAGAGGGTTGTAGATGTGCACTGGCTAGACCTAGGAGTACCAGATGCAATGTGGGTATTAGAGGTTGAAAACCTAGGACCGCTAACAGTAGTGATAGACTCTAAGGGTAGGAACCTCTACGAGGAGATGTATAGAAGAGCTAGGAGGAAGATAGATGAGGAGATATACCCAGCACTTGGTATAAGGTAACCTTCAAGGTCTAAGGACTACGGCTCCCGTAACACCCCCAACCTTAACCCTCTTTAAAGCCTCATTAGCATCCTCAAGCTTGTAAACGTTAACTGTAACCCTTACACGAGCCCTCCCAGCTACCTCAAGATACTCTACTACATCCCTTCTCGTAACGTTAGCTACACTCTTAACCTCCCTCTCCATCCACAGGTGTTCCGCGTAGTCGAGCGCCATTGGGCTCCTCTTCCTTATAACATTTACCACCAACCTCCCCCCGGGTTTTAATAGGCTGAGAGCTCTAGCTGTCACCTCACCTACGGGCGTGAAGTCTACGGCCCTATCAAGCTTCTCAGGAGGCTCAGCTGTTGGAGGTCCAGCCCAGTCCGCTCCAAGGCTCTCAGCTAGGGTAGCGTGCTCTCTGCTCCTAGTGAACACTAGTATCCTAGATGATGGGTAGAGCTTCCTAGCAACCTGTATTATCTGGTGTGCTGATGCTCCGAAGCCGAAGAGCCCTAGTGTCAGCCCATCCTTCATACCTAGTAGCCTTAAAGCCCTATAGCCTATGGCCCCAGCGCATAGTAGTGGTGCCGCCTCGAAATCATCGTAAACCCCGGGTAACCTGTAGACGTAAGCCTCTCCAGCCACCATGTACTCAGCATAGCAGCCGTTGAAATCACAACCAGTAGCCTTAAAGGAACCACATAGGTTCTCCTCACCCCTAACACAGTAGTTGCAGGAACCGCAACTCCACCCAATCCAAGCAACACCAACCCTATCACCAACCCCTACCCTAGACACACCACCACCAACCCTAACAACAACCCCAACAGCCTGATGCCCTAGTATAACGGGGAGCTTGCAAACCCTCCTACCCTCAACGATATCAACATCAGTCTGGCAAACACCACAAGCAGAAACCCTGATCAAAACCTCACCGAAACCAGGCTCGGGCACATCCAAATCCATTAACTCCAAAGGATCATCCTTCAAAGGCAGGCTAGGATACCTCCTAGGCTCACCCTCAACTTTAATCTCAGCACACTCCCTTAAAACCATAGCCTTCACTGAGCCCCCCACATCAAAGTTCCTGGAACCCGTGGTTAAAATAATAGCGGTGGCAACCGCCGTTAACCGGGGGGTTAATGGAAGTTGGAATCCAGCTAATAGGCTAAAGCAACCCCTACTACCATTATGCTAGTTGAGGAGCTCCGCGTAGAGGCTCGCTCATCCATGGAAATCCAGTGAAGCCACATGGCTTAAGGTGGTTACCTTAGGTTAAAAGTAAAACTGTGCTCTATGCTAGTCGCGTCTAGTAACGTTAGTTCTAAGAGTCTCTAGCCTCGTAGGCTATAACCTGGTTATCCTTGTGATTTTAAGCTATCCAACTATCCATTTCCGTAGGGTGTGGAGGGTGGCTAGTCTTAGGGTATTAGCTGGTATTGTGGTTCTCGTGATAGTAGTAGCTGGTTTACTCGTGGGCTTCAGGTTGCTACAGGCTCCTGGCGAGCGGGAGAAGGTTACCGGGGCTCCTACCATTACAGAGTCCCCTACTCTTGCTCCTGTTAAGTTGACTGTTGTTACTAGGCTTGCTCCTGAGGAGGGTGAGGCTCTTAGGTCTAGGTTTCTAGCGAGTGGTATTGCTAGGGAGTATGGTGTTGTTGATATTGTGTTTCTTAAGGAGGATGTTTCTAAGTGGCCTATCTACGCTAGTGAGGGTAGGGCTGATGTGTTCCTAATTGGCGGTTATGCTGTTTACAAGGATCTATGTGATAAGGGTTACCTAAAGCCTATAAGGGACCCTGAGGTTCTCGGGGTTGCTGAGAGTATAGGTGCTCAGGTTTATAGGGGGGCTGACGGGTCTGTATGCTTCATAGCTGTTTCTAGGACTATCTTCAGCTATACTGTTAACACGGAGTTTCTATCTAAATACAACCTCCCAGAGCCTACGTCTTGGGGTGATCTGTTAAACCCTGTGTACTCGAAACCCCTCCTAGTTGGGGAGAGCTTCGCATCATTCCCTAAGCCTAGTAAGAGTACGACTGCTGCTAGAACAGCACAGTTGATACTACAAAAGTATGGTTGGGATGAGGGGTGGGCTCTACTAACTGTTATAGGGGCGCTCTCATACATTGTTGAGAGCTCCGAGAAGGCTAGAGATGATGTTGCTCTGGGAGTCTCAGGCCTAGCCCCTACAGTCCTAGTCTACGGGGTTAGAGCTGAGGAGGCTAGTGGTGGTAAAGCTAGATTTGTGGCTGCGAGAGGGGAGGTTCTACCGGATGTAAGCCCTGTGGCTTTAGCTATGAACACGCCTAATGAGAGGGCTGCACTAGCTTTCATAAAATGGCTTCTAAGCCCTGAGGGTCAGAGGGCTTTAGCAGAGCTCTTCTACTACCTACCCTACGTTAAACCCGAGGGTACAAGGCTTGAGGATGTCTACGAGAAGGTTAAAGGCAACATATTCAACTACGACCCGGAGGATGCTGCTATGTGGGAGAGGGCTGCAATATACTACTTTGAATCTGCCATAGGGGATCCTGATGCTAACACCCTACTTAAGAAGGTGTGGGTTAAGGCTGTGGAGTTGTATAACAAAGGTGTTATTAGAGGGGATGAGCTTAGATCGATAGCTATAAAGCTAGGCTCACCGCTAACCATAACATTGGAGGGTAGAACTGTGAAGTTCACAAAGGACTACGCTGTGGAGATTAACAAGAGGGTGGCTGAAGATGCCAGCTTTAGATCTGAATTCATAAGTGCTGTTAAGAAGGCCGCCCTTGAGAGATATAAGGTCATCCTTAGGGAGCTGGAGGCTAGAGGTTAGAGTGTCTAGTTCGACCCTAGCGTTAATACCCATCGCTTTCACCACAATACTCCTCGTAATCCCCGTGGCTTACGTACTAGCATCTCTTATAACGAGTCTAGGCGATGGCTTATCCTATGTCTACGTGAAGCTACCACCTGATGGGGAGCTCTACAGAGTCTATAATATGGGGGGCTCCACTCTCTTAGCTCTAACAGGCTACGATTTCGGACCCATAGCTAACACTCTGATCCTCGCATCCACAGTATCTATAACCGCTACATGCTTAGCCTTGGTAACAGCAGTTACATGCCTTAGCTTCAGGGGGGCTCTCAGGCTCCTACTAGGATATGTAGTACCGCTTATAGCCTCGCTCCCAGCACCTCTTATATCCGCTTATGCTATCATACACCTATTCCATAGGGATTTCGGCCTACTAAACATGGTAATCGGGCCGCTTCTAGGCTTTAGGATTGCCCTTGAGGGTATAGCCGGTGTAGCTATATACCAGATTCTAAGCTTCTACCCCATAGCACACCTCATAATACTATCCTACATGGAGTTGATTGATAGGAGTGTTATCGAGGCAGCTTACAGCCTAGGGGATAGGGGTTTAGGTGTTACATCAAAGATACTAGTACCCCTAGCTAGGCCGGCAATCCTCGTGTCAATCTCACTAATCTTCATCCTATCAGCCGAAGACCTATCAGGCCCGATAGCCTTCAGTAGGTATAACTCTGCGAGGAACACCATGTCTTATATAGCATACTACGACTTCGTATCAGAGCTAGGCTACACTATTAGTGTTAGAGCTTTAACCTACATAGCACTCCTAACAATAATAGCCGTGGCAGTCTTCGCATCCACGTGGAGGTATCTAAAGTCGTACTCCTACCCTGTAGCCTCACCTGCAAGGATAATCCTGGATTTAGGCTTACTTAGAGTACCCCTAGCTATTACAACTCTACTTCTCATGGCCCTGGCTACCCTACCGACAATGCTTGTTGCAGGCTACTCTATAACAGAGGGGTGGTTTGGATCCTCCACCCCCACCGGTGTAACCATTGGTAACTACGTCAAGGTCGTCTTAAACCCGTATTATGCTAGAGCTCTAATCAATACTGTAGCCTACACTGTCGTAGCTGTAATGCTAGCGGTTACTGTGGCCTACATAGCATCTTATTCAAGCTTAAGATCTAAGAGTAGGCTATCACCTCTCGTTGAGATCTCAACAGTAATACCTATTGTTATCCCAGGTATAGCTGTTGGCATAGGGTACTTCTACCTCTTCCACAACATTTTCAAGCAAATCCCAATACTAGATCCCATGGTTAACCCCCCATTATACCTAGTCTTAGCATATGCATCCAGAAGGTTAACCTACGCCTCAAGACCTTTAGCCGCCTCACTACAGAAAATCCCCCTAAGCTTTGAGGAGCAAGCGTTAAACCTTGGAGCTAAGGTGGTTGGAACAATTAGAACTATAATACTACCCCTAACATTAAACCCTATGATGGTAGGAGCTCTCCTCACAGCAATACACGTCTCCACGGAGTTTAGCGTATCAATAGTGCTAGCTGGAGCCCACGGGGTTACAGCAAACCACCCAGCACCTGTAACACCAGTAGTGCTAGGAGCTCTAACGTACAACCCACTATCAATACATGTAATGTCAGCCTTGCTGGTGGCAACACTACTAACATCAACTATAACCTCGATCGTAGCAATGCTATTAGTAACAGCGCTAACCTCAGAGCTAGGTTTAAGGAAAACCGTGATCCTAGCTCGTGGTGTTTGAGCCTAGAAAATGTTAAACTCCACCTTCAACGACCCTATGGGCTATGATTTTAACAGCCTCTCTAAGCCTCTCAGAGCTCTCTACGGCAAAGCTGAGTCTCAACCAGCTCTCACCTCCGGGACCGAAGAGGGTTCCCGGTACTGCTAGAACTCTATCCTCTAATGCTAGAATTTCCACGAGCTTATCAGATGTTATTTTAATATAGTCACCGAGATCCACGTACGTGAATATACCGGCTTTAGGCTTGTAGTATGCTGCTTTCGGGAGCTCCTCCTCTATAGCTTCGATGAGTGCATCCCTCCTCCTCACATACTCCCCTATCACGTGCGGGAGGAACCTAGCCCTATACCCTCCCCTAAGATACTCTAGGATTAGGAGTTGTGATGGTACAGGTGTATTGTAGCTAGAAGCCTCCCTCACATGGACTACAGCTTCAGCTACATCAGCTGGGGCTACAACAAAACCAACCCTCCAGCCTGGAACACCGGGATCCTTACTGTACGTCCCAACAGTTACAATGTAGTCTCGACAGTAGTTCTCAGGCCAAGCCATCCCAGCCTCGTAGCGTAGGGTGTAGTAAGCTATATCGTGTACAACGTAAACCCTCTTATCACAAGCTAGATCAGCTATGAGCCTAGCCATCTCCTCATCGAGAACCCTCCTCGTCGGGTTATCAGGGTTAGCTATAACAACAGCTTTAACCCTAGAGAATAGGCCGGCAATGGGGTCAACTGGGAGCTCCAGATCAGGGCACACTGGGAGCTCCTCAACCCTCAAGCCTAGAAGCTTAGCTATGGAGTAGAAGTGGAAGTAAGCTGGAACAATGAAACCCACGGGATCCCCGGGGTCGAGGATTGATGCTAGTGTCGAGAGAAGACCCTCAATACCACCACTAGTAACAACAACCTCACCCAAGGGATCAGCCCTAACCCTACCATGCTGGGCGAGATCCAAGGCTATAGCCTCACGGAGCTCAAGCAAACCCCAAGGCGAAGTGTAGGAGTACAAGCTAAGATCCGATATCCTACTAGAGACGACCTCAAGAAACCTAACCATAAGATCCCTAGGTGGAGTGAAACCAGGCTGGCCAACGTGGAGAGAGTAGTAATCCAAACCCCTAGACTTGAGGACACCAACTAGCCTATAAAGCCACAAAGTAGGGCTAGGCTTGAGACCCAAAGCTCTCCTCGAAACCCTCAATAGAAACACCTCGTATGATGGAGGGTAGGAGAGCCTAGGCTTTAAAATAACATATTAAGGTCAACATAGCTAAGCTTCTCAGCTAAAAGCAAACAGCTAATCAACTGTTTTAACCATAACAGGTTTTCCAAACTCTTAACATAAGTAATCTTATGAATACTCAGCACCCCTATAATCACCGTTACTTAGCCAACCCCCCATGCACCTAAGTAATCTAGAGTGTAGGTGTATTAGAATCAAGCCCTTCTATCCCTCATTTCCCTAACAGCTCTTCCAGCATCAGTTTCAATTAGAGGCTTCACATGCTCTAACATTTCAGATGCTTTAGTTTCACCTAGTAACTTGGATATAGCGATTATTACAAGTGAATCAGAGAAGTTCTCCTCTATAAGCTCTCCTATCAAACTACCGATATCCTTGAATCCCTCCTCTTTGCTCACCTCGAACTCCTCCAAAAGCCTGCTACTAATTACAGGCAGGGTTTTAAATGCTATTGCTCAGAAGGTTGGAAGTCTACTGTACTAGTGATGGAGGTGAGGGAGTTTTTGAGAGTGAAAGAAAGTAGTGGGAGAACTTCCTCCTAGTAAGCTAGGGGTTACCTTCTTAGTAGGAATACCGCTACTGCTCCTACGAGGAATGCTATTACTGCTATGAGTGCTGTTATTGGTGTGCTTACTCCTACTTGTACTGTTGACGTCTTCTCCTCTGTTATTGTTGCTGTTCTAGTCTCTGTTTTCACCTCTGTCTTGGTTTCTGTTACTACTTTGGTTTCAGTCACCTTTATGGGTTGGCTTACTACTGATACCATGTATGTTATCAGGTTTGTTATGAACTGTGGGCCGTCTAAGGGTACTCCACGAACCTCTGTTACGGTCATTGGTGTGTAGCCTCCGTACATTGTCTCGCTCGAAGCTATCACTACTCTGTTGTCTGGGAATGCCTCTATTAGCATTAGTGGGAATGGGCCTGTGTTAACCTTATCGTCTAACGGGTCGTAGAACATTGGGCCTAGCCCTCCCTTCTCTGGCGGCTGGTTCTCTACTGCTTTGGAGTTCTCGCTTGTCCTCACAACTACGTAGACGTTCTTTGGTTTGAGCTCCGGCTGTTTAACTGGGTTTACGGGCTTCCCTTGCACTAGTACGAATAGCCCTCCGGGCCCGTGGAATAGGACCTTGTTGTTCTTGAGGTTGTTCTTTAGAAACGCTACCTCAGGGCTTGGATCAACTATGCCTGCAACCCTGTACGCTGCTCCTCCAATGTTCTCCTTGTATTCCTCAACGCTTATATAATCTATCCTTATAACACTACCTATAGCCTCTAACACAGCGTTCATAGACTGCTGAGCCTTCTCACTACCCTGAGCTGGGTAATCGCTATCCGCTGCAATCCACAAGGCCCTGTTAGGCTTGGAGAACCATGCTTTCACAGCTTCAACAGCCTCACTTCTAATCAAAGCCTCAGGCTGCCCTATGATCAGCACATCTACATCCCTAAGGTTGAGGGCTGTGAGACCACCTACTCTAACCTCGTTAAAAGCTTTCAACACTTCTGGAGGGACCCTTTCGAGATCCGCCTGCTCTGACACTATTAGAACCTTGTAGTACGGTCCCGCTATCTCAACTAGAACCTCAAGCCCTTTAGGAGCTTGTCTATGGCTTAGGTCGAAGGCTACAACTGTAATACCGCTATAGCTTGGGATGGAGCTCAAAGCTAGAACAGCCACCAGCAGGGTTACGAGAGCCAGCCCTAGAAACTTCGCCTTCAACCACACCACCTCCTTCGATTTAGAGGGATTATATGTAGGGGGTTATTAAATGTTAATTGCATAGTCTCTATAGACCTATATTGATGTATGGAGGGAATACATTTAAAATAAGCCTGCTAGGCATAATTATGAATGGTGAGGGGAGGTGGGGTATAGCACCTCTAGACCCCTAGTTGTAGGTGTAGCCATAGCTCTCGTACTCCTAGTCCTAGCGACCTACATGCTATTCATGAGAGGCGGGGAGGCTCCAACGATAGCACAACCTACAACCCAGACCCCCACTTGGACTCCTATTGAGACAACACCATCGGAAGCTACCACAACGCCAGCTCAGACAACTCCAATGGAGACTCGTACACCTCCGGGGCAACCTGTAGTTCTCAATATCATCACAAGGCATCCGGGCGAGATACAGGTTGCCGCTAAGGAGGCTTTTCTCAAATCAGAGCTTGCTAGAAGGTATAATATTGTAGATGTTAAATTCTACCTTCAAGACCCGGTTATCTGGGTATCAGCTATTAAGAGGAGAGGTGATTTTGATGTAGCTTGGGGCGGTGGCCCCACGCTCTTCGACACGTTGTACCTTGAAGGCTTCCTAGCGCCTCTAGAAGGCTCTATAGTTGATATGGCTTTAAGGCAAATCCCAGATGTGTTTGCAGGGGCTTCCATGAAGAGGGTTGGGCCTGATGGGAGGGTGTACTGGGTTGCAGCTGCTGTATCGAGTTTCGGTTTCACCGTTAACCATGATATTCTTAGGAGGTACAATCTCCCTATTCCTAGGAGCTGGGCTGACCTAGCATCACCTATCCTAGGTAGACCTCTTGTAACAGAGTTTAAGCCTATGGTGTCTATAGCTGATCCTCTTAGGTCTACAAGCCATACTAGGATGTACGAGATAATTCTTCAAGCCTACGGGTGGGATAGGGGGTGGGTTACCCTCACCTTAATGGCTGCAAACTCCTTGATAGAAGGTGGGAGCGCCGAGGCTAGGGATAATGTTATACTAGGTAGGGTTGCCGTAGCTATAACTATAGACTTCTACGGCTACACAGCTATGAAAGCCAACCCCTCAACAGAGTATGTGGCTCCAGCAGGTGAGACCATTGTTAACGGTGACCCGATAGCCCTGCTCAAGACTAGTAGGAATCCCGAGGCTGCACTTGCATTCATAGCCTGGGTTTTAACGGAAGGCCAGAAGATATGGTTGAGAGAGGATATAAACAGGCTACCGGCAAACCCCAATGTCTTCGAGACACCTGAGGGGGCTTCTAGACCTGATCTCAGGAGGGCTTATGAGAGCCTTGCTGGAGCTAGGGGTATAGAATTCAATGATGATAGGGCTTTAGCGATAGAGAGGGCTATGCAGATATACTTTAAGGCAACCCTAGTGGATATGGACAGCCTCCTAAAGGAGGTTTGGAGAACACTACTAAAACTATACTCTGACGGTAGAATAGGGGAGGATAAGCTTAGAGAGTACGTGGAGAGGATGGGGAGACCTCTAGCGTACAAAGACCCCATGACAGGGGCTACTGTAACGTTCACCGAGGAGGATGCAAGGAGGGTGACGGAGATAATATTGAAAGATCCCAGTAGGGAGGATGCTTTCATAAGAGCTTGGAGGGATGCTGCGTCTAAGAGGTATAATGATATACTCTCAGAGCTCCAGAGGATAAGGTAGTCTACGTTGGTTCCACCGTCTATCCGTAGGATTACAGGTGCTCTGGTATTCCAGCTAGATACACCTCTCACCTTACTCCTACTACTCTCTCTAACAATCTTATCCGCAATACTGGTGATACCCCTGGCATCGTTGCTAGCCAAGCCTGCTACGGGGGTCTCAATGGATGTCGTGAGGGGGCTTCTTGAATACCCCTATGTGGCCTGGCCTCCTCTAGGTGAGTGGGTTATAAGCGTTGATAGGGGCGACCATAAACTTGTAATACTCAGGTTCAAGGATATGGGCGTTATACCCAACACGCTCATCATAGCATTTAGTGTGACAGTCCTAGCAACTCTCATAGGAGTTCTAGTTGCCTATGTATCCGCTAGGTACGAGTTCCCCGGTAGGGCTTTACTGAGGATCCTATCACTCGTACCCCTACTATACACGCCTTTTGTTAACGCTTTCGTAGTATACAAGATATTCGGTGATAATGGGATCCTGTATAATGCTATGATATGGTTTAACTTAGGCTACGCTTTGGAGATCACCTACATAGCCGGTGTTATCCTAGCTCAGACTATGATGTTCTGGCCTATAGTATACCTTAACACCTTAGCTGCACTCCTACAAGTAGATCCGAGCCTCGAAGAGCAGGCTGAGAACATGGGGGCTAGGGGGTTTAGGTTGTTTAGGAGCGTAACGCTACCCCTAAGCCTACCGGGGGTTGCTGCAGGTGCGGGGCTCGTATTCATATTCTCAATGGAGGATCTAGCCGCCCCCATAGCTTTTAAGGTTGATAGGGTTGTATCGAGGGAGATTGTTAGAGCTATCGTGGGTTCAAGGGATATAGAGGCTTTAAGTGTTGAGGTCGTTATACTAGCAGGCCTACTACTCGTATCCGCCCTACTCTGGTTCATAGCTGTCAAACAATATGTTAGCTTAAGACAGTATGCTATGATCGTTAGGGGTGGTAGGTGGAAGCCTAGGGTTACGAGACCCGGGCTCCCAATGTACATTGTGATATACCTAGCTGTGTTCCCCCTCGTGGTCTTCAGCATGCTACCTCAACTTGGGGTTTTAGTGTACGCGTTCTCCGGGTCATGGCTTGGGGTTCTACCATCAGGTTTTACATTGGATCATTTCAGGGAGCTCCTAAGAGACCCTAATGTTATTAGTGGTTTAAGGAATAGTGTTATATACTCCACCATAGCTATAACGTTAATAGTTGTTATAAGCACCACTATCGCCTATGTCGTTAGCAGAGTTAGGGTTATCGGTGTGGGGGTTCTGGATTTGCTTGCAACAAGCCCTCTAGCGATACCTGGGCTCTCCATAGCTTTAGGTTTAGTCATACTATACAGTATAGGGCCTTTCAAGGGCAGCTTTTTAGACCCGTTTAGTAACCCTGCTGTTCTAATAGCCTTAGCTTATTCTGTGAGGAAGGGCCCCTTCACCACTAGAGCCGTATATGCTGGGTTGCAACAGGTCCACCAAGCGTTGGAGGAGGCGGGCATGAACATGGGGGCTAGCAGGTCTAGGGTTCTCTTCACCATAGTGTTACCGTTAATAGGGTTAAACGTCATGGCGGGGGCTATAGTGAGTTTCGTCTACTGCATGACAGAGGTTAGCACTAGTATAGTCTTGGGGGCTCTAAACCCAGCCCAAGCTCCAATAACATATGTTATATACGAGTATGTAACAGCTGGTTATGGTGGTGGAGCTTTCATACACCTGGCTGCAGCTATAGTAACTCTAATCATGGTGCTCCAGGTAATAGCTATAACCATATCAAACTATATACTTAAGTTTAGATATGCATTCCTAGGGGTTTGAGGTTTGGCTGAGGTTAGATTAGAGGGTGTTAGCAAGTACTTCGGGAGGTTCAAAGCCCTGGATAGAGTGTCGTTCACCGTTAAACCCGGGGAGATATTCACGTTACTAGGGCCTAGTGGTTGTGGTAAGACTACAACACTTAGGGTCATAGCAGGGTTTGAGATACCGGAGGAGGGCAGGGTTTACATTGACGGTGTAGATGTGACGTTCAAGAAGCCATATGAGAGGAATACAGCTATGGTGTTCCAGAACTACGCCCTATGGCCCCACATGACCGTCTTCGATAACATAGCCTATGGGCTTAAGGTTAGAGGTTACAGTAGAGAGGAGATTAGGAAGAGGGTTAGCTGGGCTTTGGAGCTCCTAGGCTTAAAGGGCTTGGAGAACAGGTACCCCCTACAGCTTAGCGGTGGACAGCAGCAGAGGGTGGCCCTAGCTAGAGCTATAGTTGTCGAGCCCAAGGTGCTTCTCTTCGACGAGCCTCTAAGCAACCTAGATGCAAGGCTTAGGATTAGGGTTAGAGAGGAGATAGTATTGTTGCAGAGGAAGCTTAGGATAACAACGATATATGTTACACACGACCAGGAGGAGGCTATGAGTATTAGCGATAGGATAGCTGTAATGGATAGAGGGCGTATAGTACAGATAGGGACACCGTGGGAGGTCTACAGCAACCCAGCTAACATATTCATAGCAACGTTCATGGGAAGGAGTAATGTACTAGAAGGGGTTGTCGTGGGGAGGGAGGCTAACGGCCTGTACATAGTGGATATTAACGGCTTAAGAGTATACGGTACATCCAGGGAGAGCTTAGGAGAAGGTGATAGAGTTAAAGTAGTCATAAGAAACGAGGATGCAGAGCTCCTAGAAGAGGATAGAACATCTCCTAATGTAGTAGAGGGGAAGGTCGTCAGAGCAAGCCTAATAGGGTTCGCTATCCAAGCAGGACTCCTCCTAGATAATGGTGAAACCATATCAATATACCTTAAAAACAAAACCACTATAAACGAGGGGGAGAAGCTAAGGATATACATAAGCCCTGAAGATGTGAAGATATACAAATCCCTTGAAACCGTGGAAGTTTAAAAGCAAGTTCTAGGAGCTCATACCACTACATTGTTTTACAGCAGTCAATTAGAGGTACTTAGATCTATGTAGGAAACAGTTAATAGCCTAAGCTATGTTATAGCGGGTGTGGTGTTTGAGGTGTGGGTGGCGTGATTCTTTCAAGGCTTACCGTGGCCTCTATAGTACTCCTCCTAGCCATACTTACCTCTTATAGTGTCATAGCTTACATCCCCGGTGTGGCTACTCTAGGAGAGCCTTACATAGTCCTCCCCTCATACCTCCTACCAGCTGTTGTTAAGCCTGGTGATGTCTTAGAGGTTAGTGTTAGAGGTGTTAGTTCTGTTGATGTTAGAGATGCCTACTTGTATGGTGTTAACGGGCGTTATAAGCTGGCCTTCGAGGGGTTTAAGGGGGATACTATTAGGGTTGACCCTGCATACTCCTTTGAAGTTGTTAAGCTATCGTTTAGAACGCCCTTAGATGTACGTAACGGTCTCTACACTATAGTCATTGAAAGCGGTAAGGGTCTACTGTGGATGCCTAATAGCGTTATAGTTGATAGTGGTGGAGGGCCTAGAAGCTTCATTAGAGTTGCACAGCTAACTGATATACACTTCGGAGCCGAACAGGGAGGTTACCCTAATAACTTCAAGCACACCCGCTACGTAGCATTGCTCAACACCCTAGTTGAGAGATTTAGCGTTAACCTCGTCGTCTACACAGGGGATTTGATAGATGTTGGTACGGATATTAGATCCTATAGGGATTTCTTTAGGATTGTGAGTCAAGTTCAGGCACCTCAGCTAGCCATTACAGGTAACCATGACTGGGCTCAGGTTGATAGCACTAGATTGCTAGTGGAGAGGTTCTACGGTAGGTATGTTGTACCACTTAGGGTTTGGAGTTTCGCTTACGGAGACTTCCTATTCGTAGGTATTGATACTAGGATGGATGGCTACCCTGAGATGTGGCAGCTGGACTACCTTGAGGATGTTATAGCTAGGAATACTGATAAAACGGCGGTCATTCTAATGCACCACCCCCTGTTCACAAACGCTGGTGAGTATAAGGGGAAGCCTGAGGATCTGAGAAGGAGTATCTACAGTAGTTGGCGTGATGCAGGCTGGGAGCAGGCTGTAAGACTACTTGGGATCGTGGAAAGGTATAAGAATGTTGTTGCAATCCTAGCCGGGCACGTCCACAGGGATGCTGATGCTATCTATGTGAGATCAGATGGGTCCAAGGTGTACTTTATAACAACAACCACTGCGAACCACGGCTACCCGGAAGGCTACTACTGGGGTATGAAGGTTGTAGAGATATCGAGGGGTGAGGTGAAGGTTTTAACCCCCATGGCTAGGGGGTATACGCCTACAAGTGGTAGTATGAACACTGAGAGATTCCTAGTCTTCGAGGTCGCTGATCCAAGCAACACCGCAGTATCATGGTTCTTCAACACGACTGGTTTCAAAGAGTTTAATGTAGGCAATGTCACCCTAGTATTCTACCTCAACAAGACCTCGCCCCTAGAATCTTACAAGATCTATGGTGAGCAGGGGAGGATCCATAGGGTTAAAAGCTACGATATAGGGTTATACTACTTGTTCAAAGTACATGCTAACATAACAGGCTATGGTAGGATTACTGTAGCTTCATATGATGACGTGGAACCCCCACGTCTAAGGATAATGTCCGTGAGCCCTAGAGAGCCTGCATTAAATAGAACCCTAGTTATAAACGTTGAGGCAACAGACACAGGATGGGGTTTGGAACGTGTAGTGGCAATCGTAAGGGTTAACGGAGCTCCTAGAGGTTTTGTGGAAGCTCAGAGGACCATGGATCCCACTCAGTTCAGGATCGTAATGAGGGTAGCGGAGCCTGGTAGCTACGATGTCCTAGTACGAGCTATAGATCTTAGAGGTAATATTAGAGAGGAGAGGCTAACATTCCAGGTAGCACCACCTCTAACTGAAACACCTGGAGTAGGGACTCCAACACCGACACAAACACAGCCTATAGTGGAAACTAAAACTGAGGCTGCTGAGAAACCCACAACACCTCCGGAGACACCGTTAACAACGCCTATGGTTGAGACGAAAGCCCCAGAGGAGGCTGGTTGGGCTAATGCTTGGATGCTGGTAGCTGTGTTAGCATTGGTGTTGGTGGCTGTAGTTGTACTCCTACTAATTAGGAGGAGGCCGGCCCCATAATAAAAGCTTTTATAGCCCTAACCACCTCTATAATTTTTGAGTGTTTACCTGTTTAACCTGAGGGCTTAACGATGATAGGTTTAGTTGAGTCTATCTCAGGTTACGCTAGCTTGGTGGTGGAGAGGTCTAACGCCTCGTTCTTAGCTCTAGCTATTCTAGTCTACATTTTATCCCTCCTAGTCTCAGCCTTTAGATGGCTTACAGCCTCAAGGCTCTCCTACAGCACTTTCAACATTGTTGGCGCATCCGAGTCCCTCCTCGTAGGTATATTTGTTAATAACCTACTCACATTCTACAATGTTACAGGAGAGCTTGCTAGGATAGGGTGGGCTAGTTTAAGGCTTAGAGTTGAGTCTGCTAGGCTGCTCGTAGGGGCTCTTGCTGAGAGGGCTTCGGAGCTCCCAGTAGCACTACTCTACCTTAGCCTATCCACAGGCTCCCTGTTTAAACTCTCCCTTCTAAGTCTAGCTATTACACCTAGTTTGAAGAGCTACGCATCAGGTATTTTTAAAGCTGTCAGGGACCTGGCCTCAAGCCCCTCTCGCCTAGCCCTCGTTCTACTACTCTCCCTAACAATATGGGTTCTAGATACTACCAGAATACTCCTCGTAGCCTCAGCTTTTAATGTAAGCTTAGCGCTCACCGCCGCTCTAGGCTTAACTGTTATCCACGTAGCATCGAGGTTCTCCCCTACACCTGCAGGCGTGGGCGTCCTTGAGGGCGGTTTTATAGGTTACCTAAGACTACTGGGAGTTCCGCTAGGTGATGCCACCCTGATTGTTTTAGGTGAAAGGTTTGTATCAACACTTATACCCACAGTTGCTGGAGCCCTCCTAGTACTCCATAGGGGTGGTATTAGCGTTCTAAGAGCATCTATTAGAGGTGTCTCCGTTGAGGGTGGTAATGGTAACTGATAGTTTTAAACCGAAGATTGGTGGTATTGAGAGTGTCCTATGCGATCTAGCTAAAGTTATGTCAAGGTCCCATGAGGTTTACATTATTACATCCTCTAAGACCGCTCATAGCACCTATGTCTACGAGGACGGCCTAGGGTATGTGACCGTTAGGTTGAAGTCTAGGAGGTTTAACTATAACGGTGTAACCCTTAGCCCTTCCACCGGTGTTGCTCTATACAAGCTGGTTAAGAGCCTAGACCCCGATGTAATCCACGGCCACGGGACTTTCTCAACCCTATCAATAGCAGGGGCTTTAATGGGGTCTAAGGTGGTTAAAACACCCTCTTTGGTAACAGCACACTCCTTCATAGGTAGGGATACGCCCCGGTATGTTGTTAAAGGGTTGGAGCTCGCCCTTAGAAGGGTTGATATGGTAACAGCTGTTAGCAAGGCTGTAGCTGAGGATGTTATGAGGAGGCTTAAGGTTAGTAGGGTTACTGTTACCTACAACTGCCTTTTAGCAGATGAATGGGTTAGGAGGGAGGGTGAAGCCATGGATCTTGAAGGAGACCCTGTGGTATCATCTGTTATAAGGCTAACTCATAGGAAGAACCCACTGGTGCTGGTTAAGATAGCAGAAGCTCTAGCTAGAGAGGCCCCTAAAGCCAAGCTGTACATTGCAGGAGACGGGCCTCTTAGGAAGCCTCTTGAGTCTAGGGTTAAAGCTAGGGGTTTAAGGAACATAGTATTCCTAAGAGCCCTCCGTAGAAATGATGTTAAGAAACTTCTATGGTCCACAGATATATTCGTGCTCCCAAGTAGAGTAGAGGCCTTCGGCATCTCAGCCCTGGAGGCCATGGCATCCAGGGTCCCGGTAGTAGCTTTTAGGAGCGGTGGGATACCGGAGGTTGTAGTTAACGGAGTCACAGGTCTCCTAGCCAGTGGAGACGATGATCTAGCTAGGTTAACGGTAAACCTTGCATTAGACAGGGAGCTCTCCAAAAACCTAGGTCTTAACGCTGAGCTTAGAGCTAGGATGTTCGACTGCAACATAGTAGTAGGTAGGTATCTGCAACTCTACAGGTTAGTAGAGAGGATGCGTGATGAGAGAGGGTTGGGCTAGAGATCGCATACCAAGCTACAACCTCAACCCCGGCAGGGAGACTCCGTGGGCTATAGTAACCTTCGATGTCGAGATGGACGCTCCCCCCTACATGAGCGGATGGAGGGGGGTTGATGAGGGCCTCCCAGCTATACTGGAGGTGCTGGATGAGAAGGGTGTTAAAGCCACATTCTTCACCTTAGGCTTACTAGCTGTTAGAAAACCCAGAGCTATTAAAGCTATCCTAGATCCAGGTCATGAGATTGGAAGCCACGGGTTTGATCATAGAAGGCTTGACAGACTACCGTTAAGGGAAGCTATCCACAATATAGGGTTGAGCTTGAAGCTTCTAAGGGACTACTATGACGTTGTTAGCTTTAGAGCCCCCAACCTGAAGCTACCTCCAAGCCTCATACCAGCTCTTAGACTTCAAGGTGTAAAGGTTGATTCGAGCATCTCATGGTATAAGCCGCCCTTCAAAATAGCCCCCCTCATAGAGTATGGTATCCTAAGGGTGCCTGCAAGCTATCCTAGTAGTGTTCTAAGACTCCCCTGGAGGGTTCTCAAAACCCTGTTCAAGCCCGGGCTAGACTACGTCATACTACTACATCCATGGGAGGTTGTAGATTTAAAATGCGGTTCCAGGCCGGATCTAACCGTTGGGGTTGGAGGGAGGGTTCTAGGTAACCTTAGTGCTCTCATAGACCATCTTAGATCCCATGGTTACATGTTTAAAACTATGAGGGAGCTCCTAGCAAGCTCCTAGATCTCTCGTAGAGGTGTACTGCTATAGCTAGGTCTAATAATGAGTAGCCAACACTCTTATAAACTCTAATATCACCCCAACCGCATCGAGCTCCCTTCAACGCCTCTGAGAGCTCCACAATGCTCTCTGCTCCCATCCAATCCTCACTCTCACTAGTAACCCCCTCTCTTGTATCTACAAGTAGGCATTTACCCCTCCTAACAAGCTCTGGTTCAAGCTCTCTTACAGGTCTTGGAGCCCCAATACTCGCTACTAAAGCACCACTTCTAACATAGGAGTTTATAACAACAGGCTCTATACTAGTGGTAGCTGCTATAATGGTGTCGGAGGCTTCAAGTAACTCTCTAAGACTGCCGGCCACCCTACCATCATAGCTTTTAGCTAGAGCTTCAGCCCTAGCCTTAGTTAAACTATACACTAGAAGCTTATCGTAGCCGAAAGCCCTCCTAACAACCTCTAGGTGGTAGCGTGCCTGGACGCCAGCACCTATAATGCCTAGAGCCCCACCACCATAACCCATAAGCTTTAATGCAACCAAGGTGGTGGTGGCGGTTCTCCAACCAGTAGCGGGGCCCGCATCAGCCTCTAACAGTATATCACCACTCCTAGGATCGAAGAGGAGAAGGGTACCCCTAACAAGAGGTAAACCCCTACTAGGATTCTCAGGGTAAACACCTACAATCTTAACAACATAGTAGCCTAGACCGGAGGCTGGCATGACACCAAACCATGAGCCTAGGTACTCTATAGCAGTTCTAGGAGGAGGCCTAGGGGATTCCGTTAGAGCTCTCTCTATTAAATCCATAAGACTCTTAACATCAACAAGCTTATCAACATCCAGCCCGGAGAGCTTGAAAGTCATAGCTGGAAACCCTAACTTCTAGGCGTCTCGTGGAGAGTATAAATGTTTACGTGGAGTGGGGTTGAACATTGTTTATAACGATGTATAACTATACATACCATAGGAATTTAAGTGTGATGCGCGATACTGAGTGTAAGGTGTTAGGTGTTGAGTGAAATAGCTATAAAGCATCATTTTATGGTTGAGGATGTTAGGCTGGTCGTATACATAGCTACTCTTATATCAGCTTCAATCCTTCTATACAGTCTGGTCGTAGCTTACCGTAGGTGGACTGCTTATGGTGAGAGGTTCAGTTTCAACCTAGGTGGTTCTACTAGAAACCTTGTTTTATATAGTTTACTCCAGTGGAGGGTTTTAAGGCTTAGGTTTCCTGGTTTTACGCACCTAGCTATATTCCTTGGTATCCTATGGCTTTTCACAATGACTGTTCTTAGAGCTCTAGACCACTATATAGGCCCTTTCCTTGTGGGCTGGGTTTGGATTGCCTACAAGTTCCTGGGCAACATTGCAGGGCTCCTGGTTGTGGTAGGTTGTAGTGTTGCCATTATAAGAAGGTATTATGGGCTTACACCAGGGCTTCCCAGGGATCCAGGTTACTATGTCGTCCACGGGCTCCTCATAGCCATAGTTGTCTCCGGCTTCGCCCTAAACGGTATGAGTGCTGCAGCCTACAGGGCTACCTTTGAATCGCCCCTCTTCGACCCCGTAGGCTACCTCTTCTACATACCCGCATCTCAACTTTCATTTGACGAGCTTAGATTCTACTATAGGATACTCTGGGTTGCCCACATGCTGTTAGCCCAGCTAGCTATAGCATTGATCCCCTTCACAAACCTCTGGCATATAATTGCTTCCAACATGAAGATAGCCTTAGCTAGGCCCAGCCCCCCGGTTGGAGCTCTAAGAGGGTACCCCGATGTAGATGAGAGGCTTTCAAGTGGTACACCGCTGGGGTTGGCCGAGTTAAGGTATTCTACGTGGAAGCAGAGGCTTGACTGGGATGCTTGTACGAGTTGCATGAGATGCACTAATGTCTGCCCGGCATACGCCTCAGGTAAACCCCTTGACCCTAGGCTCGTCATTGTAACATTAAGGGATTTAATGTATAGGGGTGCTTGGAGTGAAAGGCCTTGGGGTGGTAGTGGTGTTAGAAGCGACGCTATATGGAGTTGTGTTACCTGCGGTGCATGCGTCTACGAATGCCCCGTGCTCATACACCATGTTGACTCTATAGTAGACGTTAGAAGGGGTATGATGAGTGTTGGTGATGAGAGTATACCAGAAGGGGTTCTAAACAGCCTCCAGAGCATGCAGCAGTTGGGCAACCCAATGGGGGTCTCACCTGTATCGAGGGATGAGTGGGTTGAAGAGCTTAGGTCTAAGTTTGGGGATGAGGTGATAGCTAGTCCTGGTGTTAGCTACGAGTACCTATACTGGCCTGGTTGCGCTACAAGCCTAGACCCTAGGGTTAGGAGTGTAGCTGAATCACTACTAGAGCTCCTTAGAGAAGCCGGGGTTAGAGTAGCGGTTATCCCAGAAAACCTATGTACAGGAGACCCAGCTCTAAGGATGGGGGAGGAGGCTTTATTCCTAGAGATAGCTTCAACAACGCTAGAGGCCCTCTCAAAGTATAGCTTCGAGAAACTCCTGGTAAACTGCCCCCACTGCTACACAGCATTCAAATGGGAGTATAGAAGGTACAGGGGTTACCTCGAGAAAAGGCTTGGGGGTAACGCTTGGATAGTGGATAGGGTGGCTAACAACGTGGAACACCACACACTACTACTAACTAGGCTTATTAAAGAAGGTAAAATCAAGCCAGGACCCTACAAGGCTACAGTAACATACCACGACCCCTGCTACCTCGGGAGGTGGAATAACGTGTACGATGAGCCCAGAGTAATACTGGGGAGTGTGCGTAGGCTAACACTAGTGGAGATGCCTAGGAGTAGGGAGAAGAGCTTCTGCTGCGGAGGCGGCGGGGGGCAGCTGTTCTACGAGGTTAGGGTTGGAGAGAGGATTAGCAAGGTTAGAGCTGAGGAGGCTTCTAAGGCCCTCGAGGCCGGTGAGGGTGAGAGGGTTGTTGCAGTAGCATGCCCATACTGTAACATAATGTTTAGAGGTGAAGCTGAGAGCTACGGCTTCAAGGTTATGGATGTAGTGGAGATCCTGGCAAAAACAAGAGCTCAAGGCGTTAAATGAAGTCTGGATTAACTCTAGCTTATGCTTAAGCTCCCTTCAAACCTCCTCTCTATCGGTATCCAGCACGCTGCGTAGTGCTCCCTCTTAACCTCAACTAATCCCGGCTCCTCCCTTTCACAGAACCCTCTAACCCACTCGTTCTCATCGTAAGCTACACATCTAGGTCTAAACCTGCACCCTGCTGGTATCCTTATAGCACTTGGAACCTCACCTTTTATTGGGACATGTCTAAGCTTCAACCTATTCTCCGGGATCACATCTGGAACAGCGCTTATCAAAGCTCTGGTGTACGGGTGTAGTGGTTTCTCCACTATCTCATCTGCTCTAGCTACCTCAACTATCTTCCCAAGGTACATTACAGCTATCCTATCGCATATGTACCTTGCGAGAGCTATATCGTGTGTAATGAATATCAATGATAATCCCCTCTTAGCCTTAAGCTCGTTGAAAACCTCTAGAACCTCAGCTCTAATAGAGACATCTAGCATTGATACAGGCTCATCTGCTAGGAGCATGCTTGGGTTTAGAACAAGAGCTCTGGCAATTGCAACTCTCTGCCTCTGACCACCGCTAAGCTGGTGAGGGTACCTAGCCATGAAATCCTCTGGCGGGGTTAGCTTAACAGCTTCAAGTGCTTTGGCTACGGCCTCAACCCTCTCCTCCCTAGTACCAATACCGTGGACTACTAGGGGCTCTTCTACGACATCGTATATCTTCATTCTAGGATTAATACTGCCGAAGGGGTCTTGGAATATTATTTGAACCTCCCTCCTAACAAGCTTCTCAGCTCTACCCCGGGTCTTGTATACGTCAACATACTCTCCGTCGACAACAACGTTAGGTTGCACCCTCGATATCTCCTCTATAACCTCCTCATGGGGTCTGAAGAGTATCCTACCGCTCTTAACATCACTTCTATCAACTAAGATCATCATAGCCCTAGCAGTTGTAGTCTTACCGCAACCACTCTCGCCAACGAGGCAGAAGGTCTCGCCCATCTCTACATCAAATGATATGCCATCAACTGCCCTCACATAATCCATTCTACCGAGTAGTGAGTCTATGATACCCTTTCTAACAGGAAACCAAACCCTTAGATCCTCAACCTTCATGATATGAGGTATTCTAGCTCACCTCCTCCTAAGCCTAGGCTCAACTATGGTCTCAAGGGTGAAGCCGAGGGCTACGAAGGCGAAGCTGAAGAGGCCTAGCATTAGCCCTGGTGGTAGAACCCACCACCACATCTTGTAAGCTACACCTCTCTCAGCCTGAGCATCAGCTAGAATCCTACCCCACGTTGGCAGGCCATGATCTATGCCTAGTACGCTTAAACTAGCTTCAGCTATTATAGCTCCAGGCACGCTGAAGACTAGGACTGCTGTTGCATACGGTATAATCTGTGGTATTATATGTCTAAACACTATCCTCCACGTGGAGGCACCTAGAGCTTTGGCGGCTTCAACGTAAGGCTCCGCTTTAATGCTTAGAGTTATACTTCTAACTATGATCGTGGTTCCTCCCCAGCTGAACGCTACTAGAACAGCCATTATAATGGTTAGCGCAGGCCATCCCACCCAACCTCCAGTCTGTATGGCTACACCTACCAGTATGAGTAGGGGTAGTAGTGGTATATTAACTATAACGTCGACAAGCCTCTGTATAACCTCGTCAACCCTACCACCAAAATACCCGCTAATAACACCTAGTACAAGGCCTATAGCTACAATAGCGAAGGCCACGGAGAACCCTATTATCAAGGCTACTGGGAACCCGAAGAGTAGCCCTTGGAACAAATCCCTACCCTTGGTATCTGTGCCTAAGAGCCCATAGCTGTTCCCTATAACCCTAATACTGGTTGAAACACTCACATCGCCATTGCTTATAAGCCTCTCCACAGCCCTAGGATCTGCTCCAGTATACCAGAGAGCTAGGGTAATCTGGTACTCCCCGGTAACAGTTTTGAAATCCGATGCTTTGACATCGAGTGGCTCCCCAAACACAGGCCTGTTTAGAAGTGTACAGACACTATCAACAGTCGCGTCTAACCCATAATATCTTATGTAGCTTGTAGCAAACAGATCACATCTCATCTTAACCTCAACACCTGAAACCAGCCTCTCCAGTGTGTACTTACCCTCGAAGGTGTAGAGGACTAGCCCATCAGGCCTTGTCACGAACACCATTGGTACAACACTTATACTTGTCAGGTTAACCCCTTCACTAGCCTTAGCCCTTAGTATAACCACCACATCCTGTGGAAACACGCTGCTGGTTGAAGTATAGCTAACCCTGTAAACCTCAATGTAACCTATTGGTGTTAATGTTTTAATGCCAAGTGACCTACCATACTCTGGGACGATCCTATCAAGATCTCTAGGTGGGAAATCCCCTGGACCCCTAGGTGTCACAATTCGAGCCTCCTGGAGCCTAACATTATCATATGAAACAGTTTCTGCAACTGGGATCCCCAGGTATTTAACCCATACAGGGTAGCCTTGCTTAGGGTTTAAGGTCCAAGGAGGTCTATCGGATGCTTTCCACATTTGCGGGAAATCCGATGGTAGGCTTACAAGGGAGTATATTGAGACTAAGACCATAAAGCCTATTATTAGCATGCTCATCTTACCTAGGTTGTAAGCCCATACCTCCTTAAAGTTTGACCGTAGAGATCTCGCAAGGTACCTAATAAGACCCTCCCTAACCTCCCGCCTCCTCTCCAGCATTACAGCTTCACCCTCGGATCCAGGATTACGTATAAGACTTCTAGTATAAACCTAGCAGCTATGTAGACTAGGGTAGTAACATAGACAAGGGCTAAGACCATGGGGCTATCGCCCGCCGCTATGGACGCATAGTATAGGAGCCCCATGCCAGGCCAGTCGAATACAGTCTCCGTTATTATGTAACCCCCAATGCTACCAGCTAACCCTAGTATCACGAATGTAAGTATAGGGCCTGCTATAACCCTCATTACATACCTCCTAACAACCCTACCCTCAGACAACCCCCTAGCCTTAGCAGCCATAACATAATCCTCGCTTACAACCCTTATGGCCACAGCTCTAGCTGAGTACAGCCACCCACCTAGAGTCGCAAAGGTTACGACAAGTATTGGGAGGTATGAGTAGTAGAGGATGTCCTTAAAGACCACCGCTAGGCCGGCCACATCTAGTGATAGTAGGTTTGACGTGAAATCTGATATGAGCTTAGCTATAGGCCTATAGCTTGTTGGAGCTACCCCTAGGTAGAAGCCTGACAGAGCTACGGCTAGCATTGCAATCCACCATGTGGGGAAGGCGTTTGTTATAGCAGCATACGTTATAATCCCTTTATCCAGAGTACTACCTCTCCTATAAGCTATGAAAGGCCCTAGCGGGATGGCAATCAAAGCTGATACTATGTAGGCAATGGTTATCATCACTATAGTCCTGGGTAGGGCTACTGCAATAGCATCCCCTACTTTAACTGGGGGGGATAAACCGACAACCCCAGCTACCTCAGCTTGACTTACATAGAGATCCAGAACTATAACCTTAGGTATGAGAGAAAGGGATCTCTGATACCAAGGTTTATCAAGACCATAAGTTCTTATAAGATACTCCCTATACTCTGCCACTAACCTCTCAACCTCCTCCCTCGGCAACCCAGAACCCGGTCTTGTGAGCTCCTCCCTATACTGCCTAATCTCCTCCCTTATGATAGCACTGAGTATCACGCGATCATACCCTGTAGCGCCTACAATAATGGCTGTCATTATCAGGACAAGGACCAGAGTTACGGATAGAGTTATAGCCCTAAAACCTATTATCCTGAGAGATCTCCTATCCAAGGGCATAGAGCCTGCCCCCGCACCTCTAACACAATCTACAGTAAAACCTTAAAAGTTTAGATTAAAAGGAAAGTAGAATGAAAAGAGGGTGTTTGGGTGTAGTATCCCTTCAGGCTATCTCCTAGTGAGTATTATTGCTGCTACTCCTAATAGTACTAGTAAGTTTACAACACTCACTATAAGTGATAATCTTGCATTGGACTGCGCTGCTTCAGCTGATTGCCCTACAGTCTGTATATCTGTTGATAGCTTCCTCTCAACACCAGTAATCCTATCCTCAACAGCAGATATCTTAGCATCAGTACTAGCAAACCTACTCTCAACACCAGATCCAAGAGCTCTAATAGCATCACTCGTAGCCTTACCAAGACTTGATATACTCTCAGTCAAAGCATCACTTAAAGCCTTAATACTTGAAGCGAGCTCAGCACTAAGAGAACCCCTAAGCTCCTCCAACCTCCTCAACGTATCAGCCTGAACAACAGCCAAATTCTCACTAAGCTTCTCAACACTCTGACCAATAGTAGTAATCTCTTGCACAAGACCAGCTGGGATAGTTTGAATCCTAGCAATAACTTCAGTTGGAAGTGCTATCTCAGTGGAGTACACTATGATTAGGACCTCGTATACAGCGAAGGGGTTAAGTAGGTTCGTTATCGTCTCGGGGAGCTCTACGACGAAACCCTCAGCCGTACTCTTAGCAACACCGCTAGCTATAACAGTTTTTGTAACAGGATCCCTAATAACGTACTTAACAGTTATATCACCTGGACCTTCAGCTCTTATAACAACCTTACCAGCACCACCAACAGGTACTAGTGGTGCTTCAATCTTTGTTATCGCCGCTGGTTTAGCTTCACCGAAAACCCAGTCCCTAGGCCCGAATGGGTAAGTTGGATCTCTGAAAGCCTCTAGTATCAGCTTCTGCTCCTCAGAGCTATAGTATGTTAGCATGTACGGCCCATTGGAGACCCATAGAGTGCCAGTCTTATCAAACCATGAGAGGAGAGCTCTAACCCTAGCATCCCAGTCGCTGGAGGTCATTAGAGAGCCTGCAGGTGTTGTAACATATGATTTGAAGTCATCGAACTTAATCCTACCATCCTTGAAGTAGCCTGCAACCTTCTCAGCATGAGCTTTCAAAGCAAGACTAAGGTATGGGAGGTTCTCAGCTCTAGATCTAGCTAGGTCTAATGCAACCTCCTTAGCAATATAACCAGCGTAAGTCTGAGCAACAACAAGCTCAAACGGTACTGTCGTGGAGGTAGCCCATGAAGCAGCCCAATTTGCTATGTAAGCTGGCTCGAAATGCCAGAAGTTTACGTAGACTTCGAGATCGTTACCTACAGGTCTCACGGCTACAACTGTATCAAAACCCTCCTTATTTACAGCTACGAATGCCCTCTCTATCCTAGCCTTCTCAGGATCGTAGACAGCATCTAGGTATAATGCTAGTGTTCCCAGTAGGTCAGCGAATGTTATGGTCTGGCCATTATGCCATTTAGCTCCAAGGAATCTTGACATGTCGAATACAACCTTGCTGGTAGCCTCAGTTCTGCCTAGCTCCCTAGCGTACACCCAGGTCTTCCCCTTAACATCAAACCACAGTGCATCATCTGGGACCCTGAGCTTACCATCAGGACCTGCAGTTTCAACGGTGAACTTAGTTCTAAACGGTATAGGCATACCTGTGAACGGATGCCTCCAGACTACGAAGTCGTAGGTGCACCTTGCAGGGTCAACGCTGTACACGTCTCTAAATCCTCTAAACGTGTTCCACGCTGTTGACGCCGTCCATACCCATAGGTGTCCAACCTTAATATCAGTCCTATCGCGTATGAACCAGCCCCTACAGTTATATGGACTTCTAAGGCCTGCTCCGAGATCTATTGTTAATCCTTGGACTTCAGCACTGACAGGCCATTTATCTAGTGTTGCGAAACCCCATATTCTAATGGACTCTCTTATAGCTAGATCTGTGCCCCTTCTTAGGGCTTCAAGCCACTCCTCCTTACTCTTAACATTCATGTAGTAGGCATCTCTAGCGTAGTCAGAAGCATTCCTACCATCGATTGTAAGCTCGTGCCTGTAGTTCCAGTATTCAGCCTCACCCCAGCCTGGCAGGTAGCCTAGTATATCTGCACCGAACTGAGCTAGGTTACCTTCATCATACCTATCTAGAGCACCCTTACCCCAACCTTCAGTGTAGAAGTGCCACTTGAAGTCTATCGGGTTTGTACCATAAACTGTATCTATCGCTGGCCCGAATGTAAGCTCTGATGGTATCACGTTGAACCCTAGTTTTACTAGCTCTAATGCGAATGATCTTCCAAGTTCAAGCCTTTCATCTTCAACTCTTATAATACCCACTATGTCGACCCTCTGACCCCTATAATGCCATTTTCCTCCCACCAGGTCTGCTCCAACAGCTTTCATTATATCCTCTATGTTCCTCTTAGCCCTCTCGGAGTTGTATTCGAAAGCATACTTGGCTATAACATCTGCTAGATCCGCGTACGTCGGGTCGTCTGGGCCGTAGAACGTGTACTTTACAAGAGCGAATCCTCTGTAAACCTCCCTAGCGATACGCTCTCTATCGAACACATACTGTAGTTCGAATCTAACCTCTCTTATACAGAATGGGTTGAAGTTAACCTTCTCAGCTCTGAAAACCTCCTCAACACCACTAGCCTCTCTTAGTACATCTACAACACCACAAAGCTCAACCTCAGTCTTCCTCTCAGCCGCATCAAACTTAACATACCTAATCAACAGTGGGTTAACGCCAAGCTTGAGAGCAGCAGTCTCCTTAGACTCCCTACCAGGGAACTTCAGAATCTGAACAGGAGCAGGGTTTAAGACCAAGTCTGTTAACCCTGCTGGTGCCGTTACAATTCTTACACCAGGTGTTGCGGCCAAACTCTCGGCCATCGCGGCTGGGATCCTGCCGAACATGTAGAGGTCTATCTTGCCAGTTGTTATGGCTGCAGGTACGTCTGGTATGGGGACTCTAAACCACTCAACCTTATCAACTGCAGGCCCCTTAACCTGGGCTAGAGCTGGGGTAGCTTGGGCCAGGATTAGGGGTAGTACTAGGAGTGTTGCGAGAGCGAGTGCTAAAGCCTTTAAACGGGAGCTCATACCCTCCACCTCACCTAGCCGCCCTAGACAGTCTAGGTTTGAATCTTAAAAAGCTTTCGCTTACCCCCCTTCTCATTATCGCGTAGAGGGCTGTGGAGAGTAGGGTTAGAGTTGCTAGTAGGCCTACCACCAGTAGTGTTGCCTGGGCTCTCGTACTGGCTTTGATAGCTATGACGTCTATTGAAGTTACTGGCTCCTCCGGGCTCCACTCTAGGCTACAGACTCCATTACAGCTCCTCTCCAATACACCCACGAGGTCCCAGCCGTTGTAAAGCTCTGTTTTCACAGTGAAATAACCTCCTCCAACTACTGTTACGTTGAACCACTCTATCCTAAGCCTAGCCTCTAGTAGTGCGTTGACGTTCACGCCTGGCATATCATACCTGATCCTGAGAACCCCTGGCTCCACGCTCTCCATAAAACTAGGTGGTATGTGCATGGGGGAGCTTGCTAACCTCAGGTTGATAGTGTCTATTAGAGCTCCCCGGGGCAGGCTTATGTAGCCCCTGGATCCAGCTGTTATACTAGCACTGCTTAAAACCTCACCTATAGAGTCGTTGAGTTTATATAACACAGCAACCCTTAGATCTGCGCGGCCAGCCTCCAGGAATGTAACTATGTACTCTACTCCACGCACTCTATCAAGGTAAACAGTGTAACCTCTAGTCTCGTTAGCTACAACACCTCCTTTAACCAGAGTGACCTCCTCTACAGTAAAACCACTAGCCCATAGGATTGCAATAGCTACTAGGACGGCTGCGGAGATGGGAGTTAAAAGTAGCACTAGCCTCCTCCTCATAGCCTTTAACCTAGTACTAGGGGATACAGTTAAAATCTTATATAGCCTTGCAAGCCAGATACTAAAACCCGGGGTGTCTATTGAGTTTAGCTAAGATAGCTCTAGGCCTAGCAGGAATCCTAGCGGCCTTCACATTATCAGTTATAGGGAGCGGCTGGGACACCGTGGGGGCACCCTACACTCTAACAGTAGAATCCAATGTATCTAAACGTGCCTTCGAACTCCTAAACATAACACTGGATAGATCGTATAGGAATGTAACCATAACGATATCCAATGTAGGTGGCTCGTGGCTAAACGTAGCTATACGTGATAGACAGCTAAAACTCGAACCTGGAGGCTCTACTAATGTTAAAGTGGAGAACCTCCTTGAGGTAATATCTTTCAACTTCGAATCAAGTCTTGGCAGGGCTGAGGTAACAGTATACACTATATGGAGGGAAGGCGTGAACCTCCTCCTCAGCCTTACAGCCATCATAATCCTCGTACCATCAATGATAATAGCTAGCTACGGCATCCTAGAGTACATCGTTTTGAAGAGGTTATAGAATTGGAGGGCTTCGCCTCCAAAGCTTGGATCATGAAGGTTAATGTGGAGGGCGAGTTTAGAGAGTACTGCGTGGACTCCAGCATACCACCGCTACTCTCTAGAGAATGGAGAGCTCTAATACTAACATACCCTAAGGGCAGCTGCTCCACCACCATACCTATGGGATTAAGGTTACTAGAGTCCACTCTAGGAGCTGAGGAGCTCTTCAACAAGCTCGTGGAAGCATGCTTTAAGGCTGTTGAGGAGTGGGGGAGGTTGAGGGCGTTACGTAAGCCCATTCTAAGCCTCCTACTCCGTAGGAGACCTGATAGTGTTGAGGAGGAGCTATACGAGGTTAGTAATGCCGTGGAGTTGTGTAAGCTTATCTTTGGCGACAAGCTTGAACCCAGGCTTGAGGCTTATAGTAGAGCTTACATAGCCTATGTTAGAGGTAGTAGGGAGTACGAGAGGGTTAGGACTCTAGCAAGAGTTGATGAAGGGGCTAAGAGGTTGTTTGAGAACCCCTAGGAGTACCTAATCTTCTCCAGCGTTCTCTCAAGCCAGCATGCTGACATGCGCCCTTTCTCTGGTGTGAACTCCGGTGGATCCTCCTTGCATACCTCCATTGCATAGGGGCATCTTGGTGCGAATCTACAGCCCCTAGGTGGGTTTATTAGGTCTGGTGGCTGCCCCGGTATGTATACCAGGGATTCCTTGGGCCCTCTTAGCTTTGGCACTGCTTTCATCAACAGGTATGTGTATGGGTGTCTTGGCTTGTAGAATATCTGCTCGCTACCACCATACTCCACTATCTTCCCAGCGTACATTATTGCAACTCTATCGGCCATCTCAGCTATGACTGCTAGGTCGTGTGTTATAAGTATTATGCTTATCCCCTTCTCCCTCTGAAGCCTCTTCATCAGATTTAGTATCTGTGCTTGGACGACAACGTCTAGAGCTGTTGTAGGCTCATCTGCTATCACTATGTCAGGCTCCAAGGCCAGCGCCATGGCTATTACGACCCTCTGCTTCTGCCCCCCGCTCAGCTCGTGTGGGTACCTGTTGGCAATACTCCTATCGAGCCCCACGCTCTCTAGGAGCTGGTAGACACGCTTCCTAGCCTCCAACTTGCTCATTCTAGCATGGTATGTTAGAACCTCCTCAATCTGAGCTCCAGCAGTATAAACGGGGTTAAGGCTGTTCATAGCACCTTGGAATATCATGCTAACCTTCTTCCACCTAATCTTAGCCCTAATCTCCTCCTCCGAGAGCTTCGTTATATCGATACCGTCCACTACAAGTCTACCAGAGACTATCCTACCTGGGGGTGGAACCATGCCGAGTATGCTCCAGGCTAGAGTGCTCTTACCACAACCACTCTCACCAGCTATACCAAGAACCTCACCGCGTTCAAGCTGCAATGTCACTCCATCAACAGCTCTAACAGGGCCTCTCAGAGTGAAGTAGTGTGTCTTAAGATCCTCTACCTCAAGTAAAGCCATTACAGCACACCCCAAACCCTCCTTGGGCACGCCAAAATCTCTAAACACTAAATAAAGCTTTTAAGCTTGGATACGCAAACAGGGCAGAACCAAGGCTCCTTAAAGTCGACCTCTGAAATGTTATTACTAAAGGACATAACACATCTTCTATTAGGGCAGTGGCCTAAACCTAGCAGGTGTCCGAGCTCGTGCATAGCCTCCTTCAAAACCCTGAGGTGGTAAACTTGGTGATCCCCAGTTTCAAGCCTAGAGGTGTAAACTGTGGCTGTCGAGAACTCCGGTATGGCTAGGCCGAAGACGAAGTTCAAACCCTCAACATAGCCATCACCAGCTACGAGGCCTAGAACAAAGCTCCCCCTAAGCCCGAGAACATCTTTGTAGAGCTCCTGTAAAACCTCGTTAACCCTAACAGCTTTAAACTGCATTCTACTCCAATCGAATACATCGAGATAGTCAAGACCTATAGGCCATAGGGAGATCCTTACATCAAGGCTAACTGGGAGCCTACGCCTAAGCTCCTCTGCAAGCCAGTGCAGCGTACTTCTATCATTGAACCCTATGGGTTGTATGAAGATTTTAGCACTCAAAACCTCCACCCATATACCCTAGCTTGAACGCTTTCAAGTTCAACTCTGAGTTGGGGAGCCCTTTTAAAACTTTGACCACACTATCAAATCCTATGATGCTACCGAGCTTCTTTATTGAAATGGCCTGACCTAACAGATATACATTGGCAACCCTAACATCGCCTAGCTTCTCTGCAACCTCACTAGCTGGGGTTACCGTTAACCTAATATCTAAGCCCCTGAGAGCTTCTATAACGTTATCAAAGCTAGGGGTCTTAACATTGGGCATGGACGGTGGTATTATTAGCCTATCAGCTACTATAAAACCACCCCTCCTCATATAACCAATGTTTCTTACAACCTCTAGGAGCTCTAACCCAATCATCAGATCTGCCTCCCCGAGAGGTACTAGTGGTGAATCTGCATCACCAATCCTAACGTGGACTACTACAGCACCACCCCTCTGGCTTAAGCCATGTGTTTCAGCTAATAGTACGTTCAAACCACTAGCTAGGGAGGCCTCACCTATTATCTTAGAGAGTGTTAGAACACCTTGACCTCCAACACCGGCAATTAGAATGTTGAAGCTCTCGCTCGAAGCCATGCTAGCCACCTCCCACACTAGACGTTGTCAGCCCTAGGAGGTTCCACCACCTCTCATCAATGTAGCTAGCAGGTTATATAGCGTTGAACGGGCATATCCTCTCGCATACACCGCAACCCGTACACAGAGCCCTGTTAATGGTTATCCTACCGTCACCACTAGGCGTTATAGCTGGGCAGTTGAAAGCTTTATAGCATACCATACACCCCCTACACCTACTGGAGTCCACAACATAGCTCGGCCTAGAAATACTCTCAGCTCTAGCTCTACTCATTGCCATGAGGATACATGGACCTCTTGCTACCACAACTGAGACCTTACCCTCCCCTACATCCCTTAAAGCATTTAAAGCTTTAGCCTCAACATCTCTTGGGTTGAACGCCTCAGCCACGTATACCGAGTCTACACCAACACCCCTCGCTACATCCTCCACCGAGATCCTCCTAGCCTCCCCTCCTATAGCGTTGAAACCCTAACCTGGATGGGGCTGGTGTCCTGTCATAGCTGTAACCCAATTATCGAGCACTAGAACCACCATGGGGGCTTTGTTGTAAACAGCGTTTATAAGCCCTGGTACGCCTGCATGGCAGAATGTAGAGTCACCGATAGTTGCAATCACCACCCTACCCCCTAGCACGTGAGACATGCCATTAGCGAGACCCACACTATCACCCATCTCGATAAGGGTATCCTGCGCGTTGAAGGGCTTGTTAACAGCTAAGCTATAACGGCCTATATCACCTGAGTACACTACATCGAGACTAAGTCTCTTAACAGCTTTTCTAACAGCGTAGAACACACTCCTGTAAGGACACCCAGGGCATAGGACAGGAGGTCTTGGAGGGGGCTTCACTGTTGCCTCCAGGAGCTCCGGCCTCCTATACCCGAGGCCTAAAACCTGTGCTATAGCCCCCTCTACATCCTCTAGCCTAAGCTCACCGGTAGCCCTAAGGTGACCACTCCTCTTACCGTAAACCCTTGTGTTTAAGCCGACCTCCTGTAGTAGAGTTTTAAGCATTGTCTCGAAAACAGGATCCCCCTCTTCCACCACTAATACAGCATCTCTACCCTCAACCTCTCCCAGGATGAACTTAGATGGTAGGGGTACAGGGGTGGTTACCTTAGCCAGCCTAACCTGGGCCTTAAGCCTTCTAAGAGCCTCCCTAGCACACCTATAGCCTATTCCAACGCCTATTACCACGACCTGGGAGTCCCTGGGCCCCTCTGCTACGTTAAGCTCACTCCTTGAGACTAGGTCCTCAATCCTCCTCCACCTCTCTAGAAGCTCCTCCCTAAGCCTCCTAGCATGTGCTGGTATGAGGTTCCACCTTGAAGGGTTACCTTTAAACACTCCCCTAAGCCTAGGCCTCCCCAGAGCTCCCACCGCTACAGGGGCCCTTGTATGCGATACCCTGGTGACGAGCCTTAGGAGTACTGGGTGTCTCACCTCACCGCTCAACCTTAAAGCCTCAAGGGCGGCCTCCCTAGCCTCCTAGGCTCCGGCAGGCTCCACTACCGGTATGTATGCGTGGACACCATATCACCTGTTATCCTTCTCATTCTGACTACTCAACATCCCAGGATCGTCGGCTGAGATGACCAGGAGTGATACCTCAACACCGGTATAAGCACTACTAAAGAAGGGGTCTGCAGCTACATTCAAACCGACATGCTTCATAGAAACAACACTTGGAACCCCTGAGATAGCAGCACCATAAGCCGCTTCAAATGCAACTTTTTCATTAACACTCCACTCAGCATAAGGATAGCCTAGCTTGGAAGCAACGTAAGCTAGGGCCTCCACAACCTCAAATGAAGGTGTCCCAGGGTACCCGGAGGCTAGGCCAACACCGCACTCAAGACATGCTCTAGCAACAGCAACATTACCCAACATCAATACCTTTGAGCCGGGCTCCGCTAGAACCTCAGGGTACCCCACGCCATACCCCTGTTTAAAGAAGCCTTCGAGAGTTTAAATAATTGTCTTACATGTTAAGCTTTCAGACAACACGTTAACATAGCATAGTTTTAAATATAACCCCTAGCCTAGGGTTTAGACGGTGTAAGGGCTTTGTACAGGTTTGTTAGTGTAGAGGTTTCAGATGGTGTTGGATGGATTGTTTTTAGGAGGGTTGAGAGGCTTAACGCCCTGAACTCTGAGTTTCTGGAGGAGGTTCTAGGAGCTC
>Ga0081478_167433_pt1 | contig 35438 bp, 28 predicted proteins | sample OctSprmetagenome_FD_70983 | JGI IMG/M metagenome (GOLD analysis project Ga0081478, IMG submission 70983) | Hot spring and microbial mat streamer communities from Octopus Spring Streamers, Yellowstone National Park, USA - T=80-84 v2 (version 2) | ecosystem: Environmental > Aquatic > Thermal... | reverse complement strand
GAGCCGGGGCGAGTTGATTCACCGCCGATGTCCAAAATGTCTGCCCCATCTTCAACGAACTTCCAAGCCCGCGCAACGGCTGTGTCAATATCAACGATGCCGTCGCCGGAGAAGGAATCAGGCGTGACATTAAGGATGCCCATAACGAGCGTCCGTTGCCCCAAAGGAAGTTCGTGCCGCTCACAACACTTCCAAGCCATAAGCCCTTCACCTTCCTGAATTCACAGGCAAAAGTTCTTTGACCTCTTGAAGGGACTGGTCGGTCGTGGCAACTCAAACCTCTTCAACCCTCACCAAGTTTTCCTAAGCCGAAAGGGTCAACCTGAACCAGTTCAAGACATCGCGACCTAAGATGTTTTCATCAATGTCTTCGCGAATGTCGGCTCGGATTGGCACTTGCCTATTGCCGATGAGAACTATTGCGAGGAAAAATTGCCGCGTTTGTGGGATGCCCCCAATCCCTGCTATGCGTTCCTCACCGACAGGAAGACGCCATAGGTCTATTTGGTCGGCAATGTCCCGCTGAATCAAAGTTAGGTCAGCGCCGGTGTCTATCACGAACTCTGCCTGAGTCAGACCCATTGGCATCGCAGGGCATTCAACTTCTGCCATCACTTTAGGGATGGGTGGGTCGTAGTCAGGGTCATACCACCCGACGCTCACACTACGAATTTTCAAGACCTTATCCTCAAATCCAACGCGCTTGACATACATGACGGTTGCTCCCTTTTGAGCAAGGACCTGTCGTATAACTTCGGCGGCGCTGTCGCCCACAGCAGCAACTTTGCCGTCAACGATGGCGACCCACTTGCCGAAATGGGTTTGAAGCAACTGTTCACGCATAGCGAAATAAGCCTGCTTCTCCCGTTCAAACTGTTCTTGCGCTTGAATTTCGTCCATGCAATTCATCCCCCTTTGAGGCGATGTCTTTCGGTCAAATTTTTGATGCCGCAGGTCAAACCTCTTCAACCCTCACCAAGTTTTCCTGAGCCGAAAGGGTCAACCTGAACCAGTTCAAGACATCGCGACCTAAAATGTTCTCAGTGATGTCGTCGCGAATGTCCACAAGCGTGAAGATACTTTGACCTGCCAACTGGAAGATAGCGCAGAAAAGTTGGCGCATCTGTGGCTGGGCGCCAACGCCACTAACCCAAATTTGTCCTGCAGGGTAACTCCTCAAACCCAAACTCTCCGCTTCGGGAAACTTCAAGAGGCTCAAATCGGCGCCAGTATCAATGATGCCCATAACTTCCACTTGCTGACGCTGGTAAGGGTCGCTGACCGCTACAGTTAGCATTGGCATTGGTGGCGAAAAAGTTGGGTCGTAGAAACCAACGCTCACCCTGCGAACTTTCAAGGTCATTTCTTCCTTGCCGACGCATGTAACATACATGACCGCTTTTCCTGTTTTTTGGAAGGCTTCAGCGGCTACCTTGCTCATTTGATCACCTACTGCGACAACTTTGCCGTCAACGATAGCGACCCATTTGCCGAAATGGGTTTGAAGCAACTGTTCACGCATAGCGAAATAAGCCTGCTTCTCCCGCTCAAACTGTTCCTGCGCTTTGGTCTCATCCATATCGCTAATCCCTCCCAACGAACCAATTCTTGCGCATTACGCTTTACGCATTACGAACCGCCCCGCTTCACCGCAAATGAGCGATCAAAGCCTTCAAATGTTCAGCATCCCGTTGAAGCACGCTTCGTCGCTCATCGGGCGCAAACTTGCCCAAACTTTCGTCCTCGATGCAAAGGTCGCCGTTGTATCCTGCCTCCCTCAAAATCTCAACAACGATGCTGTGGTTGATGTCGCCTTCGTAGATCGGGCAGACATAGCGACCATACTCGTAGCCGATAGGGCGCTGCTGTTCCCTCATCTCTGGCGGGTAAGCGATGTTCTTGACATGGGTGTGTTTGACCTTCGGGGCGAACTGGCGCATGATTTCGTAAACCCGCGAAAGCGGATGCCCGAACCAGTAGAAATTGCCTGTGTCCAAAGTCAAGCCCAATCGCGGCGAATTCACAGCCTCAAAGACTGCCTGCAGAAATTCGGGGCGGTTGCCCAATGTCCCGTGATTCTCAATGCCGAGTTGGACATCAGTGTCATCGGTGGCTTCAAGGACTTGTTTGATGTTTTCGGCGAAAAGTCGGATAGCACCATCAACACCGATGCTTTCCCAGCCACTGACAATTGCATCAACCCTGACTGCGTTGATGCCAAGTTGGTGTGCCACCTTAACCGTTTTGACCATCCATTCAACCTGCTCTTCCGCGTCATCCCGCCCGAAATCGTTGCCCAGCAAAAAGGCACTGATGCGGACGCCGTTTTGGGCTAACTCTGTTTCCAGCGCCTTCAATCCCTCAGGTGAAGACAAGTCGTGTAGTTGCGACGGATTCACCAACGACCGAACGGTCAAATCCCGCCTCACTCGAACCTCAACAGCGTCAATTCCCAAATCCCTCAACCCTTTAACGACGCTGGAAAACCCACCATGCAACACCACATCGTCCCGAATGGACACAAACATCGTCCTCACCCCTTGCCTCAAAGTTTTGGTCCGCTTCGCCCCTTGTGGGGCTCTCACAAACCCTTACGATTTCATCGGTCACCGACAAGTGCTGCAAGATGTTGCGGAGCAAGTGGCGCAGCGGCTTGAAGAACCTGATGACTCTCGCTTGCGGGCTATGAAGGCGTTGAAAACTCGGTAGAACTCCCTGCCGTTGCAGGACGGACAAACCAACGACTTTTCCCTCTCTTCTTTCTCGGCAATTGAGCAGGTGAACTCCACGATTTCACCGCACTTGGCGCATGTGTAGGTGTAGGTCATGGCACCACCACCCTTCCAAACTATGTTGCCAATACCGTCCCTTTCATGACCAAAGGCAGCATCTTTTCGGCGAGTGGTCGGAGCGAACCTTCTCGCCCGTTGCGAACCCAAACGAGTTCCGCAGCGATGCTAACCACAATTTCCCAAACGCTTTCGCCACCGATGTCAATGCCGATGGGCGCATGGACTTTTGCCAACTGCTCAGGCGTTGCAATGCCCTGTGCGATGAGTTCGTCGTAGATGAGTTTGATTTTGCGGCGACTGCCGATCATGCCGATATATGCGACTTCATCAACATGGCGAACGACTGCTCGCAAAGTTTCGGCATCGTGGCGGTGACCTCTGGTGACGATGACGATGTAAGTGTCTTTGTCCATCGGTTGCGACGCCACAGTTTGTGCTATATCGCCGACCAAAATGTTGTCAACTTCGGGAAGCCGTTCTCGGTTGGCGAAACTCGGTCGGTCGTCAACTACGGTGACCTCAAATTCCAACAGGGACGCCAAATGAGCCAGCGCTGCACCGATGTGCCCCGCACCTGCGATAATCAAATGCGGTCTCGGCAAAAGGGGCTCTATAAACAACTCGGCTTCGCTTGAAGGGACTTGGATGAAACCGGTTAACTCATCCCGCCTTTGAATCGCTTCGCCAACCAATTCAAAGACGCTCATCGGCAAATCGGTTGGGCATTCGGGCGTGCAAGCGACAATTTTGAGATGCTGGACTTCCGCCTGAATGCAAGCGTCTTGCCTTGCCTCAATGAGCCAGCGGGCACCGACCAAATTGGGTTCAGGCGCATTCACAATCGTGACCAATGCGCCTCTCTTGCGGGAGCGAAGGAAGGTTGCAACTTCGTTCCAGAAAGATGCTTGTTCATAGGGCTTGCCGTCTATGAAGATGCGGGCAGTCCCACCACAAATGAGCCCGTCATCAAATCCGTAATCGCTGTCAAGGTGAATTGTCAGCAAAGTCCTTCTGCCTTGTTGAAGGCATTCAAGGGCGACCCGCCTTGCTTCCGCTTCGAGGCAACCTCCTCCCAAAGTTCCCGAAAGACCGCCATCAGCCCGAAAAACTGCCTTTGCTCCCGGCTTCTGCGGGGTTGAGCCGCTTGTGTCTATGACCTCAGCAAAGGCACACGGTATGCCTTCACCGACGATTTCCGCCAACTCATAGAAGACATGCCTCACGGCTTCATCACCTCACCACCCCCTATTCTATCACGCATCAGGAACCGAAAATCTCTCGCGAATGCTGTCAGTGGGACACGAATGGGATGCCTTTCTATGCCTGGTTGCTTTGCAGCCCTGAACCGCCTCTTGCCTTTGAGATTTTTGGGCGCTAAATTTTTTGTGCCAATCCCTGAACGACGAGGGTGAGGCACTGTTTTTCACGGCGGACAAAGTGACAAAACTGTCAAGGAGGTGACCTGATGGGTTCCACGAAAAAATGGTGGCGCAAGAAGGCTAAAAAGCATTGGCGCAAGAAGCGCCGGAGGATGCACCGACACCGCAAGAAGGAGCGTTAGTAGCTAATGACCGCTGTAGGTTGGGAATATTGTGCCCCTTCCCCGACGCCAAAGGCGGCGCAGTGCCGCTAAGGAAAGAAGCCCAACCACCATCAACGCCAAACCTAAGGCTGCTATTTTGTCGCCTTGGGGCTTTGTCAGGAATAAGCCGAACAGGACTGCGCCTGCGCCGCCAACCATCATGCTTGCGATTTCGGCAAAAGTTTGGATTGGTTGCGGGAGGGGCGGTTGTTCGGGCACTAAAGGCTCACCGCAAGCCCAACACTTTTCAGCATCGGGGAAATTTTCGCGCCCACAGTTGGCACAGTAAACGAAATCCGTAGCGAAAACTTGTTGCTCCTCCTCACCTTCAATTGGCACGGTCGTCGGTCGCTGGCGGCGGGAGCGAATCACTTCAACCAACTTGCCCAATTCGCCGTCATCTAACCACAGAGAGCCACATTGGGGACAAAGGTCAAAAGGAAGGTTAGGCGCTTCTGGCGGATAGAACTGCTGCATAGGGATTTGACAGTTGGGACAAAGCATCTCAAGGGCAAGCACAGGTATCGGGTTCGTGTCGGTATAAGCGTTTTCCAGAGCGAGGGCTGAATCCCAATCATCGCGGGCGATTTTCCATGCCTTCGGCGAAAGGAGCATCCCACCACAGGTAGGACAGACATCAGCCTCCAACGAACCCTTCATCTCCCGAATGAGGGGCACATCGCACTTGGGACAAACAGGCACCCTTCTCAGCATCGCCCTCACCAACTCAAAACATAGCACACCGTCGCAAAATAAGTGACAGGTCGCAATAACGCTTGCTTCACCGTGGGGGGTTGATGGAGATGGCGAAAGATGGGAAACTTGAGCGGTTGATTGAGCGGACGGGCGGAATTTTGAAGTTGCGACCGACATATGTCCGCAGGTTCTACAAGGACGGAGGTAGGCTCGGGTTAAGCAAAAAGCCCGGCGGGACATTCAACCCGAGAACGAAACTTTTCGTCCCTGAGAGGTGGATTGCCTCGTGCGTTGAGGCTCACAACCCGCACCCAATAAAAGGCGAGGGGCTGAGCAAAATTTGGTTGCCCAAAGACGAGACCCAAATCACGCTGAGGGAAGCGCTTCAAAAATTCGGCAACTTGCTTTTAGGCGAGGAGCGAAACCGCGCCCATAACGGTGAGTTCCGCGTTCTCGTGAAAATCCTTGACCCTGCCGAACCGATTGTCTTCCACTTTCACGCCCGCGATGAGGATGTTTGGGCTCACCCGGAATTTTTCGCGGGTCACCGCTTCGGCAAAGACGAAGCCTACTTCTTCCTTGACGCTCCGAAAGGTTCCTGCCCTTACACTCATCTCGGGCTGGTGCAAGGCGTCGATGAGACCGAATTGCTGAAGGCGATTGAGAAGGGGCGAGACTACTTGCTTGAGTTGTCGCCTTACTACTTGCAGCGCATCGGCGAGGGCTATTTCACGCCTTCCGGTGTTCCGCACCGACCGGGAACTGCCTTGTGCCTTGAAATCCAACAACCGAGCGATGTTTATACCTTGCTCGAGACTGAGACCGATGGTCGGAAGATGAGCCCTGAGCAAATTCACCCCGGTTTCCCTGACCTACAAACAGCCATCAAGTTTTTGGACTTCAAGACGGCTCAAGACCCTGACCTTTTGGAGCGATGTCGGCTTATCCCGCAACCCATCAATGAGACGAAGCAAAAGGGCGGGCAGGAGTGGTGGATTTTCCCGCCGACATTGACGAAGAAGTTCAGTGGCAAAAAAGTGGTCGTGACAGGAACTTTCGAGAGCGTTGAAAACGACCCGTATGCTTTGCTCGTTTGGAAAGGCAAAGGGAAATTGAACGGCAAACCTGTCAAGGCTGGCGACGAGTTCTTCGTCGGCTACATTGCAGCCACAAAACCGCACAAATTTGAATGCACCAGCAACGAACCGCTCGTGGTCTTCAAACTTTTCCCGCAAGCGATTGAATGAAACCACACGAGCGCAAAAAGCGCTCCAAGGTGCTTGGGGAAGAAGGTGTCATGGGATGCAACTTGAGCGATACAGCGAGCAAGCGTTAAAAGCGCTTTTGAAGGCAAAGGAGTGGGCTGTGCGACTTAACGCCCGACAAATCAGCCCTGACCATTTGCTTCTCGGACTGATTGAGGAGCAAGGGACAAAGGCGAGCCAATTGCTGGAAGAGTCCGGAATTGACATCGAGTCAATTGTCCAGCAACTCGTAGGGCAAGTTGAACCGGCTACAGAACCGAGGGTCGGGGAGCCGGTGACGAGCCCTTCCTTGCAGCGCATCTTGAGGAGGGCTGAAAGTGAAGCGAGGCTTTTGGGTGACGAAAATGTAGACACGGCACACTTGCTGCTGAGTTTGCTCCGCGAGAGAGGTTCAACCGCAGCGAAATTGCTTTTCCGGCAAGGTGTCCGATACGAAGATGTTCGCCGCCGGTTGTTTCGCATGAAGGTGGAGGAACTGGGTGAAGCACCAACGATAACCCTGCCTGAAACCTTCGTGACCGATTTGACGGAAAAAGTTTTGAGCGGCGAAATTCAACCAGTCAAGTTTTGGCAACCTGAGCGAAACTTCCTGAAACGAACCTTGCTCCGCCGCGAGCAAAACAACCCCCTCCTTTTGGGCGATTACGAAACGGCAAAGTTGCTTCTTCAGCAATTCGCTTATGACCTGCAGTTTGGCTCGCTTCCGGAGAGTTTACTTGGGCGCCGAATCATCGCCGTCAACTGGGCTGGTATTTGGCTGCACAGGAAAGACGCCGACAGCGTGCTTGCCGATTTGCTCACGGAACTGCAGCGTATCGAACCGCCGCCACTGCTTTTCATCGACAACTTGGATGAACTGGTGCGCAGTCAGAACATGCTTATCAAGGCTGTCCAGCACGGTCTCGTCCAAACCGTTGCCGTTTCCGCTCCGGAAACTTGGGAATCTCTGGTTCGGCAAACCCCGTCGCTCTTTTCAGTTTTCTCCCCCATCTCCGTGACTGAGCCCGACGAGGCATCCACCTTAGAGTGGCTTGAAGTTCACCGAAGCGTTTACGAGGAGTTTCATCGCGTTGAAATTGAGGACTCAGCCTTAGTGGCAGCGGTTCAGTTGGCAAAACATATTTTCCCTGAGCAACCGCTGCTCGCAACAGCAAAGAGGTTACTGGACGAAGCCTGTGCCCACGCTCGTTGTCAAGTCTTCACACCGCCGGAACTTCGCTCCCTCGAGGACGAAATGGAACGAATTCAAACTGAGATGAGGCGGCTCCTCAGGACAAACCAACGGGAACAACTGTCCGATTTGATGGAGCAAGCCATAGCGTTGCAGGCGAGGATAGAACAACTGCGTCAGCAATACAGAACCGCTATCCCCAAGGTTTCCGCCGAGACAATTCGAGCCATCGCACTGTGAAGGCGGTCGAGCAAATTTAACGAAGCAGTGTTCCATATTGCGAACCCGAGCAAAATGAAGCAAAATATCTGGCGCAAGTCAAAAATCGACTGAGGCGAAGAGGTGAGCGAAAATGCCAATGCTGCAGGAAGTCCCTATCGTTAAGCGAAGAGTGGGGATCCCGAACAGCACCGACATAACCGTCTACATGGAGCATGACGGCTATAAAGCGTTGCAGAAGGTCTTGAGGGAACTGACGCCCGACGAGGTGATAGAAATTGTCAAGGCTTCGGGTTTGCGCGGTTGCGGTGGCGCAGGGTTCCCGACAGGTCTCAAGTGGAGTTTCGTGCCCAAAAACATCTTCCCGAAGTATGTGTGCGTCAACTGCGACGAAAGTGAGCCGGGAACCTTCAAGGACAGACTGATTTTGGAACACGACCCCCACGCAATCATTGAAGGAGCGCTTATCGCTGCCTATGCCATTCAAGCCGAGAAAATCTTCGTTTACATTCGCGGTGAGTTTGGCAAGCCCTATCAAATCCTGAAGGAAGCCGTCAAGCAAGCATACGAACACGGGTTCGCTGGTAAAAACATTCTGGGCACGAACTTCTCTTGCGACATCGTCATCCATCGCGGCGCTGGCGCTTACATTTGCGGTGAAGAGACGGCTTTGCTTGAGTCCCTTGAGGGAAATCGAGGAGAGCCGCGTTTAAAGCCACCGTTCCCAGCAACTGTCGGCGCTTTCGGGAAACCGACAATTATCAATAATGCCGAAACTTTGGCGAGGGTTCCGCCAATAATCCTGAACGGACCGCAATGGTATCGGCAATGGGGAACGGAACGAAGCCCAGGCACGAGGTTGTTTGCTGTCAGCGGTCATGTCAACCGTCCCGGAGTTTACGAGTTCCCGCAAAACATCGCTTTGGCTGACTTGATTGAATACGCTGGCGGCGTTTTGGACGGTCGGCAAATCAAGGCTGTCATACCTGGTGGTTCGTCATCGCCCATGCTCGACAGGGAAACGGCGCTCAAGGTCACGATGGATTTTGAGTCCCTTCAAGCGGTGGGTTCCACTGCGGGTTCCGCTGGCGTCGTCGTCATAGCCGAAGGAACATGTCTCGTCAAGGTCGCACTGAGGTTGACGAAGTTTTACATGCGGGAATCTTGCGGCAAATGCACCCCTTGTCGCGAAGGAACTTTTTGGCTCGTTCGCGTGCTTGAGAGGTTTCACAACAATGGCGCACGCCCCGAAGACATTGAGTTGCTGAGAAGCGTTGGGCGACAAATGCAGGGAAATTGTTTTTGCCCGTTGGGCGACACTGCACCCAACCCATTGCTTTCAGCGCTGAAAATCGCTCCAGAAGATTTCGAGTTTCATGTTCGCCATCAACGCTGCCCAGAGGATGCAGCGTGAAACGAAATGACCGTTTAGGGAAATTGCAACTGCAACCGGATGAGCCTTTGATTCCCGCTGTCAGCGACGATGGCTTTGTTCCCTTTCAGAGCCACAAAGGTGGGAAAGTTTAAGTGCCAAAAGTCGTTGCCTGCCCTGTCCGTCTCACCGAAAATGCCCAAAACTTTCCACTCCGTCCAGTCAAGCCAAATGACGCGATGTCGGTCAGTGTCGCTGACCAACAGCCAAGCGCCGTCAACGGCGAACCTCAATCGCTTCCCGAATTTTTGAACAGGTTGAGCGCCCCATCCGTCAAGGACTTTAGTGACTCGAAAAACCCTCCCCGTCAGGAGATAACAAAAGCAGCCGCCCTTCATCAGCGACCAAAAGTTTCCCGTCAGTGAAAGCGAAAATGTCTGTTGGCGACTTTAGGGTTTTGCCACTTAAACTCACTGGCTGCCAGCCAGATATATCAGTGCGCAGACTTGAGATGTCAAATCTCGTCCGCCAAATTCTTCGACTTTCCTGATCGGTGACGAAAAGCCAAGCAATTGCTTGGTCAAGCAATCTCTGCACTGCAAGCCCGACGGGACGGCGCATTGGAACGGGATCGCTTACTCGCATCGCTTCGTTTCGGTCGCCGACCCTTGGGTGAAAGATTGTCGGCACCGGTGCTCGCTTTTCAAGGTCGTCCAGACGGTATTGAGCAGCAAGGGCAAAGCATCGGTCACCGTGAAAGAAGACAGGCGTGACGGCGATATGCAATTCAGCTTTGCACGGCGGCGCATTTGCTGCATCGTCCCATCGCCACCAAAGTTGCGCTCGTTCCGTCCCAACCGTTACCCAGCCATCTTCGGAAAGCCCACCACTCGCGATGATTGGCAAACATCCTAATCGCCTGACCAAATTTAGTTGCTGAGCACTTTCGTCCCAATGAGCGAGGTAAACAGCGTTTGGCATCGCTGTCGTGATAGCGAGGAGTTGCAAACCGTTATTTGCCCCGACCATGAGAACTTGCGATGGATAACCAAGTTCGTAGTGCCATTCAACGACTCTTCCCGGCGCCCCTTGCCCCTTCTTGTCCATGTGAGCCAAAAAGCCATACCAAGCCGTATCCCATAACGCTTCGCCTGCTAACGAGATAACGCCGCGAAATTGGGTGGGAATTGCCGGAGTCTTAGGACAGGCGATGGGATGAAATCTCGCCTCCGTTCTGGGAGTTGGAGCAAAACAGGACGAGCGACTTTCTTCCCGCTTGTCGGCAACATGCTTACGCCGAACAAAGCGAACTTCCCGTCCGGCAAATTCCCTAGGAAGTAGAGGGTTTCATTGAGGACAGCAAAAGTTCGGCTATTGACAATACTGCCGTGAGGTTCAATTGGGATGCGCTCAATGAGGTGTCCGTTCAGACTGAGGCGGTTGATTGCATCGCCGCCGCTGACCCAAAGGGTGAGGTCTCGGTCAACGGCAACTCCCGTCGCACATCGGTCAAATGGCATCGCTGAAACCCAAACCAAAGTCTCGCCCGCTTCGCCGCTGTTACCGAGGACACCAAGCGGTTCTATCGCAGCACAAATTGCTTTGCCAGCGGAACTGGAAAGGAGAGCGACTAGCAGCAACCATCTCCATCCCATCTTTGACCACCTTACTCAACGGTTATCATGCCCCATCGGTGCGGCTGCAATCGCGCTTCGGTCGGGATGTCATTGACGATTGAGGTGTCTTTGTTGAAGTAGCAAACTCGCAGGACATTTCGGCTTCCGCCCGCATCCGACCAAATGACGCCAACATCACCCTTGTAAGTTGCGCCTTGTTTGGGCGAAAAGCCAATTGCGGATAGAGGAACGGCTGCTTCCAAAATGTAGCCATTGCCCTTTCGGCTAACCGCAACTTTCGCTGCAGTTAGGATTTCAACTCTGTCAAAGGCTTCCGCTCCTGTCGGCGATGTAAACAACCGCATCGCCCTTGAACCTTCACGCGCCACTGGTTCGTAAAGGACGCATATTGGTTGCTTGTCCATCACGCTGAACAGCAACCGAATGTCGCCCGCAACTGGGCGCGTTCGTTGCGGGTCTGCTGATGGGTCAGTGGCGATGTATAGGTCACAGGCATCCCCTGTTTTGAACAGCAAAGCGAAATCCTTGCCGCTATTGAGCATCGGCGAATCTTCGTTGACTTCAAAGGCAGCTTAAAGAAATGTTTCGTCGTAGGCTAAAGCCACCTTCGCTTTCTTGTCAGCACCGCCACCAATGGTGACGGCGACGCTCATATCCCAATCGCCCAAGTTTCCGTCAATAACGATTCGCCCAACTTGAACTTTGCAGAGTCGGATCGGCGTCAACTCACTTGTCACTCCCCGCCTTATTGCCGCTGCCCTTAATGCGAGTTTTCGGTCACTTTCGGTGAGCGTGAATTCAACCTGAGCCAATCGGATACTTTCAAGACCCGTCACTTCCCAGATGCGGCAATCGGTGTCGCCAGCAATCAGGTAAACTTTGCCGTCGTTGCGATTGCGGAACAAAAAACCGGAGAAGTTTTCTGGCCAAACGGTTGTTTCGTCTGCTTTTGGTCCGTAGCGATTGTCCTTGCAAAGCGACGCAACCCACAAACCCGTGTCGGTGAGAAGGTTGAATTGCCCGAAATAGCCGTTGACTCCGATGATGGTGATACCGCTGTTCAATTTTGCTTTCCCGATGAACTTCATTGCCCCAACGACATTGCCGGGCTTTGACAGTGGCGCTTCCAAACCGAAACCGAGCCATGCTCGCCGATATGCCCACAGTCGCTTTGCGACAGTTGTTATCGGCGATGGAGGGATGAGGTAGCAGGAAATTGCTTGCCACTTGGCACCTTTGCCGTAAGCGTCCCCGCCTTCCTGTTCAAGCACGAACAACCTATCGCCATCAGGCAAAACGCTGTGAACGGTGCCTTTGCCGTGAACGAACATCCAAGGTTTTTGCTCGCTTGGCTTGGGGTAAACTGGGACGCCATTTTGCAGCCACTCTTTGACAGGTATCCGCCCAATCGCCCCTGTCCCGTGAGGCGTGGCGCTCCAGATAGTCAAGTCATCGTCAACCCAAGCACCCCAGTAAAGTCCCCAGTAACTTTGCACCCTTTCAAGCGCAAACTCTTCGGGCTGAACCAAACCGTCTCCGTTAAAATCAGTCCACCAGAAAGCGAAGGAATGAGGGTCTCGCCAGAACTCGTCGCGGATGTTTTCTGGAACTGGCAAATCGTCTTTGGTGAAGCCGTGAAGTGGCAAAGCGTTGCCGGGACCAAGCGCACAAACGGGTCGGGCGACGAAATCGTTGCCAAACAAATAAATGATGACCCCGCCTCTCCCGCAGTGGACAAGATAGGTCCGCCCACGGACATGCTTGAATTTGTAATCCCTGCTGGTGTGTTCGTCGTCAGCGAAACTCAACCCGTGCATTTGCGGTCGGACGAGAGTAGCCACGACTTGCCATTTCCCCGTCATGTAATCAACCGAGAAGAGGGTTGAATGGGTGTTGACCCATTGCGGGTTTTGTTCGTCGGCTGCTCCCATCACGGCGTAATGACCCGCTCCCAACAAATCGGCGATGAGTTTCCCCTCCTTCGTCCAGACACTTATTCGTCTCGGTGCATCGTCGTGTTCGCAAACCCAAACCTTGCCTTCGCTGTCAACAGTGATTCCAGATGGTCTCAACATCCCTTCTGGGTCATAGCGCCCAACCCAAGGTCGCCCTCCCTTTTTGCCTATCGTGCGGATAAGTTGCGCCCCTTTCCCAGTTTCGAACTTGAAAACTTTGACTTGCATCGAATCGCCACAATCAGTCACAAAAATGTTGCCTTCGTTGTCCAAGGCAACGCCCCAAGGCGAAGAGAGCCCTTCGGTGACCAGCGGAGTGACTGCACCTGTTTGAGGGTTCAAAAGCACTAACCGCTTGTCGCTGACAACGATGAGTTGACCATCCCTGTTGACAGCAATGCCGCATGGGCGCGGCAACGAAAATTCCTTGAGCTTTTCGCCCGTCCGCCAATTGACAGCCACCACCTTGTTCTCCAGAAACAGCGAGCCATAAAGGATGTCGCCTGAAACGGCGATGCCGAGCAAGTTCAGCCCCAATTCCTGCGGTCCGAAATCCTTATCGCGAACTCGTTCCCAGAACCGCTTGCGCGGCACAAGGGGATGGTAAATGCTTAGCCGTTCGTAAGGTTGCAATTCAACTGGCTTGATTGCATCAGACCACTCGCTGATGATAATTGTCCTTTTGCCGAACGGGAAGTTGATGGGTTTGCCTGTTTTTGCGTCCCAGAGAACGACGCCCGCTTTATTGAGCGCCTTCGGGTCAGCCCAATCGCCACCCCAACTTTTACCGTCCTGAGCGACAAAAAGCCTTTCACCATCCGATGCCAATGCCGTCACTAAAATCCCGATGTCCAGAACTTGATGTTGTCCCCAAAACTTCTTCCCGATTCGTGTGCCGACCCCGTTTTGCTTTGGAAGTTTTGGGTCAACAGCAACGATTGCCGTCCCCGCTTCGCTAACCGTCCAAGCGAAGTAAACCCGTTCACTGTCGGCGGTTGCAGCGATTGGCGGACCGTGATCGCCGCCCCAACTGCCCGTCCCGTCATCGGTTCGCCAAGGTGGATTGCCCGCGTTGTGCAACGAGGTCACATAGCGCTGACCTATCCCTCTGTGGGTGAGGAACTTGACGATGTAACGCCCTACCGGTAGCGGTTGCCCGTCATCGTCCAAGCCATCCCAACGGAGAGTGACAAACTTTTCGCCTCGCTTGACACTTTGTTCGTCCCTCAGGATGAGAGGCAAGGAACGCACTAAGACCCCTTCGGAGTTGAAGATGGCTGCGCTGATGAACCTCGCTTGCGGGTCAGGCAATGGAAGACGCAGGGCTAAGGGCTGAAGTTGCTCGGTCTTCGGTTTGGACTTTTCTGCAGGTTTGGGTTTGCCTTGAGGCAGGAAGATAGCCTGTCCCCACATGCGAGGGTTTTGGAACGAAAAGCCTGCTTCGCGAATGACATCGTTAAACGATAGGACATGCCTCCAACCGCTTGAATCGCTCCAAAGGGGTTGAACAACGAAGGCGATTCGGTCACCTGCCTTCGGTGGATTTTCCTTCGCACTTCGGTGCTGGCACAACGAAGATGCGGTCATGCCAAAAAGGTTGGGCGGAGACGGGAATCACAAAAATTGCCACAATAGCGATAAGCCACCTCATAGCGCCTCAATCCCCTTTGCCTCTCAGTTTCCCAAAACTGCACAGAGCGAGAAAGAGCCACTTACTCACGCCCAGCCACCCAACGGATGGCGTTGTAAAGGAGTTTGCGGTAGTTGGGATTGTTGTAAGCGGTTGAGCCGTGTCCGAGTTGGATGTAAACGACCCTCGCTTTCCCATACTGGTGCGCCCAAGCGACGCACGGGTCGCTCAATTCGTAGTCTGTCACGAGCAACTTGTGGACATTCGGCGCTAACCACCAACCTTTGTAGGTTTCGTCCACGATTTCAAACTGCTCCGGCAAACCCTTGGTGACTGGGTGATTTTTGTCGGCGACTTTGACAGTGAACTTTATGTCGTGGTAGTATTGGGAGCGGTCAAATTGCTTGCCATCGGGCGCTTTGCCCGGCGCAAGGAAATACTTCGCGCCAATGATGCGGGTGTATTCGTCCCATTGCTGGTAACTGGCGATACTGTGGTGAAGGGCAACCAAACCTTTCCCTTTATCTTTGAGCCAACTGACCATCCACCGTTTTTGCTCTTCATTGATTTGCTGCCACATGTCGTAGAGGACAACCGCTTCGTATTTTTGAAGCGTGTCACCAAGCCAAATTTCGTTCGCTTGCGGTTGCTGTCGCTCCTCCCATTGGATGCCGGCGAAACTGTCAAACATGGCGAAGAACTCTTTGCGCTCAAAGTCGTGCCCTCCTGTCACGATAACGATTCGCAAAGGTCGTTCCACCGCCTTTTCCCTCCTTTGTGCGAGTGTGGTTGTCAAAAGTTGAAACGCCAACAAAGTTCCTAAAGCGCCTACAAGCAACTTCTTCATCGCTGCCACCCTCTTGGCATTTGAAGCGCACCCGAAATTTTGGTGCCCTCAAGAGACTTTTGCGCCTTCAAGTTACCTTGATGGTCCGCCTCGGCTTCAGAAACTCTTCCCTCGTCCCACATTCCTCAAGGAAACGGAGGAACTTGGCGTGCAGCGCCTGAGCGACTTGAGGGTATTGCTTGATGACATTTCGCTCCTGTTTCGGGTCGCTCGCCGTGTGATACAACTCCGCTTCGTCGTCAGCCACGCTGTAAATTAGCGTCCACTCTTCCGTGTGGATTGTTGACGGGCGAGGCGAGAGGACAAGCCGCTCGGTTCCGTCAACGGCGCGAGTAACTGTCCCTTTGGGCTCATGGACGATCGCCCATGAGGTCACAAAGAAGTCGCGCCATTGAGGTCGTTCGCCGCGCAAAAATGGCATAAGGGATTTGCCCTGCACGAAGTCAGGAACCTCAACTCCAGCCAGTTCCAAAATCGTCGGCATCAAGTCAACAAAACCGGTGAAAGCATCGCATCTTCCGGGTTTCGTGTCGGGGACATAAATGAGCAGCGGGATGCGGGCAACTTCATCGTAAATGGGAGAACGGTGCATTATGTTGCGACCGTCGCGCTCTTCAAACAACGCTTTGCCGATGATTCCGTGCTCGCCGAAGTAAAAACCGTGGTCGCTGGTGAAGATGATTGCAGTTTTGTCAAGCAAATTCAAACTCTCAAGCCGAGCCATCAACTTCCCGAACCAGTAGTCAACCATGGTAACTTCGCCGCAATAGAGGGCGTGACAATGGCGCAATTCTTCCTCGGTCAGAAATTCGCGCCAATACCAATAACGCGGGTAGGTGACTTCCTCGCCTTTGAAGTTCGGGTCGGTGTAAAGTTCGGCGTAGTATCTTGGCGGGTCCCAAGGCTCGTGCGGGTCAAACAAGTCAAGGTAAAGGAAGAAGCGTTCACGCTTGTAATTTCGCTCAAGCCATCGCATTGCCTCCGTGATAGTTCTGGCAGCAAAGTAGTCCTCCTCGTAGCGCCGGTCAGCGATGTTGCGCATGTATTGCACGAACGAAGTGTAAGGGTTGCGGATTTTCTTTGGGTCACAAGGGAATTTGACTTCGGCTGGGTCGGTCCGATAACGCTCGTTCTCTTGCCCGCGAACCCAAATGAAGCCGTGGAAGCCTCGGTCAAAATAGTAACCGTCACGGACAAGGTGCGGCGTGTCAACAATCATCATGGTCGTGTAACCTGCTTGAGAGATTAGTTGCGAGAGCACAATTTCGTCCCTCGGCAAAGGTGACCAATCACGGTGGGGGAATGTCCATTTGCCCGTGAACAAGTCGGTGCGGGCTGGAATCGTCGGGAACGAACCGCAATAGGCTCGGTCAAAGACGAAGCTCATCTGGGCAAACCTGTCCAAGTTGGGAGTTCGGATTTTCGTGTTGCCATAGCAGCCAAGGTGGTCACGGCGCAAAGTGTCCGAAATGACGACGATGATGTTGAGTGGACGATGATTTTGCCTCATGAAAACATCGCCTCCTCTTTCGCCACTGACCCGAACCGCATCAAAGTTTAGCAGTCAGGGGAGAGAGTGTGAATTGAGACAGTAGGGTAAGGTCCAGCGCACAAAATGGCTCAAACTGGCAAAATTTGTCCCAATTTCCCGCCCATCTATCCCTTGCGTTTGCCCTATAATTTGGGTTCGGTAGTCCTCAAAACCCTGCAATCTTCGGAGGCGGCTGAAGATGGTGGCGAAGTTTGTGCATTTGCATGTTCACTCCGAATACAGCCTCTTGGATGGAGCGGGGCGAATCAAAGACTTGGTCAAACGAGCCTGTGAACTTGAAATGCCAGCGATAGCCCTCACCGATCACGGTGTCATGTATGGCATCGTTGAATTTTACGAGGCGTGCACTGAGGCTGGGATAAAGCCCATCCTCGGCGCCGAAATCTACTACACGACCAAAAGTAGGTTTGACCGAGGTTCGAGGCAACACGCTGAGGCTCACCACTTGTTGCTTCTGTGTGAAAACGAGACTGGCTACCGAAACCTAATCAAGATTGTCAGCAGGGCTCACCTTGAAGGCTTCTATTACAAGCCGAGAGCCGATAAGGAATTGCTTGCCGAGTATCACGAAGGGCTTATCGCCACAAGTGCGTGCTTAGCCAGCCCCATTTGCCGCGCAATTTTGCGGGATGACATGGCAGCCGCTGAAAGGATGGCTTGTGAGTTTCGCGAAATTTTCGGTCCCGACAATTTCTTCCTTGAACTGCAAGATCACGGCATCCCAGAGCAGAGGAAAGTCAACGAAGCGTTAATTGCCATGAGCAAAAAACTCGGCATTCCCCTCATCGTCACCAACGATGTCCACTATGTCCGCGCTGAAGATTGGCAGGCTCAAGATGTCTTGCTGGCAATAAACACTGGTGCGAAGTCCGTTGAGGACGAAGACCGCTTTAGGTTCAAAAGCCATGAGTTTTACTTGAAATCTGCCGAGGAAATGGCTGCGCTTTTCCCCGATAACCTTGACGCTCTGGCTCGGACCGTTGAAATCGCCGAGAGGTGTAATTGCCAACTCCAATTGGGCGAACCTAAGATGCCTTACTACGAAGTTCCCGGTGGCTTGACTCCCGAAGAATTTTTGCGCAAGTTGTGTTACGAACGGTTGCCGCTGCGATACCCAGAGCCTTCCGAAGAAGTCAAGCGGCGACTTGAGTATGAGTTGCAGGTCATTTGCCAGAAAGGTTACGCCGGCTACTTCCTCATTGTCTGGGACATAGTTCACTATGCGAAGTCTCAGGGCATCCTCGTTGGTCCGGGACGCGGCAGCGCTGCGGGTTGCTTGGTCAGTTATGTTTTGGGCATAACGAACATTGACCCTCTCAAGTATGGGCTCATGTTTGAGAGGTTCCTCAACCCTGAAAGGCAGAGTTCGCCTGACATTGACCTTGACTTCCCCGATAACATGCGAGATGAAATCATCGCTTATGTTCGGCGCAAATACGGTGAAGACCATGTCGCCCAAATCGTCACCTTTGGGACACTCCAAGCGAGGGCTGCTGTCAGGGACAGCGGTCGCGTCTTGAAGATTGACCCAGCACTTGTTGACCGTGTCGCCAAACTCATCCCGATGAAAATGAGCCTTGAGGAGGCTTTGGAGTTTTCTTTGGAGTTGCGACAACTTTACGAAACAGACGAGCAAATTCGGCGTTGGCTTGACACGGCGAAGGCAATAGAGGGGCTCGCCCGCCACGCTTCAACTCACCCTTGTGGTGTTGTCATCGGTAGTCAACCGCTCATAGAGCTCGTCCCATTGCAACGAGGTCACGACGGAGGAGTCATCACTCAATATGACGGTCCGTCAGCAGAAAAAGTTGGGTTAGTGAAAATGGACTTTCTCGGGCTGCGCAATTCAACTATCATCGGTCGCACCGTTGAACTCGTGAAGGAAACCGAGGGCGTTGAGATTGACCTCAACAACTTACCGCTGGATGACCCCAAGACCTATGCCATGCTCAGCGAAGGTCACACTGTCGGAGTGTTCCAGATGGAAAAAACCGGGTGGCGGAAATTGCTCAGGGAACTGAAGCCAGACAGGTTCGAACACCTTGTCCCGCTCGTCGCACTTTACAGACCAGGTCCGATGGAAGACATCCCGAAGTTCATTGATGGCAGGCACGGCAAACCGATAGAATACCTGCATCCTCGCTTGGAGCCGATTTTGAAAGAAACTTTCGGCGTCATGCTATACCAAGAGCAAGTCATGAGAATCGCCCACGAACTTGCGGGCTTCACCATGCCGCAAGCGGAGATTCTAATGCGCGCGATGGCGAAAAAGAAAGCGGATTTGATGGAACAGATGAAGCCGCTGTTCATCGAAGGATGCGTCAAAAATGGGATCTCCGAGGAAGACGCCCATCGGATTTTCGAACGGATGGAAGCCTTCGCCAATTATGCGTTCAACAAATGCTTGCCCAAAGATGCCGAGTTAATTGACTACGAAACAGGCGCTATTGTGACAGTTGGCGAATTGTATCGGAAACAAAGGTTGATAGGCACAGTCACCCTCAAAAGCGATTGGAAGTTGGGCAGAGGGCAAATCGTGTCGGTCTTCTCAAACGGCATCAGACCAGTTTACGAAATAGTCACTCGCACTGGTCGCCGAGTTAAGGCAACCGCCAATCATCCTTTCCTGACGCCTGAAGGTTGGAAACTTTTGGGCGAATTGAAGGTCGGTGACCAAGTAGCAGTGGCTCGCCAAATCCCTTATATCCCGTCAAAGCGATGGGAGGAGCATCAACTGGTTGTTCTTGGTTACTTGCTCAGCGACGGCAACTTATGCCATCCCATATCCGTTTACTTCTGCACAACTGACCCAGAAGTTTTGGAAGACTATGCTCAAGCCCTTCAGAAATTCACCAACACTTTCGCCCGATGCACCTTCAGGGAAAAGGAGCGGGAGTGGGAAGTTTACGCCCGCCGCAAAAACCGAAATCTTGAAAGCGGCATTATGACTTGGTTGAGGCAACTGAGAGTCTTAGGGTTGAAGGCAAACCAAAAGCGATTGCCGGACGAAGTGTTCCAACTGCCGATAGAGCAAATCGCTACCTTGTTGGCAAAAATGTGGGTCGGAGACGGTAGCATCGTCCCTGACCAATGGCTCGTTTACTACTCAACTTCATCGGAACAATTGGCTCGGCAAGTCCAACACCTGCTTCTTCGGTTGGGCATAGTGGCGACTGTTTGTGAGAAACAGTTCCGCTATCGCGGTAGCATCCGAAAAGGTTGGACAGTTCTTGTGACAGGGACAGAAAACTTGCAACGGTTTTGCCACTTGATGGGTGAGCACTTGGTTGGGCAGATGAAAAAAGCGGCGGAAGAATTGATGTTGAGATTGCAAAAGGCTGATTTTGGAGGCTGCACGAAAGGAGAAGTGTCCTATCGCGCTGCCGCATCTGTGATCAGAACGATAGCGACGAGAAAAGGAATGTCCCTGAAGGATTTGGCACAGAGGGCTGGGATAAGTGAGCGGACAATTTACAACGCTGCCAAGAAGAAATGGCTGCGCCGAAAAACCTTATCCGCCATTGCTGAGGAGTTGGATGAACCCGTTATCAGGAGGTGGGCGGAGAACGACATTTTCTGGGACGAGGTGAAGTCAATCAGGTATGTTGGCGACGAAGAAGTGTTTGACTTGACAGTTCACGAAACTCACAACTTCGTTGCCAACGACTTCATCGTCCACAATTCCCACAGCGCCGCTTACGCTTTGGTTGCTTATCAGACCGCATACTTGAAAGCTAACTACCCAGTTCAATACATGGCGGCGTTCCTGTCGGCAAACAGGTCCTTCCGCGAGAAAGTCATCACCGGCATTGAAGAGTGTCGTCGGATGAAAATCCCAGTGCTACCGCCAGACATCAACTTGAGTAGTTACGACTTCACGATTGAGGAAATCAACGGGCAAAGAGCGATAAGATTTGGGTTGGGTGCGATCAAAAATGTGGGCGACAATGCCGTGGAGGCAATCCTTCAGGTCCGAAAGGAAGGCGGTCCATTTGCAGACATTGCGGACTTCCTGAGACGAGTTCGCCCTCACCGAACAGTCACGAGGGCTGTGGTTGAAAGCCTGATTAAAGTCGGTGCTTTTGACAGTTTGCACCCGAATAGAAACCAATTGCTGCAGGCTCTGGAGATGTTGTGGGAGCAAGCAGGTAAAAGCGCACAACCAGCGGCAGGGCAAGCATCGTTATTCGGCAGCGATGCAACGGTTAAAAGCACATCGGCTTTATTGCTTCCCGATGTCCCAGATGTCTCCATCAAGGAAAAACTGGAGTGGGAACGAGAATTGCTCGGCGTTTTCTTGTCAGCGAACCCATTGCAAGCAGGATATAAAGTCGTCGCTAACCGCATCACTCACAGTTTGGATGAATTGATGGAAGTTACTCCGGGGGCGCTTGTCAGGGTCTGGGGCATGGTCGTCCATTTGCGTCCAACTATTGACAGACAAAATCGCCCGCTTCTTTTCGCTAAGTTGCAAGACCACTCCGGCGCCGAGGTTGAGTTAGTTTTGAGTGGCGACAACTACCACGCTTTTGCTCACCTGTTCGATAAGGACGCCCTCGTCTATGTTGAAGGGATAGTAAGGCACGAAGAACCCTACAGACCGAACGGTAACGAAGAAGAGGAAGGGGAAGAGGAAACTCAACTCATCGTGCGCATTTCGCCCCGCTATGTTGAGCGGTTTACTTTGGACGATGTTCCCGCCACTTCTAAACCTGTTAATGGCGCTAACAGCGGAGTATCTCCAAGCCCAATACAGCCCAAAACTTTGACACCTAAGCCTTTCACCCCGACCGTTGATTCCAAGGCATCAGTCCCTGCTCCCTCCGCAGAAGGGGTTCGAACTACCGGCATCAAATTGCGGTTGGTTTTGCCACCAAAGTTGAGAGAGGATGAAGCACAACGGTTGAAGGATTTGCTGACCCGCAATCAGGGCGAAGTCACCGTTGAGGTCGTAATCCGCAACGGCGCTGAGGTCAAAAGGAAGCAACTACCCGTGAAAGTGAAACTGAGCCGAGAGTTTTACGAGCAACTTACGAACCTTCTCGGAAAAGACGCCGTGCAAATCATCCGCTAACAGCACTTGCAGTCAATGTGCCAAACGCTCCCGAAGCGGACAGGATTTCGTAGGCTTCCGTGTAGCCATAACTGAACTGACGGCGCTTAGCCTTCTGAAGCATTGACCAAACTCGGTCATCTATGCCCGATATGGCTTGAAATTTTTCACCCAATCGCTCCTTCCGCGCCAGCACCCATTGGACGGCAAATTGCATTGCCTTCGGCACCAGTTCGTTAGCGATATGGTGCATCCTTTGAACCCGCTCCATGCTGCTTGTCAGCCAAACCATGTTGATCAATTTCGGTTCACTGAACTTGACAAAGGTGTTGTTTCCTTTCCGCTGCAAAGGCAGCCTGACGAGTGCTGGAAACTGGACGCTATAAGCGCGAACCCCTTCGCGAACCACGAAAGGGAATTTGAGCCATAGGGTAGGGGAGAATGTCAACGGAGAAAAAAGGCAAAGGGTTTCTTCGCCCTCCAAACTCCAAACCCAGCCAGAAACTTCATCTGTTTTCCACTCCCACGCTTCGGAGAAGTTTGGTCGCTCTGATAACAGCGGCTTCCATAACCGCAAGTGAACGGCGAAGAAGCCTATTGCCTTCAATCTTTCACACTCCAAAGGGTTGTCTTCGGTCGTTAGGGATGAGAAGCAAATTCCTTCCGCCCCTGACAAAAGAGCCCTAATGACTTGCCCAGCCAAATTTTCAATTTCGCTGACAGTAATCCAAGCCCACCAATGTTGGCTTATCGGTTGGTGCGAAAGGACGCCGTGTGTGAATGGGATTTCTTGCCCCCACGACCAGACACAACCCGATTCTGTTGTCGCTCTCAACATCGCTATCTGAACCGGGTCAGAAACATCTTGAACCAACCAACCTTCCAAAGAGGGATGATTGGCGATTCTGTGTAAAGGCACGCTTTTGACTTGTTGCCCCTTAGCCCAAAGGACGAACTTGACATCCCAACCGTTTTCGTGGGAAGTTGACATTAACTCCCTGACTTTTCGCCAATTGTTCTGGTTAACGGGCAAAACAACTGTGTCCAGCCAATGTTGAATTGCCCTCTCAACATCCTTGAGCGTGGCTTCATGGGACAAAGCTGTTGCGATTGGGAAACCCATTCCGCATCACCTCTGGTTGTCAGGTTTATCCCCAATGGCGTTTCAGACCTGCATGCGCCAATTTAATGTATGCCGAGAAACCCACAAGAGCAATGGAGGGATGATTGCTATGGCACGAGCCCGCTATGGATGTCTTGGGTTGGGTGGAATGGGAAGTGAAATTGTGCGAAACTTGCTGAGCAAAGGCGAAGTCCCCGCTGTCTACAACAGGACCCGCTCAAAAACTGACGCAATGGTGCAGGAAGGAGCACTCGGAACTTACTCGTTGGAAGAGTTTGTCAATGCTTTGGAACGCCCGAGGATCATTTGGCTCATGCTGACCGCGGGTAAGCCCGTTGATGAGGCGATTTTCGGTGGTGGCGCTTTTGGTGAGGGTCTTATCGCTCACTTGGAACCGGGCGACTTGATTATTGACGGCGGTAACTCTTACTTCCGCGATAGCATCCGAAGACATCGCCAACTCAAAGAGCGTGGGATTCGTTTCCTTGACTGCGGCACAAGCGGTGGACTTGAAGGCGCAAGGACAGGTCCGTGCTTGATGATTGGAGGCGACGAAGAAGACTTCAAACTCGCTGAGCCCCTCTTCCAACTCCTCACTCGCGATGCCGGCGGTTACGCCCATGTTGGACCCGCGGGTGCAGGTCATTTTGTCAAGATGGTCCATAACGCGATTGAATACGCCATCTTGGAAGCCATAGGTGAAGGTTTTGAGTTGCTGGCTCACGGCGGCAGAGGGGAGGACGGACAGCCACTTTACAACTTCGATTTGGCTCAAATCGCTGAACTTTGGTGCAAAGGGAGCGTCATTCGCGGCTGGCTCATGGAACTTATGGCAAGGGCATTCAGGAAAGACCCAAGGCTTGAAAGCATCAAAGGTGTCGTTGGCGGCGGCTCAACGGGTCGGTGGGCAACCGATGAGGCATGGGATGCAGGGGTTCCTTTCCTCGTCATCGCGATGAGTTATGCTTTGCGCCATCGTTCCCGCCAGCCCGATAGTTTCGCAGCGAAAGTTGTTGCCGCTTTGAGGAACGAATTCGGCGGTCACGAAGTCGTCCCGGCAAAGTGACTGACCGAGGCGAATTCAAAAAGCACAGATTGTGGCTCTAACTTTCCCGTCTTTGCGATGGGACGAGTTCCTCAACCAACTGACCGACCAATTTGACGCGCTCAATGTTGCCATCGGGAGGCAATTCGTCGGAGATGCCCAAAATCAGGCGCGGGTAGAAAAGTTCAACGAGCCGTTTCACGCACTCAACCAACGCCTCTTCGGGATAGTGAGGCAGGAAGTAAAGTGCAGGGATGCCATCAAGTAGCACTAAATCGCCCATGGCTTCTTTCAGTTCCTCGAGGGTGACATCTCCTTGCGGGACAGGTGTCGCTGCTTCAATCCCGTCCCAAGGAACTTGACGGAGAAACGGGAGCAAAGGCTTAAGCGAGCCGTCCATGTGGATGTGAACGAATTTCCCCGCCGCTTTGATTTGCTCAACCCGCATCCGGTAGTAGGGCAAGTGGTATCTCTGGAACATGGGCGGTGGATTCAAACACGCGTCAATGTTTTCGCCCAAGTTCAAAATCGGGACTGGCGATGATAAAAGCACTTGATACATTCGGTCATCGGCTCGCGTGGCTACTTCAATGTAGTGCTCAACCAAATCGGGACGATCTGCGAGGGCGTAAATTGTCGCCTCGTATCCCGTGTGCTCAATGATGAGGGCTTGAAGCGGTGAGCGCCGATAGAAAAATTGCGGGACGCCTCTGTTGCCCACCCGTTCAACATCTTGGCGGTAACTTTCCATGTCAAACTCGTATTCGCTGTCCTCCAAGATGTATTCCAGCACTCGCAAATCTTCGGGCGTCTTGACCTTGAACTCCTCGTGGTAAGCGGATAAGCCGTAGTGAGTGAACCTCAAAACTTCTCGCAGTTCGCCGATAGGGGTTTTCCAAACCCGCAGCAACCTGTTCGGCTCAACCCATTGCTCCTCAACTTTGACCCTCGTGTATTTGGTTCGCAGTGGCCAGATGAAGTAGCGAATTGATGACTTGACATCATCGTGGACATCGAGGAGCGTTGCTCCTTCATAGCGTTTCGGTAGCGTCCCACGCTTTTGGTTGAAGAGGAACCAAAAATCAATTCTCGACTGCCATACCACGCCTTTAGGGTCTTCCCCGCGAAAGACCGCCAAAATCATCTCGCTCCAGTTCCGACCCATCGTTCAGTTCCCCCTTTGATTGCCACCTCTTTTACCAATACCGACCGAACTCTTGAACTGCCTCCCACATAGCCAAAATGTTTTCGGGTGGGACATCGTCTTGGATGTTGTGGACGGTCGCGAAAACGAACCCTCCGCCCGGAGCCAAATCCTCAATTCGCCGTTTGACCTCCTCCCGAACTTGCTCTGGGGTTCCGCGAGGCAAAACTCTTTGAGTATCCACGCCCCCGCCCCAGAAAGTCAAGCAATCGCCAAACTCGCGCTTTAACCTTTTCGTGTCCATGTTAGCAGCGGCGACTTGGACCGGATTGAGGATGTCAACCCCAACCTCAATCAAGTCCGGGATGATTTCGTAGATGCTCCCGCATGAGTGGAAAAAGACGGAGACATGGGGAGCGCAGCGTTTGATGTGGCTGAAAAGTTGGCGCAACCGAGGCTTAAAAACTTCACGCCAAATTTGCGGTGAAATCAGTAAGCCCTGTTGCCCGCCGTAATCGTCCCCTTCCTGCACGACATCAACCAGATCGCCCAAAAGCGAAAGGGCTTTCTCCCAATAGCGCATTTTCAGTTCCAAAATCTTGTCGCAAATCGCTTCGGCGAGGGAACGGTTCTCGTGCAAGTCGCAGAAAAAGTTCTCAAAACCCCGCAACCAAAGTCCCATCTCCAACATGCCTGCACTTATCCCGCCGAGCACGAAGGCTCTCCCTTCGTTTCGGACCTTTTCCGCGAAATACCTCAACCCATCAAAGCGGGCATCTTCAACTGGGTCTAGGGAAAGGAAAACGCTCAACATCGGCGACAGTTTCTGCGTTAGCGAGAGGCGATGAGCAAAGGTCAAAGTAGTAGCCACCCTCTTTCTGGCGACGCCTGACGATGCCCCATTCATCGGTGTAGTAAACATAACCTGCGTCTTCAGTGAATTCCAACCGCCAAGAAGAAGGTGCTTTCGGGCGAGCCCCTTTCGCATCCGTCTTCGAGGCTTCGTGGACATCGTCGTCAACCCAAGCCAATTGCTGCATCATGTGCCAAATTGTCGGTTCCTTTTCTGGCAAACCCAATGCCTTCCTCAGTTTGCGATATGCGATGTGGTGTATGCCGGTCACCGGGGTGCTACCCAAGTCAAAAGGCACTCGGTCAGGCTCTTGGTGTCTGATAGTCGTCAAGATGCGTTCCCGACCAGTCATTTCTCCTCACCGCGCTCAAAAAGTTATTGGGGCAGGCAACTTTTTGCCTGCCCCTTTTTTCGCCATCACTTGCAAGGCTTCTTCTTGGCACAGCCACCGCTCTTCTTCTCAGCCGTTGACTTCTTAGTGGCTGTCTTAGGCATCTCCCCTCACCCCCTTCGTTGGGAAAATTTAGCCTTGCCCTTCACCGAAGTAAACAAGGTGGGAAGGACAACGGCAGTCCGAACAGCCGAAGCCTTTGACAATCACCTTTGCGTTGGGAAGTGAGAGGGTCAAGGAGTTGAGTTGGCACTCCACCCGTTCACCGGTTTCCAAAACGAAGATGGTCTCAATTTTCGCGTGGCGCAGCAGGTAGTCAATGTGCCAGTGAAGTTTCTTGCGCTTTTTGAGATGCCGCCTTAGCCTCCCAATTAATCCGTTCATTGCGCTGCCTGTGTAGATGTAACGACCTGCGGGGAAAGTGAAAACGCCCAACTTCCCGACCCTGATGCGTTTTGGCTTGTCAAGCCTCAGGTGAAGTTGATAGACTCCTTTCCTCACTCGTCTCACCGCCAAGCAGTTCTGGGTTCATAGGGTAGCGACCAACTTGCTTGACATACTCAACGACTTGGCAAAGTGTGTCTGGGTTGACGCCAGCGTAAACTTCGCCTCCAATCCCGAACGCAAACCCGCCACCGGGCATCCCTATTCGCAACGCCCTGTCAACAAAAGGCTTCGCGTGAGCGAAATCGTAGTAAAAGTCCTTGCAGTTCAAGCCACCCCAGAAAAAGACTTTGCCCGCAAACGCTCTCTTTGCGTTGGCAATGTCGGAGAAGCCACCGATGTCCATGCTTGTCAGTTTCATGATGTTTGCGTAAGTGTCAAAGTGGTGGTCGTTCGGTCCATCGGCGTGCAAGTGCCGACCGTTAATTCCGTAGCGGGCGTAGATGAGCATGTTATAGGGCATGACATGTTGGCGATACATTTCGTCGGACACAAAAGCGCTGTGGTCATCGGCAAGCCATATGCTCGTCGTCTTCGTCCCGAAGTATCTGTCCTGAAAGTCCCGCAGCATGAAGAAGGCGATTAGCAGTTTCTCAAAAAGTCGGTGCACGAGTTGAGGGTCGTCGTAGAGGTAAATCATCACCTCTTCGGGTTCAAGGAAGCCACAGGCTGCGGAAAGTGGCGGGTGAATCTGCAATCCGCCCCAGACGGGAACTCTAAGCCCGTATCGCTCAACCTTTTCCTTCATCTTTTCCCGCTGCTTGAAAACCTGCAAAACCCTCGGGTTCTCTTCGGGCGGGACGAGTTTGAGTTTTTCGACCGCCTCGGGCAAACTCATTGTCCGGACAATCCAAGGCGAAGTGTCGTCGGGATACTCAACGGGCAAGTCAAACATGATGGCTTCCTGAATTGGACCGATGTCAGGTTGAATGCCGCAACTGGTTCTGTCATCGCCAAGTTCTTCAAAAAGCCACTTGAGCCCGCGAATTTGCACCTCAATTTGCAAGTCCAAATCTCCGAAGGCATCCAAGTAGTAGTCGCGGATGTTGACGCCAAACATTTTGCAAAAGAAACTGTTGCCCACCTGCATAATGATGGGCACTCGGTCAGGTTCTTTGAACTGCCGAGCAACCTCAATCCTTCTGCGCGACTCTTCCATTTGAGGGCGGTAGCGTTCAATGTCAAACTCCAACCCTTTCACCCTCAACTTTCACCCCCAGAACGAAGCATGACGAGCAACATTTTGAACGGAGTCAAGGTTTTGAGGGCGTGAGGTGCGTTGGGTGGCATCAAAAGCATGTCGCCCGCTTTCATCCGAAAGACCTTGCCCTCCAAAATGAAGTCTGCTTCCCCCTCAACTGCAAGAACCATGACCTCGTAGGGCGAAGTGTGTTCGCTGAGTTCCTGACCGGCGTCGAAGGCGAACAAGACGATGTGACCTGAAGGGTTGCGAAGCAGCGTCCTGCTCACGATGGCGTCCTTCTAATAATCGACGAGACTGCCCAGCGCCACCAATTTGCCGAACAGGCTTCCTTGCTCTCCCATCAAATCCTCACCTCTTTCAAAGCCCTTTGTTCCACTCTGGGTCGCCTATGAATTCGCCGACTGCCTTTTCCCACTTGCCTTGCGCTTTCAAGATGAGTTCAATGGTTTCCCGAACAGCCCCTTCGCCTCCTGCTTTTTCGGTTATGTAGTGTGCCACCCTTTTCACCTCGTCAACGGCGTTGGCGACAGCGACGGCGAACCCAACGCGCTTCATTGGCGGGATGTCCGGCACATCGTCCCCGACATAGGCGACTTCAGCCGGCGATAAACCCAAGCGCTCGCAAAGTTCCAACAAGGGTTGAAGTTTGGAGAAAGTCCCCATCACGATGTGGGAAATTTTGACTTCTTCTGCCCGCTTCCTAACTGCCTCGGTCGCCCGACCAGTGATGATGGCTGTCTGCAAACCTGCTTGGTGGGCGACCATCAAGCCAACTCCGTCTTGGGAGTTGAACAGCCTCATCTCAGTCCTATCGCTTATGATGGCGATTTCGCCCCTCGTTAAAACGCCATCAACATCCATCACAAGCAACTTGATTGCAGCCAAACCATCGCTTCCAAGCGGTCTCCCCGTCCAAGGCAATTTGCATCCTCCTTTCCGTCAGTTTTGCGCCTTCATCAAACTGCCCAACCTTCCTTGCGATAGCCCATGTCCCAAAACATCCACTCCATCTTGCTCGTCGCAATGAAATGTTGCCTCATCGCTTCCCGCTGTTTGTCAGTGAGTGTCTCTGCAATTTTGTCAGCGGCGGCAATGACCTGTCGGACTATGCCTTCGTATTCGGCGCTTGAGTATGTTTCAATCCAGCGTTGGTAAAGCGGATTGGGCGAACCTTTCGCTTCAAGGGCTTTGCCAACCTCAAGGTAAATCCAGTAGCAAGGCAGGAAAGCACCTACGCCTTCATGAAACGGTCGCTCGTAAGCCACCCGAAGTAGGTAACTCGTGTAAAGCAAGTTGGTCGGTGCCATTGGAGTGGCATAAACTTCTTCGTCCGACAAGCCCCATTCCCGAAAGAAACTTTCGTGCAGTGCTCGCTCAACGATGATGGCACTTTTCGCATGCTCGCAGAACATGACCAGCCAATCGTCCTCAGGCGCTTTCGCCCCAAGTATTGCCAGCCCGCGAGCGAAGTCTCGCAGGTAAAGGGCATCTTGAACGACATAGAACCGAAAAGCCTCTTCGTCCAGCGTCCCATCAGTCAACCCCTTCAGGAACGGGTGCTCAAGTATCTTGGCGAATATGCCCTCGATGCTTTGCCACAAGGTTTCGCTGAAAGCCATTTTCGCTCACCCCTCTTCAATGTTTGAGCGCAACACAATTTTATCGGCTTAGAACCGTTGCACGAAACTGTATGCTCCGAACTTGAGCGCAAACTTTGGACAACCCTCGGAAAACAAGCCACAATGCTGTGGTCACCACCTCGGCTTCAGAATTCCGATGAAAAGTTTGACAGCCTTAGTGCAACCTTTTTATAGGGCGACCAAAACTGGGCACTCCTGTTTGCTGGGAGATGAACACTGGTGAAGCGATGGAAAGTTGATAGGCAAAGGGTTGTTCAGGCAATTCTGGGAGACAAGAAGGCATTGGATGAACTAACTCGCCAATGTCGCCCAATGGTGCGCCAGTTCGTCTCCCAATGGGTTGATGACCGAGATGAAGCCGAGGACTTGACACAAGAAGTTTTGATGAGAGCCACTGAGCAAATCCACAAGTTGCGCAATCCAGATTCCTTTGAACGCTGGCTGTTAGACATCGCCAAGAATTGCTGCAAGATGTGGTTGCGCTCAAGAGCACTTGAGAGACGAAAGGGTGTCGTCAGTCTTCAAGGTTACTTCGGCACCGACCCACCTGAAGACCTTTTCTACTGGCATCGCTGGGAGAAGCAGCAAGTCATAGAGGGTTGGCTAAGCACTTTGCCATCTCGTTGGGCAGAGGCGTTAAGGCTTCGCTTCCTTAACGGTTACTCCGAAAGGGAAATAGCCCAGCAAATGGGCGTCCCCATAACGACGGTCGTCAACGACATTCATCGAGCCAAACAAAAACTGAAGGAGGCGATCGGCATGACAAAGCAGAAATTGCACGAAGTGAAGACGACGATTAGGAAGGAATTGCCTGTCAAGGAGAGATTTCCCATTGTCATCTATGGTGGTCATTTGGGATGGCAATGGGAAATTCAAGGCAGTGACAATGGCTTTGTGCGAATGGAAGTCACGATAATGGCGTTGGGCAGAACTGAACAGGAGGCAAAAAGGCAGCAAAAGAGAATTGCTGTGCAGTTGCAGCAAGTGGACAAACTTTCCTTCACCGAGCCTTTTGAGTTCTTCCCTTTTGTTGGCAAGGCTTGGCGCGGGATTACTACAGGGAGGAAAGGCATACCGCAGCCTTTTTATGCCAACCACGAAGGAATGTGGGTTGGATACATGAAGATGCTTAGCGACCTTGCACCTGAATCCTTACCAACGAAGGGAGCAATGTCAAAAGGTTGCTTTCTGGTCGTCGTTGCCGACAACGGATTGAAAGGGCTGGAGGTTCCTGTAAGGCTTCTCCCAAAGGATTCTCCCACGCCTTATCCTTGGCATTTCGCTTACTCGAAGGACGACGAACATAGGGTTTTTGGACCAGGCGTCCTCGTCAAAGCGAAACTCTCCATCCCTCAAGAATTGCCATTGCTTGCCGTCATTGAGGGGGAAATTTCTTTAGCAGATTATGCTCCAGAGTCACAAGAAATTCCAGCCATCTTTGTTGGTGGTTACGGAGCGGTAAAATTCAATCGGGTGAAGGGCAACTTCTCAGTGCTGGGTGACATGGGAATTAGTGAAGCAAGGGAACTGGATGGGCATTTGACATGGCGAATGCATGCTTGCCTGTCAGGGGTTGACTGGGGTAGAGAACCCATTCAAAGGGTGGCGATACCAACTTCCCTCTTTGAGGATGTGAGTGGCGATTTGGACATTGAAGTGCGACAAGCCCGACTCGTTTTTAAGGGCGTCAAGGGAAACCTTAAGGTCTTAAACGAATTCGGCAAGACGGAATTGTGGCTGACTAATCCAGAGGCTTCAAAGGGACGATATGAACTGATGTCCAACTCTGGCGAAATTGCGATTTTCCTCACACCTCAGGTTGAAAAGGCAATGCGGATTCATTTGCTAACCGAGTGCGGAGCAATTGACAGGTCAAAATGGAGATGGGAGGGTCTTTCAGTTTACAATGACCCTAAGGAGATTTTTATCGGCACAGTCCAACATTGGGAGGATGCGAATCTCAAAGTCTTGAACCGCGCTGGCAACATCTTTGTCGCTTACACGAACGGGGATTAGATGACTGCACAACTCCGTCAACCCCTTCAGGAACGGGTGCTCAAGTATCTTGGCGAATATGCCCTCGATGCTTTGCCACAAGGTTTCGCTGAAAGCCATTTTCGCTCACCCCTCTTCAATGTTTGAGCGCAACATAATTTTATCGGCTAACAACAGAGTTTGAACGCTCGCTTAAGCACTTGACAATGCGGTTTTAGCGCGGCTTTGGGTTCAATCCACCTGAGGCATGGTGAGGTGACTTTGAGATGATTGGAGTGGTTCGACTGGGTTATGTGGGGGCAGGTTTTATGGCGCAGAAAGTTCACTTGCCCAATTTCACCAACTTACCAGGTTGTCAAGTGGTTGCTTTGGCTGAAGCCAGACCGAAACTTGGGGAGATGGTGGCAAAGCGATTTGGCATCCCCAAACTTTACCGACACCACTCAGAACTCATCGCCGACCCAGAAGTTGACGCCGTTGCCGTCTCCGCTCATTTTGCCGCGCAAGGTGAAATTGCCCGCGACGCTTTGCTTGCAGGCAAACCTGTCTTCATGGAGAAACCGATGGCTGTCAGCGTTGAGCAGGCGGAACGAATCCTTGAAGCATCGCGCAAGACAGGAGCGCCTTTGATGGTCGCTTACATGAAGCGCTACGATGCGGGCTACGAGTTGGCGAAGGAGTATGTGGCGAAGTTTCGCCAGAGCGGTGAGTTGGGGCGAATCACGCTCTTGCGAATTCACTACTTCGGTGGCGATTGGATTTATGGGCTTGATACCCCCTTCGTGTCCACCGACGAACCTGTCCCGCAACCGCCTTTCATCAAGCCTGCTTGGCTCCCTGACGAACATGTCCAACGCTACATCGGTTTCATGCAGCAGTATGTCCACGCCTTCAACTTCGTCCGTTGGTTGCTTGATGCTGGTGACGATGCAAAAGTCATTTGGGTTGACCTTGATGATGACGGATACACCGGCGTCGTCGTTTTGAGAGTTGCTGGGGTTAGGGTTATTCTGGAGACAGGTTCGCTGAGGCATCATCGTTGGGATGAGCACACTCAAGTTTACTTTGAACGGGGTTGGGTTCACATGTGGTCGCCACCTTTGCTTCTTCGCAACCAACCCGCCGAAGTTGAAGTTTACATCGGCGGCGATAGGCACGAATACTTGCGACCGTTGCCCAAAGACCGTTGGTCTTGGTCATACAAGCGGGAAGCAGAACATTTCATCCGCTGCCTTCAAACGGGCGAACCCTTCAGGTCACCTGGTGAAGATGCCTTGATTGATGTGAAGTTGTGCGAGGAAGTCTACCGAAAATGGCTCAGGCTGTGATTGAAGGCAACTCAAAATGAGTGTGGGGTGCTAAGTGCGGAGTGCAAAATTAGTGCGGGGTGCAAAGTGGCTAATTGGCGAACATTTGGTTGGTTGACCAGAAAGGACCTCGCTTCTTGCCTCCCATCGGTCAAATCGGCATCAAGGAACGCTTCTTCCGCTACCATGTGGAGCCGACGGGAAAGGAACTCGTCATAGAGCCTGTGTAGGTGCGGGCTACATCTTTGAGGTTTCATGGCGAGCAATTGCAAGTTTCAATGGTCAATGAAAGGGAAGGATGGTGGCTGGAAGGAGAAGGTGGGTAACTCAAAGCGCCTGTCGTCTCGTTCCGTCTTGGAATGGTAAACCTTTCCAGAAAAGACGCACAAGGGCAACTTTGGATGCTTTTGGCAATTTTCCCCTACAAGCAAGCGCCAAAATTGGAAATCCCCGAAGAAGGCACGACCCTAAACCTTGATCCGTTGCGCATCAACCTTCAATGGGATGAGGAAGGTGACGGACTGAAATTTTCGCTGGACATCACAACTGCGAACGGGATGAAAGTGGGAGTGCTTTGGGTTGACGAAAAGCGAGCACCAGAGCCGAAATTGAGGTTGACTACCCTTGACGGCAAATTTGTCGCCAAATTGCCATTCCGCTACGGCTCAGACTTGCTCGTGTGGCGAGCAGGCGAAAATGCCCCGAAGGCACTGATGGCAACTGTCCTGTTTGACACAGGTCCTTTCGCCTGCGAGCATCGTCCCGAAACAATCGTGCTGAAGTGACCTATCAGATGAATTTCTACAGACCGCCCAAAGCGATGGCGGTGAGGAGCCCGAGAAGTAGCGCTTCCTTCTTGGCTGTCTTTTGGCGGCGACGGACGCCAAACCAGAAAGTCGCTAACCCCAAAACCAGCGACCAGTTCCAGAGCCGAGCATGGGATTGAGATTGAGGCTGGACGATGATGACATCCACAATTTCGTTCGTCTCGTTGGGAACGAAAACGATGTCGTCGGTCATGTGTTCAGGACGAAAGATGGTGCGCAATCGTGTTAGGTAGTAAGTTCGCCAAGGGACGAGCAAATTACGAGTGAACCCACCAAAGTCCTGACCGAGGGAAGGTTTGGCATATTCCACGACCAAAGCACGACCCTGCGGTTGATCCAGCAACTTTTGGAAGGCTTCCTGATAAGCGAGGCGGAGAGCAGACAAGGTGTCAGCCGTCAAAGAAAATGGCTTCATCTCTACCGTCGGGAAATTTTCTGCCCGAACACGATAGGGGGCGAAAACATAGAGCAAAATCGCACTCCCTGACGGACGACTACTTACTGACGAAATGCGCATCGGAAAGACAAATTGGTCGGTTCGGAAAGTCAGTTTGAGAGGGTCGCGAGGGAAATAGCCACTCCAGAGAGAGGAAGGCGTGGATTGGCTTTCCTCATCAGGCGTGTCCACCTTGACAGCGACAAATGACCATCCTTTTGCGATGTAGTGCTCTATGACATTGACCGCTCCTTCAGGATAGCGATAGCCGTTGGCATTAAGCCAACCTGTCAAGTCGGTGGCACTTTGGGCATTGAGCAAGGTGATGTCCAAGCCCTTGATTTGAAGCCGATCAACGACTTTCACCCCAACAAATCCTGAGTCTGGCGGTTCTGGTTCGCCCGCTACAGGTGCTGGACGCCCACAATGTTTGCAGCCCCCCAAGCCGAGAATGGGCATTTGAAGAAATTGTGGTTCCGTTTTGAGTCGTGGTTCTGTTTTGTCAAACAGTTCCCAGAAAGCGAGTTCGCCACCGTCCCAGATGGCTATTTGGTCACGGGAGGGCAAGTTGGGGACAGGGATAATCCACGCAAAATCGGCAGGCTGTCCGACATACATCGTGGAGAGCACCATCGTTTCCGTTTTCGTTTCGGGGTCAAAGACCAAAATGGCACGCTGGTCAGCGGAATGACTGACACCCAGCAAAATGAAGGGGAAAATGCCGCCGTCCGCTAAAGCAAGTCGCACCCAAGCCGTGATGAGTAACACGCTGAAGCAGACCGCCAACGCTGCCTTTCTTCGGTGATGTCGGCTCATCGCCCTTCACCTCCCTCGGCACTTTTGCCAGTGGCGTTTTACCCTCCCTCGTCACCGCACCAAACAGTAGCCGTAGGTTCGCTTGAAACTTTAACAGCCACGCCTTTTTCAACGCCCTAATCTTTGCCTTTGCGAAATTTCATCATTTGCCCGCTGATACCTTCGCGCTTACACCCCCACGCGCTTTGCATCCCTTCAAAGATTGATGATGATTTTGAGGCGTTGCTTTCATCGGCGCTTAGCGGGATTGCCGAGGAATTGGTGAAGGCAGGGCAAAAAGAGCGTGCCTCTCAATTTTTTGACCGTGCCTTGCAAGTTGCCCAAAAGATTAAGGACGGATTTCAGCGTTCGTTGGCGTTTCTTGATGTTGCTGAGGCATTGGCGAGGGCGGGGCAGACAGACCGCTCCCTTCAGGTTATCCGAAGCGCACTTCATGCTGCCC
>Ga0081478_128001_pt1 | contig 36821 bp, 41 predicted proteins | sample OctSprmetagenome_FD_70983 | JGI IMG/M metagenome (GOLD analysis project Ga0081478, IMG submission 70983) | Hot spring and microbial mat streamer communities from Octopus Spring Streamers, Yellowstone National Park, USA - T=80-84 v2 (version 2) | ecosystem: Environmental > Aquatic > Thermal... | reverse complement strand
TGATAACTATTGCCCTTTGGAGGTAATACCTATAGCCCGTGGAACGTTCTATAACGTAGCCTTCGTCCAACATCTGAAGCAGGAACTGATAAAAGCCCTGGTCTGCCTTTTCTATCTCGTCTATGAGGATTATCTGCTTAGGATTTTGGCTGATAGCATGAGGCAGAAGCCCAGGTTTGTCTGAACCTACATATCCCTTGGGAGAACCAAGCAGTGTCCAGAGGGCTTCCCTGTCTGAGAACTGATTGGCATCTATCCTCAAAGAGGAATATCCATAATCTTCAAGCCAACTGGCTAAAGCTTTGGCGGTCTCAGTTTTGCCTACACCAGTGGGGCCTACAAAGAGGAAAGAGGCCAGTATTCTTTGCCTCCGTGGATTTCCCAAATCTGCCAGCTTGCTATTGGCAATAAGCACCTTCTGAATAGTATCAATAGCGTGGTCTTGCCCTACCACCCACCGCTTGCCATAGTCGGCAAAGTTCCACACTATGGGTTTGTCAGCTTTGACCTCCTTGCGGTTGGTAGAAGAGACAGCCTCAGATTGGCTTCCTTGGACCATAGCTTTTTGTTCATCTTCAAGACTAAAGGAGTAGCCCAAAGCCCTGCCAATCAAGTTCATAGCAAACAAACTCACACCCAAAGGCAGAATAAAGTAGATGAGGACGTATGTGCCGAGGTTAAGCAGTTTCCCCAAATCCCGACCAGAAAACAGAAAATACAGAAAAAGGAAGGAGGCAAACAAAACCAGATGAGATAGAAACACAAGTGAGAATGCATTCAACCTTATTCGGAAGAGTTTAAACAAAACAAAACCAACAAAGGGAGTAGCAAAGAAAAGAACTACATAAAGCAGGATTAAGAACCAAAGGCCAATACGACCCTCCCCAAGGAAATAGTTCCCCAGGAAATAGCCCAGGCTACAAGCAAGCACATGGGCAAATAAATAAAGTAGAGAACCCAATTCATCAGAAGGCCCTCGCCTTACATCAGCCCTCATACTATCACCTCCATACTATCATTCTACCTTTTACACGGAAAAATGTTCATCAGGGTGTTCGCCAAAGTGAGGGTGTCTTACCTTACAAAGTCGGATGTAGGGTAAGACAAGGGAGGAAGGAGAGGGAAAAGAAACCAAGGCGAAGCGGGAACTATTCCTTTTTCTTGAAAGGATTAAGTTCGTCAATAGGGCTATATGTGTCAATTCCCGTGGGTTTCGGGCGTTCCTCTTTCTTATCGAATACCTTTATATCGGGAGGAGGTGGAGGGCTTCCACCGCTTCCTTCACCACCGCTACCTTGTTCCTCCTGTTTGCCTTGGGTGTCTTGGTTAGTCTTTCCCCGTTTGGTCCACTTGGATTTTATCAATTGATCGAGGGTGAGGAAAGTTCCAAACCATCTAACAGGGGCGAAATTTATTTGTTTCGCCCATTCACCAGCCAAAACCCGACCTTTATTCAGCCCCTTTCCTGCCATAGCCGTTCCATACAATAGCCCAGGTCCAACCGTTTTAAGCAAGCTTATGCTACTCCTTATCTCTTTTGCGGTGTTGCTTATTCCCGAAGCCAAAAGGCCTGCGGCGCCAAGTCCTAAGATGGAGGGAATGACACCGAAGGCAATACCAACTACTATCTCTACATACTTAGCGTTCTTTATAAACGTCTGTAGTGCTAAAGCCCCTGCTGCCAAATCTTCAGGAGATACTGCCATGGCAAATATTATACCAAAATCTCCTCCAAAATCCTTCCTTGTAGAAAAACCGCTTTATATCTACTGACTTCCAACAGGTCTTTTGCGTTTTCTACCTTTTCCACTATAAGATTAGCTTTAAGCACCTTTACTATCTTTACCACAAGAGGGAAGACCTCTGCCAGTTGCTTGATGTCCACCTTCACAAAATGTGGCCTTAACCTTATAGCACACTCTATAGAACTCCATCCACATCCAAAGTCATCAAGGCTTATCAAAAAGCCCAACCTTTCTGAAATCTCCTTTATCTCCTTTGAACACACGCTTTTCTTCTCACTGATTTCCAACACCAACTGCCCCCTCAAATCCCCACACTCCTTCTCAATCACATCCCAGTAAGTCAAGAGAGTGCTTCCAAAGATATTTACAAAGTAAAGATAACCATCTTTTCTTACCTTTCTTATCTCTTCCACGTTGCCTAAGAATATCTCCAAATCCTGCTGTTCTGTGCAGCTGCTGAAGAACTTTTCCCTATCTTCCACCCCTCTGTAGAGGACCTCGTAGCCTATCACCTTTCTACTCTTCAGGTCAAAAATAGGTTCAAGCACCCTCACGGGTATACCTCAAATAAACAGTGTCTATGCCTTTAATTCAAGCTGCAGGATATCCCTACACAAAAACTCCACTCCCTGCCACCGCTTCCAAACGTTTCCCTAATAAGACGTTGCTTCATCATCTCAAACTCTTATATACCTTCCAAACGTATTGGCTTGTCTCTTTTGCCTTTGAACCCTTGTTGTAGCAATCTACCGCCTTCCAATTGTAGCCATACCTGTTTATGCACTGCCTCAGAACCCACGCACCTACGAAGGTGTTATAGCACGGTTCCCATATAAGTCTTTCGTCGTAAAGCCCATACCTCTTTAAAACTGGCAACCACCTTGAGTTAATCTGCATAAGGCCTATGTCATATGTGCCGTTTTTGTTTTTGTTTAGGGCGTTCCACCTGTGTCCGCTTTCTACTTTGGCTATAGCCCACAAAAGCCTCGGAGAAACGCCATAATATCTACCAGCGGCCTCAAAACAATACGCAAAAGCAAACTCTACTGCTGCCAGAAGAACTAATACCCGCAGCATCTTTAACCAATTTTACCATTAAAATATAAACCTATGCAAAGGGTAAAAGGTCTAACCTTAGTGGAGTTGATGGTAGTGGTTTTGCTTATCGGCACCCTTTTGGCGATATTAGTCCCAAGATTTTACAGACAGGCAACAAACACTGTAGATGGTGCAAGGATCGTGGCAAACTTTCAGTATATAACCCAGGCTATAGGCAACTACGCCACAGATTATGGGAAATATCCAAACCAGCTGTCTGACTTAAACGCAAGAAGCTACAAATATCTACCTGAGGTAAGCATAAGTGGAAACACAATTTTACTGGATGGGCTTAACTATAACTATGTGTTTTCGGACTCCGCATGCTATGGAGGCCCTTCTCTATTTGTAAGCGGAGTGCCTACTGAGGCCTACAATGAAGTGAAAAGCTATATTGGAAATGCAATAAAGTGGAGGTTTGATGATGCGAGTAAAACTATTAAACTTTGTTTGTAAGCGTAGAAGGGGTGTGAGTTTAGTGGAGTTAATGTTAGCTTCCTTGGTGGTTGCTATAATAACGGGTCTTCTTCTTAGGAATTACATAACGGAAAAGCAAAGGGAGGTCTATAGAAACTTAGCACAGGTTCTGGTGGCTTTTGATAAGGGAGTGTTTGACGCATCGCTTACTGTTCAGTCGGTGAATTCAAACCTAAGGCCTATCCTATTTGGAAATGGAAATCCAAGCGGAAGCATATTTTCCATAGAATACAGGCCATCACGGCTTGTGGAACCGTTGCGAAACACAAGGAGTTGGATAACTCCTGCGAATTTCCCAGGTTTTTATGACAACCTAAACTCCAAAGTGCCCGTCAATCTTTTGGACCCAAGACTTCAGGCGGGAAAGTTGGATGACAGGTATAAGATAATCGCTTGGTTTCAGGCGGTAGATGCAGACGGCAATCCATCCAACGGCATATCTCCAAGTCCAATCACAGGCAGATACAGGTATGCCCTGTTTGAGTTGGAGATAAGGCGTGCAGACGGAAGCCCGCTGACGGATGCGGAAACGGATGTTCTTTATGCTTTGCTGAAGGATAAGTTTTGTGTGCAACAAGGAGTCGGGTCTGGACACTATGCTTTAGCGGGAGGGAGTTTTAGGAACGGAGACAAAGAGTGTCCCATTGGAGTCCAAGCCAACTATTACGTGGTGGAACTTAGATGATGGAAAAGTTTGTCAATGAATATCTACCCAAGGTAAATTTTGTTCTGTTGCTTGTGCTTGTTGTTATGGTGGCTGTTATGGTGTTTGACCACTTTATGGAGAAGAGGAAGAGGGTGGCTGCTTTTGTGAGGGAGGTGGAAGACAGTAAGATTGTGGTTGTGCTGAGGGATGGGATATTTTATGTGTTGGATGGGAAGGAGGTGTCTATAGAGAGTTTGTCTCCGCTGGTTATCAGGTATCAGGACAATGTTTTTAGAAAAGAAGGGAGGTTTTATCTATACACGAAGGGAAATGTTCTTTATGTTTTTGACATGTATAATGAAAACCTGATAGGGGAAAGAAAAGGAGGAGGAAGATGATAAGGATTGAGGAAAGCAGAAAGAATATCAAAGTGGGTGAGTATTATGTGAGGGTCAATAACGTTTATGTGGTTGGTGATGGAGGAGATTTAGAAATTCTTTGGAGGCTTTATGCTGCAAAAGGCTGCAAGAGGGTGGTGTTTGCGGAGAGGCTGGGTGGAAGGGAGGAGGTGAAGTATCACTACTTTTCTTTTGATAAGAAGATGTATAGGGTTTACAGTTCTATTCAGGGACTTTTGGAACAGTTTGGAGATGTGTATGTGTTTGATTTGTATGAGATTCCGCCTGACAAAAAGTTGGTCGGAAGGGTAACTGGGTTTTTGAACAGGAAGAATTTGGTGGTCTTTGCGGCTTTACTTTTGGCGATAGTTGGTGTTTGGGTGGTTTTTGAAAAGAAAAAGGAAAGTGAAGTTAAAGCAAGTGTTGTTCAAGCACCGCCTCCACCTCCTCAGGAACCAGAAATACAAATGTCTGTATATATTCCCTGTCGCACAAACCTTCCCAGCTTTGCCAAGTTTTTTGACTATTCAGACCAGGTTCTAAACGGAAGGCTTTTGAAATCCCTTGAGGACAAGACTGTGGAGATGGTTTTGGAGTTGATGGAAGTAAAGCCAGTGGAGGGAAAGAGTATAAAACTGCCAGCAGGTTTGGATGAGAATTGGTTTAACATGCAGGATATGGGAGATAGGGTGGTGTTTAGCCTAAGTGAGTATGATAACTGTTTGCTGTTTATTGATTTGAACAAGAATTTGCCTTTGGTGGTGGAGGAACTGACGCTTCAGAGTTGCCGCCTGTCTCTGGAGAAGTCCTGTATTGGAGGCTAAGAATGCTTGACCTTCAGAGGAAGTATGACGATGCGGTTATAGAGGTTGTTGGGCGTCTTTATGGAAGAGAGGCAGATGTTTATTTGATTGAATTGCTTGAGGAGATGTATCCCAAAGAAAAGCGGTTTGAGGAGGTCAAGGCTTTAATCAGGAAGGGAGAGGACATTTTTACTGCACTATACAAGAAGCAGCTTATTTCTTCTCGCACTTATGAGTATTTGTCTTCCGCCCGCAGGATAAGAGGGTTGAAAGAATTTGTAAAAGCATACAGGGACAGCACGAAGGAGATAAAGGAAGTGGTGAATGCGTTGAGGCGTCAGCTAATATCTCCCACCATAGCACTACTTATGCACTATGCGGTCCTTTGGACAATGCTTTACAAAATACTTCCTGCGTTTCCTTTAGACCAAAAGGTTTTGTCTTTCCTGCCTTCTTATTTTCCCTTTCTGATATATGCGTCTAAGAACCCTTGGGTGTTTTATGCATACCTTGGTTTGACGCTTGGGAGTGCCCTTCTTCTTTACCTTAGCCAAGACAAGTTCAATCCTGCGTATAGGATGGCTGAGAAGATGAAGTTTTATCTGTATCTTTATCAATCCACGAAGGCGGGCAAAAAGGTGGAAGAGGCGGTAAAGGCTTACAGAGGGAAGGTTATAGATGTCCAGAAGTTTAACTCCGCAATGGCTGCAGGAAAGCTTCTTGGGGAGGCCATACTTCAGTCCATGAGGTATCCAGTTTCTCCAGTGGAAAGGACGCTACTTATATCTGCCTTAGAGGGAGATGAAGAAGAAATTCCCAAAAACATAGAGGACCTCTACAGGGAGATGCTGGATATGACAAAGGTGGTGCTAAGTAGGGTTGGGAACCTTTTGAGTTTTACCGCAATGGCAGTTGTGGCTGGGATACTGCTTTTCTTCTACGGAGGATTTTATCTACCACTCATAGAGGCCATTAGAAGCACTGTGGGTTAAAATAGATTTATATAAACCCTTTTAGGAGGTTAGGTTATGAAGGGAAAGTTTGGTATAGCGGCTTTATTGCTTTCAAGCATAACTTTTGCTGCGCCTGTGTCTACACCCAACCAGATGTCCGATACTCCCATAATCTCAGGTGGTGGCAAAGTAAGTGGCGGCACTTGCAGGGCGCATCAGACTGATGGAACAGCCGTTTTGCTTTCTGGCGGAGAGACGCTGGTGTTTTATGGAGGAGGTTCTGGTGGTGGTTCTGCTGGAGGCTATTTATCAACTAAAACCACATATTCTGGGACAGCATATGTGAAAACCAGTGGGAGAGACGGAGGATGTTATTGCGTAAGATATTACGAGGGTTCGTGTCAAGAGTGGTCTTGTCTGTCTGGTTCTGGCATAGGATTATTTGCAGCACCAGAAGACACTTCTCAGAATAGCTTCATAGCGGGTGCAGGTGCGGGTATTTGGAATAAGCATGGTGGAGGATGGTATGGGGAAGGAGGTGGAAATATATATTCTGGCACTTGGTTTAGGGAAGAAATTATCCCTCGGGAAATTAATTACTGTTATAGGACATGTCGTCAGATAAGGATAGGATTTAAAATAACTTGGGACTGTAGAACCAGGTGCAACATATCAGGCTATGGCTACGATTCTGGTGGAGGGGTAGGCTTTCATGGCGGCAATTGGGTTGTAGGCACTGGAGGTGGTTCTTCTTCCATTTCTGTTTATTACAACTCTCCACTTAGGATAAGAAATGCTACTACTCTGTGGAATACGCTAACTGTAGCGGGTGGTGGAAATTTTGGTGCTGGAAGACCGACGCTTTATGTGTGCCAGTAAATCTTAGGAGGGTTTCCGCAACCCTTACGGGGCTACCTGCCCCCTCCTTCCAAATTTTTCAGGTTTAGGTTTTCACACTCTTTTGGATAAAGGTTTAAGACTTTTCCGTCTATGATTTCGTCGTCAAGGACTGCCCTTATGCATACTGGGAATATCACAGTAAATTTTCTTCTGTATCTTGCAGCCATATCTATTTTCTTTATCACGCTTAGCCAATACTCTAATGCTTCTTCAGACATGTTCTTACTTTTTTGCACCACCTGTATGCTGTCTGGGATGATTAGGCCGTCTTCGCTAAAGACTGCCTTTACCCAAATGGTTCCAGCGTATTTTCTGTAGTCGTAGTCAAAGAGTTCCCTGTGGATTACTCCTTTTTCATCTACCCATTCCCTGAGAAGCTTTTGGTCTTTCCTCAAAAAGAACAGCACCGCCAACTCCCTAAAACCCTGTATGGCTTCTTCGTCTGAAATAATGGGTTTGTTAAAGCCTTGTCTGATGCCTGGGTCTTCTGGAGAAGACTCCTTTTTTACTATTCCCTCTTCTTCTTTCTTTTCATTTGCTTTACCTTCTCCTTCATCAAGCCCGCCTTCCTTTTGCTGACTTTCTAACTTTCCCGAGGTAAGCTTGCTTATGGGAATGTCAGTGTCCAGCAGCACAAGGTTTGTCCATTCAGGGACCTTCTTTTCTTCCTTCACCTGAGGTTCAAACTCAACAAACAAAGCGGTAAGAAGTCCAATGTGAATAAGCCCTGACACCACAAAGGAATTTATCCTTATCCTCATCACATATCTTCACTTTTTTCCTTGACCAGCACCGCCCAGTCTCTTTTGCCCACTTTTTTCAGCACGCTAACAATATCTACAAACTTTTGAAACTCCAGCCTTTTGTCTATGTGCAGGACCAAGGGAACTTCCATGTGCTTTTGAACATACTCTCTAAAGCCGTCCAAGCTTAGCATCTGTCCATGCACGTAGATGTTTCCTGCCCTATCTACCTCTACTGTGATCGTGTAGTAGTGCTTTCTCTCATCTGCTACTGCACTTTCTGGCGTTGCTATGTTTATCGTCCTCTGCGTGGAGTTTATCGCCAAAAAAGCCATCGTTATCATTATCACAATAAACACATCCACCAAAGGCAAAACCACAGGGAAAACCTTTAGCTTACTCCTCATCTTCCGCCCGCCCAACTATCGTGTTATACGTCCACAGTGCTACAATTGAGACAAATATCCCTATCGCAGTGGGCGTCATAGACAGCACTATATACCTCACCAACTGTTCCACTGGAAAGCCCTTTGCATACCCAACCACCGCCGAGTTTATTATCCCAGACACCGTTCCAAGCAGTCCCACAAGCACCGCAGTGGAGGAAATGTTAGCCAGTGGAAGAACAAAAGCCGAATAATCTCCTTCCCTTTTCTTCACCTTGTCATAAACCATCCTCAACACCACACCAAAAGTAAAAATACTCATAAAAAGCAAAACCACATGACTAAAGTAAAACAAAAACACAAACAGCCAATCAACCTTCTCCACAAAGCTTGCAAACTCCTTCACCTTTCCACCTCCTACTGAACTCCAGAATAGCTTAGATACTGTCCCTCCGTTATTAGCCCCTCTCTGTATAGCTTCTCTATCTGCTGGTTTAAAGTCATTCCCTTCTCTTTCAGCTTTTCCCTGAGTTCCTCAAACCGCCCTTCCCTGATAAGTATTCTGTCTTCATGGTCTGGAATTAAATACTCCACCACGGGCTTTAGCTTGCCGTTTACCAAACGCACAAGCACTTGATTGACTGAAATCAAAAGGGTTGAAGACATGTTAAACCTTACATCCTCCGCACTCATCTCACCCGTTTCTATCGCCTTTAGAATAAACCTCTCTATAGCACCCACACAGTCATTTGCGTGAATGGTAGTGTAAGTAAGATGCCCAGACATTGCGGCATCTATCGTGTTTTTTGCGGTTTCTCCGTCTCTGGTCTCTCCCACCACGATTATGTCTGGAACTGCCCTCATGCAAGACCTCACTCCATCCGCAAAGCTAAACTTTCCTATGGGCATCTGGACAGTCCCCTTCACCTTCATCTCCACAGGGTCCTCAAGCAAAATTATCCTTCTCTTCTCTGGGTTTGCCTCCAAAAGCATGGACTTGATTAGCGTAGATTTGCCCTGCCCAGTGGAACCGCTAACAAGGATAAGCCCGTTTTTCCTTATAGCTATCTTCCTCACTTTCTCTATAAAGTCCTTCTCATACCCAAGTTCCTCAAGGCGTTTGTTAAAGTAGCCAGTGATGTTGAATATCCGCACCGCCACACTTTCTCCCTCTACCGCAGGCTGAAACTCAAGCCTAAGTTCTATCTCATTCTCTATCTCTATCCTTCCACTCTGAGGTCTATCATCCACGTTAGCCATAACTTCTGAATACTCAGAGGCCCTGTTTTTCAAAATCTGAACAAGCCTCTTCCCCTCTTGTTCAGTAAGCGTCAAAACGCTGGCCTTCCCCCCGCCAAGCATCTTGTAAAACACCTTATACACTGACCCTTGTCCTTCTACGAGAATGTCGTTAACCTCGCTTACTAAAGCCTTTCTTACTATATCCATAAATACCTTCCACAGGTCTCCCTCACCAGCTGCTTCTTCCTCAACCCTACTTTCACTTACCTTCCTCATATAAACACTTCTGGGCACCAAAATGACATCCTTGTCTATCGGCAAATAGTGATACTTAAAACCCGTCCTCCTATCCACTAAATATCCATCCTTATCCACAAAGTAGTCATCTCCCTCAAGAGATAGCACATACTGGTTGCCATAGACCTCAGAATAAACCTTCACAAGCCTCTCTTCTTTCACTCCTTTTTCCACCGTCAGATAGCTGTATCGGTCTTTACCCGACTTGATTATCTCATCTATTATGCTGTCTGCCAACTCTGGTCCAAAAAGTAGTTCTATCACACGCCTCGGCTTTTCATAAAGAGATGTATTTGTTCTTACCACAGGCACCGCCTTTACTTCTTCCTCCTTACCCTTACGCCACATCGCAATCAAATCCAATACCTTCATCTTCCTACCTCCTCACTGGCATACATATCCAGTTCTTACAATCACTAAGTGGCCTGCGTTATTGTTCAAAGGATAAGCTAACACACTTCCTTCTACCCTAACATACCTTCTGTCCATGTTTCGCAATATTGGAATAATTCCCTCCGCACCTGCCAAATCCATTCTTATTTCTCTCAATTTCACCAGCTGCCCTGCCACTATCTTTTGCCCAGTTTTAGAATCCACCACCACTTCATAAGGGTTTTTCAAAGTAGTAGCAACAAAAGATACTCTCCCCTGCAACACCTTAGGTATCATGTAGGTGTTCAAATACTTCTTCCCAAGAATACCCATCAAACACAGCCTGCCCTCTTGACACATCCCGTTAAAGTCCGCCACATTTCCACCACACAAAGAGTTATTGCTATCTAAATTATCAAAACACCTAACCATACAATCTCCATTCATCAAAGCCATATAGACAGCCTCAAAGGAAGTGCCTGAGACCATCAAATAAAGCCCTCCGTTATCTCCTTCAATGCTTGAACCCTCTGGCTTTCTAAAAGAAGAACTTTGCAAAATTGCATTCACCATAAAAAGCCCTTTATCCACAGCCTTTACAAACTCATCCACCTGACGGGCAGTTTCATAGTCCGCATTCGTTTTGTATACCCTAAACACCACAACCATAAGCCCTCCGATAATAAGTGCTACAAACACCAATTCTGCTAAAGTAAAAGCCTTACGCATGGCTACTGTCTCGGCGGTGGTGGAGGAGGTGGAGGCACTGGAGGAGGAAACGGTGGAACTCCCACAGGCCCTCTGCCTTCAAAGGAAGGCATACCCGTTAGAAGCTGTGGAGAAGATACAGACACGGTTTCCACCTGAGGATACTTTATGTTTTCCATAACAGGATAGGACACTAAATACCCTCCCACATAAACATGTCCGTTCTGAACTATAATTTTGTCTTTACCCATTAGAGTAGTTCCGTCTTTTAAAACCAGCCCGTTTGTTATTGCCATGTTCCCTACCACACCAGAAACGGAAATGTTGTAATAGTAGGGATAAGACATCTGCAACTCAAGCTGCTTGTTCTTATACTGCTGGGCTTTCAGGGCATACCTTGCTTCCAACAGGGTTCTCTCCAGATTAAGCTTGTCTATGCTTATGGCCTTTTCTGCCTTTTGATACTCATTAAATGTCTGCTTTAGCCTGGTTTTCTTTTTGAGGTCTATTATCTTCTTGTCCTCGGGCTTTAGTTCAATAGGCGGCATTGGACTGGGAGATGGTGCTGGCATAGGTTGGGCTGGTGTGGGCGGCATTTGCGGAGGGTTTGGCGTAGGCGTTGGCATTGGTGTGGGCTGCACTGGTGTAGGTTGCCCTGGTGGAGTGTTTGGTGTTGATGTAGGCATTGGTGTAGGCTGTGCATAAACCCAACTAAATAAAATCAACCCTAACGCTAAAGGTCTTTTCATTTTTGCATTCCTCCTTAACTTGTATTATAATAGAACTAAAACCTTTAGGAGGTGTTAGCATGAGACACAGAAGAGGTTTTACGCTTATTGAGTTGATTGTAGTTGTTATAGTGCTGGGTGTGCTGTTGGCCATTGTGGTGCCAAGGCTACTTGGTTCTACCAACGACGCTAACGCCCAGCTGATAGCAAAGTCAGTGAAGGACATAAGGGATGCGGTGGCGATGGCAAAGCTAAAGTGCCTGGGTGCTATCAACAGTGCTGCTGGTAGTGTAGGTGTGGATACTCAGGCTTTGCTATCTACCCTGTGGGGTCCGTCTTGCCAGATTTTGTCGCCCAATGCATACACGGTGGACGAAAGCGGTTATGCAAAAGTAAAGGACTTTGGAATTCAAACGGATTATCAGAATGCTAACAACCTACTTGTTGTGAACATAGATTGCCAGGGTAATAATGAGGTATGCAACAAGGTGAGGGAACAGCTAAACAACATGTATGGTGGAAGTGCTTGCCCTACCTTACCAAACAACGGCTTCTTAACCTGCAATCTACAAATTTAAGGAGGCGTTAGCCATGAATATGCTGCTTTTGGTAGGCATATCTGTAGGGTTTGCCTTAAGCCTTTTGACTTCTAACAACTTCTATGCGGAAAGGTCCTTTACTTCAAGTGTAAACCAAGTGGCGTGCAATGAGATGAAGAGTGAAAGTTGTCAAAAGCTGATAGCACGGGTTTCCAATTCGCAGGGAGTGCGGGCTGAAGGGTTGCTGTCGTCTTATGGAAGTCAAAGTTTAGGCAGGCAAAGATTTTTGGGTCGCTTTTTGGATAGGATTTCCAATTTCTTCGGACGTTTCTCTTAACCCACCCCCTTTTTTCCTCTCCTTCTCCTTTTACCATCGCTTAACGGAGTCCTTATTGGGTGTTCTATAGCTTACCTTTGAGAAAACAAGCCTGCTAAGGTTTTCGTCGCAGAGTCTTGAGGCAATTCTTTGCTGAAAGCTTACCTCTCCCTGCAAGAAAGGTTTTAAATCATGGTTGGTGGTGATTATGGTTTTGCAAGGTTGGGTGTATCTGTAGTCTATGAGGGAGAAGAACTCAACCCAGAAGCTGTCAGGAAAGCCTGAAAGCACAAGGTCGTCTATGGCGAGGATCTGGGTTCTTTGAAAAACCTCTTCTTCCATCTTCCATAGTTTGTGCATATCAACAAATCTTACGAACGTAATATCATACCATCTCACTTTCCCTTTTTGGGCATACATTTTTTGGGCTAAAGCTTTGAGATACTGCTTAACTGCGGTGGTTTTGTAGGTGCCAGGAGGTCCCCAAAGGACGAGAAACCTTTCATGAGAAAGTTCAAACTCCTCAATGGCTAACATAAGCTGGTCTGGGACCTTAATTTCTGGCACATTTCCAAGCCCAAGTTCAAGTAGAATTTCTTCCATGGCTTACCTCCTCTAAGTATTCTTCTACCCAACTCATAATTTCTGCTATGCTACGAGGATTTCCTCTGCTGTCTTTGAAGTGTGTAAGTCCTTTCCCGATATCAAGCCTGTATTTGAGGAAATTTTTGAAGAACACCTCGTTGGAAACATAGAACCTCAGGTTCACATAGGCATAGGTTTCTAAAAAGGCCCTCAAGATTTTTTGAAAGTCTTTCTCAAAGTCATACCCTGATTCCATGAGATACCTTTCAAGGGCTTCATCCAAAAGTCTCATATACCGCTTCATATCATCCTTACTATGAATAAGGCGGGCCCCGAGATACTTCAAAGAGAACTCATTCAACCTCAGCAAAATAAACGCAAGCTTTCTGTGTGGAAACCTAAGCCCTTGTCGGGCTTCTAAGGTGTATTGGACTCTTTCTTTGAGTTCTTGAATGTCTTTGTCCATCTTCTCAATGAGAGTTCTCACCTCCTTAGACTCCACGTCCTTCAGATGGGTCTTTAACTTTTGCATCCTTTCATGAAGCCTTTCTGCTATGCTAAGAACGCCTTTCAGAGTAATGCCCCTCTTCTTTTCTTCCTCCTCCTCCTTTTCCATCTCACTCACAACTTGCCAAAGCATTTCCTCCTGAAGCTTTAGTTCTCTCTCTGCCCTTAGATTATGAACATACTCTCGGAGGGTAGCAGGAGAAATAATTTTACCCGTTTCCCGCCAGTATTCAAGCCTAAGCTGTTCCTCAGAAAGCCCTTCATCCAGCATCCGCCGTGCCAACCCCATGTGTTCTTCATCTTCCGCCTTTGGCCACTTTGCAAACTCCTCAAAAAACAAGGTGCTGTATTTTGCAAAGACAAGCCTGTCTTGGTCAGAAAGCTTCTCCCTAAACTCCTCAATGGAAGCATAGGGAAACTTCCTAAACTCCTCCAGAAGTTCCATAGCCCTTCTATTTTCCTTGAGTTCTGCAAACAATTTTTCTGCATTATGAACCCTAAACCCGTTGGACAAAAGCCAGCTTTTTAGTTCCTCAAGGGTCTCTCCCTGAAACCCACTTAAGTCTTCCAGCTTGGCAGTTTTTACAGAGTGGAAAGCTTGTAAAACCTCGTGATAGTATTTTTTGAGGACTTTTTCTTCCTCTGGGTTTTTAGGCAAACTATCTACACTTTGCACATATGGGTCTTTTGCCCTTTGGAGGAGATCTTCCAAAATTGCCATCTCCCTTTCTCTTTCCCTCTTTTCTTTCTCCTGCCTTAGTCTTTCCCAAAGCTTTTGCACAGCCGCTTGAGGAACCCTGTGGTATGGGTGCCGTGCCCTTACTTCCCTTTCAAACTCCTCCCGTGAAAGCTGCAGAAGACTTTCATCCAACTCTACATCATCCGCATTTAGCACGGGCATACTTTGGATGCACTCTCTAATCTTCTCCTCCTCAAAAGCCACAAGCTTGCTAAAGTGCTTTAGAATAAAGTTTGACACGGTAGCGTATTCACTGTTTTGCTTTTCCTTTGTTCTTTTTTCGTTTAGCCTCTCTTTGATAAGCCTGTAGAAGGCTTCCTCTGACACCGCCTCATCGTGAAAACAAAGTTCCTCCAAAAGGCGTCTAAACTCCTGCCTTGCCTTCTCCAACACACCCACTAAAGTCCGTGCATGTTCATAGAGGTTTCTAAGTGCCTTCTCCGATAAAGGAAGCTTCTCTTTCATCAAATAAACAAAAAAGTCCTTTTTGCCATGACTTTCCAACATTACCTCCTCCACCACCCTGCCTATCCACTCCCTAAACCTCTGCACATCCTCAGCTTTAAAGACCTTCCCCGCCATTTGCAAAAACTCCTGAACACGCATACCTTCCTCAAGCTTTTCATTCAAAAATTCCAAAAACCCCTTATCCAATCTACCCCCTTCTGTGAAGATCCTCCCTGCCGAAAAGTGTTCAACTGCTGTTGAAAAATGAATTATTTCTTGCAAATTATTCTCATTTAGCCAGCGGGAGATGGTAGGCTGTGGGATACCGAGAATGTTTTCTATTTCATGCTGACTTTTACCTTGACTGTAGAGTTCCTTCACAAGTTGTTTGAGGTCTTCTTTTTCTTTTTGCAAAGTGTCTTCTAAGATTTTGTAGATGTAGGTGTGAGAAAACCCTGTCTCCTGCATAATATCTTGGATGATTTGCCCTCTTCTTCTGTAGAAGTCTTTGCCCAGTTTGTTTTTGATGTTGATGTAGTGTTTCAGAACTGCCTGTTTTCTTTCCTTTAGGGTGAGAGGCTTTTGTTCAGACTTGTTTAAACGCAGCTGGACGATGATGATTTTTTCTATGGGGATTTTCTCTTGAACTACGAGGGCTTTTGCATTGGTCTTGCCCGCAGCTTTGAGGGCAAAGTAGGTGTGGTGAGTGTCAATAAGATGCATTCCTTGCAACCCTTCCACACGGGCACAGACGATGAAAGGCTGGAGGGCACCCTCAAGGATATACTCTTTGAGGTTCTCCACCCACTGCATGTCTATCCTTTCTCTCACGTAGAGTTCCTTTGGAAGAGGCTGGACTTCAGAAAGCGAAAGTTCTTTCTCTTGACAGCTAAAACCAAGGTTTGCTAAAAAGGACTTAACTTGTTCTATCATGGCTTATACCTCCCTTTTTAACCAATCTGAGATAGTTTGCCGTGGAACTCCAAGAAGGCGTGCTGCCTCCATCTGAGTTTTTCCTTGACTGGACAATTCCATTGCTTTTCTCCTTAGTTCCTCCTTTTCTTCCTTTAGATGTCTCCACAGGTATGCGTAGACTGTCCGCTTTGTGATGCCCGCCTTTTGGCTTATGGTTTGGATAACTTTTGCCCTGGTTCTGTAGAAACCCTCTCCGTAGAAGTTCTTGTAAGCAAGGTAGTAAAACTCCACAAGGGCTTTCTTTCTTCTCCTAAAGAGTTCCTCCCGCAGATAAAAAAGTTCCGCCAGATCCCACACGCCCTTGTAAAACAAAGCCCTCACTTTCTCCATCCCACGATCAAGCAGCACCCGCCAGACGCTTTCGTGAAATACCACAAAGTCTCCCTCAGGAGTAGCCGCACAAACAAGATAAGGCAACTCTTGTAGTTTGCCAAAAACAGAAACAAGACTGTAATCCTCAAAAAAAGGCTTCAAAGACACGACCTCCACCTCCCTTTCCTCAAGGTCTTGATGTTTATCTGTCAACGCATTATAATTAAGAATTAACCTTCCTCTTCCCATCCTGCCACCTCCTCGCTGAGGGAGTCCCCGCCGCTCCCTCAGCTTCTTCCTCAAGCAATCTTGCAATTTCCTTTAGTTTTCTCCTTCTCTCCCTCAAATACTCCAAATACTCCTCATAAACCGCAGGTAGTTCTGAATAACCCAAATACTCCGCCACCTTCCGCACCAAAGGCCGAGATATATTCCTCCCATGAAGAACAAAAAGCAAATACGTCGGGTTCACCCCTATCTCCATAGCAAGCCTGCTTAAACTTAGCCCCCTTTCCTTACACCTCTCCTTCACCAACTCCTTTATAAGTCCCTGATGCATCTTCATAGGTATTATTATACCTCATTGGGTTGTAAGGTAAGAAAAATGGGTAGGCAAAACTCAGCCCAACTTTCTTCCGAGTTTGACTGCGACTTTCTTGGGAAAATATTTTCCAAACGTCTCCGATGTTTTTATTGCTACAGAGAAAAGGACAACAAAATTTGCTATAATTTAACCTTATGCAAAGGACTGTGCCGATTTTTGTGGAGGTGGAGAGACTGCCCAGGAGTGGAGTGTTTAAGAAGCTTTTGCGGGAGGCGTTAAGCGGTGAATTGAGGCCTCTTAGTCTTGAGGAGATGCTGGAGTTGCGTAGAAGGTATAGAGGACGCAAGAGGGTGTATTTGGGAGAAAGAGATGGAGATTTAGAGAGGTTTTTTGACAGAACACCTCTTCCCATAAAGTATGCGGTGTATTTGTATGTGAACAACAAACTGGTGGAGGGCTGGAGATGAAGCGGTTTGCGGTGTATGTGCATTTGTTTCCGCCTTTTGACAGTCTGTATAGGAAGCGTTTTATTGCCAATGGGTTAATCGTGGAAAGCCTGTGGGAGATAAAAGAAAGTGGTGAAACCATAAAGCCCATTTCAAGGAAGGATTTCCAAGAGATTGCACAAAGCCTTGGAGGAGGCAGGATAGCCCGTATTTTACTTCCACCTGACCTCCAGCAGTGGTATATAAACATCCCAGAAACAAGCAAAAAAGCCCTCTGGCTAAAACTCCACCAAAAACTCAAGGATAAACTCCAAACCTTTTGCCAGGAAACAAAAATAGTGTAGTATGGAGGGAATAGCCCTGCGGACTGAGTTTTTGGGCTTTTGGATTTTTATCCCAAAAAGACTTGACAGATAGCAAATTTTGTTGTAAAATTTTCTGTGGAGGAGGTGGGAAAATGGTGAAGTATTTGGGTTCTTGTTGTGTGGGATTATGAGAATACGCATTTTTGCCTGCATACTGGGTATGAAACTAATCTAACGCTGTTTGTGGACAGGCTGGAGGACATGCCCGCAAAGCTGAAAGAGTTGGAGAGGGATTACGGGAGAATTTGCTATGGCTATGCGGAGGACTGCACTATCATACTAACCTGAGGCTTTAAGAGGGGGGCTATGAGTTGGGATGAGAAGGAACTAAAGAGGTTGGAGAAGAAAGCAAAGGGCGTGCGGTTTAGGTGCAAAAGAACCTGCGGGATAGAATGCTGCACCATGCTAAGTGTTTTGGTTTCTCCCTTTTCTTCCATTAGTTTTATTAGATGGTATTTTAGGTTTTCCTTGAGTTTGAAACAAGTATTTATTTTTGGAGTGGAACCTGTGCTTGGGCAAAATAGCCTCCTCCCAATGCTGTGGAAAAAAGAAGGTTTCCCTTGCATTTTTATGGTTATAGACGGGCAGCCTAAGTGCAGAATTTGGGAAGACGCCCCCATTTCATGCATTACCTACCCTGCAGGGCTTTACAAAAAGCCTACGGGTAAAATCAAAGTGGTGCTAAGTCCAGAGGTTCGTTGCCCTGAAGACGCCTTTCTGGAGGGAGAATCTCTTGAGAAGCTGGCCAAGAGGGCAGAAGAAAAATTCCAAAAGCAAACAGAATTCACAGAACTGTATTTGGAAAGGATAACTCCCATATTGCCCAAGTATCTGGAACAACAAAAGGAAACCGTAAAAAAGCTGGCCTTAGAAAAAAACAAACAGGTAAAAGAAGATGAAATCTCTATCATCGCCCAGAAATCCGTCGCTTTGGAACTTCTGGCTATAGCAATCAACATGCATGCAGACGGAAAACTAACTCCCAAAAATTTGGTGGACGAATACGAAAAACACATCAACAGAGGACTCTAAAGCGGTTTCCCTTCCGCCTTTCTGCAACCTTTCTGTCTTGTCTTACATTCCCGATTGTAAGGTAAGATATGGGAGACAGTTTAAAATATTCACTATGTCCGAAAGCTGGCTGACGCCTTCTGATATCACAGAAAAGCTTTCAAGCCATATAAGTTCAGGCTTTCTTCTACCTGTTAAGGTCAGAGGAACCGTTATTTTGGACAGGCAGAGAGGGTATTACAGACTTTCTGATGGCAAGGCTGGGATTACCCTAAACATTCCGCCCTCTGTGGATTTGCCCATAGGTGCGGAGGTGGAAATAGACGGAGTGGTGAGTGCGAACTCTTTTGTGAAGGAAGATGTAGCCTTGGTCTATCCTGCCATTAATGTGAATTCGTTCAGTGTGCTGGAAGAGGATAAAGAAAGGGAGTTTCAAAGAAAGCTGGCTGAGTTGGAAAACCTCATAAGAGAGAGGAACCACTTTGGATTTTGGGAAACCTTTACAAGGCTTTTGGGAGAAAACGAAAGGTTGAGAATAGGACTTATTCACGGGAAATCTGCCCAAGTTTGGCAGGACTTTATCATTGGCTTTAGAGGTGCTGCGGGAAGACATGCGGATAGAGTAGAGTTTGTGAGGTTTGAAAGTTCCCTTTTGGATGGAGAACTGGCAAGGGCTATAGAAAAAGCAGCTAACTCAGGAGTGCATGCGGTGTTTTTGCTAAGAGGAGGAGGGTCTCAGGAGGAGTTGGCACGAATTGGCGGGTTTGAAAGTATGTTGGCGGTAATTCGTTTGAACCTTCCCTTTTATACCGCTATAGGACATTCCTTTGATCGGATGGTGTCGTTGATGGAGAAGGTGGCGGACGGGCATTTTTCTACACCTTCTATAGCAGGGCAAGAACTTGGAAAACTTGTTTATCTGTTTTCTGAACTTGAAAACCTAAAACAAGAACTTAGAAGCAAACCTGCTGAGGTGAAGACTTCTAAACCCTCCTTTGTGTGGTGGCTTGGACTTTTGATTGCTGCAGGTATTATCCTTCTTCTTATTCTTTGGAGGGTCGGAAAATGAAGGCAAATCCAAGAGAAGATTTAGGGTATGGAAAAAGGGAACGGTTTAGATTGAAGCTGGAAGACATATGCTACGCATGGGCTATTTTGGAGGAGGAAGAAAAGGGAAACTTAGGCAAGGAACTTTGGGTCAACAAAGTAGGGAAGGTGTCCAAAGAGGAAAGGTATCTTGCCTTATACACAAGATGGCTAATTTCCCATCTCCTCTCGGGCATTGTCTCTCCCAAAAAATACAGATACTACACCGCCCTTATTCTGGTTAAGAACCTGAAGCTAATGTCCTGTAAAAAACTTTCCCTAATTCTGGACAGAAATGACTCTCGCCTTACAAAAACCCAAGCCCACAATATAATACAGACCGCCCACAAAATCCTAAACAAAGACCTCCTCAAACAGATAGAACTGGAAGCCCTAAAACTCGCAGACCAAGTCATCAAAAGAAAAGAAAATTAGGCAAATTTTGTTATAATTTCCCTCATGAGGAAGACATTAGCTTTAGCACTGTTTTTACTTGCAGGATGCCAAATAAAAGGCGAGTGCCCATCCAAAGACACCCTAAAGGCTAACCTCAAGGAATTTATCCCTGGCCAGTTTGAGGTAGAAAGCGTTCAGCCGCTAAAAGAAATGCCCAGCGTCTGTGAAGTAGTTCTAAAAGTAGGTGCCCAGCCCATCATCTTCTACACAAACAAAGACGGCAAATACGTGCTTGCGGGCAACCTCATAGACCTTGCCAACAAACAAAACCTCACCTTAGCCCGCCAACAGGAACTCATGAAATTAAGCCAAGACATCCTCAAAGAACTCCAAAACCACACAGACTTTGCCTTTGGTAAAGTAGGTTCCCAAAAGTATATTTATCTGCTTACCGACCCAGATTGCCCATTCTGCAAAAGAAGTGAGCCCATAGTGGAAAAATGGGCTAACGAAAGAGGTGTAGAAGTCCGTGTAATCCTTTACCCCCTCCCCATCCACCCACAAGCCTTTGAAAAGTCCATAGCCCTGATATGCGACAAAAAAGGCTGGGAAGAGTATAAAAACGGATACACCTCCAATAACCAGTGCGAAGAAGGTAAGAAAAAAATTGAAAACAACCTAAAGCTTGCAGAAAAATACCACATAAAAGGAACACCTACCTTCATAGGCATGAACGGTAAAATCCACATAGGCGTGCCCATAGAAAAAGACCTGGATAAACTCATCAACTAAACCCCCGCATTTCCATCTTTCCTTACCGCCTACCGCATGCAGAATACCGCTATAAGACATACCGCATGCAGTATTCTGTATGTAGTTATACCTCATACACCTCACCACATGCCTCTTTTCCATAATAAACCAAACTGCGTGAGAACTATTTATCCCCCTTTCGCTTTCTTGCGGGACACTTTCTTTCCACATACCGCCTACCGCATGCAGAATACCGCATATCACTTCATGCTACTTACTGCATACTGTATAATGCATACCTCATTTCTTTTATCTTCAAACTGTGTTATAATATGCGGTATGGAGAAAAAAGGTAAGATTACAGTTTATTTACCGCAGAGGTTATATATTGAGATTTACGAAAGGCACTTGGAACATCACTTTTCCCATTTGGTTTCTTTGCTGGTGGAGGAGTTTTTGAGGGCGACCGATGTGCGGATCTCTTGGGCGGAGATGCCGAGTAAAGCTGAGCAGCGGGAGTATTTGGAGAGAAAGCTAAAGGAATTTTTCTCTCGTAATGGGTTATCCACTGGGTCTTCCAAACCGCCCGTGCGGGAAAGGCCAAAACAAACTGAACTGCCTTCTGAACCTTCAAAGTCTTTTGTGCAGGAAACCCCCAAAGAGGTGTATGCGGTTTCAAAGCCTAAGCCTGTTAAAGAGGAACCTTCGCCTCCTCCAGAGGAGGATGACGATATTGATATTTTGAAATCGCTTGATAACCTTTGGTAAAATCTTTTTATGCTTCTGTGGAAGTATAGGCAGCTAATTGAGCCGCCAGACCTTAAGCCCTTTGTGGGCTATGTTTTAAAGGTTAGAGGTTCTATCGTTTCCTCCACCTCTGCGGTGCAGGAGTATTCAGAGAGGTTCTACAAAGCCTTTCAGGGTTTTCCCATTAACCTACCCATAAGGCTTATTTTCCTTGCAAGGGAGGATGAAAGAATCTTTGAGTTTAAGGCAAAGAACTTTTTGATGGAGAGGCAGATGCGATTTTTGAACGAGAGGATTGCTTTCAGAAAAGTTTCCTTTTACTTTGTGGTGGAAGGGAATGTAGAGAACCTGAAGTTGGTTATGGATGCGTTAAGTTCGGCGGGATTGGAGGTGGAGGTTTCTCGGACTGCCCTTATGGAGGATTTGGCCTACTTTTTTGGAGGAGACTCTCAAGATCCGTTTCGTTATGCCATTGAGGAAAGGGACTACGGCATCAAAGTAGGAGAAAACTTTGCCTTGGTTTATTCCATGACCAGGGTTCCCTCAAGGGTGTGGCCTTTTCAGCTGTATAGCCTCCTTTCCCTGGCAAGGGACTTTATCTGTGTGATGGGCTTTAAAAAAATGTCTCCCGAGGCTGCCCAGATGGAGTTTGGTAAAAGGCTAAAACTTTTTGAGTATCAAGCAAGGGAAGGGGGAGACCTGGCAAGGGGAGAGGTAGTTATGGAACTTCTACAGCAGGTGAAGGACATAAACCTGGGAAGGGAACTGGTGGTATCTTTTTCCAGCTTTTTGGCGGTTTTTGGAGAGGAAAGGGAACTTCTGAAGGAGAAGAAAAAGCTTGAGTTTGCCATTCGCCAGAATGAACTACCCTATGAGTGTGAGAATACAACGCACATAGAACATTTTGCAATGCTATTTAAGTATAACGAGAAGGAACTCAGGGATCTGGGGCTTGTGAGGTTTATGCCTCAGTCAAGGTTTTATTTGATGTGTATGCCAAGAAGCTATCCGAAGGGCAAGCAGGAGGGAGTGATATTCTACAACGAGATAGGAGAACCCTTCTTTTTGGACATCCGTGTTCCTCCGCCCAATGGTCTTGTGGTAGGGCAGATGGGTTCAGGGAAAAGCGTGTTCTTGCAGTATTTTGCTACATTTCAGGATTATGTGGTATTTGTGGAGAAGATCCAAGAGGGAGAAGGTTCATACACGGTCTTTACCAAGATGCTTGAGGGAGGGTATTACCCTATATCCCTTGACAGGCCAGTGTCTATAAATCCCTTTGGCAATACCATAAAAACGGTGGATGCGATAGGTTTTCTTGAGGATCTGGGCTACAGGTTTGAGGATTTTACCGAAAGCGACCTGACCACGCTTGAGAATGTTCTTAACGCCAACTACATGGGAAGAAAGGGCAAAATCAAGATAGCGGAGGTTCTTGAGTTTTTAGGGCAAGTTCCAGGCACAGAGTATTTGCAAAGCAAGCTGGAGGACTTTGCCGATCGTGAGTGGGAGATACGCTACGACATAGACAGGGACAAGCTTTTGTTTTTGAAAACAATTTTGGCTATGGCCTATAAGCTGGGCAAAGGAGAAGACCTGGACCCATCCATTGCGGAGGAGGTGGTGCTGAAAACTTACGAGAGGTTGGCAGAAGACGGTGTGTTAGTTCCAAGGGAAGTTCTTATGAGTGATTTTTACAAGACCGCTAAGGATTTAGGGTTTGATGAGTTTGCCCAGCGTCTTAGGTCTTACACGATGGAGGGAACATACGGGCACTTCTTTGATAGGCCTTCAAGCATAGAGTTTAAGTCTCATGTGTTTTTTGAACTGCGGACTACAGACAGAGAACTTTTGCCGATAGTGCTATTGTCCATTTTGACTTGGATGGTCAAGTGGTTTTCAAGGCCTGAGATGCAGGACAAAACCAAGGGTATAATCCTTGACGAGGCTTGGGTGATATTGGAGGACCCGTCGCTTATCAAGTTTGTGGAGGAAGCCTTTAGAACCTACAGAAAGAAAGGGATATTCATAATGATAGCGTCGCAGTTTGCAAGTGATGTAAGCGTGGGTGCGGGAGAGATAGTGAAAAAGTCCTGTCCCTATCAGATATTCCTGTATTCTCAGGATGTAGAAGAAGCAGCACGGCTTTTTGAATTTACCGACGCAGAAAAGGAACTCTACAAGCAAGTAAGGCCTCCCAGAGACTACAACTACAAATACTCTCTCTTTTACATGAGAACTCCCTATCAGACCAAAGCGGGAAGAGAACAAGGACTGTTCTTTTTGATCCCTTCAAGGGAGTTTTACTGGACCGCCACCACCCACCCACAAGACAGGGTCAAAAGAGAACAATACAAGAACTTCTACAAAAGCCTTGCTAAAGCTATTGAAGTCCTCGCCCAAGAAGACATGGCCAAAAACACCTAACAGCAGCACTTCTCTTCCTTCTTCCACACTATCACCATCATCCTCCTCTTTCTTTCCTCCACCGCCCTCCACATCAGCGACCTTATTGTGTCCCACCCAATAGAGTTGAACTTCTCAACAAGTTTGTCTGTGTCCGTAAGGTCTTTAATATCCTCAAGAGTCGGCACTCCCCACCTGCCTATTCCAAAACAGTCGCTTACAAAGGGCGACCATATCTGATACCTCATCCTGTCAGGGTCCATGCTAATTGGCACAGGAATTAGTGGGAAAGTCTTGGAAAACAGATGATGAAAACGTGCCAGTGCCAAAAGCCTCGCTATATACGGGTCATCGTGCCTCACCACGCCAATTCTGGGATAGCCATGCCCCCAATATCCCACACAGATAAAATCAAGGTCAAGCACACTCTTTCCCTTTACAACAAGTTCCCTCGGAAGCAAATTCTTCTCTATAAGCTTCTGCGTCAAAAAAGGACAAGCTAATGCACCCAATGGCGGAGATGCAGTCTTTATCAGCGTATCAATAGCATTGGCTATAGCTGGTGCAGTAGCATTATCTACACTCAGCAAATCCACAAGCCATAAAGGAGAAAAAGGTTCCGTTATCACCAGCGGCAGGTCCTTCCTAAACTCATTCATCTTATTCAGCACATTCTGTGCCTTTGAAAAGTCCGTCCCAGGAATAAAGCCTTTGACCCTTTCAACAACAGGTCCCACCACCCTCTTCACACTTTCTTTTGCAGTCTTTTCCACCTCCGCTACCTTGTTCATAATCTCCTGATACACCTTAAGCCCTTCAGATATTATGGGAACATTCACAATCTCTCCAAATATGGGATTAAGCCCTACGCAGGGACAAAGCTTAACAGTAAGCAAAACCTTCTCTACCCAACTGTGCAAGGGCTTGGGAAGAGAATACCACCTTGCATGAAACCTCATGTAATCTTGCCCAACTCCACTGGGACCAGTCTTTACCTGTCCTGTGCTTAAAACGAGGGGGACACTCTGACAAAGGGTTTCCAAGGGCGTCTTAACCAAAGAACCTACAATGGGAATCAAATGGGTCAAAAACTCACACTCCTGGTTTGCCTCCAAAAAGCCCACAGGAAACCAATAACTTACCTTCAGGGCAGGTCTCGGAGGTTTTCCACAAAGGCATATACTCATAGAACAGGAAAAGCATTTCGTGGGCAGAAGAGACACTTCCGCCTTTGCTTTTTCTCCCTCTTCTGCAAAAACTTCCTCTGGAAGAAGAGAAAATATCCCAACGGATGCTAAAGCACTAAAGAATTCCCTCCTCGTTATCCCACAACTCATGGCTACCACCACACAACCAATGCTACTTCCTCAATAGGAGAAAAGGCCTGATAAGCCCGTTCTCTGTCCGAAAACAAGTCCTTAAAAAGCCACCCATCTATACAGTTATCGCAATTGGTCAGCCTCGGCCTTAAAATGTCTTGGGTCCAAAAAACCCTAAGCACTCCCAGGTTGAAAAGTTTATACAAAACCTCTTGAGGAGTCCCTCTTCTTCTGTATGCATAAGCAAACTCGCCGTAGTCTCTGATGGGCTTTACCATGAAGTAAAAGGGTATGTCATAGATAACCGCCCTAAAAGGACTTCCCTCCCTTACCTCCAGCTTTGTTTTTGCGGACACCTCCAGATAGTCAAAAAGGGCAGAAAGATTTGTGTGCTTATAGACGCTGTCTCCTAAAGCCTTCTTTGTTCTACACAGATAAACATCCATGCCTTAAAATTATAACCTGATGGCGGACTTTGTTAGCCTTCACCCAGAAGAGTGGGCTGGACTTATAGACGGGCTTTATTTTTCTTCAATGATTTCAACAGTTTTACCTATTTTCCTACCAGTTGTTATTTTTGCCATAGGGTTGTCTTTGTTTATCTGGTTATACAGGCTTGAGAGAGAGGGAGAATTTACGAACTTTATTCTTTGGCTTGTTGTCTCCAGCGTGCTTTTGATTGCGGCATTCAAAAAGACTACAGTGAATGTAGAACTCAGCCCAATTGTTTTGGTTAATCCGCAGGCAATTCAGAGTTTTAAGAATGTTGAAAAGGACGAAAAGAAGAAAACCTTTATCTACCGGGTGGAAGCCAGCGGCGCCTCCGCCCTTCTTGCCATCCCTGACAAGCTTGCCTCTTTGTTTTTTAACTTCTTAGATGAGGGCTTTGTAAGGAAGGTTTCAAAACAGTCAAAAACCGTTCCTATAGACTATCTTGCTTGCATGGATCCAAGATATGCAACCGCCACCATACAAACGCTGGTGTTGACTGAGGTGTTTGATTTGTCTGCTGACAAGGGCCAAGATTTTAAGGAATTTCAAAAAAAGGTAATTTCTTTCAAAAAATGCTATGAACAAAATTTTGAGGGTAGTGGCTTTGCTGTTCAGTTTAACTTAAGCTGGGAAAAGCTTGGGAGTGCGTTAGCGAAGGCTGGTGGGGCTGCGTTCACTGTTTTCAAATTTACAAAAAACCCAATTATAACTTTTGGTGCAGGAGTTATAGGGTTTGGGGAGGGGCTATTTCAGATGGTTAGCTGGTCCAGTGAAAAATGTTCTAACTTTCTTGAAGCCTACAAAAGGCTGGCAGAACAGTTTGCGGAGGCGTGTGATAGGGAGTTTTTGAAGGGGCTATTAGGGGAAGGAAAAGGAAAGGAAGAAATGAGAAAAACTTTTGCAAACATTGTGCTTGCTTGTGTGAAAAATCCTGAGGATGACAAATCTGGTTTTTGTTCAAACTTGAAGAACAACACTTTGTATGCCTTGGACCAGGCCCAGAAGCTTAGCAATGTGCAGACTACGCTGGGTGGAGGTATTAAAGACTATTTGTCTAAGGTGGTTTCTGATATAAAGGCTTGGTGGTATACTATCACTTACATGGATTTTCCCTTGAAGGTTGCACTTCTTGCGAAGGGTCAAGGGATAGTTCTTGCCCTTCTTACTGGTATCTTTCCCTTTATTGTGGTTCTCTCTATTATTCCTACGGGCAGGCACTTTATTAACTGGCCGCTTCTTTTGAAGTTTGGAGTTGCGTATTTTCTGGTGAAGTTGTGGCTGCCATTGCTGTATTTTGTTGTTAACATAGCGGTGCATTTGTATGCTGGTTTATCAATGGGAGGCTAAAGATGGGGACCTTTTTTTTGGGGGACAAGTTATACATTACCTCTTCTGACTATGCGTTGATGGTGGAGTATTTTGAGGAGGGGCTGGAGATTTCTATTAATGGCAATGGGCGGTTTGGAAGCGAGAGAATATCTGGGAGTGATTTGGTGAGGTTTGCTGGTGCGTGTTTTTCTGCTGGGTATGGGATAGATGGGTTTGAGAAGGAGGTTATAGGGGGGCTTTATGTGGAACCTGATAGGATACGGGTGATGGTTCAGGGGTCTATGAATGACAGGGTGTTTGTCAAAATTAGGCCTGAACACTTTTTGGAGATAGCCCATATATGCATTGCGAGGTATTATCCTTTAAATGGGCATCTTTTTGTGGCGGACTACTCCCTGACTTATAACCTCAGTCCCTCTGGCGTTTTGCTGTTTATCAGAGGTAAGGAAGGTCAAGGAGAGATATTTGTGGAGAGGGAAAAGGCAAGCTTGCTTGTGGGACTTGTGGAGGCAAGCTTTATCGGGAGGTCTTTGGGCGGTGCCAGGCTTATATCTGAAAGGGAGGAGAAAAGCCTGTATGTGGAGGAGATAGTAGAACCAAAAGAGTCTCCTGAGAGGTTAATTGTGGATTATGTGGTCTATGGCAATGAAAAGAAAGTGGTGGAAAAGCCTTTGCAAGAGTGGATGGTGAGTTTGAAGGAGTTTGCCAAGGATAGCGGCAAAAGTCCCTCTGGAGTTTTGAGGGCCTTTTTGAGAAAGCATGGGATAAACTACGACAGGAAGATTTTGCTGATTTTGAGAGAGAAGAAGAAGGAGGTAAGGCTTAGGCTTCCCGTTCATTTTGCAAAAGGTTTTGCTTTGGTGCTGGAAAGATGGATCTATGCAGGCGGTTAAGCTAATTTTAGGCACGCTTATATTTTTAGTTGGGCTTTTTCTTATTCTGATGGATACCTACAAACAGAACCTTGAGAAAGCCAGACAAGACCCGCACCCAAAGTATGGAGTGAGACTTTTTTACTTTGTGTATTTTGTTGGTCTGATTTTGGGTTTTCTGTTTGTCATAGTAAGTTTTTTTATTACGCCCTATCTTGGTCTGTTGGTTTTTGGGATTTTGGCGGTTTTTAGCACTCTTTACTTTCTGTATCGCTTTAGTCTGTGGGCGTCTAAGAAAATCCCTGCGTGGAGGTCTCCTTATCGGGTAGAACCTATAAAGCCGTCGGTGAAGCTTTTTTACGATCCACCCGTTGAGATCACTTTTGGAGAACTCAATAAACATGTGCATGTTTTGGCGCCCTCGGGTTCGGGCAAAACCAAGTCTGTGCTTGCACCGCTTGTGGCACAGCTGCTTGAAAAGGGCATAGGAGTTTTGTGTATAGACCCCAAGGGAGACAACGAAGTTATCTCAGCTTTTCTGAAGATCATGCAAAAGGAGGGGAGGCTTTCAGACTTTCAGTATTTTGACCCAGTAAAGCCTTTGATTTCGTCGTCATACAATCCCTTTTACTATGCGATAAAGCACGGCAAGTATCACGATATAGCGGTGAAAATCATTGCAACCCTGCCCAAGTCTGGCGGGGCTGCCACCTTCTATGAAAAGATTCAGTCTGAATTCACAAGGGCACTTACATCTTTGCTTTCAATTCTGCCTCAGACTGGGAAGATGACCAATTTTATTGACCTTTATGCAGTGGTGGCGTATCTACCCAGGTCCATAGAGTATCTTTTGGACACATACAACATTGCGGGTAAGACGAAAAACGAACTGTATGAACTTTGGATCAAGACCATAGCAGACGAGGCACGGCACAACAAGGAATACAGGAATTATTTGCGGAACCTTGAACAGCACCTGGCCCTTTATGCCTTTACTTTTCATCCAAAGCTTCTGAATGCATATGATCCAGAGATTCGTATAAGTGAGGGTTTTAGGAAAGGCAAACTCATGTATTTTGCCTTGAGGGCTTTGGACTTTCCCTCGGGAGAGACGCTGGATATAGGGAAGATGGTGTTTCTGGATATTATGGGGCATGCGGCGTGGAAATACAACAGCGGGGTGAAGTTTAATGTGCCCGATATGGTATTTGTGGATGAGGCACCGCAGGTTTTTGTGCCAGAGGCGGAAAAACTCTTTGACATGGCACGGGGTGCAGGCATAGGCGTGGTTCTCATCCATCAGTCAATCTTTCAGTTTGAGAAAATCCAAAAAGGGCTATTTCAAAATATCTTCAGCAACTGCAATGTCAAATTAATTCTTGGTGCGGGAGACGACGAGACCGCCAAGTTCTATGCAAACTATCTTGGTGAGACGAAGACCTACGGCAGAAGCAGGTCTATAGGCGGGCAAAACCCAATTCTTTCTCCCGCATCTTTGCTTTTCCCTCACTGGGGCGAGGTGGTGCAAGAAAAGTATGACTACAGGGTCCGCCCTGAAGAACTCAAGACCATGAAGCCAGGCACAGCTTATCTAATCACTCCCAAATACTTTGGCATACAAGGAAAGCTTTATTACTTTGCAGATGAAAATCCTGTTAAGCCCGAGTATCTTCTGCCCAAAAAAGCCTACGCAGACTATAGCGACGAAGAAAAGGGCCTTGTGTTGCTTTCAAAGTTCAGAAAAGAGTTTGGTTTGGAACCTAACGCAGAGGAAAATGCCAAAAAGGTGCTGGAAATACGACAAGCGATAGCTTTGGAAAGCCTTGAAGACCAGCCTGCCTTCATGGATCCAGTCAAGGAGTTTTCAGACCTCACCGTCCTTTTTGCCGCCGACGAGGTCAATCAAAATGTTCTTCCTGCGATAAAAGGTCCTGAAGAAGATCGGAAAGCTTCTTTTTAAACTCCTCCTCTATTTGCTTGTTTTTTATCTCATACTCCATTAATAACTCCAAAACCTTCCTTACAATCTCGTCCTTCTTTGCCAAAAGACTTGCGGTCGCCTTCCCAAGATACACATTCTTTACCTTGCCTCCCTCCCGCCTGCTTGCATACAAATACGGACCATGAGGACAACTCCTGCACTTTTCCTTGCCACAATACACATACTTCACATAAAAATCCAACCCATACTCTTTTAAAATCTCCCTTAACACCCTGCTTTTCATATTATCAATTTTAACCAATTATTCACTCGGTTGAACAATTTTCTGTTATAATAAATGGCATGGAGGTGGATGGAATGAAGGTGTTGGGGATTGATATTGGGTTTGGTCAAGTAAAGGTGGTGTCGGAAGATTTTAGTTTGAAGTTTCCCAGCCAGATAGCCCAGTTTTTAGAGGGGGAACTTTCAGATGTTCCTGTGGTTCAGCATAATGGGATGCAGTATGTGGTGGGTGAGGAGGCGACGGTGTTCAGGCACAAGCTAAGCATCAGCACGGTGGAGTTGCTGATTAAATACAGCCCAGTTCTTTTGAAGCGGGCACTCATGGAGATAGGGGAAGGTGGAGAGTATTTGGTGGTATCTGGGCTTCCTCCGAGGTTTAGGCACTTAGGAGAGGGGTTTAGCGAAGCTTTGCAGACTGTGGAGGATGTAAGAAGGGTGTTGGTAGTTCCTCAGGGTGCTGGGATTTTGGAGGATGTGAAAGATTATTTGCGTTCTCAGGGAGGTGCTTTGATCCTGGACATAGGTTTTAACACGGTGGATTTTCTGTCTGTGCGGGTGAAGGGCAATGACGTTGTAAAGGAAAGAGGAGGAACTATAGAGGGGCTGGGGGTAAAAAGTGCGGTGGAGATATTTAGGAGTTTGCTACCTGCGGAGTTGGGATTTCTCAGGAATGAACCCTATGTTTTCTTGGTTCCCTACTTTGCGAAGGGTAGGCTGGTGCTGGCAGGGAAGGAGGTTTTCTTGCAGGAGGAAAAGGCAAAAGCAAGCAAGCTGTGGACAGAACAGATATATCTGCGTCTCCAAGAGGAGATCGGAGAACTAATCAAAAGCAAGCCCGTCTTTGTGATAGCAGGAGGTGGTGCATACTTTTTGGACAGGTCTTTGTTTGAAAGGGAAGTATATATTCCAGTCCAGCCAGACTTTTCCAACGCAAGAGGCTACTACAAATTAGGGCAGGGAATTATCAGAAAGGGATTTTAAACCCGCTTTTCCTTTCTCTCTTTTTCAGAAAGGTATGTCCTCTTCCTCCAATGCGGACTTATAATTCGGTATTTTACGCAAAGTGTTGAAAATATCCGCATCAGAGGTTCTGGGAAAAGCATAACTCAGCCCATAAGGGCATAAACCAAACCCCTGAGTTTCGCTTCGGAGGGTAATTGGGCTTTAGCTACCTTCTCGGCTTCCGAAATAGGGTAGGGTTCGGAATAAATTCGTCTATGATTTGAGGGAAGAGGATACCTCTCCTGGAGGACTGCCTTGATGATGTCCTTTAGGTTATCTGTGGTAGGGTCGGTTTTCAACGTTTGGAGTTTTACAATGCCTACTGGTGCGTCAGAAAACCGAGGAAGCCTTCTAAACCTCAAAAGGGCAAAATTAAACAGTTCATCCATATCAGAAGGAGAACTTGAGTCCTCTCCATCATCCTCTGGCTTTCCTACCCACCTGTAATACTCAAAATCCTCCAGATGCAACATGTTAGCCATCACCTCAGGTGGAATCTTCCTCGGATACTTTATAAAGCCAACCACATTTTTCAGCAGGTCCTGATAAGTTTGTCTGTCAATCCCAAAAATATTCTTCACTCTACTATACCTCTCTATCAACCCATCCTTCAGAATATAACTATCGCTAAATCTGTCGCTTGCAGACAGCAAACAGCTAAACTCAAGCAGCCCCATGATATAACGAACCCGTGCGGTTGCAGCCTCTTTAATTTTCTTAGGATTATTTAAATCCTCCTTGGAAATCAAGCTGTAGTCTTTTTGAACAATGCCTCTTTTAGAGGTATCACAAACAAGGAGAACGTTTCTACTCCTAAAAATTTCTCTTCCGCCTACCCTCCTGTAGTCAAGGTCTTGTTCCTTGAAAACAACAAACTTCCTACGAAAGTTATTTATAGACCTTTCAATATCCGCATACGAAACTTTAATGTTTTCAGTCTGCAGATACTCCCTGTATGTCTCAAAGGGAAATAAAAGCAAAGTTAGGCTGTTGGAGATTCCTGTATGAAAAAGCCTTCTGCTTTTTCTCCTTAAAACCGCCACCGAAACCACCGCAAGAAACAGTGGTGTATACGGTATTGCCGTTCCCACGTTATACAATCTCATGGTTCCATCTATAAAGATGTTGAAAGAAAAAGGAGGAGGGATGTCTTGGTCTGCAATCTCTTCCTTTGAAATATTCCCTTCATTACAGAATTCCGCCTGATCATAAAGAGGCTTACCTTCCTCCTCTAAAGCAAAGTATGGAATTAACCAAGAGTTTCTTGCCATGCCTTCACTCCCCCACTCTATGTAGAGGGATGGGATACCTTATAAAAATGGGAACCCTTATCGCTTCGTGTATTAGCACAGACTGCCCAGCTTTCAAGTTCTCCACTCGCTTTAGCAATCCTTCAGACAACTTTTTGTAGAACTTGTTTGAGAGTTCCACACTGTCGGTCTTGCCTATAAGATAGGTAGAACAGTTCCCTAATATCTCCTCATCTATCTGAGAAGCAAACTGCTCCGCACCTATAAGGGATAAACCAATGCTTCTCCCACGGGCCGCAATGTCAATTAAAAAGTGCTTGATGGGAGAATATAAACTCCTCGTAGAAGGTGCAAACTTATTCAACTCATCCACAAATATGGCTACCCTTGATGGAAAAGTGATATACGCTGGGTCTCCCTGCTTCCTGTTTTCAAGAATGTAAGATAGATCAGAAAGAATGGAAAAGAACACCATCCTCTTTTCACTGTCCTTTAAAGGATTTATGTCTATTATCCAAAAATCACCCGCTTCTATATTACTAATATTCAAAGGCCTCCCCCAAGGCTTGTCTTTTATTAAAACCCTGCTGTTTAAAATCTTGTTAAGGCGGTTTAAGAACTTCTGAACAGTGCTTACATGATGGGAAGAGTCAGCTATGTATATGTTTTGCTTATTCCCAGCATTAGTAAGCTGATACATTAACTCTTTCATTAATTGTTTAAAACTCGTCCTCCCATCTCCATACTGTTCAGCAATGCTTAGAACAAGAGATTCAAACTTATCATCCACATCTGAAGGTTCAAACAAAGACAGAAACACATAAGGACCTCTCTTTAACAGATCCTGCAAACCGTAATAGTAGTCCTCCGCTGGTTCAAAGGTATGAGAACGTTCCCTAAAGACTTTTATCGGGTCTATGCCCTCCTGCTTTGCCTTAGCCCACATTGACGCATCTTCCCTGCGTTCTGGTATCTTCTCAAGATGCAGAATTGCAGAATCTAAACTGTCATAGTCAAAGTCCTTCACTGAAAGTAGGTCCTTCTCTTTTACGTTAAAACCCACCACCGCCAAAGACCTCTCCTCATTCTGCTTAGATAAGGCAGAAGCAATCAAAAATAACGCATAGCTTGTCTTCCCAGCTACGCCAGATTTTCCTGTGATATTTACATGGGCTGCCTTGTAGCCAAAAATATGTTCATAATCGCCATACACAGGCACAAGAGTGGAAAACCCATCCTCCACAAATCCAAGCAAAACCCTGTTCTTAGGCTTGACCATACTCTGAAGAACAGGTTCTATATCCCTCGCCATAGACTTCCTTATCGCAAAGTTCTTGATAAAGGGTGCCTGCACACCATCCTCCCTGTGGATTATCCTCGCCTTCCCTATCCTTATAATGGTAGTCTCTGTAATAGGTTCCTCCTCTGGCTGACCATACATAAAACCATAAAAGTCGGAAATAGGAGAGTCAATCTCAGAAACAGATTGTATCTCCTCCACCGTCCCAACCGCTATTTTGCCATTCTCAAGGTTCACTTCAATAAACTCCCCAGGTTCTATATGAATGTCATCGTCGGTCTTTAGCCAGAAGTAGAACTCATACGGAGTAGCTGGCGTCTTTTGGGTAATGCTTACCCTCCCGATTATTCCACTAAGCTTGTCGGGCACTTCTTGAGATTCAACGGTATCTTCTTCATTGCCCTCCTCTGGTTCATCCACAAACCCATACCTGTCAGGCACGCTTCTTATTCTATCAATAATCAACCTAATCAACTCAGCAGCAGCAGGGTTCTTTTTATCCATATCAGGAATCGCTTTCTCCCACAACCAGATATTACTCGGCAGTTCCCCCCTCTTTATCTTTTCCACAAACCCGCTTATATACCTGTCTATCTCCGTCCTATACATCCCAAATCTTTCCTTCAAAAACTCCCTTATCTGCCTGCTGTTCTTAAGGTCCCTTTCCAAATCTTCCCACCTTATCCCCATGCTACACCTCCAAAGTATTCATTATAGTGAAAAGGTCATAACTCCTATTATAGTAAAAAATGAAAGGGTGGAAGATGGAAGAGAGAGTCGCTATTTTGAGAAAGAGGCTAAAGGAACTGTTTTCTCAGTTTTGCGGCCAGCCTGTGGTTGTGGCCTACTCTGGAGGCAAAGACAGCACCTTTTTGCTTCATCATGTGCTGGTGCTTTTGGAAGAGATGCGTTCTAATCCTTTGGCAGTTGTTTATGCGGACACCCTTGTGGACAATCCTCTCATTCATCAGCATGTTTTGGAGTTCTTAGAAAAGGTCAAGGAATACTGTGAATACACTGGGATAGATGCACGCATTTTGATAGCCAAGCCTGAACTGAATAACACCTTTTGGGTTAGCGTGATAGGCAAGGGCTATCCCGTGCCAAGGCCATGGTTTCGTTGGTGTCAGGAAAAACTCAAGCTAAAACCTGTTAAAAAAGTCCTTGAGGGTTTTCAAGAGGGTATCCTGCTTGTGGCGGTAAGAACTCAGGAAAGCAGGGCAAGGCAGAGGTCCCTCAGCCACCGATTGAACGGAATGGAACTGGAGAAAAACCATCTACGGGTTTTTGCCCCCATCTTTGACTTTTCTGAGGAAGACATATGGGAGTTCCTCACTCAAAATCGTAGCCCGTGGGGGGAAGATTACAGCCAAGTAATAAACCTTTACAAAACCGCAAGAGGAGAATGCCCACTTATTCCTGAAAAGGGTAGTGGCAAAAGCGGATGCGGTTCCAGATTTGGCTGTTGGGTGTGCACCGTGGTAAAAGATGATAAGACCCTAAAAAATCAAGCACAAGGCAACGAGGTTTTAAAAAGCCTGTATGAGTTTAGAAACTGGATGGCGGAGTTTAGCTTTGACCCTCAAAACCGCCTGCCCTTCCGCCGCAACGGAAAACCTGCAATAAATGGCAAAGGTATGCTAACTCTGAAAGCACGGGAGGAAATCCTAAAAAAACTGCAAAAGCTGCAAAAGCAAACAAACATGCAAATCCTAAGCCCAGAGGAAATAGAAGAGATTAAGAAGATTTGGGAAGAAGACAAAAGGCGGTTTTCAAAGCTTCTGCTTCCTTCTTAAAACTACCAAATACTCCCTTTCCATCCTCTGGTCCTCACGCCCCGTATTTAGAACAATAAAATTATTGTATGCACATTGTCCGAGATGCATCCCTTGATTTTAAAGGCATTCCCGCAGGTCAAGGACTTCACGGCATTCATCCATATCCTGCAATGTTTCATTTTTTGTTGGTGAGGAAGTTCATTAGGGACCTCTCCAGTGAGGGAGACTTAATCCTTGATCCTTTTTGCGGGTCAGGAGTTTCGGCAGTTGAGGCCCTGCTAAACAACAGAAACTATGTGGGCTATGACATAAATCCGTTGGCGGTTTTAATCGCAAAGGTTAGAACCACTCCTATACCCACGGAAAAGGCCTTAAAGCAGCTGAAGTTGATATTAAAGCACGATATAAAAGACTACGAAGTTCCAGAGTTTCCCAATATTGAGTATTGGTTTGATGAGGATGTTATAGAGGGATTGGCAAAGCTGAGGGCTGCTATTTTTGACGTTGAGGATGTTAAGTTTTTGAACCTGTTTAAGGTGTCTTTTTCCGAGACTGTGCGGCTGGTATCAAGGGTGGATAGAAGTGAGTTTAAGCTGGTCAGGGCTAAAAGGGTGAAGAAACAAGATGTAAAGCTGGTTTTTGAAGCTATTGCCAGAAGAAACATTGTAAGACTTTCCGTTCTTTCTAAACTCCCACTTAAGGCATCTGTTGATATTCAGCAGCTGAATGTGCTGGGAGACTTACCACTAAAAGACGAAAGCGTGGATTTAGTAATCACATCTCCGCCCTATGGAGATTCAAAAACAACAGTGGCGTATGAACAGTTTTCTAAATTGTCCATAAAGTGGCTTGGCTTGGACGACAGCTTCAAAAATTACCAGCTTGGGGCAAAGGAAAAAAGCTGTGAAAAGGGCTTGCCCTCAGAAGAACTGAATGAGTGTCTTGAGGAGATAAAAAAGAGAGACGAAAAGCGGGCGAAGGAGGTCTATAGCTTTTATGCAGACTTATACAGGGCAATAGAGAACATTTCAAGGAAGGTCCAACCAGGCAAGCATGCAATTGTGGTTGTAGGCAATAGATGGGTAAGAGGTGTGGAACTGCCCACAGATAAAATATGTGTAAGTTTCTTTAGACAGCTTGGCTTTACTCACATTGCCACCTTAGTTAGAGAAATTTCAAACAAAAGAATGCCCTCTGGGACTATGAAATATGAGTATGTTGTGATTTTGCAAAAAAAGCCGCTATAATAATCAATACCCTGGTGAGGCTGTTCTAAAAATAATGCCTTAGAGGTGGGAAAGAGATAATATTAGGTTTCATGCGAAAAAGTAAGTTGCACCTGAAAAGGCTTCACACTTTCGTAAGCCACTTCCTCAAGAGGAGGATGTCAACTTTTTAGGTCCGTGATGGTATAAATGACAACAAAGGAGGCGGGCCATCTATAGACGGTTTCATACTTAGCATTTCAAGGAAGCCTCTTGCTAACCATTAACCAGTCCAGTCTATGGAGGCCAAAAGTTGACATCTTCCTTCTGGGTGCTTGCAACTTACTTATTTTTGTTATTTCTGTCTGGTATCTTGCACT